>Ga0209794_1000996_pt1 | contig 27462 bp, 22 predicted proteins | sample EBPBio232013_DNA_FD_185869 | JGI IMG/M metagenome (GOLD analysis project Ga0209794, IMG submission 185869) | Wastewater treatment Type I Accumulibacter community from EBPR Bioreactor in Madison, WI, USA - Reactor 1_5/23/2013_ DNA (SPAdes)... | ecosystem: Engineered > Bioreactor > EBPR >... | reverse complement strand
AACTTCGGCGGCCCAGCCCTCGACACCACCGAGAAGATTGTGCATCGGCCCCAGTCCCTTGCGTTCGAGAAACATCGCCACCTGCATGCTGCGCCCGCCGTGGTGGCAGATGACGACGATGTCGCGGTCGCTCGGCAGTTCGTCGCAACGCACCGGAACCAGATGCATCGGCATGTGCTGCGACCCCGGTATCTGGCAGAGCGCCACTTCCCAGGGCTCGCGGACATCGAGCAGAAGCGGCTGCGGCCGATTGCTGTCGGCCAGCCATTCGGCCAGCCGGGATGCCCGGATCTGCTGCATCAGAGGCTGAACCCCGTTTTGCCGCCAGCACCGTCGAGCGCCGGGACGACCGTTTCGAACAGGTTGATGGTGTTGTACACACCTTCCGCTTCGCAGGTGATCAATTGCGCTTCCATGACCGGTGCTTCGCCGACGAAAGCAGCCAAACGACCGCCGACACGCAGTTGACGGAGCACGGCGGCAGGCACCTGCAGCAGCGAACCGGAGAAAACGATGACATCGAAAGGCGCACGCTGCGTCCAGCCGCCGATACCATCGGCGCATTCGACGCTGACGTTATCGACGCCGGCACGCTGCAGGTTTTCACGTGCGTTGGCAGCAATCGCCGGGCGGATCTCCAGGCTGACCACGTGTTCGGCACGGGCCGCCAGTAGCGCTGCCATGTAGCCGCTACCGGTGCCGATTTCCAGGACCTTGTCGGTCTTGCGCACGGCAAGTTCCTGAAGAATCCGGGCTTCGACGCGCGGGGCCAGCATCGTCTGACCGTCGCCCAGCGGGATTTCAAGATCGGCAAAGGCCAGGTTGCGATAGGCGCTGGGGACGAAATCTTCGCGCTTGACGACGAAAAGCAGATCAAGCACCTGAGGGTCAAGGACCTCCCAGGGGCGAATCTGTTGTTCGATCATGTTGAAACGCGCTTGTTCGATGTTCATGGATGCCTCCGCAGGCTAAATATTAGCATAGGCTAATATATTGGTTCGGGAAAAACCAGATTATACCCGAGCGGTGACGCGCGCCGTCGTCCGAACTCAGCGGCTCTCCTTGATCAGGCGGTCACCGGTAGCTTGAACCGGACGAGCGTTGCTGCGGTAGAGGCGACTGAAGATGCGAATCTGCTCGTCGGATATCTGGACCGGCTGCTTCATGACAATCCACAGCACTCCTTCAGTGCAGGGCGGCGTCGTCAAGGAACCCATGAAGGTGTAGTAGTGTCCGGACTCGGGCAGCATTTTCGCGGGCTCCAGCACGGCCTTGGGCGGCTGCACCCGGAGATTCCTCTCCAGGGGCAGATGGTTCCATAGCATCTGGATTTGCGGGTGTTCGACACCGCGTTCGAAAAGTATTTCAACCACGGCGAGATTGCCGTCCAGACTGCGGTGCATCAGTTGCGCCGACATTTCGTAGCGCTGACCATTGACCCGGGTTTCGCCGGGACGACGGAATACGATCTGTTCCAGGTCATAGGTCTTGCCGGTCAGCGAAAAACTGCTGTCGCCGACGGCAACGGTGACCGCATGCCCGTCATCGACGATGCGGAAGGTCGAGGCTCGATAGTCGAAGCGGATCGGTTCCAGGTCGACCTTGATCCCGTCACGGATGTCGATTGGTGACTGGCGCTTGCCAGTGGCACAGAGCAGGTTGCGCGGATCGATGCGGGCCCAGTTGTCTGGGCCACCGGCGCCTTCGTAACTCCAGCCCGTGGGAAGCCTGCTCGCACCATCGGCGCGCACGAGTTCCAGCATGTAACCGCTGTCGCTGCCAGGCTTGCTGGCGGGTTTGCTGGCGGCTCTGGGGGCAGGAGCGTTATTGCGAACGACCTGGGTGGTTCCCGTCGGAACGTTGATCGTCGGCAGAGGTTTGGCGACGGTCGGTACCGGCTTTTCGACTGGCGCTGGCGCCTGCTGCTCTGCTGCCGCCTTGCTTTCGACAACCGCCCGCAGGTTCGGGCGAATCGACGGCAGGACGCTGGCGACCGGCGCTTCCTGGGATTTTGCCGGCGCCTGAGCCTCACTCTTGGCCACTTCCTTTTTGACCAGTGCCTCGTTGGCCTGCTGCAGCTGGCTGGCGGCCTCGTTGGCTTTCTGGGCGAGTTCGAGCGGATTTTCCTTGGGCGGACGGCAAACCTCGCGCAGCACTCGATCGTCCAGGGTGCCGCTGCGTACGGGCAGTTCGGCGCCGGCGATCTCTTCCTCGCGCAGGGTGTCCTTGTCGGTCTGGCGGTAAATGCGCTTGATCGTGCGTGCGCTGCGGGTCGTGCAGTCGTAGCGGGTGGTTGCCTCAATGATCTTGTACGGCGTACCGGTGCGGTTGTCGATCAGTTCGCGATCGAGGGTGACCCGACTCTGCGCCTCGACGACATTGCCGGTGCGCTTCAGGGTGCTGCGGTCGAGCTCAATGCGGCGACCGGATTCGGCAGAAATGTTCTGCCAGCTCGGCGCAGCGAGGGCGAACCCCGGGAGGGCGGCAAGAAGGATAATCAGGGGTTTCGGGCGCATGCTTGATCCTTGTTTTTCTTGAAATACGGGCACTTGTCGCACATATTTCGACTGGATTCTGGAAATCTTGAGGCGTGATTCACATTTCTTGCATTTTGCCTGTATTTCCAGTAACTTGCAGCCAATCGTTAGGGGTGCCGGTGCGCACAGATGCTGCGCCGGCTGAGACATACCCTTCGAACCTGACCGGGTCATGCCGTCGTAGGGAAACGAACTCTGCCGTTGGAACCAGATCGCTCCTTGCCCGTCTTACCCCGCTGAATCCCCGCACGGAGCATCCATGAACGCCAAAGACACCTTCCTCGCCGCCAACGCCCATGTCGACGAGGCCGCCATCCAGCCGCTGCCCAACTCCCGCAAGATCTACGTCGAAGGCTCGCGCCAGGATATCCGGGTGCCGATGCGCGAAATCTCGCAAGCCGATACGCCGACCGGCTTCGGTGGCGAAAAGAATCCGCCGATCTACGTTTATGACTGTTCCGGCCCCTACTCCGATCCGGCGGCGAAGATCGACATCCGTTCCGGCCTGCCGGCGTTGCGCGCCAAGTGGATTGAAGAGCGCGGCGATACCGAGGAACTACCCGACCTGTCTTCCGAATTCGGCCGCCAGCGCGCTGCCGACCAGGCGCTCGACGAACTGCGCTTCCCCGGCCTGCACCGCAAGCCGCGCCGCGCCAAAGCCGGTGCCAATGTGTCGCAAATGCACTATGCCCGCAAAGGCATCATCACGCCGGAAATGGAATACGTGGCGATCCGCGAAAACCTCAATCGCGCCGCCTACATCGAGTCGCTGAAAGCCACCGGCCCGACCGGCGAGAAGATGGCCAAACTGCTCACCCGGCAGCATCCGGGGCAGAGTTTCGGCGCCAGCATCCCGGCCGAGATCACGCCGGAATTCGTGCGCAGCGAAGTTGCCCGCGGCCGCGCCATCATCCCGAACAACATCAACCACCCGGAAAGCGAGCCGATGATCATCGGCCGCAACTTCCTCACCAAGATCAACGCCAACATCGGCAACTCGGCGCTCGGCTCCTCCATCCAGGAAGAAGTCGAGAAGATGACCTGGTCGATCCGCTGGGGCGGCGACACGGTGATGGACCTGTCCACCGGCAAGAACATCCACGAAACGCGCGAGTGGATCATCCGTAACAGCCCGGTGCCGATCGGCACCGTGCCGATCTATCAGGCGTTGGAAAAGGTCAATGGCAAGGCCGAGGACCTGACCTGGGAAATCTTCCGCGACACGCTGATCGAGCAGGCCGAACAGGGCGTTGACTACTTCACCATCCACGCCGGCGTGCTGCTGCGCTATATCCCGATGACCGCCAACCGGATGACCGGCATCGTCAGCCGCGGCGGTTCGATCATGGCCAAGTGGTGCCTGGCGCACCACAAGGAGAGCTTCCTCTACACGCATTTCGAGGAAATCTGCGAAATCATGAAGGCCTACGACGTGGCGTTCAGCCTCGGCGACGGCCTGCGTCCCGGCTCGATCTACGACGCCAACGATGAAGCGCAGCTCGGCGAGCTGAAGACCCTGGGCGAACTGACCGAAATCGCCTGGAAGCACGACGTGCAGACCATCATCGAAGGCCCGGGCCACGTGCCCATGCACCTGATCAAGGAGAACATGGACCTGCAGCTCGAATACTGCAAGGAAGCCCCGTTCTACACCCTGGGCCCACTGACCACCGACATCGCGCCGGGCTACGACCACATCACCAGCGGCATCGGCGCCGCCATGATCGGCTGGTACGGCACCGCCATGCTCTGCTACGTGACGCCCAAGGAGCACCTCGGCCTGCCCGACAAGGACGACGTCAAGGAAGGCATCATCACCTACAAGCTCGCTGCCCACGCTGCCGACCTGGCCAAGGGCCACCCCGGTGCGCAAATCCGCGACAACGCATTGAGCAAGGCGCGCTACGAGTTCCGCTGGGACGATCAGTTCAACCTCGGCCTCGATCCGGACAAGGCGCGCGAATTCCACGACGAGACCCTGCCCAAGGAATCGGCCAAGGTCGCGCACTTCTGCTCGATGTGCGGCCCGCATTTCTGTTCGATGAAGATCACCCAGGATGTGCGCGATTTCGCTGCACAACAAGGCCTGAACGAGGAAGATGCGCTGCAGAAGGGAATGGAAACCAAGGCCGTCGAGTTCGTCCGCACCGGTGCCGAGATATACCACAAGCTGTAAGCCGGGAATTTCTGGAGATTGGGCAAAAAGGCGGCTTCGGTCGCCTTTTTGCCAGATCGATCGGCGAAAATCCTGTCAGAATGTCGGGCATGAAGTTTCTTGCCAACATGCCGCCGCCCGCAGGCATCCGCAGTCGATGGAACGGTGTCCGTGACACCTGATTCAAGCTGGGTCGCGAACCTGCGCCAGCAAGTGGAAAACCGGCTGCGTCGGGCACAGGTTTATGTCCGCGCCAACCAGAACCACCTGTTGGCCCGCTTGCGCATCTGGGGCGGGCGCCTGGTGTTCTGGGGCTGCGGCATCGTCGTCGGCCTGGCCGCGGTGGTGTTCGCCCTGTTGAGCGATGGGGCGGCCGAGCGTTTTGCCCACACAGCGGCACTTTATCCGTGGCTGCCCTTCATCGTCACGCCGCTGGCCGGCGCCGCGCTCTTGTGGGCGACGCGGACCTGGTTCCCGGGTTCGCAGGGCAGTGGCATCCCGCAGGTGATTGCCGAGATGAAACGACCGGCAAGCGGCCCCTGGCGACCGCTGGTTTCACTGCGCATTGCCTTCGGCAAGATCATGCTCGGCGTGGCAGCGGTCGGCAGTGGCTTCTCCTTCGGGCGGGAGGGGCCGACCGTGCAGGTCGGCGCCAGCCTGATGGCGGAGGCCGGACGTTTCATGCCGGCAACCCTGCGCATTCATCGCCAGCACCTGCTGGTCGCTGGCGGCGCAGCGGGGATCGCAGCAGCCTTCAACGCGCCGCTGGCCGGGATCGTTTTCGCCATCGAGGAGTTGTCACGCAGCGTCGAATCGCGGATGAGCGGCGTGGTCATCACCGCCATCGTGCTAGCCGGCGTGATCGCCCAGCACTTCCTCGGCAACGACAATTATTTCGGCCGGGTCGTGGTCTTCGGCGAGAGCGCCGAACTGATGTACACCATCCTCGTCTGCGCGGTGGTGACCGGTTTTGCCGGTGGCGTCTTTGCCCGCATGCTGCTGGTTTCGGTCACCGGCTGGCACGGCCGGCTGCCGCGCTTCCGGGCAGCCCACCCTTATTGGTTCGTGGTTTTCTGCGGCCTGCTGCTGGCCTCGTTGGGATGGGTCACCGAGGGTGTCATCTGGGGCAGCGGCTTTGCCGAAACCAAGTCCTTGCTGAGCGGACAGGAAGACCTGCCCTGGTACTACGGCCCGGCCAAGTTCGTGGCCACCGTGGTTTCCTACCTGACCGGCTTGCCCGGCGGGATTTTCGCCCCCTCGCTGTCGATCGGCGCTGGCATCGGCCAGGACCTGGTTCCCCTGCTGGCCGGCCAGGCCTTTCCGACCACCATCGTCGTCCTGTGCATGGTCGGCTTCCTGGCGGCGGCTACCCAGGCACCGATTACCGCCTTCATCATCGTCATGGAAATGGTCGACGGCTATTCGCTGGTGATCGGCCTGATGGCCACCGCACTGATCGCCTCGGCAGTGTCGCGCATGGTTTCCAAACCGCTTTATGCAACGCTGGCCGAGCACATGGTGCGCCAACAGGCGCCGGATGCCGGCAAATGAGCCTGGCTTGCCGGCCGGGTTGCGGCGCCTGCTGCATCGCACCTTCGATCAGTTCGCTGGCCAAGCCGGCCGGCGAACCCTGTCGCCATCTCGACCCCGAGCTGCGTTGCCGCCTGTTCGGGCAGCCCGAGCGCCCGGCCTGCTGTTCCGGCCTGCAAGCATCGACAGAAATGTGCGGCGAAGACAGACAGGCGGCACTGCACTGGCTGGCCGATCTCGAAGCGATGACACGTCCATGAGGGTAAAATGCGCGCTCATTTCATGGAACGCCACCCCGCATGGACCCGATTCTTCTCCTCAAAGCCCTGATCCTCGGTATCGTCGAAGGGCTGACTGAATTCCTGCCGATCTCGTCGACCGGCCACCTGATCATCGTCGGCAGTCTGCTCAACTACACCGACGAACAGAGCAAGGTGTTCAAGATCGTCATCCAGCTGGCGGCAATTCTGGCAGTGTGCTGGCTGTATCGCGAGCGGATCACTAAACTTGCCAGCGGCCTGGGTTCGGACCCGGCGCAGCAGCGCTTCGCCGGCCTGCTGGTGATCGGCTTCCTTCCGGCCGCCGTGCTCGGGCTGATGTTCCACAGCACCATCAAAACCTATCTGTTCAATCCGCTGACCGTGGCCGGGGCATTGATCGTCGGCGGTTTCCTGATTCTCTACATCGAACGCAAGGTCTACCAGCCACGCATCAACAGCGTCGACGAAATGCGCTGGACCGACGCCCTCAAGGTCGGCTTTGCCCAGGCAGTCGCGATGTTTCCCGGAACCTCGCGCTCGGGTGCCACGATCATGGGGGGCCTGATCTTCGGCCTGTCGCGCAAGACAGCGACGGAGTTCTCCTTCTTCCTGGCCATTCCGACGATGTTCGCGGCGACCATCTACGACGTGTACAAGAATCTCGACATCCTCCGCCTGGAGGATCTACCGGTTTTCGCCGTCGGCTTCGTCGCCTCCTTTGTCGCTGCCATGCTCAGCGTCAAGGCGCTGGTCCGCTACATCTCCAATCACGATTTCACCGTTTTTGCCTGGTACCGCATCGTCTTCGGCCTGATCGTGCTGCTGACTGCGCAGATGGGCTGGGTCGAGTGGACGGCTTGATCCTCTACCTGCACGGCTTCTGTTCCTCGCCGGCCTCGTGGAAGGCGCGCCTGCTGGCCGAGGCGCTGGCCGAACGCGGCCTGGCCGAGAAATTTCATTGCCCACTACTGTCACCGGAGCCAGCGCAGGCAATGGCTGACATGGGGCGCTGGATTGAAGCGGCCAAAGCGCCGGTAACCCTGGTCGGCTCCTCGCTCGGCGGTCATTACGCCAGCTTCCTGGCCGAGCGCTACGGTTTGCCGGCGCTGCTGATCAACCCGGCTGCCGTTGCCCGTATCGATGTCGGCAAGTTCGTCGGCGATCACGTCAACTTCCATAGCGGTGAGCGTTTCAGTTTCACCGCCGAACACGCTGCCCAGCTGCAGGCTCAGGTACGGCCACCGACGCCGTCGCGCTACTGGCTGTGGCTGGAAACCGGCGACGAAGTGCTCGACTACCACGATGCTCAGGCCTTCTGGTTCGGTTGCCGGCAGAGCGTCTTCGAAGGCGGCGACCACAGCTTCACGCGCTTTCCCGAGATGTTGCCGCAACTCATTGAATTTGCCGGGCTATAATCCGCCGATGAACGTATTGTTTGAAGAAGACGGCGGCTTCCGGGCCGGCACCATCATGGCCGACAACGACAGCTCGCTGCAGGTCGAATTGCCGACCGGCAAGCGCAGCAAGATCAAGTCCGCCACCGTATTGTTGCGTTTTGCGACCCCCTCAGCCGCCCACCTGCTTGAGCAGGCGACGCCGCTGGCCGGGGAGATCGAGGCCGATTTCCTGTGGGAGTGCGTCAGCGATGGCGAATTTTCGTTTCTGGATTTTGCCCGTGATTACTACGGACACGAGCCCGCGCCGGTCGAAGCGACGGCGGTCCTGCTTGCCCTGCACGCAGCGCCCGTCTATTTCCACCGCAAAGGCAAGGGCCGCTTCCGCAAGGCGCCTGCCGACATTCTCGCAGCTGCTCTGGCCAATCTTGAAAAAAAGCGTCAGCAAGCGCTGGCGATGGAAGGCTGGCTCGCCGAGCTGAAGGAGTTCCGGCTACCGCCGGAAATTGGCGCGCTGACCGATGCCCTGCTTTACGCGCCGGACCGCAACAAGCCGGAAACCAAGGCCTTCGAGAGCGCCTGCGCCGAAACCGGGCTGTCCGCCGCGCAACTGCTATTCAACTGCGGCGCGATCAAATCGGCCTACCACCTGCACTACAAGCGCTTCCTGCACGAGCAGTTCCCCAAGGGCACCGGCTTTCCGACGCTCGATGCACCGGGCCTGCCCGTTGATCTGCCCAAGGCCGGCGTGCGCGCCTTCTCGATCGACGACGCCAACACCACCGAGATCGACGATGCGCTGTCGGTCACCTGGCTGCCCGGCATCGGCACCCGCATCGGCATCCACATCGCTGCGCCGGGGCTGGCCATCGAACACGGTTCGCCACTCGACGGTGTCGCCCGCGCCCGGCTATCAACGGTGTACATGCCCGGCAACAAGATCACCATGCTGCCCGACGCCGTGGTGCAGAACTACACGCTGGCCGGCGGTGTCGATTGTCCGGCGGTATCGCTCTACCTGACGGTTAACGACGTTTTCGAAGTAGTTTCGCACGAATCCTGCGTCGAACTGGTGCACATCGCCGACAATCTGCGCCACCACGACGTCGAACCCTGGTTCAACGCCGAGACGGTCGGCGGCGCCCTGCCGGACAAGCCCTTTGCCCGCGAACTGCTGCACCTGTGGCACTTCGCCAACGCCTGCGAAGGCCGCCGCGGCAAGCCGTCGGCGACGCAGGGCGTGAACGACTACAACTTCGCCATCGTCGGCGACATTGCCGACCCGGAAAGCTGTTCGGTCGAGATCTCCGAGCGCAAGCGCGGCAGCCCGCTCGACAAGCTGGTCGCCGAGCTGATGATCGTCGCCAATTCGACCTGGGGCGGCCTGCTCGCCGAGAAGAACATCGCCTGCCTGTACCGCGCCCAGACCCAGGGCAAGGTGCGCATGACCACCTCGCCGCTGCCGCACGAAGGCCTGGGCGTGCCGCAATACGCGTGGATGACCTCGCCGCTGCGCCGCTATTGTGACCTGGTCAACCAGTGGCAGTTGATCGCCTGCCTGCGCGGCAACCCACCGCCCTTCCCGCAGAAGTCCGCCGAGCTGTTTGCGGCAATGCGCGATTTCGAACTGACCTACGCCGCCTACGCCGACTTCCAGCGCCTGATGGAACGCTACTGGTGCCTGCGCTGGCTGCAGCAGCACCAGGTTGCCGAGATCGAGGCCACGGTACGTCGCGAGCAATTATGCAAGCTCGACCATCTGCCGCTGGTGGTCAGGGTGCCGTCAGCGCCGACCGATCTGGCGCAAGGCCAGCGCCTGCGCCTGTCGGTCGAGCACATCGACCTGCTGGCGCCGGAAGTCGAGTTGCGCTTCATCTGCCTGCTGGATGCTGCCGACCCGGTCGCCGCCGAGGAGGAAGAGGCGTAGTGAGCGCAAGTACACGCCTCGAAGCCTATCGCGTGCCGGCTGTTGACCGGCGCCTGTGGTGGGCCATCGGCGTTTCCCTGCTGGCGCATGCACTGCTGCTCAGCCTGCATTTCGCTTTTCCCGAAGCCTCGCAAGTGGCGCGCGAAAAGGCGCTCGACATCATTCTCGTCAACGCCCGCTCGGCACGCGCGCCCAGTGATGCCCAGGCCCTGGCCCAGGCCAATCTCGACGGCGGCGGCAATACCGACGAGAAACGCCGGGCGAGCACGCCCCTGCCGCCGACGGCCCGGCAACACGATGGCAACGACCTGCAACAGATGCGCCGCCGGGTGCAGGAACTGGAGAACGCCCAGCGCAAGATGTTGACGCAGGCGGCCAGTCTGGCCCGGGTGGCGGCGGCGGAAACCCGTACCGATCAACCGCAGCCGACCCCCTTGAGTGGTCGCGACCTGGCCGACGCGGCCCGGGCGATGGCCCGCCTGGAAGGCGAAATCGCCAAGATGGCCGACGAATACAACAAGCGCCCGCAAAAGAAGTTCGTCGGCGCGCGGGCCAAGGAATACGGTCTGGCGCCCTATTTCGACGCCTGGAAACAGAAGATCGAGCGCATCGGCACCCTCAACTACCCGGATGAGGCGCGTGGCAAGCTCTACGGCCGCGTGGTCATCTTCGTCGAACTGCGGGTCGAGGACGGCAGCCTGTACAACGCCGAGATTTCCCGCTCGTCCGGGCAGAAAGTGCTCGATCAGGCGGCCATGCGCATCCTGCGCATGGCGGCGCCTTTCGGACCGATCCCACGGGAGGCGATGGGCGGGGCGACAGTGCTGTCGTTCGCCCGCGAGTGGAATTTCGTACCGGGCGACACGCTCGACGCGAGCGGCCGCTGAGTCATGCCCATGCCCGACCTCTACTGCGTTTTCGGCAACCCGATCAGCCATTCGAAATCGCCGTTCATCCACGCGGCTTTCGCCCGTGAAACCGGCGAGGCGCTGACATACGAAGCACGGCTGGCGTCGATCGACGGTTTTGCCGCCGCAGTCGCCGCCTTCGTTGGCGAAGGCGGGCGCGGTGCCAATGTCACCGTCCCGTTCAAGGAAGAAGCCTTCCGCCTGTGCCATACCCTGACCCCGCGAGCGGCCCGGGCCGGCGCGGTCAATACCCTGAGTTTTGTCGATGGCCGGATTCTGGGTGACAACACCGACGGCGCCGGTCTGGTCGCCGACATCGTCGGCAACCTCGGATTTTCGCCGGCCGGTCGGCGCATCCTCCTGCTCGGTGCCGGCGGCGCCGCGCGCGGGGTGATCGAGCCGCTGCTGGCGACCGGGCCGGCGGCGCTGGTGGTGGCCAACCGCAGCGTCGACAAGGCAAGCTTGCTGGCCGAAGCCTTCGCTGACCTGGCCGCACTTGATGCGTGCAGTTTCGCCGATCTGGCGGGCAAATCCTTCGATCTGGTGGTCAACGCCACCTCGGCCAGCCTGGGGGGCGAGGCTTTGCCACTGCCTGCCGGCATCTTTGCCGAAGGGGCGCTGGCCTACGACATGATGTACGGCCGCGGCGATACGCCCTTCCTGGCTCAGGCGCGCGCTCAGGGTGCGGCGCGATGCGCCGATGGCCTGGGCATGCTGGTCGGCCAGGCCGCCGAAGCCTTTTTCGTCTGGCGTGGACGGCGCCCGGCCTGTGCGCCGGTAATGGCCGCACTGCGAGCAGCGCTGGCCGGATGAAAAACCTCGGGCGCTGGTTGAAGCGAGGCCTGCTGGCCCTGATTGCCCTGGGTTTCCTGTGGCTGCTGTGGCTTTTCCTGTGGGTGATGTACTGGGGCAGCTTCAACCCCGGAACGACCCGGTTCATGGAAATCCGGCTGGGCGAGTTGCGCGAGAAGGACCCGCAGGCACAGTTGCGCCAGCAGTGGGTGCCCTATGCGCAAATCTCGGTACACCTTAAGCGGGCGATCATCGCCGCCGAAGACGCGAAATTCGTCGATCATGAAGGCTTCGACTGGGAAGGCATCCAGAAAGCCATCGAAAAGAACCAGAAACGCGGACGCTTCGTCGCCGGTGGCTCGACCATCAGCCAGCAACTGGCGAAGAACCTCTTCCTGTCGCCGACCAAATCCTACTTTCGCAAGGCCAACGAAGCGGTGATCACCCTGATGCTCGAGCATCTGTGGAGCAAACAGAGGATTTTCGAGGTTTACCTCAACGTGATCGAGTGGGGAAACGGCGTTTTCGGCGCCGAGGCCGCCGCCCGTCACTATTTCGGCACCACCGCCGCCCGCCTGGGGCCCGCGCAGGCCGCCCGGCTGGCCGGCATGGTGCCTAATCCGCGCTTCTATGACCGGAATCGCAACGCACCGGGACTGGGGCGAAAAACAGCGATCATCCTCGCCCGCATGCCGGCGGCGGTCGTTCCCTAGGGGAAATCCGCAGTAAATCTGCGGCGGGCGGGCACCATGTCGGTGCTAAAATGGCGCACCTATTGCGGCACCGCACCATGAGCGAAGAAAACCAGCTGACCGACGCCGAAGACCTGCAGGAGCGCCTTGTCGAGGTGCAAACCCTGCTCGCCCGGCACAAGCTGGTTGAAGACCTGGTGCACCGCCAGGAAGGGCCCCGTCACGACCTGGTCGAAGACATCGTGCACAAGCAGCATCTGCACGAACTCCAGCACAAACTGGAGCCAATGCACCCGGCCGACGTCGCCTACATCCTCGAAGCGCTGCCGCCCGACGAACGCCTGATCGTCTGGGATCTGGTCAAGGCCGAACACGACGGCGAAATCCTGCTCGAAGTCTCGGACGCGGTCCGCGAAAGCCTGATCGAGTCGATGGCCCGCAACGAGCTGGTTGCCGCCGCCGAAACGCTGGATGCCGACGAACTCGCCGACCTCGCGCCCGATCTGCCGCAGGGCGTCATTGACGACGTCTTCCGCAGCCTGCCGGCCGAGGAGCGCGAGCACCTGCGGGCGGCGATGTCCTATCCCGAGGATTCGGTCGGCTCGATCATGGACTTCGACATGGTCACCGTGCGCGAGGACGTCACGCTCGAAGTCGTGCTCCGTTACCTGCGCCGCTTCGACGAGCTGCCCGACCACACCGACCAACTCTTCGTCATCGACCGCGACGAACACCTGAAGGGCGTGCTGCCGCTCAACATCCTGCTGGTCAACGAAGTCGAGGTCGAAGTTGGCAGCCTGATGCACACCGATTTCGTCGAGTTCGAACCCGATGACGACGCCGAGGATGCCGCCAAGGCTTTCGAACGCTATGACCTGGTCTCGGCACCGGTGGTCGATGCCGACGGCAAGCTGCTCGGCCGGGTCACCGTCAACGACGTGGTCGACTTCATTCGCGAGGAAGCCGAGCAGGAACAACTGGCCAACGCCGGTCTGGCCGAAGAGGAAGACATCTTCGCCTCGGTCTGGGATTCGGTGCGAAACCGCTGGGCCTGGCTGGCGGTGAATCTGGTCACCGCCTTCGTCGCCTCACGCGTCATCGGCGCCTTCGAGGATTCAATCGAGAAGCTGGTGGCGCTCGCCGCGCTGATGCCCATCGTCGCCGGCATCGGCGGCAATTCCGGCAACCAGACGATCACCATGATCGTGCGCGCGATCGCCATGGGCCAGGTCCAGCCGGACGCGATGCGCCGGCTGCTGCGCAAGGAGCTCGGCGTCGCCAGCATCAACGGCCTGATCTGGGGCGGCCTGCTCGGGGTTGCCGCGTGGTGGCTGTACGGCAGTTACCAGCTCGGCCTGGTGATGACCGCGGCGATGACGCTCAACCTGCTGCTCGCCGCGCTGGCCGGGGTCGGCATTCCGCTGATGCGGCAGAAATTCGGCGCCGACCCGGCCATCGGCGGTTCGGTGATGATCACCGCGCTCACCGACTCCGGCGGCTTCTTCATCTTCCTCGGCCTGGCGACGCTGTTCCTGATGTGATCAGTGGCTGTCGGGTGACAGCAGCTTGAGCCCGACGATGCCGGCGACGATCAGCGCGATGCTGGCCAGACGCAGCGCCTCGCGCGATTCGCCAAAGAGGATCATGCCGCAGATCGCCGTGCCGACGGCACCGATGCCGGTCCACACCGCGTAGGCGGTACCCAGCGGCAGCACTTTCAGCGACCAGCCGAGCAGGACGACGCTGACCACCATGGCGATGACCGTCCCCACGCTCGGCCACAGACGGGAAAATCCTTCGGTGTATTTCAGTCCGACCGCCCAGCCGACCTCGCACAGGCCGGCGAAGAAGAGGACGATCCAGGCGCTGGCAGTACTCATTGCGCCTGCCCGAACCAGGCATCCGCGGCGGCAACGGTCGCGGCAATATCGGCCTCGCTGTGCGCAGCGGAAACAAAGCCGGCCTCGAAGGCCGACGGCGCGAAGTAGTGGCCGGCGGCGATCATGGCGTGGAAGAAGCGGTTGAAGGCTTCCTTGTCGCAGGCCAGCACTTCGTCGTAGGTGCCCGGGCAGCGCTCGGCAAAGTAGAGGCCGAACATGCCGCCGACGTTCTGGGCAGCGAAGGCGACGCCGTGCTTGTTGGCCGCGCCAACGAGGCCGTCGCACAGGGCTTTGGTTTTCGCCGTCAGCGCCTCGTAGAAACCCGGCGCTTGAATGAGTTTCAGCGTGGCCAGACCGGCGGCAGTGGCGATCGGGTTGCCGGACAGCGTGCCGGCCTGATAGACCGGGCCAAGCGGCGCGATCTTTTCCATGATCTCGCGGCAGCCGCCGAAGGCGCCCATGGGCATGCCGCCGCCGACCACCTTGCCGAAGGTGGACAGGTCCGGGGTGATGCCGAACAGGCCCTGCGCGCTCTTCAGGCCGACGCGGAAGCCGGTCATCACTTCGTCGAAAATGAGCACGGCGCCGTACTGCGCGGTCAGCTCGCGCATCGCCTTGAGGAATTCCGGCGTCGGCGCGATCAGGTTCATGTTGCCGACCACCGGCTCGACGATCACCGCAGCGATCTTGTCGCCATGCGCCTTGAACGCTTCGGCCAGGCCCTGCGGGTCGTTGTAGGTCAGGACCATGGTCGTTTCGGCGGTACCGGCCGGGACGCCGCCGGACGAGGGATTGCCGAAGGTCAGCAGGCCGGAGCCGGCCTTGACCAGCAGGTGGTCGGCGTGACCGTGGTAGCAGCCCTCGAACTTGACCAGGATGTCGCGGCCGGTGAAACCACGCGCCAGGCGGATCGCGCTCATCGTCGCCTCGGTGCCGGAAGAAACCAGGCGGACCATGTCGAGCGACGGCACCATCTCGCACAGCAGGTCGGCGATCTCCACTTCGCGCTCGGTCGGCGCACCGAAGGAGAGGCCGTCGACGACCGCGGCCTGGACGGCGGCGATCACTTCCGGATGGGCGTGGCCGAGGATCATCGGGCCCCAGGAGCCGACGTAGTCGGTGTACCACTTGCCGTCGGCGTCCTGCACCTGGCTGCCGACGCCCTTCTGGAAGAACAGCGGCGTGCCGCCGACCGAACGGAAGGCGCGTACCGGCGAATTGACGCCGCCGGGGATGTGTTTCTGGGCACGGGCAAAGAGTTCTTCGTTACGCGAGGTCATGTCAGGCTTTCTCGAAAAGACGTTGGTACTGGGCGGCGCGGGCGGCAATGTCCGGCGCCGAGAAGAGGTCGGTGATGACGGCCAGCAGGTCCACGCCGGCGGCGAGCAGCGGCGGCGCATTTTCTGCCGTGATGCCACCGATGGCGCAGACGGGAACGCTCAGGTTGGTGCAGGCATCGGCATAAAGCGCCAGGGGAGCGGAAGCGGCGGCAGGTTTGGTCGGCGAGGCGTAGGCTGCGCCAAAGGCGACATAGTCGGCGCCGGCGGCGGCGGCGGCGCGGGCTGCGTCAAGGTCGGCATAGCAGGAGGCACCAAGGAGGCGCTCGGGACCGAGGATGGCACGGGCACTGCGCAGGTCGCCGTCGTCGCGACCGAGGTGTACGCCATCGGCGTCGACCAGTTGGCACAAGGCCAGGTCGTCGTTGATCAGGAGCAAGGCACCATGGCGCCGGGTGAGCGCGCGCAGGGCGTGGGCGCGGGCGACGCGCTCGCTCATCTTGCTCAGCTTGTCGCGCAGCTGCACGATGCGACAGCCTCCGGCCAACGCCGCCTCGACCTGGCGCAGCAGCAGTGCGCCATCGGCTGCCTCCGGCGTCACCGCATAGAGGCCGCGCAACTCAGCTTGTCGCATCGCCCGGGTCCTTGTTTTCGTCTTCGGCCTCTTCCCGGGCCCAGAACATGCGGTCGGGGATGAACTGCCCCATGCCGGCGCGGAAACCCTTGTCCAGTGCCTGCCAGGTGTAGTCCTGGGCGTCGCGCACGGCTTCCTCGACGCTGGCGCCACCGGCGATGCAACCGGCAATCGCCGAGGCCAGCGTGCAGCCGGAACCGTGATAACTGCCGGGCAGGCGTTCCCAGCGGTCGTGACGGAGCACGCCCTGGTCGCCATACAGGGTGTTGACCACCTGCGGCGTATTTTCATGGGTGCCGGTGATCAGTACGTACTGGGCGCCCATCTCGATCAAGCGGGCGGCGCACAGATCGAGCGCCGGCTCGCCCTCGTCCTCGTCGCTTTCCGCCAGGCGGCGCGCCTCGGGGGCATTGGGGGTAATGATGGTGGTTTGCGGCAGCAACATCTCACGCATGGCGGCGATGATTTCCTCGCCGGACAGGTTGTCACCCCGGCCGGAGGCCAGCACCGGGTCGAAAACCAGCGGAATCTCCGGGTAGTCGGCAACGATCTCGGCTACCGCCAGCACATTTTCGACGCTGGCCAGCAGGCCGACCTTGAAGGCTGCCACCGGCATGTCCTCCAATACTGTTCGCGCCTGCTGTTCGAGCATGTCGGCGGCGATCGGCAGCAGCCCATGGACCCCGGTGGTGTCCTGGACGGTGATTGCGGTCAGGGCGGTCAGCGGATGGCAGCCGAGGCTGGCAAGGGTCAGGATGTCGGCCTGGATGCCGGCGCCGCTGGTCGGATCGCTGGCGGCAAAGACAAGAACCTGCGGCGGGGTAGCAGGCGTGATACGGGGTTTCTGCATCGGCAAGGGCACCCTGGCAGGGTGGCACTCTCGGGTTGAATGGGGAAATTCTATCCGAATCCAGGCTTTTCCGAGTTTTTGTCGGAATGCCCGATACAATCGTGATCCATTGCAGCAGCCCATTACTTCCGTAGTAATATGCCGTGTATGTGGAAGGTGTGCCAAGAGACACTCAAGGGGCAGGGAATTGACTGATTTATCGAGACTGCGCGGTGTACGCGTCATGGTCATCGACGACAGCAACACGATACGCCGCAGCGCCGAAATTTTTCTCGTCCAGGCTGGTTGTCAGGTCGTCCTGGCCGAAGACGGTTTCGATGCCCTGGCCAAGATTGCCGATCACCAGCCGGCAGTGGTTTTCTGCGACATCATGATGCCGCGTCTCGACGGCTACCAGACCTGCGCCCTGATCAAGAAGAATCCGCGCTTCAGGTCCACACCGGTGATCATGCTGTCGTCCAAGGACGGGCTGTTCGACCGGGCGCGCGGGCGCATGGTCGGATCGGACCAATACCTGACCAAACCCTTCACCAAGGATAGCCTGCTGCAGACGGTCGCCACCTTCGCCCTGCCGGCAGACACGGAAATCAAACAGTAGTCCAGGGAGCTTGTATGCCCGTCAAGAACATTCTTGTCGTTGACGATTCACCTACCGAACGTTTCTTCGCTGTCGACCTGCTCAGCAAGGCCGGCTATCTCGTCACCACTGCCGAAAACGGCGAGGAAGGCATTGCCAAGGCCAAGGCCGGCAAGCCCGACCTGATCCTGATGGATGTCGTCATGCCCGGGCTCAATGGCTACCAGGCCACCCGCACGCTGACCCGCGACGAGGAAACCAAGCATATCCCGGTCATCGTGTGCACCTCCAAGGGCCAGGAAACCGACAAGATCTGGGGTCTGCGCCAGGGTGCGGTGGACTACCTGGTCAAGCCGCTCAACCCCCAGGAACTGCTGCAACGCATCGCTGCACTGCCCTGAGCGATGGCCCGCAAGAGCAGTCTGCGCGATTTTCAGGCCTACCTGGCTGGCCGGCTCAGTGAAGCTGCTCAGGGTCACGGTGGCGCCTCCTGGCTCGGGCTTGATGTCGCTGGCGAGGGCTGGCTGGTCGATCTGGCCGACGGTGGCGAGATTGTCCAGGCGCCGCAACTGGTGGGCGTTCCGCTGGTTCATCCCTGGTTTGCCGGGATCGCCAATGTCCGCGGCAATCTTTACGCAGTCGCCGATTTCGCGGCCTTTCTCGGCGCCCCGCCGACGCCGCGCAACGCCAATGCGCGGCTGTTGCTGGTCGGTGTCCGCCATGGTTCGAACGCAGCCCTGCTGGTATCGCGCATGCTGGGCTTGAAGAAACCGGAAAATTTCGAGCCGGCGCCCGCCGACCCGGCGTTTCCGGCCTGGGGCCGGCAGCGCCATATCGACGCGGCAGGCAAGGTCTGGCGCAAGCTGGCGGTTCGCGATCTGCTGGCAGACCGCGAATTCATGGATATTGGAATTTAAGCTCGGGCGCCACGGCTGGCGCCCAGGTGGAGGTTAGAAATGGCTTTGAGCTTCAAACTCCCGAAATTCGGGACATCCAACCGGGATGCGTCGCCGCTGACCGTGACCGGCGACGAACCGGCTGCCGCATCGCCGGCAAAGCAGCCCGGTGGTGGCCTGTTGGCCGGCAAGACAGCCGGCCAACAGATGAAACTGCTGGCCGGGGTGTTCTTCGCCATCCTGCTGCTGCTCGCCTTCCTGGTCGCCCGGGATAACCGGGATGCCGCCCAGGCCACCGCCTACGTCGCCGCAGCAGGTGAAATGCGAATGCTGTCGCAGCGACTGGCCAAGGCTTCCTCCCTCGCTCTTCAGGGCAATCCGGTGGCCTTCGCCCAGCTCAAGGAATCGCGCGCCACCTTTGCCGATCTGATGAGCAAACTCACCGATGGCGGCGATCTGGGCCAAGTCAGCGTCGCAGCCTCACCAGCCGCCGTACAGCCACAACTGAACGCGCTCAACGAGCGCTGGGTCCAGACCGAGAAGGATGCGGCACTGGTCATTGCCCAGGAAAAGAACCTGGTCGAACTCGGCCGTAACGTCGCCACCATCGACGACAAGAACGCGGACATGCTCGAACTGGCCGAGCAACTGGCTGCAGTCAAACTGCAGGCAGCGGCAAGCACCAGGGAAATTGCCGCGACTGGCCAGCTGGTCATGCTCACCCAACGCATTGCCAAGAACGCCTCGGCCCTGCTGGTTGGTAGCGAAATCAATCCCGAAGTCGCCTTCCTCCTCGGCAAGGACACCAACAATTTCCGCGAACTGCTGCAGGGACTGGCGCGTAACGCCGACGGAGAAAGCCGCAGCAAGGTCGAGTCGCTGGAAACCGCGTTCAAGGACTACGAGGCGGCGATTGCCGGCATTCTTGGCAACATGCAGCCGCTGGTCCTGTCCAAGCAGGCCGGTTCGCGCATCTACCGCGACAGCGAGGAACTGCTCGCCGCCACCGACGAACTGGCGCGCGGTTACCAGGAAGCCCTCAGAGGACGCGCCCTGTTCATCGTCTCGGTCCTGTTGCTGGCGGTCGCCGCACTGGCCGTGCTGGCCATGCTGGTACGGGTCTATCGCGACGAAGCCGAACGGCGCACCCAGGAAGTGGAGAAGCAACGCGCCAGCTCGGAACAGGTCAACCGCGAAAACCAGGACGCCATCCTGCGCCTGATGAACGAACTGGGCGACCTCGCCGACGGCGACCTGACCGTCACCGCCACCGTCAGCGAGAACATCACTGGCGCCATCGCCGACTCGATCAACTACACCATCGAGGAACTGCGGGTGCTGGTCGGCCGCATCAACGACGCCGCCAACCGGGTGACGGCGGCCACCGAAATTGCCCGCCAGACCTCCGCCGAGCTGCTCAGCGCGGCCGAGCGCCAGTCGGTCGAAATCCAGGAAGCCGGCCAATCGGCACTGGACATGGCGCGGTCGATGAGCGAGGTATCGAGCAATGCCGCCCAATCGGCGCAGGTTGCCAATCAGTCGCTGCAGGCGGCGGAAAAAGGAACACAGGCGGTGCAGGACTCGATCAAGGGCATGAACGAAATCCGCAACCAGATCCAGGAAACCTCGAAGCGCATCAAGCGTCTGGGCGAAAGCTCGCAGGAAATCGGCGAAATCGTCGAACTGATTTCCGACATTACCGAACAGACCAACGTGCTTGCCTTGAACGCCGCCATTCAGGCCGCTTCGGCCGGCGACGCCGGGCGCGGCTTCACCGTCGTTGCCGAGGAAGTGCAGCGCCTGGCCGAACGCTCCGGCGAAGCGACCAAACAGATTGCGGCGATCGTCAAAACCATTCAGACCGACACCCAGGACGCCGTCTCCGCCATGGAACAATCGACCCAGGGCGTGGTCGAGGGCGCCAAGCTGTCCGACGCCGCCGGTCAGGCGCTGGCCGAGATCGGTCAGGTCTCCCGCGACCTGGCCGAGCTGATCCAGCGCATCTCCAGTTCCACCCAGAGTCAGGCCGATTCGGCGACGCAGGTGGCCGGCTTGATGCAGGACATCCTGCGAGTGACCGAGCAGACCACCGCCGGTACCCAGCGCACTGCCTCAGCGGTCGATGAACTGTCCGCACTGGCCTCCGAACTCAAGGGCTCGGTCGCCGGCTTCAAGGTCGATTGAGCCACCGGCGCGAGGAAGCATGAACGCGGCAACTGACTTCGATTTGGGCCCGCTGACGTGGGTCAAGGGTGAGATCGACCAGGCGCTGCAACGCGCCGACGAGGCCGTCGGGCAATTCCTGGCGACCGGCGACACGACGCAGCTGAAGTTCTGCCGCACCCACGTGCACCAGGTGCACGGTGCGCTCGACATCGTCGGCCTGAATGGTGTCACCGAGCTGACCGAATCCCTCGAAGCCCTGCTCCTGGGCATGGAGGAAGGGCGCCTGGCCGGCGCCGAGGCCGCCCTGGCCGTCGTCCGCGAAGCACTGGCCACCCTGCGCCAGTACCTCGACGACCTGCTTGCCGGCGAACCGCACCAGCCATTGCGCATGCTGCCGCTGTGCACACGGCTGGCTGAATTGCGCGGACTGCCGCCGGTGCACCCCGGCGACCTCTTCTACCCCGATCTCAGCCTGCGCCCGCCGCGCCCGCCCCAGCCCGCCCCCACCCTCACGCAGGCGGAGACGGAACAGGTCCTGCGCACCCAGCGCAGCCGCTTTCAGAAGGGCCTGCTCAAATGGCTGACCCAGCCCGCCCAGCGGGATGGCGGGCGCAAGACCATGGCCGAAGCCCTGGCGGCGATCGAGGCAATCCAGCCAACCGCCGCTGGACGCTCCTTCTGGTGGGTATCGCAAGCCTTCCTCGAAGCGCTGGACAACCCTGACCTGTCGGTCGAACCGCTGGCCAAGCAACTGTGCGCCCGCATCGACCTGCAGATCCGGCGCTTGCTCGACGGCTCCGGCAAGCTGGCCGAGCGTGTCATGCGCGAAGCCCTCTACTACGTCGCGCAGGTACCGGCCGATCCCGGCACGCTGGTAGCCCAGGCGCAACAGGTCTTCGACCTGCCTGGGCAGATACCGGAAGTGGCGGCCGTACGCACCCTGCCCAAGGCACAGGAGCTGGCCTTGCGCCGCCTGCGCGAATTGCTGTCTGCCGTCGAAGAAGCCTGGAACAAGTACTGCTCGGGCAGCCAGGGCAATCTCGCGACTTTTGCCGAGCTCGCCCGGGGCATTGCCCAGGTCACCGCAGAGCTCGGCCAGACCGACCTCAAGCGTCTGGGCCAGGCCCTGGCGGCGATTGCCGGCTGGTTGCAGGACGAAACCGGGCGCTTCAACGACAACGTGGCCATGGAGGTGGCGACGACCATCCTGCTGCTGCAGAGTGCGCACGAGAATTTCCGGCGGCTGGGCGGCGATTTCGCCCAGCAGGTCGACCTCATGGTGGACCGCATTCACGCCTGCATCGCCGGCCGCCCGGCCAATCCGGGCGAACTGGCGCTACTCGACGAGATGACCCGGCGGGCCCAGGAGAAATTGCTGATCGCCCAGGTCGGCCGCGAAATCCAGAGCAATCTGGCGCAGATCGAGCAGACCCTCGATGCCTTCTTCCGGACACCGGACAAGGGCTTCGAAATGGCCATGCTGGACGCACCGATCAAGCAGATCGGCGGCGCCCTGGCGATGCTCGGGCATTTCCCGGCGGTCAGCAGCCTCAAGCAGGCCAGCGCCCATATCGAAGCCCTCGCCGTGCCGGGTTACCAGCCGCAGGAAGCCGATTTCCAGCGGGTTGCCGACGAACTGTCGGCGCTCGGTTTCTTTGTCGACGCCCTGCAGCACGGCGAAACCAGCTTCGACACTTTCATCCGCCGCCTGCACGGTGAGCGCCAGGACCCGCACACTGACGACAGCAGCACAGCAACGGTCGAGGACGAACTGGCCCGGCAGACACGGGAAGCCCGAGCACTTGCAGAAACCCTTGGCGCGGCGCCGGATGCGACACAGCTGGAGACGCTGAAGCAGAACCTGGAAGCAATCCAGAAAGACGCCGATCTGGTCGCCGACCACGAACTTGGCGAATCGGCCAAGGCCGCGCTGGCCGCGCTCGAATCCGGCGAAGAACCCGACGTGGCCTTGTCCGGTCTGCGCGTCAACCAGCTCGAAGCACCGGCGCCCTCGGCCGAAACCCTGCAGCTGGCGAGCGCCAGCCACGAAGAGATCGACGCCGAACTGCTCGCCATCTTCATCGAGGAAGGTCGCGATGTGCTGAGTGCGCTGGAAGCCCAGCGCCAGCAACTGGCCGTCAACCCGAACGACCGTGAGGCACTGACGACGGCGCGGCGCTGCTCGCACACGCTCAAGGGTTCCGGCCGCATGGTCGGGCTGGTCGACCTGGGCGAAACCGCCTGGGCAGTCGAACAGACCCTGAACCTGTGGCTGCGCCAGGACATCGACCTGACCCCGGAACTGCTGACGATGATCGACGAGGCGCAGCGCGTGTTCGCTGCCTGGATCGAACATCTGGCGACGGCCAGCGGACCGGCGCCCGACCCTGCCCGACTGGTGGCCCTGGCCGAACATCTGCGTGGCGGTGGCGAACCCCCACCGCCGGCGCTTTCGGCACCGGTCGCGCTGGTCGAAGCATTACCGGAGGTGGCGGAAGAAGTCGCCCCCGAGCCAAGCGATGCCGCGCCCCCCGCATCTCCCGAACCGACGGTAACGCTGGAACTGGCCGAGCCCGAGCTCGAAACTGCCGCGCCGGCAGCGACCCTGTACGACATTTTCCGCGACGAAGCCCGCGGCCACCTGCTCTCACTGTTCAACAGCCACAGCAGCCTGGCTGCGGAACCCGAGGCACCAACCAGTTTCGAAATGCGGCGGGCAGCACATACTCTGGCCGGGATCGCCGCCATCGTCGGCCTGATGCCCCTGCACAATCTGGCCAGCGCCCTCGAACATGCCCTGCTGCGCCGCGACCAGACGGCCCAGCCGGGCAGTCTCTCCGGCCTGGAAACGCTGCGCCAGGCGATCATGACCCTGCAGGCAATGTACGACGGCCTGCTCGCCGGGCAGCAGCCTGAGGAACAAGAGCAACTGCTAGCCGCGCTGGCCGACATCTACCCGTTGCCTGAGCCGGCCGAATCACTGCCCGAGCAGGAAGACAGCACCATGGCGCCGGCCGAACCGGCGCCCACCGAGGAGACAACGCCACCGGCAGTCGTCGAACCACCACCGCAGCTGAGCGACGAACTCGACGAACAGTTGCTGCCCATCTTCCTGGAAGAAGCCAGTGACCAGGTCCGCGAACTGACCGCCGAGCTGCGCGCCTGGCGCGGTGCCCCGACACAGGAAGCGGCGCCGCGGGCGATTGCCCGCCTGCTGCACACCTTCAAGGGCAATGCCCGGATGGCCGGCGCGATGAACCTCGGCGAAGCCACCCACCGACTGGAGAGCCGGGTACACGAGGCGATCAAGGCCGGCAGCGCCAGTCCGGCGCTGATCGACGAGATCGAGGCCGGTTGCGACATCCTGGCGCAAGCCGCCGAGCGCCTGCGCGCCGGGCCAGATGACGAGGCTGCAGACGAAGCGCCAGAGGCAGTCGGCGCACCGCTGCCGCCCGCCGCCCCGAACGGCGAGGTGGAAAGCGAAGGCGAAGGCCAGCGCGCGATGCTGCGTGTGCGTGCCGACCTGGTCGACCGCCTGGTCAACGAGGCCGGCGAACTGTCGATCGCCCGGGCGCGGATCGAGGGCGAAATGCGCAGCCTCAAAGGCTCGCTGCTCGACTTGACGGAAAACGTCATCCGTCTGCGCCGGCAGTTGCGCGAAATCGAGATTCAGGCGGAAACCCAGATTCAGGCGCGCGTCGCCCAGGCGCATGACGGCCAGGCCGACTTCGATCCGCTCGAACTCGACCGTTTCACCCGCTTCCAGGAACTGACCCGCTTCATGGCCGAATCGGTCAACGACGTGGCCACCGTCCAGCAGAGCCTGCTCAAGAACCTCGACGACGCCAACGCCGCCATCCTCGCCCAGGCGCGCCTCAACCGCGGCCTGCAGCAGGCATTGATGAGCGTGCGCATGCTGCCGTTCGCCAGCCAGGCCGAGCGCCTCTACCGCATCGTCCGGCAAACCGCCAAGGAAGTCGGCAAACGCGCCAACTTCGACATTGTTGGCGCCCACGTCGAAGTCGATCGCTCGGTACTCGAAAAAATGCTCGGCCCGATCGAGCACATGCTGCGCAACGCCGTCACCCACGGGATCGAGACGCGCCCGGAGCGGCTCGCCGCCAACAAGCCGGAAACCGGCGAAATCACCCTCAGCCTGGCCCAGGAAGCCAACGAAATCATCCTCTCGCTGAGCGACGACGGGCGCGGCCTGGACCGCGAGCGCATCCGCCAGCGCGCAGTCGAACTCGGCCTGCTGCAAGCGGCCGATGAAATCGGCGACGCCGCCCTGTACGACTTCATCTTCCGCCCGGGCTTCTCCACCGCCAGCGAACTGACCCAGGTGGCCGGCCGCGGGGTCGGCATGGACGTGGTCAAGACCGCCGTCGCCGAACTCGGCGGACGGATCGAGATCGTTTCCGAAAGTGGCCGGGGAAGCCGCTTCAACCTTTACCTGCCGCTGACCCTGGCAGTCAACCAGACCTTGCTGGTGCGCGCCGGCAGCCAGCTTTACGCCGTGCCATCGACGATGATCGAGCAGGTGCTGGAGCTCAAGGAAAATGCCCTGACCGCAATCCGCGAAGCCGGCGAGACCGAGTGGCAGGGGCATCGTTATCCCTTCCACTATCTGCCGCATCTGCTCGGCGACCCCGGAGCCCTGCCCGAGGCGCGGCGGCGTTACCGGGTGTTGCTGCTACGTGCGGGTTCGCAGCGGGTGGCGGTACTGGTCGACGAACTGCGTGGCAATCAGGAAGTGGTAGTCAAGAACATCGGCCCCCAGCTTGCCCGGGTGACCGGCATCGCCGGTGCCACCGTGCTCGGCGACGGACAGGTGGTCTTGATCCTCAACCCGGTGGCACTGGCCGGCCGCACCGCCTCGACAGCGGGTGCGGTCCCGGTACAGGCAGCGGTGCAGGCCCGGCAACATCTGCCAACGGTGATGGTGGTCGACGATTCGCTGACCGTACGCAAGATCACCAGCCGCCTGCTGTTGCGTGAGGGTTACCAGGTGATGCTGGCCAAGGACGGGGTCGACGCCCTGGAACACCTGCTCGATACGCCGCCCGACGTGATCCTCTCGGACATCGAGATGCCGCGCATGGACGGTTTCGACTTTGTCCGCAACCTGCGCGCCGACGCTCGCCTGCGCGACATTCCGGTGATCATGATCACTTCGCGGATGGCCGACAAGCATCGCAACTACGCGCTCGAAATCGGCGCCAACCACTATCTCGGCAAGCCCTACGACGAAGAAACCCTGCTCGCGCTGATCGCCGGCTACTGCAACAAGCCGGTCTGACCCTGCTCAGACCGGCTTCTTCACCACCGCATAGCGCGCCAGCGTCTTGTCGCGTGCCGCCGCGTGGTCGACAATCGGCCCTGGATAGTCGCGGCCGATGACGACGCCGAGTACTTCCTGCTCCAGCCGGCCCATGGTCCACGGGGCGTGGATGTACTTGTCCGGCACCCGGGCCAATTCCGGCACGTAGCGGCGGATGAATTTGCCTTCGGGGTCGAACTTTTCCGACTGCGTCACCGGGTTGAAGATGCGGAACCAGGGCTGCGCGTCGCAACCGCTGGAGGCTGCCCACTGCCAGCCACCGTTGTTGGCCGACAGGTCGAAGTCATTGAGCCAGTCTGCGAAGTAGCGCTCGCCAAGGCGCCAGTCTAGGCCGAGGTCCTTGCACAGGAAGGAGGCGACGACCATGCGCAAGCGGTTGTGCATCCAGCCGCTGTGGTTCAGCTGGCGCATCGCCGCGTCGACCAGCGGATAACCGGTCTGCCCCTGCTGCCAGGCAAGCAGGCCGGCTGGCCAGTCATCCCAGCGGATGGCATCGTATTCAGGCTTGAAGGCGCGCTCGACGACATGCGGGAAGCGGTCGAGGATCATGAAGTAGAAATCGCGCCAGATCAGCTCGCTGAGCCAGCTGTCGGCCTGCTCGGCGAGCGCGGCGCTGACCAGTTCGCGGATCGAAATGGTGCCGAAACGCAGGTGTACCGACAGGTAGCTGACGCCCTTGACCGCCGGAAAGTCGCGCAGCGCGCCGTAACGGCGGATGCGGCCGGCGCGGAACTCGTCCCACAGCTGGCGGGCGCCAACCATGCCGGGAACGATGCCAAGTTCGCCGAGATTGGTCGGCGCGAAGCCGAGTTCAGCGAGCGTTGGCAGGTTTCCGGATGCCGGCGCGAAACAACCTTGCGCCGTAAATGGCGCGTGATCGGCAGCGCTCAGGCGTTTCAGCCAGGCGTTCTTGTACGGCGTGAACACCGTATACGGGCGGCCGGCACCAGTGAGCAGCTCGTCGCGCTCGAAGATGACCTGATCCTTGAATAACTGCAGGCGACCGCCGGCGGCTGCCAGTTGCCGGTCTACGGCCGCATCGCGGGCCTGAGCGGCGGGTTCGTAGTCGCGGTTGGCGTAGACCTCGCCGACACCGAGCTCGCCGGCAAGCCGGGGAATCTCGTCAACAGCGCGGCCGTGGCGGACGATCAAGCCACCGCCGCGGCTGCGCAGCGCGGCATCGAGCTGCAGCACGCTGGCGTGGATGAATTCGACACGGCGGTCGGCGCGTGTCGGCAGGGCATCGAGGATGTCGGTATCGAAGACGAAGGCGCAATGTACCGGGCGGCCGCTGGCCAGGGCGGTGGCGAGGGCGGCGTGGTCCTGGTCGCGCAGATCGCGGCGGAACCAGACGAGGACAGCTTGTTCGGGGGCGGGCATGGGCCGATTATACGGGGCCCCGGAATACAAAAAAGGTCGCTCCCTTTCGGGAGCGACCTTGAAGATTTTGCAGAGACCGGATCAGGAACCGATCAGGCCGCCGTCGTTCTTGGTGATCACCACCGTCGTCGACCGCGGCCGGGCGTTGCCGCCTTCCGGCCAGTGGCTCTCGAAGTTGGCCGGGATGGCGATGTTGGCCGCGCTGGTGTTTTCACCCGGGTGCTGGACATTGACGAAGATCGTCTTGCCGTCCGGCGTCTCGGTGG
>Ga0209794_1000994_pt1 | contig 27516 bp, 25 predicted proteins | sample EBPBio232013_DNA_FD_185869 | JGI IMG/M metagenome (GOLD analysis project Ga0209794, IMG submission 185869) | Wastewater treatment Type I Accumulibacter community from EBPR Bioreactor in Madison, WI, USA - Reactor 1_5/23/2013_ DNA (SPAdes)... | ecosystem: Engineered > Bioreactor > EBPR >... | reverse complement strand
CCTCAAGGGCTTCCGGCGCATCTTCTCGCGCTTTGACAAACTCGACGCACTGTTCATCGGCTTCATCAGCTTTTCGTTGATCGCCGATGGGCTGCGTTTGTGTTAACAGGCCCTAGGGAACGAGGGCGTGGCCGCCGGCGCCGCAAGGCATCAGCGCTCGGGCGGCGGCGCTTCGGGGTTGGCCCGCACGGTCTTATGCGGCATGAAGCTCTTCGCGGAGAACCTGGCGAAGCCGCTCGACAGTGAGTGGCTCAGACTCCTTGCCCGCCAGCTTTCCGACGACGGCCCTGAGTTCAGCATTGATCAAAGTCTGATACCCCGTTCCGTTGGCCTCTGCCTTGGTGCGGAAGAACTCCAGAATCTCATCGTCGAGCATGATCGTGATGCGCGTCTTGCCTGGAGATGGAATGACGGCACCGCGCTTGCCCTTGCTGAAGTCGTACTCTTTACGCATGGTATTGCTCCGATTCGCCGCGACTGGCCTTGCGTGCGGAAATGAGGCGAATCCGATCGCCGCGCAGGGTATGAACCACAACAAGCACTCGCCCGACGGTGTCCATGCCCAGCGTGATGAAGCGCTGTTCGCCTACGGAATCCGGATCTTCGATGGTCACAGCCATCGGATCGCGTAGCGCTTGCTCAGCATGGGCAAAGCTGACCTTGTGCTTGGTGAAATCGCTCGCTGCTTTGACTGGGTCGAACTCGATTTCCACGCGGTCGTTATGCATATAATATGCATACGCGTCAAGCAGGCTTGACTTCGTGCGGGGCTAATTTGTTCTAACCACGCCACCTGCACCACGCGCGGCGCAAATCCTGCAAACGCGGCCACGCAGGCCGTTCGGGGCCGAATCTGATGGACCAACCGAATCGAGGCGCGGGCCATTGCGTGGGTCATTACGGCGCGCCATCGACATCGGCCGGTCGCTCAAAAGCAAGGCAGCGAACATGAACGCCGCCGCCGACGCACCGCCATCGGCCCAAGCGCTGCGCCGGCGCTGTTTCTGCGCCACGCCCATCGGCGCTTGCTGAAGCGTGTCGATCGCCATCACGAACCTTCCGCCTCGCCGTCGACCGCCGTCGAAGCCGCAGCTGCCCCCGCCGCCGCAAACCGGTGGTACATGAAGAACTGCCCGTCACGCTGCCACTGCCGCGCTTCGTACAGCGCCTGCGCCTGCAGGTTGTCTTGCGCGACGTTGAGCGTGATGCGCACGGCGCCGAACGACCAGGCGTGCCGCTCCACGGCGGCCAGCAGCCGCGTGGCCACGCCGCGGCGGCGGCCGGCGGCGGCCACGTACAAGTCGTTGAGGATGAACACGCGCGCCAGGCTGACCGACGAGAAGCTGGGGTAGAGCTGCGCAAAGCCCAAAGCGGCGCCGGCCGCCTGGGCGATGAAGATCACCGATTCGCCGTGGTCGAAGCGCGCGCGCAGGAAGTCGCGCGCCGCCTGCAGCGCGCCGGGCTGGCCCTGGAAGCGGCGGTACTGGTCGAACAGTTCGGCCAGGTCGTCGAGGTCGGCGGCCACGGCCTGGCGGACGATGACGCCGCTCATCGGCGGTCGCCGCGCTCGCCTGGCGTCGCCGCCGCGGCCCGGCGCGGCGCCTCGCCCGTAGGTCGGCCGCGCCGGCCCCCTAGCTCATAAGCCACTTTCGATCCCCCGCCAAAGTGCTTGTTTTTGAACGACATTTGCGGCGCCGTTTTTTCAAATTGGCGTCTAAGTGTTTGATTTCACTGATTTTTTCGACAGTGTCGATTGACCGCCCGGGCTTGCGTCGGGTAAAGTGGGGCTAAGTGTCGGAAAGTGGTGAAAAGTGTCTGGATTCCGTGGCGGCCCGGTGGTGAAGGTGGACGAGAAGGGGCGGTTGACCGTGCCTTCGAAGTTCGCGACCGTGCTCGCCGCCACGGTGGGCGGGCAGCTGGTCGTCGCCAAGTCGCCCGACGGCTGCTTGAGCCTGTACCCGCTGCCGGTGTGGGAGCAGTTCGAGGCCGAGATGCGCGGCTGGCCGCTGGAGATGGACGGTTGGCGGCGGCTGTACGTCGGCTCGGCCAGCGACGTGGAGATCGACGGCGCCTCGCGCGTGCTGATCCCGCCCGAGCTGCGCCGCTGGGCGGGGTTGGAGCGCGAGGTCAAGTTCATGGGCGTCGGCGCGTATTTCGAGTTGTGGGACAGCACGCGCTACGACGAGCGCGAGGCTCGCATGCTGGCCGGCGAACGGCCCGAGACGCTGCAGAAAGCGGTCATCCGCTGATTGTGGCGATGACTCAGAGCCTGCACCAGACCGTGCTGCTCGCCGAGGCCGTGGAGGCCCTGGTGACGCGCGCCGACGGCATCTACGTCGACGGCACCTTCGGCCGCGGTGGCCATTCGCGCGCGGTGCTGGCGCGGCTGGGCGGCGGCGGCCGGCTGATCGCCTTCGACCGCGACCCCGATGCCGTGGCCGCCGCGCAGGGCGACGCGGCGCTGCGAGGCGACCCGCGCTTCGCCATCGTGCACGCCAGCTTCGCCGAGATGGCGGCGCGGCTGGCCGCCTTGGGCATCGCGCGGGTGGACGGCGTGCTGCTCGACCTGGGCGTCAGCTCGCCGCAGATCGACACGCCCGCGCGCGGCTTCAGCTTCCGCTTCGATGCGCCGCTGGACATGCGCATGGACACGACCCGCGGCGAGACGGCCGCGGACTTCCTGGCCCGCGCCGACGAGCGCCACATTGCACAGGTGATCAAAGACCATGGCGAAGAACGGTTTGCTCAGCCGATTGCACGTGCGCTTGTTGCTCGCCGCCAGGGCGGGAACCCCGTTCGAACCACCGGCGAGCTGGCCGCACTCGTGGCTCGTGTCGTCAAGTCCCGCGAACCGGGCCAGGACCCTGCTACGCGCACGTTTCAAGGCCTTCGGATTCACGTCAATGCCGAGCTTGAAGCGCTCGAGCAGGGGCTGAACGCGGCGCTGGCGCTGCTGGCGCCGCAGGGCCGGCTGGTGGTGATCAGCTTCCATTCGCTGGAAGACCGCATCGTCAAGACCTTCATCGCCCGCGAGAGCCGCGACGTGGTGGACCGCCGCGTGCCGATGGCGCCGCCGCGCGCGCTGCGGCTGGCGGCGCTGGGCCGCGTGCGCCCCGGCGCCGCCGAGCTGCAGGCCAACCCGCGCGCGCGCTCGGCCGTGATGCGGGTGGCCGAGCGCACGGCCGTCGCCGCCGCCGGCGGCGGGGAGGGCGCATGACGCGTCTCGCCGTGCTGCTGCTGGCCGCGCTGATCGGCAGCAGCCTGTACCTCGTGAAGACCTCGTACGAGGCGCGGCGCCTGTATGCGCTGCTCGACCGCGCCAAGGCCGAGCAGCACCAGCTCGACACCGAATACAAGCGCCTGGACGCCGAAGCCCAGGCGCAGGCCACGCACTTGCGCGTGGAGAAGACAGCTCGCGAGAAGCTGCAGATGCGCACCGCCTCGCCGGCGGTGACGCAGTACGTGACCGATGCGACGCCGGGCGCCGCCTCGGCGGCCGCAGGGGAAGGGGCGCGATGAAGATCATCTTTGGCCGCAAGGGCGGCAACGGCGGCAAGGCCGCCAAGGCACGCACGGCGCCGCCCAGCGTGCGCAGCGTCAACTACGCCACCAGCCCGCTGCTGGCAAGCAAGACGCCGCCCTGGCGGTCGCGCTTCATCGTCGCGCTGCTGGGCGCGGCCTTCGCGGTGCTGCTGGGGCGCGCCGTGTACATCCAGATCATCGGCACCGACTTCTATCAGAAGGAAGGCGAGAAGCGCTTCACCCACAGCATCGACGTGCCGGCCAGCCGCGGCCGCGTGCTCGACCGCAACGGCCTGGTGCTGGCCACCAGCGTGCCCACGCCGTCGATCTGGGCGCTGCCCAAAGACTTCCAGGCCGACGCCGCGCAGCGCAAGCAGCTCGGCAAGCTGCTGGGCCTGAGCAACGCCGAGCTGGACGAGCGGCTGGCCCGCTCGCGCAACTTCACCTGGCTGGCGCGCCAGGTCGACGACGCCGTGTGGCAACAGGTCAAGGCGCTGGACATCAAGGGCGTCTACCAGCAGCGCGAGTACAAGCGCAAGTACCCCGAAGGCGAATCGGCCGCGCACGTGGTGGGCTTCACCAACGTCGAGGAAGCGGGGCAGGAAGGCATCGAGCTGCGCTTCGACGACGCGCTGCACGGCAGCGACGGCTCGCGCACCGTGCTGCGCGACCGGCTGGGCCGCGTGGTCGACGACGTGGGCGAGCAGATCGACCCCGTCAACGGCCGCGACATCCAGCTCGCGGTGGATTCCAAGGTGCAGTTCTTCGCCTACCAGCGCGTGCGCGACGCGGTGGCCGAGCACAACGCCAAGGGCGGCAGCGTGGTGGTGCTGGACGTGCAGACCGGCGAGGTGCTGGCGCTGGCCAACTACCCCAGCTACAACCCGGCCGACCGCAAGCGCCTCACCGGCGCGCAGCTGCGCAACCGCGCGCTGACCGACATCTTCGAGCCCGGCTCGACGATGAAGCCTTTCGTCGTCTCGCTGGCGCTGGAAAAGAAGCTGGTGACGCCGCAGACGCCCATCAACACGGCGCCCGGCCGCATCCTGATCAGCGGGCTGCCGATCACCGATTCGCACCCGCACGGCGTGCTGACGGTCGAGCAGGTGATCCAGAAGTCCAGCAACGTCGGCACGGTCAAGATGGCCATGCAGATGCAGCCGCGCGAGATGTGGGAGATCTTCGCCCAGGCCGGCTTCGGCCAGAAGCCGCAGATCGACTTTCCCGGCGCCGTCACCGGCCGGCTGCGGCCGTACAAGAGCTGGCGCCCGATCGAGCAGGCGACCATGAGCTACGGCTACGGCCTGTCGACCAGCCTGCTGCAACTGGCGCGCGCCTACACCGTGTTCGCGCGCGACGGCGAGGTGATGCCGATCTCCATCCTGCGCCGCACCGAGCCGGCCGTCGGCCAGCGCGTGATCTCCGCCGATACCGCGCGCACCATGCGCCAGATGCTGCGCCTGGCCGCCGGCCCCGGCGGCACCGCGCCCAAGGCGCAGGCCATCGGCTACAGCGTGGGCGGCAAGACCGGCACCGCGCGCAAGGCCGAAGGCAAGGGCTACGGCAACAAGTACCGCGCCTGGTTCGTCGGCCTGGCGCCGGTGGACAAGCCGCGCATCGTGGTGGCGGTGATGGTCGACGAGCCCGGCAAGGGCGTGTACTTCGGCGGCGACGTGGCCGCGCCGGTGTTCAGCCAGGTCGTGCAGCAGACGCTGCGGATGATGAACGTTCCGCCCGATCTGGATGTCAAAGCCGGCATCCAGATGAAGAACGTGCCCGCCGAGCCGGAGAGCTTCTGACCGTGGCGCTGCCCACCTTCCACACCGCCGCCGAGGCCGCGCGCTTCCTGCGCGCGCGCGGCTGCGCGGGCTTGGGCACCGACAGCCGCCGCCTGCAGCCGCGCGACGGCTTCCTGGCCTGGCCCGGCCGCCGCCACGACGCGCGCGGCCAGGTCGGCGCGGCGCTGGCCGGCGGCGCCGCCGCCTGCCTGGTGGAAGCCGAGGGCGTGGCCGCCTTCGGCTTCGACGACAGCGACACGCGCATCGCCGCGCTGCCGGCGCTGAAGGTGCACGCCGGCGAGGTGGCCGCGGTGTTCCACGACGACCCCAGCGCGCGGCTGCAGGTGGTGGCCGCCACCGGCACCAACGGCAAGACCAGCACCGCGTGGTGGACGGCGCAGGCGCTCACGCGGCTGGGCCGGCGCTGCGGCCTGGTCGGCACGCTGGGCGTCGGCGAGCCCGGTGCCATGGCCGACACCGGCCTCACCACGCCCGATGCGGTGCTGCTGCAAGGCGCGCTGGCCGGCTTCGTGCAGCAGGGTTTCGCGGCCTGCGCGCTGGAGGCCTCGTCGATCGGCCTCGTCGAGCACCGGCTGGCCGGCACCCACATCGCGGTGGCGCAGTTCACCAACTTCACGCAGGACCACCTGGACCACCACGGCAGCATGGCCGCCTACTGGGCCGCCAAGCGCCGCTTGTTCGACTGGCCGGGCCTGCGCGCCGCGGTCGTCAACGTCGACGACCCGCAAGGCGCGGCGCTGGCCGTCGAGCTGCGCAGCCGCCCGGATCTGGCGTTATGGACCGTCTCCCTCCGCGGCGCCGCGGCGCGGCTTCAGGCGCAGGCGCTGCAGCATCGGGCCGAGGGCCTGGCCTTCGAGCTGGTGGAAGGGCCCGAGCGCCACGCCGTGCGCAGCGCGCTGTTCGGCGACTACAACGCCAGCAACCTGCTGGTGGTGGCCGCCGGGCTGCGCGCGCTGGGGCTGCCGCTGGCCGACATCGCCGCCGTGCTGCCGCAACTGCAGCCGGTGCCCGGCCGCCTGCAGCCGGTGACGGCCGGCAGCGGCAATGGTGGCAGCAGCGGCGGCAACAGTGACCGCATGGCGCCGCTGGTGCTGGTCGACTACGCCCACACGCCCGACGCGCTGGACCAGGTGCTGCAGGCGCTGCGCCCGCTGGCCGCGGCGCGCGGCGGCCGGCTGTGGTGCGTGTTCGGCTGCGGCGGCAACCGCGACGCCGCCAAGCGCCCGCTGATGGGCGCCATCGCCGAAAGCCGCGCCGACCAGGTGGTGCTGACCAGCGACAACCCGCGCGACGAAGCGCCGGGCTTCATCCTGTCGCAAATCCTCGCCGGCGTGGCCGGGCACGACGACGTGGCGGTGATCGAAGACCGCGCCCAGGCCATCGCCCACGCGGTGGGCCAGGCGGCCGCGGCCGACGTCGTCGTGCTGGCCGGCAAGGGCCACGAGCGCTACCAGGAAGGCCCCGGCGGCGTGCGCCGGCCCTTTGCCGATGCCGAGGTGGCGGCGCGCGCGCTGCAGGCCCGGCCGGAGGCGGCGGCATGATGATGACGCTGCAACAGGCCTTCGATTTGCTGGGCGGCGCCGCCACGCTGGTGGGCGATGCCGACACGCCCATCGAGCGCGTGCACAGCGACAGCCGCAGCCTGCAGCGCGGCGACCTCTTCGTCGCGCTGCGCGGCGACAGCTTCGACGGCCACCAGTTCCTGGCGCAGGCCAAGGCCGCCGGCGCCGCCGCCGCGCTGGCCGAGCGCGGCATCGCCGACGCCGGGCTGCCGGGGCTGCAGGTGGCCGACAGCCTGGCCGCGCTGCAGCAGTTGGCGGCCGCCTGGCGGCGCTCGCTTCCCGTCGCGCTGATCGCGGTGGCCGGCAGCAACGGCAAGACCACGGTCACGCAGATGATTGCCGCCATCCTGCGCGCCTGGCTGGGCCCGGCGGCCTTCGCGACCGAGGGCAACCTCAACAACCACATCGGCGTGCCGTTGACGCTGCTGCGCTTGCGGCGCGAGCCCGTCGGCGTGGTCGAGCTCGGCACCAACCATCCGGGCGAGATCGCCGCGCTGGCGCGGCTGGTGGCGCCGCAGGTGGGCGTGATCAACAACACCCAGCGCGAGCACCAGGAGTTCCTGCACGGCCTGGACGCGGTGGCGCTGGAGAACGGCCAGCTCATCGACGCGCTGGCCGACGGCGGCGCGCTGGTGATCCCCGCCGCCGACGCCGGCACTGCCGCGTGGCTGGCGCGCGCCGCGGCGCTGGGCATCGGCCGCGTGCGGCGCTTTGCGCTGGACGGTGACGGTGCGGGCGATGCCGACGCCGCCGCCGAAGTCCGCGGCCAGGCGCAATGGGCCGACGGCGGCTGGCGCCTGCAGGTCAGCGCGCCCGAAGGCCGCCTGGAAACGACGTTAGCCATCGCCGGCCGCCACAACGCGCGCAACGGCGTCGCGGCCGCCGCCGCCGCGCTGGCCGCCGGCGCGCCGACGGCTGCCGTGGCGCGCGGGCTGGCGGCGTTCACGCCGGTCAAGGGGCGCAGCCGCAGCCTGGGGCTGGACTGGCAAGGCCGGCGCGCGACGCTGGTCGACGACAGCTACAACGCCAACCCCGATTCGGTGCTGGCCGCCATCGACGTGCTGGCCGAGCTGCCCGGCCCGCGCTGGCTGCTGCTGGGCGACATGGCCGAGGTCGGCCGCGAAGGCCCGGCGTTCCACGCCGAGGTGGGCCGCCACGCGGCGGCGCGCGGGCTCGACGCGGTGTGGACCTTCGGCACGCTCAGCGCCGAGGCCGGCCGCCAATGCCGCGGCCGCCACTTCGACGACATCGACGCGCTGGTGGCCGCGCTGCCGGGCGGGCCGGCGGCGGCGGCCATCCTGGTGAAGGGCTCGCGCTCGATGCGCATGGAGCGCGTGGTGCAGGCGCTGCAAGCCACGGCGGCGGAGGGCGGCCATGCTGCTTAGCCTGTCGCAGTACCTGATGTCGGTGTACCCCGAGCAGCTGGGTTTCCTGCGCGTCATCCAGTACCTCACCTTCCGCTCGGTGCTGGCGGCGTTGACGGCGCTGCTCATCGGGCTGGCCTTCGGTCCCTGGGTGATCCGCCGCCTCACCGAGATGAAGATCGGCCAGCCGATCCGCGAGTACGGCGTGCAGACCCACCTGGGCAAGCGCAACACGCCGACGATGGGCGGCGTGCTGGTGCTGATCGGCATCGGCGTCTCCACCGTGCTGTGGTTCGACTGGAGCAACCGCTTCGTCTGGGTGGTGATGCTGGTCACCTTCGGCTTCGGCGCCGTCGGCTGGGCCGACGACTACCGCAAGGTGGTGCACAAAGACCCCGAGGGCATGCGCAGCCGCGAGAAGTTCTTCTGGCAAAGCCTGATCGGCCTGGTGGCCGCGCTGTACCTGGCGTTCAGCGTCTCCGAAACCTCCAACCTGCGCGTACTGGGGCTGTTCCTGCGCTGGATCGGCAGCGGCTTTTCCAACGAGCTGCCGCCGCGCGCCGACCTGCTGGTGCCGTTCTTCAAGACCGTGAGCTACCCGCTGGGCGTGTTCGGCTTCATCGCGCTGACGTGGTTCGTGATCGTCGGCGCCAGCAACGCCGTCAACTTCACCGACGGGCTGGACGGCCTGGCCATCATGCCGGTGGTGCTGGTGGGCTCGGCGCTGGGCGTGTTCGCCTACCTCACCGGCAACTCGGTGTTCAGCCGCTACCTGCTGATCCCCTACATCCCCGGCGCCGGCGAGCTGCTGGTGTTCTGCGCCGCGCTGGCCGGCGCGGGGCTGGCGTTTCTGTGGTTCAACGCCAACCCGGCGCAGGTGTTCATGGGCGACGTCGGCGCGCTGGCGCTTGGCGGCGCCTTGGGCACCATCGCCGTCATCACGCGGCAGGAGATCGTGCTCGGCATCATGGGCGGCGTCTTCGTCGCCGAGGCCTTGAGCGTGATGCTGCAGGTGGCCTGGTTCAAGTACACGCGCCGCCGCTACGGCGAAGGCCGGCGCATCTTCCTGATGGCGCCGCTGCACCACCACTTCGAGAAGAAGGGCTGGCCCGAGACCCAGGTGGTGGTGCGCTTCTGGATCATCACGATGCTGCTGTGCCTGGTCGGGCTGGCGAGCTTGAAGCTGCGATGAACTTCCTGCGCGACGGTTCCGTGCTGATCCTGGGCCTGGGTGATTCCGGCCTGGCGATGGCGCGCTGGTGCGCGCGCCAAGGTGCGCAGGTGCAGGTGTGGGATTCCCGCGAGCAGCCGCCGCAGGCCGCGACGCTGCGCGCCGAGTGGCCCGACGTGCGCCTGTTCAGCGGCGAGCTGGGCAGCACGCTGCCCGCAGGCGTCAAGCTGCTGCTCAAGAGCCCCGGGCTGATGCCGCACGACGCGCGCATCGCGCCGCTGCTGGCCGCGGCACGCGCCGCCGGCGTGGCGGTGATGGCCGAGCTGGACCTGTTCGCGCAGGCGCTGGCCGATTTGAAGGCGGCGACGGCGGCCGAAGCCGTGCAGGCCGCGGCCGATGCCCAGGCCGCGGCCGCCGCCGAAGCGGCCCCCGCGGCCGACGCCCCCGCCGAAGACGAACCGGCCCCGGTCATCGCCCCGCCGCCGCCGCCCGAGCCCGGCTATGCGCCGAAGGTCATCGCCATCACCGGCACCAACGGCAAGACCACGACCACCGCGATGACCGGCCTGTTGGTCGAGCGCGCCGGCCTGCGCGTGGCGGTGGCCGGCAACATCGGCCCCACGCTGCTCGACCGGCTGACGGCCATGCTCGACGGCCCGCGCGACGCGTGGGCCGAGGCCTGGGTGCTGGAGCTGTCGAGCTTCCAGCTGGCCGATGCCGGCGATGGCTTCGAGCCCACGGCCGCCACGGTGCTGAACCTGACGCAGGACCATCTGGATTGGCATGGCGACATGGCCGCCTACGCGGCGGCCAAGGCGCGCATCTTCGGCCGCGGCGCGACGATGGTGATCAACCGCGACGACGCCGGCGTCGAGGCCCTGGTGCCGGCGCCGGTGGCCGTGAAGACCGGCCGCGGCAAGCCGCAGATCAGCGCGCGCAAGGTGCTGCGCTTCGGCCTTGGCGCGCCCGACAAGCCCGGCGACTTCGGCCTCGTCGAAGAAAACGGCATGGCCTGGCTGGTGCGCGCCTTGCCGGCCGACGAGACCGTGAAGAAGCGCAAGGCCGAGGACGAGGAGCTTCACCTCCAACGTTTGATGCCAGCCGACGCGCTGCGCCTGCGCGGCCGCCACAACGCCGCCAACGCGCTGGCCGCGCTGGCGCTGGCCACGGCCATCGGCTGCCCGCTGGCGCCCATGCTGCACGGCCTGCGCGAATACGCCGGCGAGCCGCACCGCGTGCAGTTCGTCGGCCGCGTCGGCGGCGTCGATGCCTTCGACGACAGCAAGGGCACCAACGTCGGCGCCACCGTCGCCGCGCTGCTGGGCCTGGGCGCCGACCAGGCGCCGGCGCGGCTGGTGCTGATCCTCGGCGGCGACGGCAAGGGCCAGGACTTCGGCCCGCTGCTGGCGCCGCTGCAGCGCCATGCGCGCGCGGTGGCGCTGATCGGCCGCGACGCGCCGGCCATCGAAACGGCGCTGGCCGCGCTGGCCGCGGGTGGCGTGCCGCTGCAGCGCCACGACACGCTGCCCGACGCGGTGGCCTGGTGCTTCGCGCAGGCCAAGGATGGCGACGCGGTGCTGCTGAGTCCCGCCTGCGCCAGCCTCGACATGTTCAAGAACTACGCGCACCGCGCCCAAGTCTTCGTCGACGCGGTGCGTGCGCTGGCGGCCGAACGCGGGGAGGTGCTGTGACGCTGGCCGGCGTGCTGCAACGCTTCAACCTGCAAGGCCTGCGCGAGCGGCTGTGGTCGCAGCGCGACCGCGCCTTCGGCCTGCCGGTGCGCGACGCGGTGCACGTCGGCGGCGCACGCCCGGTGCGGCTGGCCGACTTCGACCACGCGCTGGTGCTGGTGGTGCTGGCGCTGGTGGCCTTCGGGCTGGTGATGGTGTATTCGGCCTCGGTGGCGCTGGCCGACAACCCCAAGACGCTGCGCTTCGCGCCGACGCCCACCTTCTTCCTGATGCGCCACCTGCTGGCCATCGGCATCGGCCTGGTCTGCGCGCTGGCCGCGGCGCAGGTGCCGGTGTCGGTGTGGGAACGCTTCGCGCCCTGGATCTTCGTCTTCTCGATCGTGCTGCTGGTGCTGGTGCTCAACTCGCACATCGGCAAGGTGGTCAACTTCTCGCGGCGCTGGATTCCGCTGGGCTTCATGAACTTCCAGCCGTCGGAGCTGGCCAAGCTGGCGATCGCGATGTACGCCGCCAGCTACATGGTGCGCAAGATGGACGTGAAGGAGAACTTCTTCCGCGCCGTCTGGCCGATGGCGCTGGCGGTGGCCTTCGTCGGCCTGCTGCTGCTGCGCCAGCCCGACATGGGCGCCTTCATCGTCATCGCGGCCATCGCGATGGGCATCCTGTTCCTGGGCGGCGTCAACGCGCGCATGTTCTTCCTGATCGCCGCCGTCGTCGTCGCCACCTTCAGCCTGATCATCGCCTTCGACGACTTGCGGCGCGAGCGCATCCTGGCCTATCTCGACCCCTGGAACCCCAAGTGGGTGCAGGGCAAGGCCTACCAGCTGACGCACAGCCTGATCGCCATCGGCCGCGGCGAGCTGTTCGGCCAGGGGCTGGGCGCCAGCGTCGAGAAGCTGCACTACCTGCCCGAGGCGCACACCGACTTCCTGCTGGCGGTGATCGGCGAGGAACTGGGCTTCGCCGGCGTGGCCACCGTGATCGTGCTGTTCTTCTGGCTGACGCGGCGCATCTTCGTCATCGGCCGCCAGGCCATCGCGCTGGACCGCGTCTTCGCCGGGCTGATGGTGCAAGGCATCGGCCTGTGGATGAGCGCGCAGGCCTTCATCAACATGGGCGTCAACCTCGGCGTACTGCCGACCAAGGGGCTGACGCTGCCGCTGATGAGCTACGGCGGCTCGGCGATCCTGGTCAACCTGGTGGCGATCGCCATCGTCGTGCGGGTGGATCGAGAGAACCGAGCCCTCATGCGCGGAGGACGCGCATGAGCCACCTCGTGATCATGGCCGCCGGCACCGGCGGGCACATCATTCCCGGGTTGGCCGTCGCCCGCGAGATGAAGTCGCGCGGCTGGTCGGTCAGCTGGCTGGGCACCCGGCAGGGCATGGAAAACCAGCTCGTGCCCAAGGCCGGGCTGCCGCTGGACGCCATCGCCTTTGCCGGCCTGCGCGGCAAGGGCCTGCTCGGCTGGTTCACCGGCGGCTGGCAGTTGCAGCAGGCCTTCTGGCATTGCCGCCGCATCCTGCGCCGGCGCGCCGCCGACGTGGTGCTGGGCATGGGCGGCTACGTCTGCTTTCCCGGCGGGCTGATGGCCTCGGCGCTGAACAAGCCGCTGCTGCTGGTCAACGCCGATGCCGAGCTGTTGCTGTCCAACAAGTGGCTGCTGCCGGTGGCCGACCGCGTGGCCTTCGGCTTCGACGGCGGCGCCGCGGCGACGACCAAGAATGCCGTCGTCACCGGCAATCCGGTGCGCGCCGAGATCGAAGGCATGCCGCCGCCCGAGAAGCGCTTTGCCAGCCGCAAGGGCCCGCTGCGGCTGCTGGTGGTCGGCGGCAGCCTGGGCGCGCGCGTGCTCAACGACACCGTGCCCGCCGCGCTGGCGCTGCTGCCGCAAGACCAGCGCCCGCAGGTCACGCACCAGACCGGCAATGCGCACCACGCCGACGTCAAGGCCGCCTACGACGAATGCGGCGTGCAGGCCGAGGTGCTGCCCTTCATCGACGACATGGCGGCGCGGCTGGCGGCCTGCGACCTGATGGTCTGCCGCGCCGGCGCCATCACCGTCAGCGAGCTGTGCGCCGCCGGCGTGCCGGCGCTGCTGGTGCCGCTGATCGTCTCCACCACCAGCCACCAGCGCGACAACGCCGAGCTGATGGCCGCGCGCGGCGCCGCGCTGCACCTGCCGCAGGCCGAGCTGACGCCCGAGCGCCTGGCGGCCGAATTGAGCGCACTGACGCGCGAGCGCTGCCTGGCGATGGCGACCCAGGCGCGCGCGCTGGCGCGCCCGCGCGCCGCGCAGCGCGTGGCCGACGAGCTGGAAAAGCTGGCGGGCAAGCGATGAAGCACGCCCTCAAGCACATCCACTTCACCGGCATCGGCGGCGCCGGCATGAGCGGCATCGCCGAGATGCTGCTGGCCCAGGGCTATGCGGTGACCGGCAGCGACGTGGCCGAGAGCGACATCACGCGGCGGCTGCAGGCGCTGGGCATCGCGGTGCGCATCGGCCATGCGGCTGCGCAGATCGAAGGCGCCGATGCGCTGGTGGTCTCCAGCGCGCTGAAGGCCGACAACCCCGAGGTGCTGGCCGCCCGCCAACGCGGCGTGCCGGTGGTGCACCGCGCGGTGATGCTGGCCGAGCTGATGCGCCGCCAGCAAGGCGTGGCCATCGCCGGCACGCACGGCAAGACGACCACCACCTCGCTGGTGACCACGGTGCTGATCGAAGCCGGCCTCGACCCCAGCTTCGTGATCGGCGGCACGCTCGCTTCAGCCAACGCCAACAGCCGCCAGGGCCGCGGCGACTTCATCGTCGTCGAGGCCGACGAAAGCGATGCCTCGTTCCTGCACCTGCTGCCGGTGCTCGCCGTCATCACCAACATCGACGCCGACCACATGGACACCTACGGCCACAGCCTGCAGCGGCTGCACCAGGCCTTCGTCGACTTCGTCCACCGCATGCCCTTCTACGGCGCCGCGGTGGCCTGCGTCGACGACGCCGGCGTGCGCGCCGTGCTGCCGCGGCTGCAGCGCCCGGTGGTGGGCTACGGGCTGTCGGATGGCGCCGCCGTGCGCGCGCTGGACGTGCAGGCCTTGCCCGGCGGCCGCATGCGCTTCACGGCGCGGCGCGCCGGGCTGGCCGATTTGCCCATCGAGCTGGGCCTGGCCGGCGAGCATAACGTTCGAAATGCGCTGGCCGCGATCGCCGTGGCGGCCGAGCTGGAAGTGCCCGACGCCGCGGTGCAGCGCGCGCTGGCGAACTTTGCCGGCGTCGGCCGCCGCTTCCAGCGCTGGGGCGAATTCGTCACCGCCGACGGCGGCGCGTGCACGCTGATCGACGACTACGGCCACCACCCGGTGGAGATGGCCGCGGTGCTGGCCGCGGCGCGCGGCGCCTTCCCCGGCCGGCGGCTGGTGCTGGCCTTCCAGCCGCACCGCTACACGCGCACGCGCGACTGCTTCGCCGACTTCGTGCGCGTGCTGGGCCAGGCCGACGCGGTGTGGCTGACCGAGGTTTATGCCGCCGGCGAGGCGCCGATCGCCGGTGCCGATGGCGCCAGCCTGGCGGCCGCGCTGCAGGCTGCCGGCACGCCGGTGCAGTTCGTCGAGCGCGTGGCCGATCTGGCGCCGGCGCTGGCCGCGCAATTGCGCGGCGGCGACGTGCTGATCGGCATGGGCGCCGGATCGATCGCGCAGCTCGCGCCGGCGCTGAAATCCATCGCGGGTCAAGCCCGAGTGACGGCACAATGAGAGACAACGTGAACATCGATGCCCGCACCCTCGGAAAATGCGCTGTCCTGCTGGGCGGCGAGAGCGCCGAGCGCGAGGTCTCGCTGATGTCGGGCCGCGGCGTGCTGGCCGCGCTGCAGTCGCAAGGCGTCGACGTGCAAGGCTTCGACCCCGCCGAGCGGCCGCTGGCCGAGTTGAAGGCGCAAGGCTTCGCGCGCGCCTTCATCGCGCTGCACGGCCGCCACGGCGAAGACGGCACCGTGCAGGGCGCGCTGGAACTGCTGGGCATCCCCTACACCGGCAGCGGCGTGATGGCCAGCGCGATTGCCATGGACAAGGTGATGACCAAGCGCGTGTGGGTGGCCGAGGGCCTGCCCACGCCGGCCTGGCGCTGGCTGTCGCCCGACGATCCGCACGCGCTGGCGCGCGAGTCGCTGATGAAGGTGCCCGACGAGCTGGGCCTGCCGCTGATCGTCAAGCCGCCGCGCGAAGGCTCGTCGATCGGTGTCACCAAGGTCGAAGGTTATTCGCAGATGCAGGACGCGGTGGCGCTGTCGGCGCGCTACGACCCCGACGTGCTGTGCGAGGCCTTCGTCGACGGCATCGAGCTGACCTGCCCGGTGCTGGGCCAGGGCGCGGCGGCGCGCGCGCTGCCGGTGGTGCGCATCGACGCGCCCGGCGGCAACTACGACCTGCACCACAAGTACTACAGCGAAGACACCGGCTACCGCTGCCCCAGCGGACTGGCCGCCGACGAAGAAGCCGAGGTGCAGCGCCTGACGCTGGCCGCCTACCGCGCTTTAGGCTGCCGCGGCTGGGGCCGCGCCGACCTGATGCTGCGCGCGCGCGACCGCAAGCCCTTCCTGCTGGAGATGAACACCAGCCCGGGCATGACCAGCCATTCGCTGGTGCCGATGTCGGCGCGCGCCGCCGGCATCAGCTACGAGGCGCTGTGCCTGCGGTTGCTAGCCGCGGCCACGCTGGACTCGGCGCGCTGATCGATCGACCCATCCGCCATGGCCACCACCCGCATCACCCGCCCCGCCCCCGGCGCCGCCGCTGCCGCGGCGGCTGCCGTGGCGCTGCCGGGCGACGTGCGGCTGATGAACGCGGTGGCCAGCGGCATCTACGCGCTGGCGCTGCTGGCGCTGCTGGCGGCGGCGGTGCTGTGGTTGTCGCGCTCGCCGCTGTTCGCCATCCGCGGCCTGCGCGTGGAAGGCGATCTGTTGCGCATCAACGCCGAGACGCTGCGCGCCAACGCGGCGCCGCGGCTGGCCGGCAACTTCTTCAGCACCGACCTGGCGAAAGCGCGCGCCGCCTTCGAGGCCGTGCCCTGGGTGCGGCGCGCCACCGTGCGCCGCATCTGGCCCGACCGCCTGGTGGTGCACATCGAAGAGCATCGCGCCGCCGCGCTGTGGCAGGGCGACGACCGCGACGACCGCCTCGTCAACCAGCAAGGCGAGGTCTTCAGCGCCAACGTCGGCGACGTCGAGGACGAAGCGCTGCCCAGCTTCAGCGGCCCGGCGGGCAGCTCGGCCGCGGTGCTGTCGCTGTACCGCCGGCTGCAGCCGGTGCTGCAGCCGCTGGACCTGGAGGTGGAGCAGCTGCAGCAGTCGTCGCGCGGCTCGTGGCGGGCGCTGCTGGACAACGGCGCCACGCTGGAGCTGGGCCGCGGCAGCGAAGACGAGGTGATGGCGCGCAGCGAACGCTTCGTGCGCACGCTGCCGCAGATGCTGGCGCGCTACCACGCGCCGCTGGAGTACGCCGACCTGCGCCATGCCGACGGTTATGCGCTGCGCCTGCGCGGCGTCAGCACCAACCCGGCGCCCAACGCCAAGCCCGGACCGTAGAGAGCAGCGATGGCAAAAGAAAACAAGGACCTCGTCTTCGGGCTCGACATCGGCACCGCCAAGGTGATGGTGGTGGCCGCCGAGGTCATGCCCGACGGCGACCTGCGCGTGGCCGGCCTCGGCGTGGCGCCGGCGCACGGCTTGAAGCGCGGCGTGGTCGTCAACATCGACGCCACCGTGCAAAGCATCCAGCAGGCGCTGAAAGAGGCCGAGATGATGGCCGCCTGCAAGATCGACCGCGTCTACACCGGCATCACCGGCAGCCACATCCGCGGCCAGAACTCCACCGGCATGGTCATCGTGCGCGACAACCGCGAAGTCACGCCGGTGGACGTGACGCGCGTCGTCGAAACCGCCAAGGCCATCAACATCCCCGGCGACCAGCGGCTGCTGCTGGTCGAGCCGCAGGAATTCGTGATCGACGGCCACGAGGTGAAAGAGCCGATCGGCATGAGCGGCAGCCGGCTGGAAGTGAAGGTGCACATCGTCACCGGCGCGCAGAGCGCCGCCGAGAACATCCTGAAATGCGTGCGCCGCTGCGGGCTGGAGGTGGAGCGCCTGGTGCTCAACCCCAGCGCCAGCGCCGCCGCGGTGCTGACCGACGACGAGAAGCAGCTCGGCGTGGCCGTCGTCGACATCGGCGCCGGCACCACCGACGTGCAGATCTACACCGACGGCAGCGTGCGCCACACCGCGGTGATCCCGATCGCCGGCGACCTGATCACCAGCGACATCGCGATGGCGCTGCGCACGCCGACCAAGGACGCCGAGGAGATCAAGGTCGAGTACGGCGTCGCCAAGCAACTGCTGGCCGACCCCGGCGAGCAGGTGGAGGTGCCCGGCCTCGGCGACCGCGCGCCGCGCATGCTGTCGCGCCAGGCGCTGGCCGGCGTGATCGAGCCGCGCGTCGAAGAGATCTTCAGCCTGGTGCACCAGGTCATCCGCGAGAGCGGCTACGAGGAGCTGCTGTCCAGCGGCGTGGTGATCACCGGCGGCTCGGCCGTGATGCCCGGCATGGTGGAGCTGGGCGAGGACATTTTTCTGAAGCCCGTGCGCAAGGGCCTGCCGACTTACGGCGGCGCCTTGTACGACATGGTGGCCAACCCGCGCTCGGCCACCGTGATGGGTCTGCTGGAGGAAGCGCGCCAGGCGCGTTCGCGCGGACACAAGGCGGCCACGCAGGCCGGCTCGGTGTCCACGCTGTTCGGCCGCGCCAAGGACTGGTTCTTGGGTAACTTTTGACGTGAGACGAAAAAGAAGGGGCGCCGGTTCGAAGCCCCGTGACGAAGACGAAGCGAAGACGTTCACTTTTCAGTTTGGCAACTGCAACGCACAAGGAGGCTGACATGCCTATCGAGATGATCGAAGAGTTTGACCAGGGCACCCAGATCAAGGTGATCGGCGTCGGGGGCGGCGGCGGCAACGCGGTCGAACACATGATTTCGCAAGGGGTCCAGGGCGTGGACTTCATCTGCGCCAACACCGATGCGCAGGCGCTGAACCGCAGCAACGCGCGCAACCTGGTGCAGCTGGGCGTCAGCGGCCTCGGCGCGGGCAGCAAGCCCGACGTGGGGCGCAGCTCGGCCGAGGACGCGGTGGAGAAGATCCGCGAAGCGATCACCGGCGCGCACATGCTCTTCATCACCGCCGGCATGGGCGGCGGCACCGGCACCGGCGCCGCGCCGGTGATCGCCCGCGTCGCCAAGGAGATGGGCATCCTCACCGTGGGCGTGGTCACCAAGCCCTTCGAGTTCGAGGGCAAGCGCCGCGGCAAGCAGGCCGACGACGGCGTCACCGAGCTCGAAGCCAACGTCGACAGCCTGATCGTCGTGCTCAACGAGAAGCTGCTCGAAGTGATGGGCGACGACGTGACGCAGGAGCAGGCCTTCGCGCACGCCAACGACGTGCTGAAGAACGCGGTGGGCGGCATCAGCGACATCATCCACATCCCCGGCCTCGTCAACGTCGACTTCGAGGACGTGAAGACGGTGATGAGCGAGCCCGGCAAGGCGATGATGGGCACCGCCACCGCCGGCGGCCCCGACCGCGCCACCAAGGCGGCCGACGCCGCCGTGGCCTGCCCGCTGCTGGAAGGCATCGACCTGTCCGGCGCGCGCGGCGTGCTGGTGCTGATCGCCGCCGGCAAGAGCACCTTCAAGCTGGCCGAAAGCCGCAACGCGATGAACACGATCCGCCGTTATGCGGCCGACGACGCGCACGTGATCTACGGCACCGCCTACGACGAAAGCCTGGGCGACCAGCTGCGCGTGACGGTGATCGCCACCGGCCTGTCCAGCGCCGCGCGCCGCGCCGAGAACCGCCCGCCCACGCTCAACGTCGTGCAGCCGCAGGCCGTGGCCGCGCAACTGCGCACCGGCACCGACAACCTGCCCATCCTCAACACCCCGGTGCAAGGCGCGCAAGCCGCCGGCACCGACTACGCCGGCCTCAACACGCCCAGCGTGTGGCGCAATGCGCGCGTGCAGGCGGCGGCCAAGGTGGAGGCGTTGTCGAGCAACGGCATGGACGAGATCGAGATCCCGGCGTTCCTGCGCAAGCAGGCGGACTGAGCCGGCCGACCGAGGGCAACCCGCGCGCGGCAGACCATTCGCCGCGCGCGGCATGCCGGCATGAAGTTCCTCGTCGTCGACGACCACCCGCTGGTGCGCGAGGCGCTGGCCGCGGTGCTGCTGCAGTTGCGGCCCGGGGCCGAGGTGGTGCAGGCGGCCAGCGCCTCCGCCGCGCTGGCCGCGCTGCGCGACGGCGCGGCCGTCGACCTCGTGCTGCTGGACCTGCGCCTGCCCGACGGTTCCGGCCTGGCGCTGCTGCCGACCATCGCGGCGCAGAGCATCGGCACGGCCGTGGTGCTGCTGTCCGGCGAGCTCGACCGCGCCACCGTGCAGCAGGCCTTCGCGGCCGGCGCGGTGGGCTGCGTGCCGAAGACCGAGCCGCGCGAGGTGCTGGCCAGCGCGCTGGCGCTGGTGCTGGCCGGCGGCGTCTACGTGCCGCCGTTGGCGGTGCAGCCTTTGGCGACCACGGTCACGCCCAAGACCACCGACAGCAAAGCGCCCACGCCGGCCGAGCGCGGCCTGACCGGCCGCCAGCTGGACGTGCTGGCGCTGCTGATGCAGGGCAAGAACAACAAGCTCATCTGCCGCGCCCTGGGCCTGGCCGAGCCGACGGTCAAGAACCATGTCTCGGCGATCCTGCGGGCGCTGGGCGTGGACAGCCGCACCGAGGCGGTGCTCGCCGTCACCCGCCTGGGCTGGCAACTGCCGCCACCGCCACCATCACTGCCACCGTCACCGCCACCGCGCTGAGCGGCCGCGTGCCGGGCCGGGCCGCGCGAGCGTTCAGCCGCGCGCCAGCAGCCGCGTCAACGCGCTGCGCAGGCGCAGCGCCGACAGCGGCTTTTCCAATTGCGGCAGGCCGGCCGCGGCGATGCGTTCGCGCGTCGGCCGAGTCACGTCGCCCGTCATCACCAGCGTCGGCAGGGCGCGGCCGAAGTGGGCGCGCAGCCGCTCGGCCACCGCCACGCCGTCGTCGCCGCGGTCGAGGTGCAGGTCCACCAGCAGCAGGTCCGGCGCCGGCCCCAGGTCGTGCAGGTCGCTCGGCAGGCAAGGCAGTCCCTGGACGCTGCAGCCCCAGCCGCGCAGCAGTTGCACGGTACCGTGCAGCACCGGCTCGTGGTTGTCCACCACCAGCACGCGGCGGCCTTGCAGCGCGTCGCCCAGGGCCGGTTCGGCGGCGGGCGGCGCGGCCTGCGCCGGCACGGCGGGCAGGTCGACGCTGAAGCAAGAGCCGCGGCCGGCAACCGAGCGCAGGTGCACGCCGTGGCCCAGCAGCGCGGCCAGCCGGGCGACGATGGACAGCCCCAGGCCCAGCCCTTCCGGCGCCGCCGCGCCGCCGCCCGGCGCGCGGTAAAACTCGTCGAAGATGCGCGCCTGCTCGTCGGGCGCGATGCCGATGCCGGTGTCCCACACCGCCAGCCGCCAGCCCGCCGTGGTGCGCCGGCAGCCGAGCAGCACGCCGCCTTGCCGCGTGTAGCGCAAGGCATTGCCGACCAGGTTGCCGACGATGCGCTCCAGCAGCACGGGGTCGCTGTGGGTCCAGCCGGCGCAGGCGCGGATGCGCAGGTCCAGCCCCTTGGCGCGCGCCGCGGCGGCGCAGCTGAGGTCCATGCGATCGAGCACCTGCTGCAGCGGCAGCGCCTGCGGCTGCGGCGTGACGACGCCGGCGTCGAGCTTGGAGACGTCGAGCAGGCCGTCGAACAAGGCGTTGATGGCGTCGATGGCCTGCGCGATGCGCGCCGCCAGGCCTTGCCGCTGGGCGGCCGCGGGGTCGAGCTGCCATTGCGCCACCATCAGGTTCAGCGCGTGCAGCGGCTGGCGCAGGTCGTGGCTGGCGGCCGCCAGCAGGCGCGACTTGGCCTGGTTCGCTTCCGACAGCTCGCGCGTACGCGCCTGCACCTGGCGTTCCAGGCTGCCGTAGCTGGCCTGCAGCTCGACGGCCATGGCGTTGAAGCGCTCGCCCAGTTGCTGCAGCTCGTCGCCCGAACTCAGCGCGATGCGGTGCGACAGTTCGCCCGCGCCGATGCGCTGCGCGCCCTGCGCCAGCACGCGCAGCGGCTGCGTCAGCCGCCAGGCCGACCACAGCGCGGCGCCCAGGGCCAGCAGCAGCCCGGCCGCGGCCACCCACAGCGCGCCGCGCGCGGCGGCCCACAGCGGCGCGTCGGCTTCGTCGATGGGTTGCTCGACCACCACGCGCCAGAGCGTCGGCTGCAGCACCACGCTGCTGGCCAACACCTCGGCGCCACGGCTGCCGCGCAGCTGCAGCGCCGTGGCCGGCCCGGGGCCCGGCGGCGCGGCCGCAAACGCTCGGCTGATGTCGCTGAAGTCGCTGTTGCGCAGCACGAGGTTGATGTCGGGGTGGGCGATCAGCCGGCCGGCGCGGTCCAGCACGTAGGCCAGGCCGTGCTGGCCGATGCGGATGCGCGAGACCACGTCCCAGATGAACTTCAGGTTCACCTCGGCGATGGCGACGCTGCCGTCGGGCCCCGGGCCGGCCACGGCCAGCGTCAGGAACGGCTCGCTGCCTTTGCGGAACGTTACGTCGCCGCGGTAGCTGCCGTGGGCGCGCGCGCCGGCGAAGGCGGGCGAGACCGAGCGGTCGGCGCCGCTGTCGAGCCGGCTGATGGCCAGGCGCGATTCGGCCACGCGCTCGCGCCCCTGGCCGTCGAGCAGCACGAGGTCGGTGATGGCCGGCGCCTGGCGCAGCGTGCGCAGCACGTCCAGCCGGCGCTGCGGCGCGGCGCCGGCGCTCCAGGGCAGCGCCGTCAGCCAGGCGAGCTGCAGTTCCACCTCGCGCAGGAACTGCTGGATGCGCACGGCCGAGGTCTCGGCCTGCGCCAACTGCAGCGCGGCCAGCGCCTCGCGCTGCTGGCGGTAGATGAGCGTGGCCGTCACCAGCCCATCGGCCAGCAGCGGCAGCGACACCAGCAGCACGAAGATGCCGGCATAACGCCGGCGCAGCGTGGCCCGCGGCGGGCGGCCGGGCGCCGCCGGCGCCGCCTCACTCGATGCGTTGGTCGGCACGCAGCAGCAGCTCCGCCGGCAGTTGCAGCCCGATGGCGCGGGCGGTGCGGAGGTTGACCACCAACTCCAGGTCGCGCGCCTGCTCCACCGCCACGTCGGCCGGGCGGGCGCCGCGCAGCAGCCGGTCGGCAATGCCCGCCAGCTGGCGGAAGTAGCCGCGCGCGCTGGGGCCGTAGCTCATCAGGTTGCCGGCCTCGGCGAACTCCGACCAGCCCGACAGGCTGGGCACCCGGCGCGCCGCCGCGAAGCCCGCCAGCAAGCGCGCCTGGCCGTTGATCAGCGCGTCGGGAATGGCCAGCAGCATGTCGGCGCCGTCGCGCGCCACGCGGTCCAGCGCGGGTTCCAGGTCGGCCGCCGACTGCAGGCCGTACCAGGCCAGGCTCAAGCCCAGCTGGCGGGCTGCCGCCTGCGTGGCGGCGCGGTCGATCGCCACGCCGGGGTGCACGTCGTTGGCCACGGCGGCCAGGCGCTTGCCACCGGGGGCCGCGGCCTGCAGCAGTTCCACGCGCTTGCCCGCCAGTTCGGTGGACAGCGCCGTGATGCCCGTGAGGTTGCCGGCCGGCCGCGCCAGGCTGCTGACCAGGCCGGCTTCCACCGGGTCGCCGTTGATGCAGAAGACGACGGGCCTGCCGGCGGCCACCGGCTTGGCGCCGAAGACCATGGGGCCCTGCGCCACCAGCAGGTGCACGTCCTGCTGCACGAGCTCGGCGGCGAGTTCGCCGCTGCGCGGGCGGTCGCCATTGCGCACCAGCAGTTCCAGGTCGTGGCCCTCGACCCAGCCGCGATCGGCCAGGCCCGAACGGAAGGCCGCCAGCGCCAGCGCCGACGCCGTGCCGCCCACCGCCCCTTGCCAGCCGAGCCAGCCGACGCGCCACTTGCGCGTGCCCTGGGCCGCGGCCCCCCGCGCGGCTGCGGCCAGCACCACGCCGCAGGCGTGCGGCAGCACCACGCCGCAGGCGTGCGACAGCACCACGCCGCCCGCGTGCGCCAGGAACAGCCGGCGGCGCGCGTGCGTCGGCGTTCGGCGGTGTGGCGTCACGGTCATGCCGGCCCCTGCAAGGTGATGACGGGCCATGTTAGGCCGGCGGCCACGCGCCGGCATGGTTCGCAAGTACCGGTACCGGCGCATCGGGACTGGTTCTTCACCGCGACCTCTGCACGATGCGCCGCAGCGGCGCTTGGCGAAACCATGGCGGCACCTTCACTGCACTGACCGCGAAGCAAGGAGTCGCCGATGAGCCCGCAACGTCGTTTTTGCTTGGCCGCCCCCGTGTTGATGGCGCTGTCGCTCACCAGCACCGGCAGCTGGGCGCAGGCCGCCGCCTTTCCGGCGCGGCCGGTCACCCTGGTCGTGCCGACGCCGGCCGGCGGCGCTTCCGACACGGCGGCGCGGCTGCTGGCGCGATCGCTCAGCAGCGCCTGGCACCAGCCGGTGGTGGTGGAGAACCGCGCCGGCGCCGGCGGCGCGCTGGCGGCGCAGGCGGTCATGGCCGCCGCCCCGGACGGCCACACGCTGCTGTGGGCGCTGTCCGCGATGGCCGGCCTGCCGCTCGTGCAGAAGGGGGCGCCGTACCGCGCGCTGAGCGAACTGGCGCCCGTGGCCAACGTCGTCGACTTCGGCTTTGCCTTCTTCGTCAACCGCGAGCTGCCGGCGCAGAACTTCGCCGACTTCGTGGCCTATGGCCGTGCCCACCCCGACCGCCTGAGCTTCGCCACCGGCACGCTGGGCGAGTACATGATGGCCGAACACGTGCTGAAGGCGGTGGGCGTGAAGGCGCTGCGCGTGCCCTACAAGGGCGGCGCGCAGTTGATGCCGGACCTCATCAGCGGCCAGGTGCAACTGAACTTCGGGCCGATTCCCAGCGGCCTGCAGCACGTGAAGGCCGGCAAGCTGCGCATGCTGGCCACCGCGCTGCCGCAGCGCAGCCCGCTGCTGCCCGACGTGCCGACGTTCGCCGAACTCGGCATTCCGCCGGGCAACCAGCCGACCTGGAACGCCGTGCTCGCGCCGGCGGGCACGCCGCGCGACATCACCGAGAAGCTGGCCGCGGCCATCGCCCGCAGCCTGCAGGACCCGGCCCTGCGCGCCACGCTGCAAGCCAACGGCGCCGAGCCGCTGGGCAGCACGCCGCAGCAACTGGCCAAGGCCGTGGAAGCCGCCACGCAGGCCTGGAAGGCCTTCGTGCGCGAGCACGACATTGCGCCGGAGTGACGCCATGGCGGCTTGCTCTTGTTCTCAGGCTTCGCCTGCTTCGCCGGCTTCCCCTTCTTCCCCCGCCATCCGCAGCGCCTGCGCCATGCCGAGCGAACCGCGCCGCGCCACCTACCTCGCGCTGCTGGGCGCCTTGTTCGCGCTCTTCAGCTCGGTGCGCGTGCTGGCCTATGTGCCCACCGTGTGGGCGGTGGCTGCCAGCGGCGATTCCAGCCAGCACTCGCTGTGGACCTGGTTCACCTTCCTCGGCGGCAACGCCACCATGGCCTTGTGGCTGTGGGAGCACAACGGCCGGCGCAGCAACCGCGCCATTGCCGTCAGTGCCGCCAATGCGCTGATGTGCGCCGCCATCGTGGCCGTCATCGTGTGGACGCGGCGCTGACGCGCCGAGCGCGATGCTCAGTCTTCGTCATCCGGCGGGCCCGCCGGCGCGTCCCGCCCCATCCGCGCGTCGGACAGCTTGCCCGGCAACGGGTCCAGCCGATCGCGGAACCAGCCGATGCGCTCGGTGCTGCGCACGTCGAAGGCCGGGACGTAGGGCTTGATGTCGACCACCGGCGTGCCGTCGACCATGTCGTTGCCCGTGAAGTGCAGCACCGGCCCGACGATCGAGTGCAGCCGGACGATGGACAAGCCCAGCCGGTTCGGCCGGCTGGGTGCGCGCGTCGCGAACACGCCATGCGCCACGTCGTCCAGGAAGGGCACGACGGCAAGCGGCTCGTCGGTGCCCAGGTGCAGGTGCGTGATGAGGATCAGGTACTCGAAATGCTCCAGATCCTTCAGCCCGGCCACGAAGGCCGGGAACACCTCGAGTTCGCCGGCGACCTCCGGCGCCCCGGCGGTCTGGATGGGCACGCCGACCTTCGACTTGAACGCGCTGCGGACGACGCCGATGGGGCGTAGCGAAATGGTGTGGGGTTCGGGCATGGGGTTCTCCAGATGTCACCGGCGGCGTGGCCTCAAGCATCCAGCGCCCCCGGATCCGCGCGCAGCATCAGCCGCGCGAGGTCGGCCGAGTGGCCGCTGCCCATCTTGTCGGTGATGCGCTGGCGGTGCACGTGCACGGTGTTGTCGCTGATCGCCAGCGCGCGCGCCACCTCCTTGTTGCTGAGGCCCAGCGCCACCAGCCGCGCCACCTCGCGCTCGCGCGGCGTCAGGCGTTGCAGCAGCGCCGCGGCTTCGTCGCGGCGGCTGCGCTCGCGCTGCGCGGCCACGCTGGCGGCGACGGCGTGGCTCACGGCGTCCATCAGCGCCTGCGGCTTGAAGGGCTTCTGCAGGAAGTCCAGCGCGCCGGCCTTCATCGCCTGCACGGCCTGGTCGACGTCGCCGTGGCCGGTCATGAAGACGATGGGCCAGCGCGAGCCGGCGGCCACCAGCCGCTGCTGCAGCGCCAGCCCGCTGAGGCGCGGCATGCGGATGTCCAGCAGCAGGCAGCCGCCTTCGGGGCCGGGCGCCGGCGCGGCCTGCAGGAAGGCCTCGGCCGAGGCGTGGCCGATGGCCTGCCAGCCGCCGTCTTCCAGCATGAACAGCACCGAGCGCAGGAAGGGCGCGTCGTCGTCGACCACGTGGACCTGCGGCAATGGCGTCATGCGGCGTCTCCTTGCAGCAGCGGCAGCGTCACCTCGAAGACCATGCCGGCCGGCTGCAGCGACTGGGCACGCAGGCTGCCGCCATGCGCCTCGACGATGCGGCGGCAGATCGGCAGCCCGAGGCCCAGGCCGTCGGCCTTGGTCGTGAAGAAGGGTTCGAACAGGCGCGCGCGCTGCTCGTCGGTGAGCGGCGGGCCCTGGTCGCGCACGGCCATCACGACCTGGCCGTCGCGGCGCTGCACGTCCAGTTCGATCGAACGTTGGCCGTCGGCGTTGCCGTCGCCCTTGCCGTTGCCTTGGTCGTCCCCGCCCGCGCGGTGCGCGTCGAGCGCGTTCTTCAACAGGTTCAGCAGCACCTGCTGCAGCTGGCGCGCGTCGCCCTGCACGCAGGCGGCTTGAGCGTCGGGCGCCACCACCAGCCGCACCTCGGGCGCCTGGCTCTGCAGGCCGCGGAACAGCGCGATGGCCTGCTCGGCCACCTGCCGTGCCAGCAGCCGTTCGCGCCGCGGCGCGCGCCGGCGCGCCAGCTCGCGAATGCCTTGCAGCACCTGCGCCGCGCGCTCGGCCTGGCCGGTGATGTCGGCCAGCGCCTGCTCCAGCGCCTGCGGCGACAGCGTGCTGCGCGCCGCGCGGCGCTGCACGCTGGCGGCGTAGTTGGCGATGGTCGCCAGCGGCTGGTTCAGCTCGTGGCCCAGCGTGGCCGACAGCTCGCCCAGGATCGACAGCCGCGCCAGGTGGTCCAGCGCCTCGTGCTCGCGTTCCAGCTCGCGCGCCAGGCGGTCGCGCTCGGCCAGGCTGCGCTGCAGCTCGGCCGTGCGGCGCTGGACCAGCACCTCCACGCGCAGCGTGTAGGCCAGCCCCAGCAAGGCCAGCAGCAGCACGCCGGCCGGTAGCCACCAGTAACGGTGCATCAGCGCCTGCCAGCGGGTTTCGCGCAAGAAGGCGTAGGGCTCGACCTGCAGCGCGCGCAGCACCTCGTGCACGCGCTGGTAGTCGGCCGGCACCGACCAGCGCAGGCCGCCGGCGTCGGCCGGCAGCGCCAGCAGCGTGGTCAGCACTTCGCGCGACAGCGCCGGCGGCGTGCCGGGCAGCGCCGCGAAGGCCCAGCCCGGGTACAGCGGCGACGAGGTCTGGCACGGCAGCGAGCCGGCGGGCCGCGCCAGCACCACCTGCAGCGCGCCGGCGGCGACGCGGCCTTCGCGCAGCCACTGCTCCAGCAGGCAGGTGCGGACGATGCCGACGTCGGCGTCGCCGCGCAGCACGGCGTCGGCGACGCGCGTCATCGGGCTGCCGGTGAAGACGCGCGTCAGCGCGCCCGACTCGGCATCCAGCCCCTCGGCCAGCCATTGCGCGGCCGCCACCTGGTAGCCGCCGAAGGCCTGCTCGGAGACGGCGGCCACGCGCCGCCCGCGCAGCGCGCTCCAGCGCGCCGGCGG
>Ga0209794_1000993_pt1 | contig 27548 bp, 21 predicted proteins | sample EBPBio232013_DNA_FD_185869 | JGI IMG/M metagenome (GOLD analysis project Ga0209794, IMG submission 185869) | Wastewater treatment Type I Accumulibacter community from EBPR Bioreactor in Madison, WI, USA - Reactor 1_5/23/2013_ DNA (SPAdes)... | ecosystem: Engineered > Bioreactor > EBPR >... | reverse complement strand
GAAAGAAGGGTGTGCTGACAGAGTTGGGATTGGTAGCTTTTGCTCACAATTTTAGAAAGATAATATTAGGCAAAATGTTCGAATTTACCCCAAATTTTGCTTAAAAAAGGGTTAATACCCTTTTTTTTTGATCAAAAAACACAAAAGTCACTTTGGTTAATGAACAATTACCGGTGTTATTCAAAAAAAACGAAAAATGACATAAAAAAAGAGGCTGCTGGATATTTACTATCGAGACAGCCTCTTTTTTTTAGATTATATCAAACGCTTATTTCATCAAAGTCATTTTGATGTTTTTAACGAATTTACCGGCTTTTATTTGAGCAAAGTAAATTCCGGAAGCGTTGTTAGTAGCATTCCAAATAACTTCATGGTATCCGGCAGTTTTCACACCTGATACAAGATTTTCAACAAGTTTACCTGAAGCATCAAAGATACTCAGTTCAACCTGTGTTTCCTGTGGAATCGAGAATTGAATTCTGGTTGAAGGGTTGAAAGGATTTGGGAAATTCTGATTCAGGGAGAATGATTCAGGAATTGTATTTTCAACTGAAATAACTTCTGAATACTCGAATCTTCCATCGAAATCAACCTGACGGAGTCTGTACCAGGTTTTTCCGGTCAATGATGTCTGATCTGTAAAAGAATAAATTTGTTTTTCTGTGGTCGAACCTTTGCCTTTTACGAATGCGAGAGTCGAGAAATTTACATTATCGAAGCTTCTCTCGATTTCGAAGCCGTAGTTGTTTACTTCGGTTGCCGTTTCCCAAACGAGGACAACGGAACTTTGCGAAGCATTCGCTGTGAACGAGGTCAACTCAACAGGAACAGGATCAACTCTGCCGCTGAATTTATAGATACCACCAACAGTTGCACTGGTGTTGAAAGCACCTGCCCAGCCGGTTGTGTTATCGAAAAATGAGACCGCAAGGTGCTGAATTCCAAGTGTACCTGTAAAGTCAGTCCATGTGGAGCCGTCATCGAGTGAATAGGAAGCGCCTGTGAATCCTGTTGCACTGCCTGTTGAAACATAAGCATTTAAGGTACCGGGGACATAGCAGAAATCTCCATCAAAGAAATTACCGGTCGGAAGAAGGGGAGTCCATGTAGCACCACCGTCAGTAGTTCTGTAATAAAGAGGTGTAGCTGCAACAACATCAAGGATGATACCGTTCATTGCATCTTTCATCTCTATTTTGAACTGGTTGCCGACTGCAACCGGAGTTGTTGAAACAGTCCAGGTTGCACCTTTATCAGTGGTTTTAAAGATTCTGCTTTTGTTTGTGGTAAACCATGCTGTGTTTCCAACGGCTGAATAATAACCAACGACGCCGTATTCATCTGAAGCAGCAGGAGCAGGTATGTTTCCTGTTGGTACTCTGTTCCAGTTGGTTCCACCATTGGTGGTAGTGTAGATTTCAAAATAACCGCCATTTGGATCGCCCATGGTGAAGCCTTCATTCTCATTAAAGAAATGGAGAACATTGGGGAAACCTGCAGGAGCTGCAAAAGCTGCAGTTGACTGGTGAGTAAAAGTTGCTCCACCATCAGTGGTTTTCAGGATTCTTCCGCCACCCGCCGAAGCGTTGAAAACAGGCATATAGGCAGTAGTTGCACTTGTACCGAAGATCATTGAAGATCCCCAGCCACTTGTGTAACCGGTAACGGTCCGCGGTGTCCATGTGGTACCGCCGTTGGTGGTCATGGTGAATTCTGTTATATATGTTGTTGTTGAAGTGCCGTTGTATGCAGCAGCCCAGACTACATTGTTATTAACGATGGAAATGTAGTTAATACCTCTTGATGCAGTGGTAAAACCGGTATTCTGCAGCGTCCAGGTTCCATCTTCAGCGTGGCCTCTGCCTCTGCCTTCATCTTTTTTGAGATTTTTTATATTGGTAGCTTCAAGATTAATAAAAGCCACGATTAGGAAAAGGGACATAAAAAAAGTTGTTACTTTTTTCATAAAGCACTCCTTTATTTGTGATGATGATTCTCCACCCATGGTCGGAGAGTTATTTGAGTTAACTCCTAAATTTACGACATTTTTTTTTAATAACAAATTAAGATTAAGGTAATCGGGCACTTTAAAATAAAAAAAGGTTACCGGGCGGGTAACCTTAAATTGTGAAAAGAGCCTCTTATCTGAACTGCAGAGGTGTCAGACGCGAGGAGTTGTAAACCTTGAAATTATTTCTTGCAGGCTGAACAATTCTACTGCCTGAAATTGTGAAATCCCTGACTGACAAAGGATAATAAGCCTGATTGTTTGTGTAGTTGCTGTTCACGGGTCTGGTCGTTTGAAATGGAATTTCTGTAAAATTGTCTTCTTCGGCGTAATCATCATCATGCATGTTTGAAACAGGTACATCCCTGTGATTGTCGGACACGGAATATTTTAATAAAGTGGCGGTATTCACAGGATCGAACGGTACCTCCACTTTTCTTGAAGGCATTACTGCTGCCATCACGCCAAATAAAATTGTCAAGGTTCCGATTGCGGCAGCGATTATATAAACATATTCTATCATTAAGGTCTTTCATGAATTTCAAATTTCTATGAAACAAAAGTAATATCAGCTTTTTCGACAAATCAGAGATTTCGATACATACTTAATTTTACCCGATGAACCTGTCTTATAACTCCTTAAATATCGCTAATCGAGTTGCTGATACCTAAATTTAGGCACAATTATTGAGCGTGAATGGTTATTTTTGGCAATATGAAATATCGAAATTTTAAGATTGTGACAACATTTATTCTTGCTGCTGTTTATGGTTTATTGTTCGGTTGGAACAGTTTGTATTATCAATCAAGTAAATCCGGTGAAACCTCGGAATGGTACGGTTTCAAAAAAAGACTTGAGATTCATGATACACTGTCGAAAAGCGGAATTGATGTCCTGCATTACGATATTTCGCTGGATATCGATTATCTGAAAAAAAACATCGAATCCACGGTGGAAATCACCCTTGTGGCAACTGATCAGTCAGTCGGTTTATCACTAGATTTATCAGAGGATATGGAAATAAAGGAACTTGCCGTTGAAGGGAAGAAGGCAGAGTTTTCCAGAGTAGGTGACAAGGTTAGAATAAATTCTGCTAAACTCAAAAAAGATACTCTTATTGTAAAAGTCCGTTACGATGGTAATCCCTCCCTCAGGAAAAATTTCTTTTTTGGCAGGATCAACAATCTTCCGGTAATTTATACCTTGAACGAACCCGAAAATGCCCGCGACTGGTTGATTTGTAATGATATTCCGGGAGACAAGGCAACATTAAATTTTGCAATCACCAATGACTCCGGATTTACATCCGTTTCTTCAGGGAATCTTGATTCTGTTACCAGTAAACCGGGTTCAGCAAAAAAAACATTTTACTGGAGCACGGACTATCCAATTGCGACTTATCTGATATCTTTTTATTCGTCAAAATATGTTGCTGAGTATGGAACATTTGATGGAATATCTGGTAAAAATTTAAATCTTTCAGTCTTTGGATTCCCCTGGCAAAAAGTAAAACTGAAGCGGATACTTGAGGATCATAAAGATTTTATCAAAGTCATGGAAAAGTATTTTGGCGAATACCCTTTCCAAAAGGAAAAGTATTCTGTCGTGGCTTTTCTTTGGCAGATGGGAGCGATGGAATATCAGACAGCATCCGGGTTTGGGAGTGGATTCATAGATAACTATCCATCGAACATGAATATCTTTGTACATGAACTGGGACACCAGTGGTTCGGAAATTCCGTTTCACCCTTGACCTGGAAAGATATTTGGCTGAATGAAGGATTTGCAACCTTCGCTGAATGGCTCTATCTTGAAGAAAGCGGAAAACGCGAGCGACAGGATTATTTGGGTCCAGCCTTGAAAGAGGAAAAGAAGCCTCATTATTTCTCCGGTCCGATTTATGCACCCGAAGAAATTTTCTCATCTGGGGTATACATTAAAGGTGCGTGGGTATTGAGAATGCTCCGGCACGAACTCGGTGACGAACAGTTTTTTAAATTTCTGAAAGAATATTATAACCGTTACAAATTCTCGAATGCTGATACAAAAGGATTGGTTGAAATCGTCAATGAAATTTCGGGCAGGAACTTTAATGATTTTTTTGATCAATGGATCTTTTCAGGTGAGGGAATCGTCTCACTCCAGGCAGGAAAGATGCAGTTTGAGGGAAAAAATGGCAGGTACAAAGTTTCACTGAAGTTAAAACAGGTACAGGAAGAGAAGAAAACTTATAATATGTTGATGGATATTCGATTTTCGGGTGATAAAAAATCTGTCACTAAAACATTCAGGTTAAATGAGAGAGAAATGGTGCTAAGCATTGATCTCGATTTCAAACCGTCAAAATTTGAACTTGACCCTGAAAATTACTCATTGTTCAGGATGGCTGATGATTAAAAAATCTGATCAAATCGACAAAAATTACTCGAAGGTTTACTTTATTTCTGATCTTCATCTTGGTGCAGGTGGAAAAAATCAGAACGGAAAAAGAGAGGATCTACTCGTTGATTTTCTTCGTTTGCCGGAGAGCGGAAGTGCTCTTGTCATAGCAGGGGATTTATTTGATTACTGGTTTGAGTACCGGCAGGTTTATCAAAGAGGATTCTTTCGAACTCTCGCGGCTCTTTATGAATGTAGCCGGAGGGGAGTGGATATACACTATCTGATCGGCAATCATGATTTTTTTCACAGAGATTTTTTCCAAAAAGAGCTTTCTGTGAATTTGATCGAAGATTATTTGATCATGAAATGTCTCGACTCAAAATTATTTATAGCTCACGGTGACGGTTATGTTAAGAATGACGGCGGTTACAGAGTGCTTAAGGCTGTATTAAGAAATAAAGCAGTTCAGTTCTTATACGGGTTGATTCATCCCGACCTCGGCCTGGCAATTGCCCGTGGTACGAGCAAGGGGAGCAGGCACTACACCGGTGGAAAAGACTACGGGAAAGTGGATGGACTGGTGGCGGTAGCAGAGGAAAAAATTAAAGAAGGGTTCGATTTTGTTATATTTGGACACTCTCATAAAAGAAAATTTGAAAAATACGATTCCGGAGCATACATAAACCTCGGTTCCTGGTTTCAGCAACCTTGTTACGGGCTTTTGGATGATAAAGGATTTACCATTACGGATTTGAATTAATGACTGAAAATAAAAGTTTAAGATCGAGATTACAGAAGAAACATAAAATAATGCTCATAGCCGGCGGAGTTTTGGTTCTCTTTCTGTTTTCTTTTGCAATTATGTGGGTGAAGATAAAATCCGGGCTTCCTGTTGTGGAAGAGCTGGAAAATCCCAAATTTTTTCTGGCGAGCAAAGTCTTTGATACCAAGGGCGAATTGTTGGGCCACTTCTATGTGGAGAATCGTGTCGAAGTTCAGTACGCTGATATTCCTAAAAATCTGATTGAAGCCCTCATTTCCACCGAGGACAAGAAGTTTTTTGACCATTGGGGAGTGGATGTGGACAGAATTATTAAATCAGCGGTTAAAACCATTTTCCTTGGAAAACCGCAGGGTGCCAGTACCCTCACACAGCAGCTCGCCCGTAATCTTTACAAGTTTAAGGATAATGACGAAAGTTCTTCCGAACTGGCGATGAGAAAAGTACGGGAGTGGATTACAGCGGTTCAAATAGAAAGATCCTTCTCGAAAACCGAAATTCTGACGATGTATTTGAATTTCAACTATTTTGGTCGCCGCTCCTACGGAATTGAGAGTGCTGCGAAAAACTTCTTTGGTGTGTCCACGAAAGAATTGACTCCTGAAAAATCGGCACTTCTTGTAGCATTGTTAAAATCACCCACCTATTTTGATCCTATCCGGTATCCCGAGAGATCAATCCAGCGTAGAAACCAGGTGCTTAAGAACATGATGGACGACGGATTTCTCACAGAGGATGAGTACCGGAAGTATTCAGGAATGAAAATCGAAATAAGGAGAGAGAAGAAAGAGGCGCTCCTTAACAAAGCTCCATACTTTCTGGAGTACCTGAAAAATGAGATGATTCAGAGTGAAAAAGCCACGGGTATTGATGTTCTGACCGCCGGTTTGAATATTTATACCACTCTCGATCTCGAGATGCAGATGATAGCTGACCGGGCTGTCGTGAGCAATGTGAACAGATTGCAGCGGGGTTTCGACAGTTACTGGAGCTGGGGTGGGAAGCAGGCACTGCTTGATGATATTCTTGACAAAGCGATAAAAAACGACGAAGAATATCAGATTCTTGTTACCAAGGAAGAGAAACAGGCTTACTACAACAAGCTCAAAAAAGATAAAAAATTCGTTGATTCGGTGAAGTATGCAGCAACAAGGGTTCAGGCAGGATTTGTAGCCCTTGAAGTAGGTACGGGTCATATCCTCGCAATGGTCGGTGGAACCGATACAACCCGGGGATTCGGACTGAATCATGTAACTCAGATCAGGAGACAACCAGGTTCAACTTATAAAGCAATCCTTTACACCTCAGCAATTGAGAAATCGAATGTTTATCCGCAATTCAGAGTTTCAAACGAACCGTTGAAAGGAAGATATTCTCCTAAAAACGCAGACGGTTCGAGCGGGGGAGTCTTCCCCATAAGGACAGCTTTGGAGCGTTCGATCAACATTGTTGCAGTAAGAATGATTGCAGATGGTGTAGTGAGCACCAGTTCCATTAGGGATGTGGCTTCGAAAATGGGGCTAAGGACACCTGTTGCAGATGATGCCACAATTGCCTTGGGTTCATCTGAAGTGGTACCTCTCGAACTGGCAGGTGCCTTCTCTGTTTTTCCAAACAAAGGCATGTATATTGCTCCGAACTGGTTCAAGAAGATTGAAGACCGAGATAAGAGTGAATTTGTACCATTTTCTCCATCAAAATGGAGGGCTATCTCCGAAGAAACTGCCGTTATGATGATCAGCATGCTTGAGGATGTTGTGAAATCAGGAACCGCTGCTTCGCTGAAAGGAAAATTTCCTTTTCCAGCTGCCGGAAAAACGGGAACCACACAGAATTTTACAGATGCCTGGTACGCCGGATTTACTCCCAGAATTGTTGCCCTTGTATGGATCGGCTTCGATGATGCCCGGATAAAATATCAGGGGGGGTATGGAGGAACTGCCGCGCTTCCAATTTGGGGTGATTTTATGGCTGCTGTCTATAGAGCGAAGAATTATCCGAAAGAAGAGTTTCCTGTTACTGCTCCAAACCTGATAAAAATTGAACTTTGTGCTTCCGGAACAGGATTCCTCGCCAAGGCTGGCCCCGGTTGTCCTGCCGTAAGTGATTATGTTCTGGCGAGTGAAGCATCTGCCATTCCTGTTTGCGAGAAAGCGCATGTGGGTGACGGTGGCAGTAAAAAAACCGACACATCAGGGAGTGAATGGTAAAAGAGGTGTGATTATTTCGAAAAAAATGATTAAATTTGCATTCTAAATTTTGATCTGCCCGGGTGGCGAAATTGGTAGACGCGCTAGATTCAGGTTCTAGTGTCGGTTACGACATGCAGGTTCGATTCCTGTCTCGGGCACTCATTTTTGACAAGCTGAAGATTTTTCTTCAGCTTTTTTTTTATTTTTTTCCCAAATCACTTGATTATGTCGTTTTTAGTTATTAGGTTATAACATACAGTATAAAAAATTCTTTATCTTTGATAACAGAATTATGGTTTGTTCCCAAACCACCGTTAGTATCGTGTAAACAGAATAAATAATCAGGAGTATCCGTTATGGAATCCGCGCTTTCAAAAAATCAGCATTTGACACATCAAATGTTTGATTTTAACAATGCTGCCGAAAAACTCGCAAAGTTTCAGGACGCATCGATCAACGCTGACAGGATTAAAAAAGCATTTAATCATGCCCACAATGTTAAAGAGAATGCTGAATATCTTCTAAAGCTTCTTTATGAAAAAGAATTGCTGGAAAGTATTCTTTCCGGTAAAAACAGGTTCTGTATTCATGTTGCAGGTCATAACATAGATGTGCATTTTAAAGATGGACTGACTGAGGAACATCTTTTTATCATTAAAGACATGTTGAAAGTGATTGAAACTCATCTAAAAACCGAGGTTGAGGAATTTGTGGACGCCGCAGAATCTGAATAAGGTTTGCGAATGAGTTAGTTTTACTTGTTGGAAGTTGATTTACGGTTCTTCCTGTTTCTTCTTTGGAGGAGGGAGAACCGTTTACTTTAAATATAAATGAGGAAGATGGAAAAAGTATTGCCGGGTTATGCGGAGGCACTTCAACTTGCCGGTGCACATTACGAAAATTTCCCTGTTGTCTCGATGTTTGTTCCGTCGAAATTGAGAAAAGATGTGGCAATCATATACTGGTTTGCCAGAACTTCTGATGACATTGCCGATGAAGGTGATGCACCCCAGCAGGAGAGGGAGGAGGCACTCGACAGATTTCTTGAAAGGTTCGAGGAATCCTTAAAAGGAAATTATCATGACGAACTGGATGAGGCGCTGGCAAATACAGTTTACACTCGAAATCTTGACAGTCAGATGTTCCGGAATTTAATTTCCGCATTTCGTCAGGATATAAGCGAGACCAGATATGAAAAATTTACAGATATTTTGGATTATTGCAGCAGGTCTGCCAACCCTGTCGGAAGACTTATATTGCAGTTACATGACATCAGAGACGAGAAATTCAGTAACTATTCAGATAAAATATGCACCGCTCTTCAATTAATAAATTTTTATCAGGATCTTTCAGTTGACTTTAAACGAAATAGATTATATATTCCCATTGAGGAAATTCTATCTTATGGAATTGATCCGGAGAAACTAATATTCTCTCCCGAGCAATTCAATGTTTCAGAGCTGATTAGATCACAGGTAGACAGGGCAGAATCCATCATGAAGGACGGGCAACCCCTTACTGGTTTGTTACGAGGAAGATTGCGGATTCAAATATCAGCCACTTATTATGGCGGATTGTCGATTTTGGAGAAAATCAGATCGGGTGGTTACAGGTCGCATATGATTCGTCCATCTTTGAGCAAATTCGATTATTTTTATTTATTCATTAGATCGATTTTTTAATGTCATTAGAACAAGCAAAAGAAATTTCAAAGAAGAGCAACAGCAGCTTCTACTACGCTTTTAATCTGTTACCTGCGCAGAAACGGGATGCCATGACGACTGTCTATGCATTTTGTCGTGAAACTGATGACATTGTCGATGAAGAAATTCACACTCCCGAAGAAAAGAGCAATCTGTTGACTCATTGGAGAGTGGAACTTGAGCATGCTTTTAATGGAACTTCTACATACTCCTTGATGAACAGGCTTGCGATGACCATCAAACAGTTTAACATTCCTGTTGAACCGTTTTTTGAGCTCATCAAAGGGATGGAAATGGATCTTAAGTTTCGGAGATATGATACTTTCGAACAGCTTAGAATATACTGTTACCGTGTCGCGTCCACTGTCGGTTTGATGTGCATTGAAATATTTGGATATAAGCATCGCAGTGCACAGGAATTTGCAGAAAATCTTGGAATCGCACTTCAACTGACGAATATTCTAAGAGATATTAAAAAGGATGCGGAAAAAGACAGAATATATCTCCCCCTAGAGGATTTAAAAAAGTTCGGTTACTCGGAAGAAGATCTCCTTGATTCGGTTTATAACGACAATTTTATCAAACTCATGGAGTTTCAGGTATCCAGAGCCATTGAATATTTTAATAAAGCCACTGCAGCACTGAACAAAGAAGACAAAGGGAACATGTTTGCTGCCCGGGCAATGCAGCATATCTATTTCCGGATCCTTAAAAACATAATCCACGAAAAATACGATATCTACAACCGGAATGTTAATCTCTCCAAAGTCGAGAAGGTTGGTATCTCCCTCGGAGTCTGGGCAAAGTATAGATTAGTTTACTAATGCCACAAGCAATTGTTGTCGGGGCAGGACTTGCAGGTCTGTCTGCGGCAGTGGAACTCTCCTTAAAAGACTGTAAAGTTGATCTGTTCGAATCCACAAAAAAGGGAGGCGGCAGGGCAAATTCGATTCCTCACTATTTTCACTCCGGCACTTCTTCTGGTCAGGCAGATGAATTTATAATCGACAATGGACAGCACATTTTAATGGGCTGTTACCGCGATACTCTTTCCTTCCTTAAGAAAATTGGAGCAATGGATAAAATTTCGGTTCAGGAAAGGATGAGCGTTCGATATGTCTCGAAAGGCGGAAAATCATACCTTTTGGAGAGTGGAGGTCTGCCATATCCTCTTAATTTACTTCAGGCAATTCTTCGATACGATTACCTGACCTTCAGGCAAAAACTAAAAGCCATTCAGTTTATCCAAAAACTGAGGTTTGTGAGTGATAACTCATTATCAAATCTTGCGGTTTCGGAATGGTTAAAGAGAGAAGGGCAAACCGGTGAACTTTATAAAGGTATTTGGGAAATCCTTTGTGTGGGGGCGATGAACTCACCTCCGGAGAAAACCTCAGCATTAATATTCGCAAAGGTTCTCAGAGAGATATTCCTGAAAGGGAAGAATAATTCAAAAATAATCGTTCCGAAATGCGGGTTAAGTGAGCTTTTTGTTGATAATGCAATCAAACTGATTGAGGAAAAGGGAGGTTCGGTCAATTTTGGCAATCCGTTGGAAAGCATAGATACCGTGGTGGGACGGGTCGTTTCTCTTAAATTCAGAGACAGAACGATCGAAAATCCTGAAAATACAGTTTTGGCGATTCCTCACTTTGCATTAAAAAAAATTGACGGGATATCCGGGGTTTTTCCGGAAATTGAGAATGGTGAGATGGAATATTCATCCATCACAACATTTCATTTAAAGCTAAACAATAACCCTCTAAATACAGAATTTGTTGCCTTGATTAACTCTCCGGTTCAATGGGTTTTTAATCATGGCGACTATATAACCACGGTTACAAGTGCCTCAACCGACTGGAACGCCAAAGAAGAACCGGAAATAATCAAAATTGTGTTGAGTGAACTCGAGAATTGTTTAGGTATAAAACCTTCAACAGTAACCGCTCATAAGATGATAAAAGAAAAACGGGCGACATTCGTTTGTGGAGGGAAGAATCTGGATTATCGACTCCCGTCCCAAACCGGACTGGAAAACCTGTACCTCGCAGGAGACTGGACCGACACAGGACTCCCGGCTACCATTGAGGGTGCGGTAATGAGCGGGAAGACTGCCGCCAACCTGATTATTTCAAAAAATCAAAATGCCTGATCCGGAGGGTTTTACCTTCCCGGCATTAGTGGGCATCCAGCCAGTTTTCTCCATATCCCGACTCCACGATAACAGGAACATTTAACGGGAGAGCCTGTTCCATCAGATTCCTGATCAGGGGAGTGACCGTCTCGAGTTCCGATTTTGGTGCATCGAACAAAAGCTCATCGTGAACCTGCAGTATCATTTTGGTCTTGAATCCACCATCATTCAGAGCAGCATGTACCTTTATCATGGCGAGTTTGATCATGTCAGCCGCAGTTCCCTGAATTGGCATGTTAATGGCAACTCTCTCCTCAAACTGCTTTACTGCAAAATTCTTGCTGTTGATATTCGGAAGGTATCTTCTTCTGCCTGTCAGTGTTTCGGCATATCCTTTTTCCCGTGCATTACCGATAGAGCTGTCCATGAACTCCTTAACGCGTTTGAATGTGCCGAAGTATGTATCAATAATCTCTTTAGCGTGGTTCTGGGCTATTCCCAGCCTTATCTTCAGTCCGAAGGCACCAATACCATACAGAATTCCAAAATTCACCTCTTTGGCTTTCCTGCGCATATCAGCCGTTACTTCACCCGGATCTACCCGGAAAACGAGTGCTGCCGTCCTTCTGTGAATATCTTCACCGTCTATAAATGCTTGTGTCAGGTATTCATCCCCGCAGATGGAAGCCATTATTCGCAATTCAATCTGGGAATAATCGAGACTGAGTATCACATTATCTTTTGAAGAAGGTACAAACGCCTTCCGTATCTCTTTTCCGAGGTCTGTCCTAATCGGAATGTTTTGCAGATTGGGATCATTCGATGAGAGTCTTCCCGTGGATGCCACCGTCTGGTTGAATGATGTATGAACTTTACCTGTTCTTTTCTCGATCAGTGTCGGCAGGGAGTCGGCATAGGTCGATTTTAATTTGGAAAGCTGCCGAAACGAGAGGATCATGTCAATTATCTCATGCTGACCGCGGAGCGATTCCAAAGTTTGGGCATCTGTTGAATAGCCTGTTTTTGTCTTCTTGCCCGAAGTCAGACTTAATTTTTCGTACAGTATCTTTTGCATCTGCTGAGGTGAATTGATGTTGAATTCCTCACCCGCCACTGAGTAAATATTTCGTGCCGTTTCCATCATCATCAGCTCAAGATCCTGGGAGAGCTGTTTTAGCATCATGCTGTCAATATTCACACCGTTTCTTTCGATGTCTTCCAGCACTTCAACCAGAGGGAACTCGATATCAAAGGCGAGGTGATGCAATCCATCCTCTTCAATTCTTTTACTGAGTACATTGTATAATCTGAAAGTAATGTCAGCGTCTTCGCAACTGTAAATTGACAAGGCATTCAGATCGACATCAAAGATTATTGAAGGGTCTTTCTTCACACCGATGAGAGTTGAGAGGTGTATTGTATCATAATTCAACCACTGGGATGCCAGATCATCCATTCCGTGTTTTTTGTCAGGATCGATAACATAGGAGGCAACCATCGTGTCAAAGTGGAAACCTTTAACTTCTATACCCGCAGTTCTCAGGATTGCAATATCGTATTTTCCGTTCTGACACACTTTTTTAATTGCAGGATTTGCGAACAAAGGTGAGAAGATTTTTTTGAATTCTGAAAGCGGCAACCTTTCCTCAACACGGGTTGAGAACATGTCAACAGTACGGGTATCGGGCTCAAGAGCGACAAAAAATGCCTCCTTCTCCTTGACAGCAAATGAGACACCTGCTATGCGTGCATTAAAGATATTCAGAGAATCAGTTTCAGTATCAAAGACAAAAAGTTCGTGACCCGAAAGATACCCGGCGAGTTTTAGAGCATCATCAACAGTTTTAACAAGTTTGTAGGAAACCGCTTTTGGATCGAAAGATTTGCTCTTTTCATCGTCAGAATCGCTCTCATCCACGCCCGGTTGAGTTGTCGTTTGTACCTGTTCGGGAGAATAATTAAAATATTTGGTTGCCTTCAACCAGAGTGTCCTTAATTCCAGGTCTTTGAAATGTTTTTCGAGTAGCTGAAAATTGATATCACCAATGGTTGCCTTGTCGGGATCAAATTTTAAATCGATATTCAGGTCGATTGTAGCCAACTCCTTTGAAAGAAAGGCGTTATCCCTGTTTGTCTCAAGTTTTGTTCTTACAGAATTGGAGGAAATTTTATCGAGATTCTCATAGATTGCTTCGAGAGTACCGAACTGTTGAATAAGGGGGATGGCAGTTTTTTCTCCAATACCGGCAACCCCGGGAATGTTATCACTTTTATCTCCAATCAGTGCGAGATAATCGATCATTTGTGAAGGTTCGATCTCGAGTTTTTGTTTGGCGGATGCCACATCGTAAATGTCAAAATCCTCTCCTTTGATGCCGGGTCTTACGAGAAATGCATTTTGTGTGACAAGCTGAAAATAATCTTTATCAGGAGACACCATATATACAGCATAACCATCCTCTTCAGCAAGCCGGGACATTGTTCCTATTATATCATCAGCCTCGATTTTAGGCATTGCGAAGACAGGGATTGCCATTGCCTCAAGGATCTCCTTGATTTTTCCAATCTGTGGAATGAGTTCTTCCGGCATTTCAGCGCGGTTGGCTTTATATTGTTCAAATCTTTCAGCTCTTAGAGTCTTTTCTTTGGAGTCGAAAGCAACGATAACAGAATCGGGTTTTATCTCTTCAAGATATCTGAACAATTGATTGAAAAAACCGAATATGGCTGAAGTGGGTTCGCCGGACTTTGTGCGAAGCGGTCGGGTGATGAATGCGAAATAAGCTTTGTATGCGATAGCCATCGCATCAATAAGAACAATCTTTTTCATTTACTGATTCTTGCTTTCCTGTTTTTTATTTCTGTATTTGATGTAGAAATAGAAGGGGAGTCCGCTGAGAATGAGCATCAGTCCCATCATGGCGTTTTTGGTATCCGAAACAACGGTATTTACCAAAAATAAAAAGGAGAAAATTACAAAAAGAGCGGGAGTGTAAGGATATCCCCAGACCTTATAGGGTCTCGGTGTATCAGGCATTTTCTTTCTTAATACAAAAACTCCGGCAGCGCCGAGCATATAGAACAACCATGCAGCAAAAATGACATAATCGCTGATGGTATCGAAAGATCCTGACAAGACGAGAACCGCCGACCAGATTCCCTGAACCAGAAGTGAAACATGAGGTGTGCAGAATTTAGGGTGAACTTTTCCAAGGCTTTGGAAGAACATACCCTCTCTTGCCATGGCGTACTGGACCCTCGCAGTCGCCAGGATACTTCCGTTGAGAGCTCCAAAAGCTGATATTATTACCGCAATCGAAATCACTGTCCCGCCGGCAATTCCAAAGATTTTTTCGGCAGCACTTCTTGCAACAAGGTCGGAATTTTTCATTTCATCAATTGGAAGCACATAGAGAAAAGCCATGTTAATTAATACATATACTGCAATAACTATCAGAGTTCCCCAAAGGAGAGCGAGAGGAACATTCCTCTGAGGATTTTTTATTTCACCACTAACAAAGGTTACATTGTTCCATCCGTCATATGCCCAGAATGCACCTGCCAGTGCGAGACCAAAAAGAGAGACTATGTTTGAAGCTGTTTCAGCAGGCATCGAAAAACCGTTTGAAAAATTTGAAGCAGAGCCGTCACCAAGAAGGAAGATAAGAACTGTTAGCCCCAGAATCGAACCGATTTTCACGAAAGTGACGATTGTCTGGACTATTCCACCGAAGAAAACTCCGATATAATTTATACCGGTAAGCAATAGAGTCACACAAATGGCAATCGATTTCGTGCCAAACTCTGCAAATGGCTTTATCATCCCGACAAAGGGCATATAGACCTCAAACCCCGCCATCGAAGGAGACAACCCTCCAATCTGAAGATAGGAATTCAGATATTCCGCAAAAACATAAGCTATGGCAGCCTGACTTCCAGTCTGAATTACCGATAAAACCGACCAGCCATACATGTAGGATGTGAAGTCACCGTACATCTTTTTGAAGTAAATGTACTGTCCTCCCGTGGCGTCTATCATACCGGCTATTTCTGCATTAATTAATGCACCAACCAGTGTGATGAGGCCCGCAGCAATCCACACAATTATCAAAAGTTCCGGTGAAAGAAGCTGCCCTGCCATGGTGGCAGGCTTACGAAAGATTCCGGAACCGATCATTGATCCTGCAACAATCATGGTTGCGCCCGTAAGCGTAAGTTTGCGTAATAAATCGTTTTTACTGTTATTGTTCATTTATTTGAAGGAGGGTGGTGAATATATTACTAAAAAAATGATGATTTGATGATTTTTTAAAATTAATCGTTTCAAGTTTCAATAATACTGATTATTTTTGTTTTTTAAAGAATGCTTCACAAAAAAATCTCTGATATCCGGAAAATTCATGAAGTTTAAACTGCCGCCACTTCACACACAGATATTGATTGCACTTATAGCAGGTGCCCTTTTTGGTGCATGGTTCAATGTCGATGAGAACAATTTCGTAGTATCCTTTATGGATAAAAAGGAAAAAACAGAACAGAGTATTACTGACTGGAGTTCTGTCATTCTTTTAAAGAAGGACCCCGCCCAAAACATCAAAGATTCTGTCTCTTTCAAAACCGGCGAAAAGCCAAAGCTGATAAACACCTTTAAATCATTCAAAAAAGCGGGATTTGCTGTTGACCTCATTGCCGTCTCTGTCTCTTCTGATGAATCAAAACAGATCAAAAAAACAGAACTCTACACTGATGTGAGAATGGTGCGAAATGAGAAAACTCCTGCAACATGGATAAGATGGCTTGGCGATATTTTCATTCGTTTGTTGAATCTGGTCGCCGTTCCTTTAGTACTGGCGAGTCTGATAGCGGGTGCTGCGAGTCTTGGTGACATCAAAAAGTTCGCAAGAATCGGGTCCAAGACATTAACCTACTACATTCTGACTACTGCATTTGCAGTGACAATCGGGCTTGTACTTGCAAATGTAATTCAACCCGGTGAAAGGATGAATGAGACCACCAAGAATAACCTTCTGCAAACCTATTCACAGGATACACAGGACAAAATCGGGAGTGATGTTGAGTTTGACGGAATAAAGATGATTGTCGAGATGATACCAAAAAATCCCTTTGCAGCACTTTCACAGGGTGAGATGCTGCAGATTGTTTTCTTCGCGGTTTTCTTCGGGATGGTTTTGACTTTTGCGGATAAAGAGAAATCGAAGTTAATGCTCAATTTTTTTGATGCACTCAGCGACATTATGATTAAGATGATAGATGTAATCATGAAATTTGCACCTGTTGGTGTGTTTGCACTGATAGCTGCCACAGTCTCGGAATTTGGGTTCAACATACTCGAAACGCTTTTGTGGTATGCGGTTACGGTTTTGCTGGGACTCTTTTTGCATACGGCAGGTACCTACAGTTTACTTTTAAAAATATTTACGAAGTTTAGCATCCTTAAGTTCTTTAAGGGCATAAGACCGATGCAACTTGTTGGATTCAGTACCAGTTCCTCGGCAGCGACACTTCCGGTAAACATGGAGTGTTGTCAGGAGAACCTCGGAGTTTCAAAATCGATCACCAGCTTTGTTTTACCGCTGGGTGCAACGATCAACATGGACGGAACAGCTTTGTATCAAGGTGTTGCCACTGTGTTTATTGCACAGGTCTATGGCATGGAATTGTCACTCGCTCAGCAGATTACAGTTGTTTTTATGGCTGTTCTGGCATCAATAGGTACTGCTCCCGTTCCCGGAGTGGGAATAATCATGCTTATTATAATCTTAAAATCCGTGGGGGTTCCTGAACAGGGGATTGCTCTCATACTTGGTATAGACAGAATTTTGGATATGTGTCGAACAATCACAAATGTTACAGGGGATGCTGCCGGAGCCGTTATCATAGCACAAAGTGAAAATGAGTTAATCGAAACAAAAACAGGAACAGGAATATAGAATGAGTGGTACTAAAGAGAGATGGGCGTCGAGACTTGGTCTCATACTCGCCGTTGCAGGAAATGCAGTTGGTCTTGGTAATTTCCTAAGATTTCCTGCACAGGCAATACAAAATGGCGGAGGAGCTTTTATTATCCCGTATCTGGTTTCCCTCGCAGTGATGGGCATTCCACTTCTCTGGGTTGAATGGGCAATCGGACGACACGGCGGACAGCACGGGCATCACTCAACCCCCGGAATGTTGGATGTGCTGGGAAGATCAAAACTTCTTAAGTATTTTGGAATTTTTGGTATATTCACAAATCTGGTAGTGGCTGCCTATTATTGTTATATCGAATCCTGGACTCTTGCCTACACCGTATTTTCCGTTGCAGATGTCTTCAACGGTATGAATCAATCCGAAGTAATTCAGTATTTTAAAAGTTATCTCGGTACCGGCGATGGATTTATTAATTTTTCTCCGGTGGCGCTGTTTTTCTTTTTTGTAACCATTGGGCTGAATCTCTGGGTTCTCTCGCGTGGAATAAGTGCGGGCATAGAAAAAGCCAGCAAGATCTTGATGCCTCTGCTGATTCTCTTTGGCATTTTTCTTGCAATTAGAGCACTGACACTTGATGCAGGAGAGTACGGGGCGGTGGAGGATGCTGTCGCCGGTTTGAATTTCCTTTGGACACCTCACTTTGATTCTTTGTCAAATCCGAAGGTCTGGCTTGCTGCCGCCGGACAGGTATTTTTCACTTTGTCAGTCGGTATGGGTTCAATTCACTGTTATGCTGCATATTTGAGGAAAAATGATGATGTGGCGCTAAATGCTGCCACAGCCGGATTTATGAATGAATTTGTTGAGGTTATTCTCGGTGGATCGGTTGTAATCCCGATTGCAGTGGCTTATTTGGGGCTTGCATCACTGAGCACCTTCAGCGGGTTCGGGATGTCATTTATGACCCTTCCGATGCTTTTCGAGAACTGGGGACCACTCCTTTCCGCACTTGGCGGTTTTACCTGGTTTGGGCTGTTGTTTTTTGCGGGTATAACGAGTTCGATTGCCATGGGGCAACCCGTCATGGCATTCCTTCAGGACTCCTTCAAATTCAGCAGAGAGAAGTCCACCTGGGTATTCGGTCTCGCAGTGGTGGTGCTTGCTCTACCGACAATTCTGCTTTATGACCATGGTGCCTTTGACGAATATGATTTTTGGGCAGGTACTTTCTCTCTCGTGGTTTTTGCCCTTGCGGAATCCATCATCTTTCTTTGGATATTTGGAATCGATAACGCCTGGGAAGAAATCAACAGGGGAGCCGATATTAAAATTCCCGTGATCTTTAAATATATTCTGAAATATGTTACCCCCACCTTCATAGGTCTGGTTTTTGTCGGTTCCATGATACAACCTGTCGGAGGTAAGTGGATTGAATCATTTTCAGGTTTGTTCAACGGGCAGGGTTGGAATCTCGATCCATCAAGCGTTCTGGGAACACTTTTTCATATCGGAATTGACGACCCCGAGAAGATTCTTGTTATAAATCTAACACGGTTGCTTTTGTTATCGGTCTATGCAACAGTTGGCATTCTGATATTTGTTGCATGGAAAATCAGATTAAAAGAAGAAAGGATTTAAGTAGATAAATGAGTACTTCAGCACTTCTTATGATGATCCCGACATGGTCGGTTATAATTTTCTTCACTGTTTACTTTATGGTAAAAGCGCTTAAGACACAGCACAGCCATGACGGAGAAGAGTAGAAATTGAATTTTTGATCTGCAGGTCAGGTGACTTATTTTAGAGTTTCCCGACCTGCAGTTTATTATTATTTTAGGGAATTAAATTTTAATTATTCTTTTATTCCTCTTACTAACCATTAATACCGGAGATCAAATGGCTAATAAACTGGGAATCAGAGGCTACGATTATGTCGAGTTTTTTGTCGGTACGGCAAAAATATGGGCATACTGGTTTGCCAAAGCTACCGGCATGAAAATTACCGCTTATTCAGGTCCTGAAACCGGAGTGAAAAACAAGGTTTCCTACCTTCTGCAAAAAAACAATCTCAAAATTGTTGTTACATCACCCGTTAAACCTGAAAATTACGAGATTTACAACTTCCTCCAACGCCATGGTGACGGAGTAAAAAGATGGACTCTCAATGTAAATGATGTTGAATATGCGTTTAATCATGCCATTACCAACGGAGCGATTCCCACAATAAAGCCAAGGGAAGTGAAGGATGAAAACGGACTCTATTTTGAAGCAGCGATAAAACTCTATGATGATGCCGAAATCTCATTCGTTAATCACGACGAATATAAGGGACTTTTCCGACCCGGATTTGGTGAACCTGTTCAAAATTATGAAGTTGAAACTCACGAAACAGGTCTTCAAATAATTGATCATATCGTCGGGAATGTACGCGAAAATGAAATGAATTTCTGGGTTGACTACATGAATGCATCCCTCAGTTTTGAAACTTTTGTCGATTTTAAAGCGGGCGACATTGGTACACAGTATTCCTCACTCCTGTCCAAAGTTGTAAGATCTGAGGACAGCATAATCCGAAATCCCGTGAATGAACCTTACAAAGGATTGAAAAAATCGCAGATTGAAGAGTATATCGAAGAGTTTTGCGGGACGGGAATTCAACACATCGCCATCAGAACAGATAATATCATTGAGACTATTTCAGCAATGAGAAAAAATGGAATTGAGTTCCTGAGTACTCCGCCTGACACCTATTATCAGATGTTGAAGGAAAAAGACCTCAAGGTTGAAGAAAACATTGACGAACTGAAACATTACGGCATTCTTCTTGATCCCGAAAGTGACGGTTATTTGTTGCAGATTTTCACAAAACCCGTCGGTGACAGACCTACATTTTTCTTCGAAGTAATTCAGAGAAAGGGTGGAAGCCAGGGGTTTGGAAAAGGTAACTTCCAGGCACTCTTTGAAGCGATCGAGAGAGATCAGGCAGCAAGAGGAAACTTTTAATCAAGAGGAGAGAACAGAATGCCATTTTATTATAAACTTGGTGAATTGCCTCCCCGCAGGCATACCACATTTTACAAACCAGATGGAAAATCACTTTACAGGGAAGAACTTTTCAGTACGAGGGGCTTCTCGGGAGTATATTCCAACAAATATCATTTTCACATTCCTCCTCAGGTAAAGGAAATCAGGGAAATTTTCCCATTTACTACAAAGGACTGGGAAGATGCTCCGATTCAGTACTATCACTTCGTGACAGGGAGAAAAACAACACCGGGTAATATTCTCACCGCCCGTCAGTCGTTTATGAGAAATTCAGGATGCAATATCTCCACTGCCCATATTACAGAGGAAGCTGATTTCTTCTATAAAAACTCACAGATGTCAGAACTGATATTCGTCCACCATGGTAGCGGGAAGATGTATTCCGAATATGGTGTCATTCCGTTTCAGCAGTGGGACTACCTGATCATCCCTAAAGGGACGGTTTACCAGTTGAAGTTTGACTCGTATGATAAGGTGAAACTCCTTATAATTGAATCACTTACACCCTTTGAAATACCAAGGCACTTCAGGAACGAATATGGTCAGTTGACAGAAGATGCACCATATTACGAAAGAGATTTCAGACCACCTTCACACCTCGAACCAAATTTTGAGGAAGGGGACTACAAAATGATTGTCAATCTGAACGGCAGACATTTTGAATATGATGTACCTCATCACCCTTTTGATGTTGTCGGGTGGGATGGATTTTTATACCCCTATGCGTTTAACATCAAGGACTATGCTCCAAAAGTCGGACGGCTCCACCTGCCGCCGCCTGTCCATCTTCTCTTTTGGACGAGCAATTTTGTAGTGTGCAATTTCTGCCCGAGATTGTTCGACTTCGATCCACAGGCAATACCTGCTCCTTATTTCCATACAAACATAGACAGCGACGAAGTGATCTATTATGTGGATGGCGACTTTATGTCGAGAAAGAGCATCAGCGAAGGGTCGGTTACACTTCACCCGATGGGAATTCCACACGGACCTCAGCCGGGGAAAACAGAGGCTTCAATTGGAGCAAAAGAAACTTTCGAATATGCGGTCATGATTGATACTTATGCACCACTTCGACTAACTGAAAATGTAAAAGATACACTCATCGAAGGATATGAAAATTCCTGGCTTGAGGTGTAATTAAATACCGGATACAACAATGATCAAACTACCTGAACACATAAAAAATCTTACACCATATAAAGCAGGGAAGCCGATTGAGGAACTCGCAAGAGAAAAAGGGCTTACCAAAATTGTTAAGCTCGCTTCCAACGAGAATCCCCTCGGTCCGTCTCCGCTTGCTCTCAAGGCAATCGCTGAAAATCTCGGTGAACTTCACCGATACACCGATCCCAAATGTTACTCACTCACGAAAAAACTGGCTCAATATTATGAGGTCGATCAGGATCGAATAATCGTGGCGAGCGGTTCAGATGCGATTTTGCAATATATTATTTCGGGAGTCTGTGAAACAGGCGATGAAGTAATCACCTCACAGGGCACATTTATTGGCTGGTATGTGAACGCAGACAAGTATAATATTAAATGTGTAAAAACCCTAATGGATGATTTTACATACGACCTTGATGCTGTTCATGACGCGATTAACCCAAAAACGAAAATTATCTATCTGGCAAATCCGAATAATCCCACTGGGACAATGTTCACCAGGGCTAAATTTGATGAGTTTCTTGCCAGGGTTCCTGAATCCATACTTATTGTTCTGGACGAGGCATATACACTCTATGCCCGTGAAAACCCGGAGTATCCTGACGGTTTAAAATACGAAAAGCAAAATTTGATGGTGCTTCGCACATTCTCAAAAGATTACGGCTTGGCAGGTTTGAGAATTGGAGCGGGATGTGGCGATCCGCAGCTCATTCAGTCGCTCTACAAAGTGAAACTTCCCTTCGAACCAAACATGCTTGCCCAAATTGGAGCAATGGCGGCTTTGGGGGACACAGAATTCCTGAAACGGACAGCGGAACTGAACAAATGGTCCTTAAACCGGTTCAGACAGGCTTTTGATGAGATTGGAATCAGATACACCAAATCGGTCGGTAACTTTCTTATGCTTATTTTCCCTGACGAAAGCACCGCAATTCAGTTTAATGATGAGTGCCTGAACAGGGGTCTTATACTCAGGCATACAGGCTCTTTTGGCGTTCCAAACGGAGTCAGAATAAACTCGGGTACAGAGGAGGAGACTGAGTTTGCAATTCAGATTATTGTGGAAGTAATGGAACTGATTAGGGAGAAAGCCTGAAGTTTAAGGACTGTCTCCAAAATCCGAAACAAAACCACCTGTTTTTTAATAAAGAGAATGTAATGAAATTAGTTAGTTATCTAAAAGACTCGAAGTTTAGAGCGGCACTTCTTATAAATGATGTTATAGTCGATATTGAAGACGGCCCAGTTTCGACAGGAAAAAAACTGCCCGCTTCCATGAAAGAGCTTCTCGAAGTTTGGGGTGATGCTTCGGGAATTCTTGAAATGATCATCAAAAATTTCCATTCGGGAAATATTGGCGGTATTCCTGCCGGAGAGGTCACGATTGGTCCTCCCGTTCCGAATCCCGCCTCCTGCCGCGACGGGTATGCATTCCGTCAGCATGTGGCAACGGCGAGAAGAAACAGGGGAGTTCCGATGATTGCCGAATTCGATCAGTTTCCCGTCTTCTACTTCACAAATCACAATGCGATCTATGGTGGCGGTGACCTCATTGTAGAATCGGATCATCTGCAAAAACTTGATTTTGAACTGGAAGCAGCCATTGTAATTGGCAGGCACGGTAGAAATATCAAATCCTATGAAGCCGACAATTATATAGCCGGATACATGATAATGAACGATTTTTCCGCCAGAGTTCTGCAGATGGAAGAGATGCTGCTTAATCTCGGACCCGCAAAAGGGAAGGATTTCGCAACTGCAATCGGACCGTGGCTAGTTACTCCGGATGAGCTCGAAGGAAGAAAAATTGCCACACCTTACGGTGACAAATTTGATCTGGCGATGAAAGCCAGACATAATGGAAAGCTTATCTCCGAGGGAAATCTGAGTCAGATGGACTGGACTTTCGCTGAGTTGATAGAGAGAGCCTCATACGGCGTCGATCTTTATCCCGGTGACATAATCGGTTCCGGAACAGTCGGTACAGGCTGTTACCTTGAATTAAACGGTACCGCAGCGCTTGAAGCGAAGGAAAAAGGAGAAGACTTCACTCCAGTATGGTTGAAAGAAGGGGATGAAATCGAACTTGAAATTGAAGGATTGGGAAGACTTACAAATACAATCAGAAGATCGGTTGACGATTACAGCATCCTTGCGAAAAAGAAACTGATCCTTTAATAGTATGAAAATATAATCTCTTGGTTAATGAGATAACCGGATCGGGAAATTTTCTCCTTTTTCATACTGCATTTAGTTGTATCAAAAAATTTGGCGGGTATTCGAGTCCAATTGACTTCATTTCCGCACTCTGTTCTGTTAAAAGCGACGATACAACCCTGGTGATGCCGTCTTTCAGTTATAATTTCATTAACCGGTTCAAGGAAACTCTCCCTTTCGACAGAGATTCAACTCATTCTTTAACCGGAGCCTTGACTGAAGGATTCAGGAAGTATCCGGGTGTGGTCAGAACTTCTTCACCGTCTCATTCCTTCCTGTTCCTGGGTGAGGGGACGGGACTGTCCTGGTCGAACAATCCTGTCTCTCCTTTGGGGAAAGGTTCGATGTGTGAGATTATTCAGTCTAATGCCTCAGCAAGAATCGTAATGATCGGCTGTGGATTTGAATCCCTGACTCACCTGCACTACCTCGAAAACAGAGAGCAGTTGCCTTACATTCACATTAACCCGTGGGAGCATATGGGGGCAATGCCCTTGTCCTTGTCAAATTCGGGGGTTTATCCTGTAATTGAGTTTCCCGGGTGTGCGAAAGGATTCAGGGATTTTGAAAATTATCTTTTGGCGGATGGTGAACTGAAAAGCCTCTCCACCCGATTCAAGTTTTACATTCTTGAGCCTCTGTGGTTGAGGGATAAATTTGTTTCCTTTATTGATCGCAATCCATTTGTATTACTCTGTAAATCAGGTTGCAAAACCTGTCACTCAAGACTGATCCTTCAAAAATAAAAAATATATCGGAGAATTTTTAATGCCTCATAGAATTTTACTGCTTATGTTACTGTCCGTCTCAACATTGCTCTCTCAATCCGTCTTTTTTGATTTTGCGACTCTTGCGAGAAAAGACAGTTTTTACAATGAGTTAAAACTGAAAATCACGGAGTGCCAAAAACCGGCAAACTTTAAAAACGCTGATATTATGGCGAATGGTTTGTGGGCTGCAGAATTGACGATGGACAGGAGTCCCGAGTTTAAGGCTTTCCTCGGATCAATGATGGATTCTCTCATTAAATTCGACTCCGATATACAAAGGAGAATACTTCAAACGGCTTTCACACTCTACAGGGGTGAGTTTAAAGTGTCTGCTGAAAAGTTTGCGGGACAAACTTCAAATGTCAAACTTTTTGCGATGGCAGTTAATTACTGCGACCTTAGTGTATCAGAAATGCAGGAATACGAAAAACTTGCCAAAACAAAATTCGCAGGGGAACTGAATAACCCGATTCTTCAGGCACTGATCGGAAATCTCTCGATGAAAGCAAAAGGGGGAGAAAAACTTCCCCCGGTTACTGATCTCCTGAACTACGGAAAAGATACTTCTGTATTCAGGATGTTCATGTTTGTTCGTAATGACAGAAATTATGCCGGCAGAATTGTCTTCAGAAGGAAGAATGGCGAGTTTCTTCGGGACAATTCGGGTAAATTGGTGACACTACCGTATTTTGCCAGAGCACTTCCGAACATGCCCGGGTACCTTACTAACGGAAATTCACCGCAGGGGGTTTTCTCTGTAACGGGTGTTTACAATTCCGCAGCCAAGTTGATCGGACCTACTCCAAGGATAAGGTTGTTTATGCCTTCAGAAACCGATAACAACACATTCTACAATTCAAAAGCGAACCTTAAAGGGGAGAGCGATTCGATACTTTACAGGAAATTGTTCCCCGAAAGCTGGAGAGAATATTTCCCTGTTATGGAGTCTTTCTACGCAGGCAAGGCAGGCAGGTTCGACATTGTAATGCACGGAACCACTGTCGATCAGAGGTACTATCTTAAGGAGGTTTTTTATCCAAATGTACCGACTCACGGGTGTCTCAGCGGTATAGAATTATGGGACGATAAAGGAATTCTCATAAGCAGCGACCAGCAGAAACTGTTGGATATCTATTCTTCTCTCGGAAATCCAAAAGGGTTCCTTTACCTCATTGAACTCAATGACGAGAAAAGAACCGTAAGCGAAGAAGACATCGAAAAACTATTCAATTATACGGAAATCAAACTAAAATGATAAATACCAGGATATTAATGACATTGAGTGCCATCACACTGGCATTGTTTGGATTTTTGTCATCCTTTTTCTCCAAAGAACTGCTTGTTCACCTTAAAATCTCATCGAACGGGGCAGCCGACATGCTTATTCAGATTATGGCAGCACTCTACATGGGTTTCGCAATTATGAACTGGATGCAGCGGCAGGCAATTATCGGGGGAATTTATTCCAGACCACTTGCAATGGGGAATTTTTCTCACTTCCTGATCGGCACATTCGCTTTCGGAAGAGTCCTCTCTGAAAAACCAAACCTCCCGGGAATGTGGGTTCTTACTTCAATCTATTTTCTTTTTGCATTGTCATTTGGAATTGTGATGTTTTTTCATCCTGCGAAGAAGAGTGAGTGAAACTTCAACTTTTGAAGTAGTGAAGTAACGGAGTAACGAAGTAGCATCATAAATTTAAGGCTGCCCGCTGTAATTATCGGGCAGCCTTTTTTTGTATTATGGCAACACAAATTTTGACTTTAATTTATAGCCAATATTTTTACAATATTCAGTAAAACTGAATGAAAAAAAATATTTTTTTCCCCTCTTGACTTTAAATAAAATTATGATTACATTAAATAAACCTATTTATAATTTATTCCCGGAGCAAACGGAAACAAGCCCATACTAAAAAAGAAGAGTTGAAATTCTCTTCATGTCATTAAGAATCAACCTTTTCAGGGTGTTATCAGGGATAACTCCATTTTTCATATCTCTCTTCCCACCCCGGTTAAGCGCACCAGGCAAAAAATGGTTTACTTTACCATTTAGCTTATCAATTATTACCAGGACATTAGTCCAAAAACTATAAAAATTAATCGTGAGATTAAGATGAAAAAGATATTCCTATTTTTATTACTTATCGTTATTAATACCCTCCCCCATATATATGGGCAAATGGGTAAAACAATATTTCCTTACATCTCCTTCTTTGACGGATATGTAAACTACAGAATCCCTCCCTACGATTGGGGACAACCATTCGATCCCCAAGGCCTTCAACTCAGCACCAAAGAGATAAGCACAATGATGGATTCCCTTGGGATTACTCACTCAGTTTCTTGGGCGGATACGATTAGCACAAAACCCGGTGACTACAATCGTGTTCGAAAAATACTCGATATGCACCTCGAGTGGAGCTCCTTTACTCCTGAATTATTAGGAGTTGAAACCGGAAAATACCTAAAAGCCCAGGGACAGGACAGGGATAATTATCCCTTTCAGGTTGGAGCACCCAGCATTTTTAGCCTCGCTAAAATTGATAATTTTGGGTTTGGTACGGAGTACCAATCCAGTGCCTGGTTTATGAATTCACACCCTGATTTGATACCTTCCTGGGTTGGGACTAATATAACCGGGACTGATACAACTATAACAGTATCGCAAGTACCATACCATGTTCGGAAAGCGATTCGCTATAACAAAGAGGATATACTTAAAAGTTACATGATTTATGGAAAAGTAAACAGGATTCATTTCACAAATACCAATGAGCAGCACTACATTTCTCTTCGTGCAATGATCGATTCTGATACAACCAATGATACAACTGTTGTACTCAGAGTGCAACTGAAAATTGTTCCTGCATCCGGGGCTCAAGAATCAGGTAGTGTTTTTAATCCACAATTAAACACACATGGGGTTACAGGTAGTAACAATATGGAAAGTATCCCTGCCAGATCGATTGAAATGATTATCAGAAAGTCAGATTTATCATCAACAAATATGGAGTGGGTAACCTTAACTGATACAGCTTTTCATTTTAGAGAATATGCTTCAGACATTGTTGGCAAGGTCGTTGAAGTTGGTATCCGATATGAGGATAAAGTGACTACTTACATAGATGCAATCGCAATTCATGATGAACTGTATAATGAGTTTTTTAATGATCCGGGTCTTCAAAACACAATTAGTAACCAGATAACAACTA
>Ga0209794_1000991_pt1 | contig 27627 bp, 30 predicted proteins | sample EBPBio232013_DNA_FD_185869 | JGI IMG/M metagenome (GOLD analysis project Ga0209794, IMG submission 185869) | Wastewater treatment Type I Accumulibacter community from EBPR Bioreactor in Madison, WI, USA - Reactor 1_5/23/2013_ DNA (SPAdes)... | ecosystem: Engineered > Bioreactor > EBPR >... | reverse complement strand
TACGACATCAAAACGGGTGAGGCGGCACTGGGTTCAGGGCGTTCGTCTGAAATGGTTGACCGGGTCCGCCATCTGTTTCCGCGTTGGCGTCGCATGATCGTCACCGAGATCAGGCCGACGCGATGACGACGTCCGCCGAATTGAAACGTTATGTGGTGCCAATCCTGGAGCGCTTTTCCGAACTTGGGTTCACCGGGCGCTGGCTGGTTGTAAAGCCGCTGCAGCATGTCTTTCGTGGCATCCTGCTTGACGCCACGCTGCCCAGGGATGAATACCGTCCGCAATGGTTCGCCATCGAAATGTTCGGCAGCGTTCCAAGCCTGTCGCCGATGCACGGGTTCTTTCTGGGGCGGCGGGGGCATGGTCCGTTCTCGATCCTCGATCCGCGCAGCCTCGGTCGGCTTGCCGACGAAATCGAACGGGTCGCGCTGCCACGCCTCAGGCCGATCGCGAGCATCGGTGATTTCATCGGCCATGCCAATCTGACCGAGTTCAGCTTCCCGCCTGTCTCCGATTATCCGCTTCGCTATTCCGTTCTCGAAGCTGCGCGCGGCAATTTCAAGTCGGCCCGCGGCATTTGCGAGTGGCTGAAATCAGGCCGTTCCGGCTGGACCGGGCCGGGGCTCGAGGATGAGTATCGGCCGATCCTCGAAGATCTGTATCCGCTCCTGCGGGACGAGGATCGCGCAGGCCTTGCGCGGCTCCTGCACGCTTGGGAGGCGCGAAACATCGCGACGTACCGGCTCGAGAGAATGTGGGAGCCGACACCCTTTCCGTTCGAGGTGGCAGCTGGATGAACAGACGCGATCTCGCCGCGGCTGTGCGCGCGATCCTGCCCGCCGCCTGGGATCCCATCGGTATCCGCGACGAGCCTAAAGCGCAGGATGAATACGACGACTACGTGCCGGGCATCGTCCGTCTTCTCTGTGAGGGCGCGGGTGTCGATGCTCTCGCGGAGTACCTGCTCCGGATCGAAACCGGGCAGATGTGCCTTCCTCCTGATCAGGAACGCGCCCGTCGTGTCGCCGTGAAGCTGACGCAACTCTCGGCCTGACACGCCGTAGACCAACCCATCACATGCCAAGCCCCGCTTTTCGAGCGGGGCTTTTTCTTATGCCCTGTCCCCAACCGAAGGACCTGACCATGCACGAGACCAATCACGTGAATACCTCTCCCGAAACCAAGGCGGTTCTGCCGCACGAGGCGACCGTCACCCATGCCGAGGTGATGCGCATTTTCGAGGCCTTCAAGGAGGCCAACGACCAGCGCCTCTCCGACATCGAGCGCCGCTCGGCGGACGTGCTGGTCGACGACAAGGTCGCCCGCATCAACCGGGCGCTGGACGAGAAGATGGCGTCGCTCGACCGCGCGGCGCTGGCCGCCCGCCGGCCGAGCCTTGCCGTCGAGCGGCATGAGGCGCGGACCGCCTCGACCGAGCACAAGGCCGCCTTCGAGGCCTATATCCGCTCGGGCGAGACGGCAGGCCTCAAGGCGCTGGAGACGCGGGCCATCGAAACCCGGGCCATGTCGGTCGGCTCCGGCCCGGACGGCGGCTATCTCGCCCCGCCCGAGGTCGAGACGGCGGTGACGCAGCGGCTCGCCGCGATCTCGCCGATCCGCGCCATTGCCGGCGTGCGCCAGATCTCGGCGGGCACGTTCAAGCGGCCCTTCGCCAGGACCGGCCCGGCGACCGGCTGGGTCGGCGAGGCGGCGGCCCGTGCGCAGACCGGCTCGCCGGTGCTCGCCGAGCAGGTGTTTCCGGCGATGGAGCTCTACGCCATGCCGGCGGCGACGCAGACGCTGATCGACGATGCGGCGGTGGACCTCGAAAGCTGGATCGCCAGCGAGGTCGACACCGTCTTCGCCGAGCAGGAGGGCGCCGCCTTCGTCGCGGGCGACGGCGTCAACAAGCCGAAGGGCTTCCTCGCCGAGACGCAGGTGGCGAATGCCTCGTGGAACTGGGGCAGTATCGGCACGGTGATCACGGGCCATGCCTCGACCTTCCCGGCGAGCAATCCGGCCGACGTGCTGGTCGACCTCGTCTATGCGGCGCGGGCCGGCTTCCGCCAGAACGGCCGGTTCGTGATGAACCGCAAGACGCAGGCGACGGTCCGCAAGTTCAAGGATGCGTCCGGCGCCTATGTCTGGAACCCGCCGGCCCAGGCGGGCGGGGAGGCGAGCCTGTTCACCTTCCCCGTCACCGAGGCGGAGGACATGCCGGATATCGGCGCGGGCACGACGCCGGTCGCCTTCGGCGATTTCCGCCGCGGCTACCTGATCGTCGACCGGCTGGGGCTCCGGATTCTTCGCGATCCTTACTCCGCCAAGCCCTACGTGCTGTTCTACACGACCAAGCGGGTCGGCGGCGGGGTGGCCGACTACGACGCGATCAAGCTCTTGAAGGTGGCCGCGAGCTGACTGGGCACCGTCGTGCAGGCTGGTAGTCTCGCGGCTATCAGCCTGCCGGAGGCAGACATGCTCATCGGAACACGCATGCTGCACATCAAGGGTAAGGCCGGCACCGCCGAGGTGCCGGTCAGCCTGTTCATTCCCATCGAAGACGAACTAGGCTGGGGGTGCCGCTATGAAATCGGTTGGCCCCGAAAGACTCGCACCAGCACGGCCTGGGGCTTCGATGCCCAGCAGGCGGTTCATCTGGCGATGCAAAAGATCGCAAGCGAACTCTACGCCAGCGCGTATCACAAACGGGGTCTGCTCTCGTGGGGCGAAGGCGGCGGTTACGGCTTTCCGATCACCAGGAATGGCCGAGACCTCCTCGTCGGTTACGACAAGGAATTCGACGGCTGACGCCTCACGGCGCCGTGCCGCCGTCGATCCGCGCCCAGGGCGGCAGGCCCTGACGCTCGGGAGCGCGCGGCGGCGGCAGGGTCGCGACGCGGGGATTGGCGGGGGCGCGGCTCTCGCCGGTGGCGACCGCGCCGCGGATCCACGGGGCGATGGCGACCACCGGCATGGCGACGGTGAGCGAGCCGCAGCCGCGCGTCTCCGGCGGGCCGGAGACGAGGCTGACGACGCCGACGACCGAGCCGCCGGCGACGGCGGGTCCGCCGGAATCGCCCTGGCAGGCCGAAGGGCCGAAGCCGCGGGCGATCATCTGGGCATTGCCGAGGGCGGTGTAGCCGGACGGCGAGCGCTGGAGCACCGGCAGCGTCACCCGCCGGAGCTGGCCGGCGCTGCGCATGCTGTCGAGCTGCTGGCGGCCGAAGCCGGCAATGGTGACGCTGGTGCCGGGGGCGGGATCGCGCCCGCCGATGCGGGCCGGGCCGTAACCGGCCGGCGGCAGGTCGCGCATGGTGAGCACGGCGACATCGATCGGCGCGGTGCCGCCGCGCGGCCCCGGCACGCCGGGATGGCCTGAGGCGGCGACCACCGGGCTGAGCGCCACGATGCGCCCCGCACGGATGAAGGCGACGACGGCGAGCCTTGCGCCCGCCACGCAATGGGCGGCGGTCAGTACCGAGCGCCGGCCGATGATCGTGCCGGTGCAGCCATTGGCATCGCCCGTGACGATCAGGACCGAGGAGCGGGCGAGCGCATCGCCCGCGCCGACCGCACTGCCGCCGATGATGGCATGGGCGGGCGAGGCCGCCGTCAGGCCGCCCGCCAGCGCCGCCGCGAGAACGGGAGCCGAGAAACGATGCGTCATCGCGATCCTCCAAGGCCCTGGATCGTCTCTTCGATCCAGCGGCGGTGCGGGGAAACGGGAACCGTCCCCGTGAGATTGCCACAGCGGCCAGCGCCGCGCCCGGTCGTCCAGCTGACGACGCCGGCGACGGCGGGCCGCCCGGATTCGGAAGCAAAGACCGGACCGCCGGAATCGCCGGTGCAGGCGCCGAGCGCCGCGCCGGAGGGGCCAACGAGCCGGACCTGATAGGACGAAGGCCGGCCGGTGACGGTCAAGGCGGCGGATCGCAGCACCCCGGCGCTGCGGGCGTCGCCCTCGGCCGACGGCCCGAAGCCGACGAGGCGGATGGCCGCCCCCGCCTGCGGGATGCCGCCGCCCGACAGCGCGGTCGTCCGCCGGCCGTTGCCTATCGGGTTGGCGGTGCGCACCACCGCGAGATCGACCGCCGTGCGGCGGGCCTGCCAGTCCGCCCGGCGATAGGCCGGATGGACGCGCCGCTCGACGACCTCGTTGATGATCGGCTGGCGGCCGGGCCCGAAGACGAGAACGCCGAGGCGGCCGCCGTCCTCGACGCAATGGGCGGCGGTCAGCACCAGCCGTTCGCCGATCACCGCGCCCGAGCAGAAGCCGTTCTGTCCGGAAATCATCACGACATGGGCGCTGACCGGGTCACCGGCCGGCACTTCGGCGCCGCCGATCACAGCCAGCGCGGCCCCGGCCGGAAGAATGGTCGCGGCGAGCGCGGCGGAAATAGCTCGAAACACGTCGGCTCCCTGCGAGTCGGGGTGATCAGGGCCTTTGACCGGCCCCGGTGTCAATACGAAGGCGGCGCCCCGGCGGATGCACCGGGGGCTCGCTTCTGAACCAAAACGCCTGACGGCGCCACGCAATCCCAACACGGACGAGGCACCATGAGCCTGACACTGATCTCTCCGCCCGAGGCGGAACCCCTGCCGCTCGCCGACCTGAAGGCCTTCCTGAAGGTCGACGGGGCGGGCGAGGACGCGCTGATCGGCTCGATCGCGACCGCCGCCCGCGCTCATCTGGAGGCGCTGACCGCCAAGGCCTTCGTCACCCAGGGCTGGCGCATCCGGCGCGACGCCTGGGCCGCGCATGGCCGCATGACCTTTCCGATCGGCCCCGTCGCCAGCCTCGATGCCGTGACCGTCACCCGCGTCGCGGGCGAGGTCAGCCTGCCGCTCGACCTGTTCCGGCTCGACGGCGACGGCCTGCCGCCGCGCCTGTCCTGGACGCCGAGCGCCGTGCCCATGCCCGCGGTGCCGATGGCCGGCATCGCCATCGACGTGACCGCCGGCTATGGCGGCCCCGGAGACGTGCCCGCGCCCCTCGTGCAGGCGGTGCGGCTGCTCGCGGCGCACTGGTACGAGAACCGCACGCTGGTGACGGTCGGCCACGAGGTCGCGGTCATGCCGCGCACCGTCGAGGCGCTGATCGCTCCTTTCCTCGTCAGGAGGGTGGCATGACCATCGGCACGCTGCGTCACCGCCTGACGGTCGAGGCGCCGGTCGAGGCCGCGGACGGAGCCGGCGGCGTCGCCCGGACGTTCTCAGCGGTCGGCGAGATCTGGGGCCTGATCCAGCCCACGGGCGGCACGGAGGCTCGCGCCGAGGAGCGGCTGGTCCAGCGCCTCACGCACAGCATCGTCATCCGCCCCTTCGCCGGGCTGACCGCCGCCCACCGCCTGCGCAAGGGCGCGCGGGTCTTCGACATCCGCGCCATCCGCGAGGACACGCCCTCGCGCCTCTATGCCACCTGTCATTGCGAGGAGATCGCCCCGTGAAGCCGCTCGTCACCGTCGCCTTCGGCGGGCTCTCCGCCGACGCCCGCCTGCCGGGCTGGACCATGCCCTTCATCGTCCGCCTTGCGGACCGCTTCCGCGTCGAAGCCGCCAATGGCGGCGGCCCGGCCCTGCGGGTCGTGCGCGGTGACCGGCAGGTCGCCGTCGTCGATACCGGCGCGGACGCCTTCGCCCGCGAATTCGGCTCGCTCGACCGTCCGGCGACGCCGCGCCTCGGTCCGGCGGCAGCGCGCCTGCGTTCGGGAACCTGACCCATGACGGTCGCGACCCTGGCGCTCCGCCGGTCGCTGCATGACGTGCTCAACGGATATGCCCCGCTCGTCGCCGTGCTCGGCGGCGCGAAGGTCTATGACGAGCCGCCGCGCAGCGCCGCCTTTCCCTATGTCACGCTGGGCGAGGCCCAGACCAACGACTGGTCGACCGGTTCCTCGGCCGGCCACGAGCATGCCCTGACGCTGCATGTCTGGTCGCGGCAGGGCGGCCAGTCCGAGGCCCATGTCGTGGCTGGCGAACTGGTCGCCGCCCTGGAGACCGTGCCGCTGGATCCCGAGGGCCAGATCCTCGTCAATCTGCGCTTCGCCACCGCCGACATCCGCCGCGAGGCGGACGGCCGCACCTGGCACGGCGTCGTCCGCTTCCGCGCGGTGACCGAGCCGGTATGAAGACGGCAGTCGGCAACAGGCAGTCGGAATGAGCGCGCTCGACCTCTCCCCGGCGGGGAGAGATCGGCTGCGTCAGCAGCCGGGAGAGGGGGCAGAGGCCTCCCCGGTAACCGCTCTCCCCCTCTCCCGATCCTCGCCTTGCTCGGATCGACCTCGCCCCCTCGGGGAGAGGTGAAGCGGCGCGCCCTTCAAGCGGGATAGCCCGCTATCGATCACCCGATAACCCAACACCCGGAGAACCCAATGGCTGCCCAGAAAGGCAAGGACCTGCTCGTCAAGATCGCCGACGGCGCGGGCTTCGTCACGGTCGCGGGGCTGCGCTCGCGCCAGCTTCGCTTCAATGCCGAGACGGTCGATGTCACCCACGCCGAGAGCGCCGGACGCTGGCGCGAGCTGCTCGGCGGCACCGGCGTCAAGCGCGCCTCGGTGTCCGGTTCCGGCATCTTCCGGGACGAGGCCTCCGACGCCCTGATGCGGCAGGTCTTCTTCGACGGCGCGGTCCGCGACTTCCAGGTGATCGTGCCGGATTTCGGCACGGTGGCGGGCGCCTTCCAGGTGACCGCGCTGGAATTCGCCGGCAACCACAATGGCGAGGTGACCTACGACCTCGCGCTGGAAAGCGCCGGGGCGCTGACCTTCACCGCCGCTTGAAGCCGTTGAATCGGAATCGCCGTGTGAGCGCGAGCGCGCTTTTGAAGCGCCGCGCAAGCCACTGAGGCGACTCGCGAAAAGCCTTCGACCTGAATCAACCTCTTCGCTCCGGAGGAGCCGATGCCCAATGCCCGTCGCGGCGAAATCGAGGCCGAACTCGGCGGCCACCGCCGACGCCTCGTGCTGACTCTCGGCAGCCTCGCCGAGCTCGAAGCCCATTTCGAGGCCGGCGATCTCGTCGAACTCGCCGAGCGCTTCGGCACCGGCCGCCTGTCGGCCGCGGACCTCGCCGCCGTCATCGGCGCGGGGCTGCGCGGCGCCGGCGAGACGATCACCGACCGGGAGGCGGCGAGCCTCTCGGTGGAGGGCGGGGCGGCGTCCTACGCGAGGATCGTTTCCGACCTGTTAACCGCGACATTCGGCGCGGGCGCGGCCCCGGAGGCTGGGGACGCCGGCCCTTTCGTCTGAACGCCGGCGGGCCGCGCGCCGAGCCGCAACCCTTTCCCTGGGACGATGCCCTGCGCCTCGCGCTCGGCGTCATCGGCTGGCCGCCCGACGCGCTCTGGCGGGCGACGCCGCGCGAGCTCGCCGCCGCCCTCGAGGGCCGGTTCGGGCGCATCGGCGCGCCGGTGGACCGAACCGCGCTCGACCGCCTGATGGCGGCCTATCCCGATTGAGGTGACCCTATGACCCCTGTCGATACCCTGTCCGTCGCCGTGACGGCGGACACTTCCGCATTCCGCCGCGAGATCGCCGATGCCGACAAGCTGGCGAAGAGCTTCGGCGCGTCGATGACCCGCGCCTTCACCGGCGCGGTGCTGCGCGGGCAGGATCTCGGCGGCGTGCTGCGGACGCTTGCGATGCAGCTCTCCGCAATGGCGCTGAGAACCGCGATCCAGCCGGTGATGAGCGGCCTGACGAGTTCGATCGGCGACTGGCTGGCGGGCTTCAAGGGCCTCGGCCAGGGCGCGGAAAGCGATGTCGGCCTGCTGTCGGGAATGAGCCCCCAGGCCTTCGCCCGCGGCGGGGTGATCGCCGCGCCGGCCTATTTTCCGATGCCGGACGGCCGAACCGGCCTGATGGGCGAACGGGGCGCGGAGGCGATCATGCCGCTCGCCCGCACCGCCGACGGCCGCCTCGGCGTCGCCGCCGGCGGGGCAGGGCGCGCCGGTCCCGCCATCGTCATGAACGTCAATGCCACCGATGCCGCGAGCTTCCGCCGCTCGGAGGCGGAAGTGACCGCCATGCTCGCCCGCGCCGTGGCGCGCGGCCGTCGCGGATTGTGAGGACTTTGCCATGCCCGCCTTCCATGAGGTGACCTTCCCGCTGGACATCGCGCTCGGCGCGTCCGGCGGGCCGGAGCGGCGCACGGATGTCGTGCTGCTCGGCTCGGGGCGCGAGGAGCGCAATGCCCGCTGGGCCTATTCGCGCCGGCGCTACGACGCGGGCTACGGCGTCAAGAGCCTCGCCGGCCTGCAGGCCGTCATCGCCTTCTTCGAGGAGCGGCGCGGCCGGCTCCATGGTTTTCGTTTCCGCGACCGGCTGGATTGCTCCTCCGCCCAGCCCGGCGCGGCGCCGTCGCCCACCGATCAGCCGATCGGGACGGGCGACGGCGACACTGTCGCGTTCCCACTCGCCAAGAGCTACGGCGCGGGCGAAACGGCCTATCGGCGGCCGGTCGCGAAGCCGGTGGCGGGCTCGGTGAGGGTGGCTGTCGGCGGCGTCGAGACCGGAGATTTCACGGTCGATGCCGCGACCGGGATCGTGACGCTGGCCTCGGCGCCGGCCGTCGGAGCGCCAGTCGCGGCCGGTTTCCTGTTCGAGGTGCCCGTCAGGTTCGATACCGACCGGCTGGACGTGAACCTGACCTCCTTCGCAGCGGGCGAAATCCCGTCGATCCCGCTCATCGAGATCAGGGTGTGAGCCGATTGAACTCCATGTCACCTCCGGCGAGCCCGCAGGGCGAGGGAAGGGGGCCCAGGAGCCGACGAACCCAGGCTGAACAGTTGCTTCCCTTAACCCCTGGATCCCCTTCCCCTCGGCTGACGCCTCGGCCGGGGATGACGGTTGATGAAGCGGAGACCAACGACATGCGCGCCATTCCTCCCGCCCTCCAGGAGAAACTGGATACCGGCTGCACGACGCTCGCGACCTGCTGGGTCGTCCGGCGCGGCGACGGCGAAGTGCTCGGCTTCACCGACCATGACGAGGACATTCAACTCGGCGGCGTCACCTGTCGCGCCGCCAGCGGCTTCGACGGGGCTGCGGCCGCCGAGAAGCTGGGCTTCGCGGTCGGCGCGGGCGAGGTGGCCGGCGCGCTGGTCGATGACGCCATCGCCGAGGCCGATATCCGCGCCGGGCGCTTTGACGGCGCGCGGGTGGAGATCCACGTCGCGGACTGGTCCGAGCCCTCGCTCTCCGTGCTGCTGCGGGTCATGCGGCTCGGCGAAATCAGCCGCGACGGCGTCGCCTTCCGCGCGGAATTGCGGGCGCTGACCGACGCGCTCGACGAGGAACGCGGCCGGCTCTACACGCCGCGCTGTTCGGCCGACCTCGGCGACAGCCGTTGCGGGCTGAACCTTGCGACGCTCGGGCTGACGGCATCCGTGACCGTTGCGGCGGTCGGGCCTGACCATGTCACCTGTGCGGGGCTCGGCGCCTTCACGCCCGACCTGCTGGTCGGCGGCCGGCTGGTGGTGACGTCAGGGGCGGCAGAGGGCTTCGCGGTCGAGATCGCGGCGCAGGCTTCCGTTGCCGACGGCACGCGGCTGACGCTCTGGCAGCCGCCGCCCGAACCCATCGCAATCGGCGATACGGCGGCCGTCTCGGCCGGCTGCGACAAGCTTTTCGCGACCTGCCGCGACCGCTTCGCCAATGCGCTCAATTTCCGCGGCTTCCCGCACATGCCGGGTATCGACCGGATCGTCTCCGTGCCGGTGCCCGGCGAGGGCGACCACGACGGCTCGTCGCTGAACGGCTGAGCATTCGCCGGCCCTATCCAGAACGGACATCGCACCATGCCCACCCGCACCGCCATCGTCGCCGCGGCTCGCGGCTGGATCGGCACGCCCTACCGGCATCAGGCCTCGGTCCGCGGCATTGGCTGCGACTGTCTCGGCCTCGTGCGCGGGGTCTGGCGCGACCTGATCGGCCCGGAGCCGGTCTTCGTGCCGCCCTATACGCCCGACTGGGCCGAGGCCCATGGCCACGAGACGCTGGCGGACGCCGCGCGCGGTCACCTCGCCGAGATTTCGCCCGACGCGGCCGAAGCCGGCGACGTCGTGCTGTTCCGCTGGCGCGAGGGCTATCCGGCCAAGCACTGCGCGATCCTCTCCGGTCCCGCGACGCTGATCCACGCCCATGACGGCGCGGCGGTCGCCGAGGTCCATTTCGCGCCGTGGTGGCAGCGCCGCATCGCCTTCGCCTTCGCTTTTCCCGAAATCGTGCTGGAGCCCTGCTGATGGCCGCTCTCGTTCTTTCCTTCGCGGGCGCCGCCCTCGGCGGCACGCTCGGCGCGGCGGGCGCGGTCGCCGGCCGCCTCGTCGGCGCGGTCGCGGGCGCGATGATCGACCGGGCGCTGTTCGGCCCGCGCGCGCCGGAAGGGCCGCGGCTGAAGGACCTCGACGTCATGTCCTCGACCGAGGGCAGTCCCATTCCGCGCATCTACGGCCGGGTCAGGATCGCCGGCCAGGTGATCTGGGCGACCAAGCTGGAGGAACATGCCTCCGGCGGCGGCAAGGGCGCGGCGCGCCCGCGCACCTATAGCTACACCGCGAATTTCGCGGTCGGGCTGTGCGAGGGACCGATCGCGGCGGTCCGGCGCATCTGGGCCGACGGCAAGGAGCTCGACCAGCGCGGCCTCACCATCCGCGTCCATCGCGGCACGGAGGACCAGCCGGCCGATCCGCTGATCGTCGCCAAGGAAGGCGCAGGCCTGACGCCAGCCTATCGCGGCCTTGCCTATGTCGTGTTCGAGCGGCTGAACCTCGACGATTTCGGCAGCCGCATCCCGCAGCTGACCTTCGAGGTGATCCGGCCGGTCGGGGCGCTGGAAGAACAGGTCCGCGCCATGGTGGTTATCCCCGGCGCGACCGAGTTCGGCTACGAGCCCGGCGTCCATTCCCGCGAGTTCGGCTATGGCCGCTCGGCGCCGGAGACGCGCCATACGACGCTGGACGCTTCCGATTTCACCGCTTCCATCGACGAGTTGCAGGCGCTCTGCCCGAGGCTGGAATCCGTGTCGCTGGTGGTCGTCTGGTTCGGCGACGATCTCAGAGCCGGCCATTGCGCGATCCGCCCGAAGGTCGAGCGGCGCGACAAGGACGTCGCCGGGCTGACGTGGCTTTCGGCCGGCGAGACGCGCGCGACCGCGGCGCTGGTGTCGGAGGTCGGGGGGCAGCCGGCCTATGGCGGCTCGCCGTCGGACGCGACGGTCATCCGCGCCATCCGCGACCTCAAGGCGCGCGGGCTGAAGGTGACGCTGATCCCCTTCGTCGTGATGGACGTGCCGGCGGACAACGACCTGCCCGATCCGCATTCGGGCGCGGCCAGCCAGCCGGCCCATCCCTGGCGCGGGCGGATCACCTGCGACCCCGCGCCCGGCCGGCCGGGCTCGCCGCACGGCGCGGCGGGTGCGGCGGCGGAGGTCTCGGGCTTTCTCGGGAGCGCCGCGCGCTGGCAGTTCCTGCGTTTCGGCGAGGCGGTGATCTATCTCGGCGCGCCGGAATGGCGCTACCGCCGCTTCATCCTGCACATGGCCAATGTCGCGGCGGCGGCGGATGGCGTCGATGCCTTCGTCATCGGCTCGGAAATGGCCGGCCTGACGCGCCTGCGGTCGGCCGCCGGCCACCCCTTTGTCGAGGGGCTGGTGGCGCTCGCGGCGGATGTGAAGCTGGTCCTGCCGGCGGCGACGCTGACCTATGCCGCCGACTGGACGGAGTATGGCGGGCAGGCGGAAGGCGGCGACCTGCATTTCCCGCTCGATCCGCTCTGGGCGCACGAAGCCATCGGCGCGGTCGGCATCGACTGGTACGCGCCGCTCGACGACCGGCGCGACGGCATGCCGGGCTCGCCCTACGACGTCTCGGCGCTGCGTGCCGCGATCGGCGCGGGCGAGGCGCACGACTGGTACTACGCCTCCGACGCCGACCGGCTGGCGGGCATCCGCACGCCGATCACGGACGGGCTCGGCAAGCCGTGGGTATATCGCCAGAAGGACATCCGGAACTGGTGGTCGAATGCCCATGTGACGCGCGTGGCCGGCGTCGAGACCGCCGCGACGGCGTGGGTTCCGGGATCGAAGCCGATCTGGCTGACCGAGGCCGGCTTTCCTGCGGTCGATCGCGGCGCGAACCGCCCGTCGGTCTTTCCCGACGCCAAGTCGAGCGAGGCGGGCCTGCCGCCCTTCTCGAACGGCGGCCGGGACGACCTGATCCAGCGGCGTGCCCTGGAAGCCGTCGTCGCGCGCTTCGATCCCGAATTCGGCGCGACCGACGCGGACAATCCGCTTCTCGGCGCGGGCGGCCGCATGGTCGATCCCGCGCGCACCGCGCTCTGGGCCTGGGACGCGCGGCCCTGGCCGGCTTTCCCGCGTGCCGGCGAGGTGTGGAGCGACGGCGCCAACTGGGATACCGGCCACTGGCTGAACGGCCGGCTCGGCTCCGCGCCGGTCGGCGACCTGATGACGCGCCTTCTCGCGGACTGGGGCATCGCCGATGTCGATGCCTCCGCCGTCGAGGGTGTCGTGGACGGGCTGGTCATCGACCGTCCCATGTCGGCCCGCGACGCGCTTGAGCCGCTGGCGCGCGCCTTCGTCGTCGATATCCGCGAAAGCGGCGGCACGCTCGTCCTTGGTGGGGTGGCGGCTGCCGCTGTCGCTCTCGGCGAGGGCGACCTTGCCGACGAGGAGGGCCGCAGCCTCGTGGCGGTGACGCGCCGCGACAACGGCCAGCTGCCGGCGGAACTGTCGATCGCCTTTTCCGACACGGAGGCGGATTTCCGCGCTTCGGCCGTCACCTCGCGGCGCCTCGCGGGTGACAGTCGGCGCGTGTCGAGCCTCGCGCTCGCGACCGCCGCCGACCCCGCCGAGATGAGCGTGCGGGCCGAGAGCCTGCTGCACCGGCTCTGGTCGGAGCGCGAGCAGGCGGCTTTCGCCCTGCCGCCCTCGCGGCTGGCGCTGGAGCCGGGCGATCAGGTCGCTCTTGCAGCCGGTGGCCGGACCTTGCCGCTGCGCCTCGGCGCGCTGGAAGGCACGCTGATGCGGCGGGCCGAGGCGGAGACCTTTGCGCCGCCGATCCGGCCGGCACGCCCGCGGCCGGTCCATCGCGCCTATCGCGTGCCGCACGGCGACGGCCGCCCGGCGGTCGCGGTCCTTGACCTGCCGCCGCTGACCGAGGCCGAGCCGCCGGTCTTGCAGTACATCGCGGCCGCCTCCGACCCATGGCGCGGGCCCTACACGGTCTGGCGCGGCGGGGAGGGCAGCGGCGACGAAGCCGTCGGCGCGCTGGCGGCACCCTCGCTGATGGGCCGGACGCTCACCGCCATGCCCGACGGCCGGCCCTGGCTTTGGGATCGCGGTGAGGGCGTCGTGGTGGAACTCGTCCGCGGCGCGCTGGAGAGCCTGCCCGAGGCGCAGGTTCTCGGCGGCGGCAATTCCTTCGCGATCGAAGGCGCCGATGGCTGGGAGGTCGCACAGTTCCGCGATGCGATGTTGATCGCCGAGCGGACCTGGCGGTTGACGCATCTGCTGCGCGGACAGCGCGGCACGGAGCACCACACCGGTCCGGTCGCGGCCGGGGCGAGTGTCGTGTTCCTGTCGGGGCCGCTGGTGCCGCTCGGAACCGCGACGGACCTGATTGGTCGGCCATTCCGCTACCGCGTCGGATCGTCGGTGCTGCTGGCGGCCGATCCCGCCATGGCCGAGGTCGAGGCGACGGCGACCGCGACGGCGCTGTCGCCCTTCGCGCCTGTGCATCTGTCCGCCCGGCGCGAGGCCGGCGGCGTCCGGCTGAGCTGGGTCCGCCGCACGCGGCTCGGCGGCGACGGCTGGGAACTGGCGGACGTCCCGCTCGGCGAGGCGGCCGAGCGCTATCGGCTGGCGATTCTCTCGGCTGGCGGCGCCGAACTCCGCGTCGTCGAGACCGCAGCGGCCGGGCATCTCTACGCCGCTGCCGACGAGATCGCCGACTTCGGCGCTCCGCAGGCGGCGTTGCGGATCACCGTCGCGCAGATTTCCGCACTCATCGGGCCGGGCGTGCCCGCCGAGGCCGTGTTGGCGCTCTGAACCAGGAGGCGTCGGCCGGCATTCCAACCCACCATGTTCAACCGCAAGGAGACGGCAATGACCGATCTGAAACCCATTCTCCAGAGCCGCAGCGTGTGGTCGAGCCTCGTCGGCATCGTCTGCCTGACGGCCTCGGTCTTCGGCGTCGAGACGCGCCTGATCGACCAGGGCGCGCTGGCGGAGGCACTGCTGCAGGTCGCGACCGGCATCAGCTTCGTCGGCTCGATCATCTTCCGGGTGACGGCGACCAGCCAGCTCCGGCCCAAATGAAAGGCCATTCATCGCGGGTTCAGGCCGGCGGGCCTAGTCCGGCTGACGATCAACCCAGATCATCGGTGCCATGAGACCCGCGGCGACATTCGCGAAGGCCGGCGTGATCCTGTTCGGACTGGCGCTCTGCGCCGGTCCGGCGGCGGCGCAGGTCAATTGCCTCAACCCGGCCGACAGGCGGGCCGCCGTCGCCGGCGGCCAAGCCCTGCCGCTCGCCCAGGCCCAGCGCAATCTGAGGCCCGAGCAGCGCGGAGAGGTGATCAATGCGCGGCTGTGCCGCGCGGGCGGCAACCTGCTCTATCTGCTGACAGTCGTCGACCGGCGTGGCAAGGTCACCCGTGTGCGGATCGAGGCGAATACCGGACAGGTCGTCCAGGTTCGCTGAAGCCGCATCAACAGACCTTCGGGAGACATTGCGTGCGCCTGCTCGTCGTCGAGGACGATCCGGATCTCAACCGGCAGATCACCACCGCCCTGACCGATGCGGGCTACGTCGTCGACAAGGCGTTCGACGGCGAGGAGGGCTATTATCTCGGCGACAGCGAGCCCTATGACGCCGTCGTGCTCGATATCGGCCTGCCGAAGATGGACGGCATCTCGGTGCTGGAGCAGTGGCGGCGTTCGGGCCGCACCATGCCGGTGCTGATTCTCACCGCCCGCGACCGCTGGTCGGACAAGGTGCAGGGCTTCGATGCCGGCGCCGACGACTATGTCGCCAAGCCCTTCCACATGGAGGAAGTGCTGGCCCGCCTGCGCGCGCTGCTGCGTCGCGTCGCGGGACAGGCGACCAACGAGTTCACCTGCGGGCCGGTCAGGCTCGACGCTCGCGCCGGGCGCGTCACCGTCGACGGCAATCCGGTGAAGCTGACCTCGCACGAATACCGCCTGCTCGCCTATCTGATGCACCAGCAGGGCAAGGTTGTGTCGCGGACCGAACTGGTCGAGCACATCTACGATCAGGATTTCGACCGCGATTCCAACACGATCGAGGTCTTCATCGGCCGCCTGCGCAAGAAGCTCGGCGTCGAGGTGATCCAGACGGTGCGCGGGCTCGGCTACATCCTCCAGCCGCCCCAGGCCGCCTGATCCATGGCCGGCGCGACCCACGCGCCCTCGCTGGCGCGGCGCCTGATCCTTCTGGCGCTGGCCTTCGCCGTGGTGTTGCTGAGCATTACCGGCATCGTGCTGGCGGCGGTGAACCGGACGGCGGTGGAGCGGGCATTCGACCGCCGCCTCGGCGTCTACGTCAAGCTGCTGATCGCCGACATCGCCGGCGCGGTGGACGACCAGCAGATCGTCGTCGGCGCCAATCTCGGCGAGCCGCTGTTCGAACTGCCGCAATCCGGCTGGTACTGGCAGATCGTCCGCACCGATGCCGGGCGCAACGAGGTGCGCACCTCGCGCTCGCTGTTCGACGTCAGGCTTCCCGCGCTGGGCGCCGAGGCGCTCGCGGACGGGCCGACCCGCTCGCGCGAGGGCTATGTCACCGGTCCCAACAATGTCGCGCTGCGCGCCGTCGAGCGCACCATCGAGCTCGGCGAGGACGGCGACTTCCAGATCATGGTGGCAGGCCCGGCGGACGACATCGTCGGCGCCGTGCGCGAGTTCAACCTGACGCTGATCGCCGCGCTGGTGCTGCTGGCGGCGGGGATGGCGATCGCCGCCTTCCTGCAGGTGCGTGTCGGCCTTGCCCCGCTGCAACGTCTCGTCGGCGGCCTCCATTCGGTGCGGGCGGGGGAGAGCGAGCATCTGGAGGGCAATTTCCCCACCGAGATCGCGCCGCTCGCCCGCGAGGTCAACGCGCTGATCGACACCAACCGCGAGATCGTCGAGCGCTCGCGCACCCATGTCGGCAACCTCGCCCATGCGCTGAAGACCCCCATCTCGGTGATCCAGAACGAAGCCGCCGGCCGCGACGACCAGCTCGCCGTGAAGGTGGCCGAGCAGACGCGGATCATGCGCGATCAGGTCAATCACCACCTCGAAAGGGCGCGTGTCGCGGCCCGCGCGCGCGTCGCCTCGACGCTGGTGCCGGTCGGCGAGGTGGTCGAGGGGCTCGCCCGCACCATGGAGAAGATCCATCGCGGCCGCGGCCTGGAGGTCGATGCGCGGGTGCCGCCGGGCCTGATGTTCCGGGGCGAGCGCAACGACCTCGAGGAAATGGTCGGCAATCTCGTCGACAATGCCTGCAAATGGGCCGACGGGCGCGTTGCCATCGCGGTCGAGCGCGAGCCGGCCGAGTCAACGGCAGACCGCGTCTATTTCACCATCGTGATCGAGGACGACGGCCCCGGCCTCACCGCCGACGAGCGCGAGGCGGTCGGCCGGCGCGGCAAGCGGCTGGACGAGACCAAGCCCGGCTCGGGCCTCGGCCTGTCGATCGTCTCGGAGCTGGCCGGCCTCTATGGCGGCGGGCTGTCGCTGGGCGCGGCCGGGATCGGCGGCCTCCGGGCGAGCCTGCGGCTGCCGTCCGTCTGACCGGCGGCGCCGCCTTTTCGCCTCATTCGGCTGGACATTTCACGCCCGTCATCCCCGCCGGCATGCCGGCGCCCATTGAACGGACCTGTCCATGCGCTATCGCCTCGTTGCCGCCGCCGCCCTGATCGGTTTCACCGTCGCGGGATGCGAGACCCGCGAGCAGTCGGGAACCGCCATCGGCGCCGTCGCCGGCGGCCTGATCGGCTCGCAGTTCGGCGGTGGGCCGGGCGAGCGCCTGGCGGCCGGCCTTGCCGGCGCCGCCATCGGCGGCCTGATCGGCAATGCCATCGGCCGCGACCTCGACGAGCAGGACCGCCGCCGCGCCTATGCCGCCGAGCAGGTCGTGTGGGTCGAGGGCCGCCGCTCCGAATGGCGCTCCGAGAAGGCCTACGGCTATGTCGAGCCCGGCCGGACCTACTATCGCGGCGCCAATTACTGCCGCGAGTACACCCATACGATCTACATCAACGGTCGCCCGCAGACCGCGGTGGGCACGGCCTGCCGCAACCCGGACGGCAGCTGGTCGCCGGTCGGCTGAGCAAAAGCACCACTTTTTAACGGAGGGTGGATAGGCTCGGCGCTCCATGACCGAGGCTGCCGCCCAACGCCAGGACAGCGCTTCCGCCCGCTCGCCCGCGGAGCGGTTGCGCGCCTATCTGGCGGCCCTGCCCGAATCGGCCCGCAAGCTCCTGTCGACCGAGATCGAGCGCGCGCGCCAGCGCGGCGAGGCCATTCCGGGCGGCGACATGATCATCGCGGCGCTGCGGCCGGCGCCGCCGCCGGTCGCCCCGAAACCGCCGGAAACCGTGCCGCCGCAGGCAATCCGCGACGAGGTCGCGGCGCGGTTCGTGTTCCGCCCGGTCGAGCCGTTCCTGATCGACGAGCGGCTGGAGACCAAGGTTCGCGGCCGCATCGCCCGCCACTCGCTGACCGCCATCTGGACCTGGATCGCGCGCGACCTCCAGCCCGACGAGGCTGAGGCGCTGGAGGCGGCCTGCACCGCCGCCATCGCCGCCGGGGACGAGGCCGGGGCCGCCCAGCTCGCCGCCGATTTCGCCATACCGCTCTGCGCGGCGATCCGCGCGGAGCTCGAAGAGGTTTCCATCGACGAGGCGCAGCGCAAGCGGCTGGTCGCCCGCCTCGGCGACGAGCGTGCGCTTGACGACCTGACCGACGTTCTGGTGGTGCTCGGCAATGCGCCGGCCATCGCCGCCGCCATCGCCAAGGCGCCGACGACCATCCGCAACCTCGCCGATGACGGGCTGGCCAATGCGCGCGCCATGCTCGACCCGATGGCGAACACCCGCACCGATCTGCTTGCCTTCGCGCTGGTGCTGTTCCAGGGACGTCTGGTGCAGAAGGCCCATCTGGCACGCCTTGCGGTATCGGCGGCGGAGAGCGACGAACCCGCCAAGATAGCGGTCAATCCCTATCGCTACGCGGTCGATCTCGTTGTCGGCGAGATCGAGCGGTCGGCGTTCCGTGTGTCGCGCGCGCTGAAGGAAGGGCGCGGCGACAGGGTCACGGCCGCGCTGAAGGACCTGCACGATGCGGTCCGCTCGCTGCGCACCGACATGAGCCTTGCCGGCGACGGCCCGTGGCAGCGGCGCCTCGCGAAATTGCGGGCCGACCTCGCGCGCCTGCTGACCGCCGAGATAGAGGGTGTGCCCGGCGAGATGCGCCGGCTGCTGCGGCCGCGCCAGCGCGGCGACCAGCCCGCCGAGGCCATCTCCGAGGATGTGGTCGCCGATGTCGAGACGCGGCTCGACCTCCTGTCGGCTTGCCGCAGCTATGCCTCCGAGATCGCGCTGAACGAGATCACCCTGCGCATCTTCACGGAGATTCAGGGCTATCTGGACCCGACCCTGACGCAGTTGCTGGAGAATATCCGCAACGCGCCGGACGTCGACCGGGCGCTGAAGATCAGCCAGATCGAGGCCGCCGTGCGCTTCTCCGCGCGCATTTTCGGCGCGAGCTACGCCCAGCTCCTCCAGAAGGCCGCCGATGTTGCGATCAATGCCGGCAAGACGCCGGGCCGGCAGGGTTAGCGCGGGCTGATCTCCATCAAAGGCGCGTGCGCGCGACAATCTTCCCGTTGTCGCCCCCTGTCCGGTGGGCTATTTGGCACCATTCCAAACCGGAGCCGTCGCAGGACGGCAGGCTGACAGGGATTTCGCACCGGGCCATGGAAGGCTCCTTCGCCGTCTGGACCATGTTCGCGCTGATGACCGCCGCCGCCGTCATGGCGGTGCTTCTGCCGCTCGCCCGCGCCCGCACGGCGGATGGCGGCAGCGATCTCGCCGTCTATCGCGATCAGCTCGACGAGATCGGCCGCGACCGGGATGCCGGCGTGATCGGCGCGGCCGAGGCCGATGCGGCCCGGATCGAGGTGTCGCGGCGCATCATCGCCGCCGCCGAAAGAAGCGGCGCGACGGCGCTGGAGGGCGCTGGCGGACGCCGCCGCGTGGCCGCGCTGGCGGCGCTCGTCGCCGTGCCGCTGGTCGCCATCGTGGGCTACGGCCTGCGCGGTCAGCCCGGCTATCCCGGCCAGCCGCTCGCCGAGCGCCGCCAGCAGGCGCCGGGTCAGAACGACATCGCCACCCTCATCGCGCGCATCGAGGCGCATCTTGCCGCCAACCCGGAAGACGGGCGCGGCTGGGAGGTCGTGGCCCCCGTCTATCTTCGCCTCGGCCGCGCCGGCGAGGCTGTCCGCGCCCGCGCCAATGCCCTGCGCCTCCTTGGCGCGACCGCCGACCGCGAGGCCGATCTCGCCGAGGCGCAGGTTGCCGCCGGCGGCGGCGTGGTGACGGCGGAAGCCAAGGCGGGGCTGGAGCGCGCGATCGCGCTGTCGGCGGATCATCCCAAGGCCGGCTATCTCCTCGGGCTTTCGGCCGAACAGGACGGCCGCCCGGCCGAGGCGCGCGCCATCTGGTCGCGGCTGATCGAGATCGCGCCGCCCAATGCGCCATGGCTCGGGGTGTTGCGCAGCGAGGTCGCCCGGCTCGGTCCGGCGGATGCACCGCGACCGACCGCCTCGGACATTCGCGGCATGGTCGAGGGTCTCGCCGCGCGCCTTGAAGCGGACGGGACGGATTTCGACGGCTGGCTGCGGCTGGTGCGCTCCTATTCCGTTCTCGGCGAGGCCGACAAGGCGCGGGCCGCCGCGGCGAGCGTGCGCCAGCGCTTTGGGGCGGAAGCCGACAAGATCGGCCAGCTGGATGCGCTGATGCGCGAACTGGGGATGGGCGGCTGATGACCACGACCACCGGCCCGGTTCCCGCCCGTCGCGGCATGACGCGCAAGCAGCGCCGCCTGACGCTGATCGGCCTCGCGCTGGCGGTGCTCGGCGTCGCGGCCGGCCTCGTCCTCTATGCGCTGTCGGGCTCGATCACCCTGTTCCATTCGCCGACCGACATCGTCGAGAAGAACGTCCAGCCCGGCCAGCGCATCCGCCTCGGTGGCCTCGTCGAGACCGGCTCGATCCGGCGCGGCGAGAACATGCAGGTGAGCTTCGTCGTCACCGACGGGCGGACCAGCATCCCCGTCGCCTATCGCGGCGTTCTGCCGGACCTGTTCCGTGAGGGGCAGGGGGTCGTCACCGAGGGCGTTCTGGAGCCCGGCCGGCAATTCCGGGCCGACAGCGTGCTCGCGCGCCACGACGAAACCTACATGCCCAAGGAAGTTGCCGACGCGCTGAAGCAGCAGGGCCACTGGAAGCCGGGTGATCCGGCCCCGAACCCCAATGCGGCGCAGCCGGGAGCCTCGCGCTGATGTCGCCCGAAATCGGTCACTACGCCCTCGTTCTGGCGCTGGCGCTGGCGCTGTTCCAGTCGGTCGTGCCGGTCTGGGGCGCAAGGAAGCGCGACGCGGCGCTGATGGGTACGGCGGACGCCGTTGCGCTCGGCCAGTGCGCCTTCGTCGCCATCGCCTTCGCGGCGCTGACCCACGCCTATCTCGTCTCGGATTTCTCGGTCGAGAACGTCGTGCTCAACAGCCACTCGACCAAGCCGCTGATCTACAAGATCTCCGGCGTGTGGGGGAACCATGAGGGCTCGATGCTGCTCTGGGTGCTGATCCTCACCCTGTTCTCGGCGTTTGTCGCGCTGTTCGGCCGCAACCTGCCGCTGCCGCTGAAGGCCAACGTGCTGGCGGTGCAGGCGTGGATCACCGCGGCCTTCCTGCTGTTCATCCTGAAGACCTCGAACCCGTTCAACCGCATCAATCCCGCGCCGTTCGAGGGCCGCGACCTCAACCCGCTGCTGCAGGACCCCGGCCTCGCGATCCATCCGCCGCTGCTCTATCTCGGCTATGTCGGCTTCTCGATGTCCTTCGCCTTCGCCGTCGCGGCGCTGATCGAGGGGCGGATCGACGCCGCCTGGGCGCGCTGGGTCAGGCCCTGGGCGCTGACTGCCTGGATGTTCCTCACCGCCGGCATCTCCATGGGCTCGTTCTGGGCCTATTACGAGCTCGGCTGGGGCGGCTGGTGGTTCTGGGACCCGGTCGAGAACGCTTCCCTGATGCCCTGGCTCGCCGGCACGGCACTGCTGCACTCCGCCATCGTCATGGAGAAGCGCGAGGCGCTGAAGGTCTGGACGGTGCTGCTGGCGATCCTGACCTTCTCGCTGTCGCTGCTCGGCACCTTCCTCGTGCGCTCCGGCGTGCTGACCTCCGTCCACGCCTTCGCGGTCGATCCCGAGCGCGGCATCTTCATCCTCGCCATCCTCATCGCTTTCATCGGCGGCTCGCTGGCGCTCTATGCCTGGCGCGCGCCGATGCTCCGGCAGGGCGGCATTTTCGCGCCGGTGTCGCGCGAGGGGGCGCTGGTCCTCAACAACCTGTTCCTCACCGCCGCCTGCGCCGCCGTCTTCGTCGGCACGCTCTATCCGCTGGCGCTGGAGGCGCTGACGGGCGCGAAGATCTCGGTCGGGCCGCCCTTCTTCAACTGGACCTTCGGCCCGCTCATGGTGCCGCTGATGGTGGCCATGGTCTTCGGGCCGTTCCTCGCCTGGAAGCGCGGAGACCTTCTCGCCGCCGCCCAGCGGATGATGGCCGCCTTCGCCGCCGGCATCGCGGCGATGCTGCTGACCTTCGCGGTGACGCGCGGCGGGCCGGTTCTGGCGCCGGTGTTCATCGGCCTTGCCGCCTACATCATCGTCGGCTCGCTCGCCGAGGTGGCCGAGCGCGTCCAGCTGTTTCGCGCGCCGCTGGCGACGACGCTGCAGCGGGCGAGGGGGCTGCCGCGCTCCGCCTGGGGCACGGCGGTCGCCCATGCCGGCGTCGGCGTCATGCTGATCGGCATCGTCGGCGAGACCTGCTACCGGCAGGAACTGATCGTGCAGATGAAGCCGGGCGACACGGTCGAGGTCGCCGGCTATCAGGTGACGCTGACCGGCCTCGCGCCGGTTCAGGGGCCGAACTATCGCGATGTGGTCGCGCGGCTCGTGCTGCGCGAGGGCGGCGTCGATGCCGGGATCCTGGAGCCTGCCAAGCGCGTCTATACCGCGCGCAACATGCCGACCACCGAGGCGGCGCTGAAGACGCGCGGCTTTTCGCAGCTCTACGTTTCGCCGGGCGATGTCGAGACCAGCGGCTCCATCGCGCTCAGGTTCTTCTACAAGCCGATGGTGCTGCTGATCTGGATCGGCACGCTGGTCATGATGCTGGGTGGCCTCCTGTCGCTGTCCGACCGTCGCCTGAGGGTCGGCGCGCCGAAGCCGGCGGCCCGGCGCGCGCCCGCCGTGCAAGCCGCGGAGTGAGGCGATGCGCGCGCTGATCCTCGCTCTCTCGCTTCTCGCCGCCGCGCCGGCCCATGCCGTCCTGCCCGGCGAGCGGCTGGACGATCCGGCGCTGGAGACGCGCGCCCGCGCCCTGTCGCAGGATCTGCGCTGCATGGTCTGCCAGAACCAGTCGATCGACGATTCCGACGCGCCGCTCGCCCGCGACCTCCGCCTTCTGGTGCGCGAGCGGCTGAAGGCCGGCGACAGCGACCGGCAGGTCACCGACTTCCTCGTCGCGCGCTACGGCGAGTTCGTGCTGATGCGCCCGCGCCTCGGCTGGCACACGCTCGCGCTGTGGGGCGCGCCGGCCGTGTTCCTGATCGGCGGGGTCGGCTATCTCGCCTTCGCGCTGCGCCGCCGGCGGACGGGCGAGGCGACCCAGCCCGAGCCGCTCTCGGACGAGGAAAAGCGCAAGCTGGACGCGGCGCTGAACGGCTGAGCCCGGCAGGGGCCACCTTACGAAACTGTAACTTCCCCGACAGGGTGGCGTAATCCACGCTGCTCCATGGTCCGGTGCAAGCACGGCAGACCCCGTGCGCCCCTTTACCCATGGAGATCCCCCATGACGTCCCGTCTGCGCGCCGCCCTCCTCGGCACTGTCGCGATCCTCGCCGTCGGCGCCGGCGCCGTTGCCGTCCAGCCGACCCGCTCCCCCTTCATCGCCAGCGCCACGGCACAGGGCGTCCAGACCGCCCCGATGTCCTTCGCCGATGTCGTCGAGCGGGTGAAGCCCGCCGTCGTCTCGGTCCGCGTCACCCGTTCCGCCTCGTCCGAGCAGATGTCGTTCCGCGAGATGCCGGGCCGCGGCCAGGACGACGAGGAGGGCATGAACAACGGCCAGGACGGCCAGATGGAACAGTTCATGCGACGCTTCGGCGAGCAGTTCCGCAACGACCCGCGCTTCCGCGGCGATCCTCGCTTCGGTGGCCCGGGCATGCCGCGCGGGCCCCGCGCCGCCTCGCAGGGCTCCGGCTTCTTCATCTCGGCTGACGGCTACATCGTCACCAACAACCACGTCGTGCGCGGCGCGACCGAGGCTGACATCGTCATGGATGGCGGCCGCACGCTGAAGGCCCGCGTCGTCGGCACCGACGAGCGCACCGATCTCGCCTTGCTCAAGGCCGAGGGCAGCGACTTCCCGTTCGTGCGCTTCGCCGCCGCCGCCCCGCGCGTCGGCGACTGGGTACTGGCGGTCGGCAATCCGTTCGGCCTCGGTGGCACCGTGACCGCCGGCATCGTCTCGGCCCGTGGCCGCGACATCGGCTCCGGCCCCTATGACGACTTCCTGCAGATCGACGCGGCGGTGAACCGCGGCAATTCCGGTGGCCCGACCTTCAACGCCAATGGCGAGGTGATCGGCGTCAACACGGCGATCTACTCTCCCTCGGGTGGCAATATCGGTATTGCGTTCGCCATCCCCTCGGAAACCACGCAGAACGTCGTCGCCTCGCTGCGCGACAACGGCTCGGTCCAGCGCGGCTGGATCGGCATCCAGATCCAGCCGGTCACGCCGGAGATCGCCGAGAGCCTGCGCCTGCCGAAGCCGGAAGGCGCTCTCGTCGCCGGCGTCCAGCAGGGCAGCCCGGCCGCCAATGCCGACCTCAAGCCCTCCGACGTGGTGGTGGCGGTCGACGGCCAGCCGGTGCGCGATGCGCGTGACCTGACCCGCCGCATCGGCGCGGCCCGGCCGGGCGCCAATGTCCGCCTGACCGTGATGCGCGACGGCGCCGAGCGCACCGTCCAGCTGACCCTCGGCCAGCTTCCGGGCGAGACGAGCCGCGCGTCGCTTCAGGACGGCCGGCGCGATCGCCGCGGCGAGCTGAACCGCGACCAGGCCCCGGCGGCTCCCCGCCTCGGCATGTCGATCGAGCCGGCGGGCCGCGGCGAGGGCATGGTGGTGACCGAGGTCGATCCTTCGGGACCGGCCGCCCAGCGCGGCATCCGTCCGGGCGATGTCATCCTCGACGTTGCCGGCCGTTCGGTCGCCTCGCTGAGGGACGTGCGGGAGGCGCTTTCCGCCGCCCGCGCCGACGGCCGCCGCTCGGCGCTGATCCGGCTGCGGTCAGGCGAGGGCCAGCGCTTCGTCGCCATTCCCCTGAACCCCTCTTAAAAAAATCAGGCCGGCGTCGAACCTCTTCGGCGCCGGCAGCTACTCACGAGTGATCCTGGAATGGCATCCCCAGTCGCCCCCCGCCATCCTGGATCGTCTCGAGCGGGGCGGTCGGTTCTCCATGTCCGGCCGCCCCGTTTTTCTTCGCCCCGGCGTCACGCCCGTTCACTGGCGAAGCAATCGAGAGCCCGGCTAATATGGCCTCCATGCGCATCCTGATCATCGAGGACGACCGCGAGGCGGCGTCCTATCTCGTCAAGGCGTTCCGGGAGGCCGGCCACGTCGCGGATCATGCCGCCGACGGCGAGGACGGCCTCGCCATGGCGATGGACGGCCCCTACGACGTGCTGGTGGTCGACCGCATGCTGCCGAAGAAGGACGGGCTTTCCGTCATCGGCGAGCTTCGGGCCGCCGGCAAGGAGACGCCGACGCTGATCCTCTCCGCCCTCGGCCAGGTCGACGACCGCGTGAAGGGCCTGCGCGCCGGCGGCGACGACTACCTGCCCAAGCCCTATTCCTTCTCCGAACTGCTCGCCCGCGTCGAGGTTCTGGCGCGCCGCCGCACGGCGGGCGCTCCCGAGACCGTCTATCGCGTCGGCGATCTCGAACTGGACCGCCTGTCGCACCGGGTGCTGCGCGGCGCGGACGAGATCCTGCTGCAGCCGCGCGAGTTCCGCCTGCTCGAATATCTCATGAAGAATGCCGGGCAGGTGGTGACCCGCACCATGCTGCTGGAGCATGTCTGGGACTACCACTTCGATCCGCAGACCAACGTCATCGACGTCCACGTCTCGCGCCTGCGCTCCAAGATCGACAAGGGCTTCGACAAGCCGCTGATCCACACGATCCGGGGTGCGGGCTACACGGTGCGCGCGTGACCGCCGTGCTGCCGCGCGAGGCGGTGGCGGTGGCGAAGCCGGGGCGCATCGCGCGCCTCAGGACGCTGTTCTCGACCACCGCCTTCAAGATCATCGCGGCCTATCTCGCCATCTTCGTGATGTTCGCGGGCTTCGTCATCGGCTGGCTGGGCTTCGCGACCCAGCGGCTTCTGACCGACCAGCTCACCGAGACGATCACGGCGGAGGTAAGGGGCATCGCCGAACAATATTCCATCGGCGGCATCCGCCGGCTGGTCGAGGTCGTCGATGAGCGCGGCCGCCGCCCCGGTGCCTCGCTCTATCTGGTCGCGACCTTCGGCGGCGACGTGATCGGCGGCAATATCGGCGAACTGCCCCCCGGCACGCTTGGCCGCCCCGGCTGGATCGAGACGGACTACCGCCGCGCCGGCGAGGATGCCGGCGACCGCCCGCACCGGGCGCTGGCGCAGGTCTATGGCCTGCCCGGCGGCTTTCGCCTGCTGGTTGGCCGCGACCTCGAAGAGCGCGACCGGATGCGCGAGATCTTCGGCCGCGGTTTCCGCCTGTCGCTGCTGGTCGCGCTGATCCTCGGGCTGATCGGCGCCTATTTCGTCACCCGCCGCGTGCTGAAGCGCGTCGACGCCATGACCGAGATGTCCCGGCGGATCATGGCCGGCGACCTCGCGGGGCGACTGCCGATCGCCGGCACCCGCGACGAGCTCGACCGCCTCGCCGGCAGCGTCAACGAGATGCTGGGCCGCATCGAGGCGCTGATGGCCGGCATGAAGGAGGTCTCCGACAACATCGCCCACGACCTCAAGACGCCGCTGACGCGCCTTCGCAACCGCGCCGAGGAAGCGATGCGCAACGCGTCGAGCGACGAGGCCCACAAGGCGGCGCTCGGCAGCATCATCGAGGAATCCGACGGCCTCATCCGCACGTTCAACGCGCTCCTGATGATCGCGCGCGCCGAGGCGGGCAATCAGCGGGAGAACATGGCGCCGCTCGATCTCGCGGCCATCGCCCAGAGCGTCGCGGAGCTATACGAGCCGCTGGCCGAGGAAGTCGGCATGACCATCGCGGTCAACGCCGCGCCGGCCATGGTGACGGGCAACCGCGAACTGCTGGGGCAGGTGGTGGCGAACCTCGTCGACAACGCGCTGAAATATGGCCGGCCGGCGGAAGGTGGCGGGCGCGTCGCGCTGACCGTCGAGACCGATGGCGGCGAGGCGGTTCTCGCCATTGCCGACGAGGGGCCGGGCGTCGCCGAGGCCGACCGTGGCCGCGTGCTCGACCGCTTCGTCCGGCTGGAGGCGAGCCGCTCGCGCCCCGGTTCCGGCCTCGGTCTCAGCCTCGCGGCGGCGGTGGCGCGCCTTCACGGCGGCACTTTGACGCTTGGAGAAGCGCGATCCGGCGCACAGCCGGGTTTAAAGGTTGCGCTGCGTCTGCCACGATTGGCGCATGACGCCGCCGCACCGCCAGCCGCCTGACGCCCATTCCCCGTTCCTCGAGCGGCTTTCCGACGCGCCTGTCATGCCGAAAGGCGTCACGGCCGCAAAAATGCTCGCCGCCTATCTCGATAGCGTCGAGGACGAATCAGTCCGCAGCGAGCTTGCCGCCGCGACCAGGCCGGCAAAGGCGAAGGCGCTGGTGGCGGGCGTCCTCGCCCATTCGCCGTTTCTCTCAGGGATAGCGCGCAACGATCCCGGCCATCTGCTCGCCTGCCTCCGGGAGGCGCCCGAGGACCGCTTCGCGACCCTCAAGGCCGAGGCGGTCGCGCATTGCCGCAAGGCGCGCAGCGACGAGGGCGTCGGCCGCGTGCTGCGGCGCTTCCGCGCGGATGTGGCGCTGCTCGTCGCGCTCTGCGACATCGGCGGCCTCTGGCCGCTGGAAACGGTGACGCGCGCGCTGACCGAGACCGCCGATCTCGCCGTCGCCGAGGCCGTGGCGCATCTGATGCGCGACCTCGCCGATGCCGGCATCCTCCAGCCCGACGATCCGAAACATGCCGAGCGCGGCTCCGGCTACATCGTGCTGGCCATGGGCAAGCACGGCGCCTTCGAGCTGAACTATTC
>Ga0209794_1000989_pt1 | contig 27700 bp, 27 predicted proteins | sample EBPBio232013_DNA_FD_185869 | JGI IMG/M metagenome (GOLD analysis project Ga0209794, IMG submission 185869) | Wastewater treatment Type I Accumulibacter community from EBPR Bioreactor in Madison, WI, USA - Reactor 1_5/23/2013_ DNA (SPAdes)... | ecosystem: Engineered > Bioreactor > EBPR >... | reverse complement strand
GCAACTTTATGGTTTGAAAACGTGCAGATCACGCAAAAGATTGATCGCGGCCTTCCGCCATAAACCGGGCGCGGAAATCCGTGGGGCTGAGGCCAAGGCGGGTGCGGAAATGGTGGCGAAGCGCATGCGCCGACCCGAAGCCAACGGCGAGCGCCACGTCTTCCATCGGCGTCGAGCCCTGACAGAGAAGGTGTTTGGCGGCATTCACCCGTTCGCTGACCAGCCATTCGCCGGGCGTCGTGCCGGTTGCCTCGCCAAAGCGGCGCAGAAACGTGCGTTCGCTCATGCGGGCGAGGCGGGCGAGCCGCCCCACGGTCCAGGCGGATTTGAGGTCGGTCCGAACCTGATCGAGAAGGGGAGCGATTTCCGTGCCTTCACGAAGCGCCACCGGGCGTTCCAGAAATTGTGCCTGTCCGCCGCTGCGATGGGCGGGCATGACGAGACGGCGCGCCACCGAATTGGCGGCCCCCGGACCAAAATCCTGCCGCACGATCTCGATCAGCAGGTCAATGCCCGCCGCACTGCCTGCCGCCGTGTAAATCCGGTCATGCGAACGATAGAGTGAGCTTTCATCAACGGTTAGATGCGGATGGCGGGCCTGAAGCGCTGCCGCATAACGCCAATGGGTGGTGGCCGTGCCGCCATCGAGAAGGCCGGTTGCCGCCAGCACGAAGGCGCCGGAGCAGAGCGACACGAGCCTCGCCCCGCGCGCGTGCGCTGCCCGAAGCCGCGCCGCCAAAGCATCCGGCACCGGCGCATCCATGCCCTTCCAGCCCGGCGCGACGATGATGTCAGCCTGATCGAGAAGGTCCGGTCCGCCGTCGGCCGTCACCGTCAAACCACCGGCGGCGCGCATCGGGCCGTCATCGATGGCCGCACTGGCAAACCGATACCAGCCCGGCCCCATTTCCGGGCGATGCAAGCCGAAGATTTCCGTGACGATGCCGAACTCGAAGGTGCACAGCCCGTCATAGACGAGGGCAACCACAAGCGGTCCGGTAAGTGATGGCGCGATTTCGTTTGTCATTATTTTTACGGATATTGTCATTTCCGCCAATTTGCAAGCGCCACCGGCTGGCTATGATGGGCGCATCAACGAAGGAGACCCCGCCATGCCCACCGCTGTGACCGCCATTCCCGCCGCCCCGAGCGAGATTGCCCGCGAGCATTTTGCCGCTGAATTCACCTTTGAAACCGATTGCTGGGATACGCATGATGCGATGTCGAAGGGCGCGGATTTCGTGCTTCTCGATGTGCGCGGTCCGGCGCTTTATGCGGCGGGCCATGTGCCGGGCGCGATCAGCCTGCCGCATGGCAAGATCACCCGCAACCGCATGTCAGAATGGCCTGAAGAGACGCTGTTTGTCACCTATTGTGCCGGTCCGCATTGCAATGGCGCGGCCCGCGGCGCGCTGCGACTGGCGGAACTGGGGCGTCCGGTGAAGATCATGGCCGGAGGCATTACCGGCTGGCTGGATGAAGGCTTTGCACTGAAGACCGGCGACGAGGCGTGAAGCAGTTTTGCGTTCGGACTGCGGTTAAACAAGGCTCTATCGGTCGAGGCGCGCCGCCAGCGTCTCGATCTCTCGGTCCGAAAAGACATCGATGCCATTTGCCCGCAACAGCGCAACGGTGACGCCCGATCCCGGATGCTTCCGCCCGGAAAACGATCCGTCATAGATCATGCCGCTGCCGCAGGACGGGCTGCCGTCAATCAGCAGCGCGAAGCGGCAGCCATTGTCGCGGGCAATGCGAAGCGCGATTCTCGCGCCCTCGATAAACGGGTCCGTCACATCCGCGCCGGTGCTGTCGATCACCCGTGCTACGCCGGAAAGAACGGCATCGCCATCCGCGCCGGAGGCGATTTCCGCCGGTGCGCGCGGAATGGCAAAACCGGCCATCACTTCGGGACAGATCGAAACGACACGCCCCTCAGCCTGCCAGCGTTCCAGAAGGCGATGTGCCAGAGGCTTGCCAACGGCGTTATAGCGCACCGGCTGGCCGAGAAGGCAGGCGCTGACCAGAACCTTGTCCATGGAGGGTGCGCCCGTTCTCGCTCAGTGTTCTTCGTATGCGGTAAACGACGGATCGGCGAGATCGGCAAAGCGGGTGAATTCGGCCTGGAAGGCGAGCTTCACCGTGCCGGTCGGTCCGTGACGCTGCTTGGCGATGATCACGTCAGCCGTGCCCTTCACCTTTTCGAAGGTGGCTTCCCATTCCGCATATTTCGGATCATCGGGATCGCGCGGTTCCTGGTTCTTGACGTAATATTCCTCACGGAACACGAACAGCACCACGTCGGCGTCCTGCTCGATCGAACCCGATTCGCGAAGGTCGGAAAGCTGCGGGCGCTTGTCTTCGCGGCTTTCCACCTGACGGGAGAGCTGGGAGAGTGCCACGATGGGCACGTTCAGTTCCTTGCCGAGCGCCTTGAGGCCGGTGGTGATTTCGGTCACTTCCTGCACGCGGTTTTCGCCCGCCTTCTTGGAGCCGGTCATCAGCTGCACGTAGTCGACCACCAGAACATCAAGGCCGCGCTGGCGCTTCAGGCGGCGGGCGCGTGCGGCCAGCTGGGCAATGGAAATACCGCCGGTCTGGTCGATGAAAAGCGGCACTTTCTGCATCATCTGGCTGCAGGCGACGAGCTTCTCGAAATCGGCCTCGGTAATGTCACCGCGGCGGATCTTGGACGAGGAGACTTCCGTCTGCTCGGAAATGATACGGGTGGCGAGCTGTTCGGACGACATTTCGAGCGAGTAGAAGCCGACGACGCCGCCATTCTTGGCCTTCACCGACCCATCGGGGAGATATTCCGGCTCATAGGAGGCCGCAATATTGTAGGCGATATTGGTCGCAAGCGAGGTCTTACCCATGCCCGGGCGTCCGGCGAGGATGATCAAGTCCGAACGCTGCAAACCGCCCATCTTGTTGTCGAGCGACATGATGCCGGTGGAAATGCCCGAAAGATGGCCGTCGCGCTCGAAGGCAGCCCCGGCCATGTCGATGGCCAGCGCCACCGCATCGTTGAACGACTGGAAGCCGCCGTCATAACGGCCGGTTTCGGCCAGTTCGAACAGGCGGCGTTCGGTATCCTCGATCTGCGTCTGCGGCGGCATGTCGAGCGGCGCGTCATAGGCGATGTTGACCATGTCTTCGCCAATGGTGATCAGCGCGCGGCGCAGTGCCAGATCGTAGATGGCGCGGCCAAAGTCTTCGGCGTTGATGATGGTCACGGCCTGCGAGGCAAGGCGGGCGAGATATTGCGCGACGGTCAGGTCGCCCACCTTCTGGTCGGCGGGCAGGAAGGTTTTCAGCGTGATCGTGTTGGCGATCTTGCCCATGCGGATGATGTCACCCGCCACTTCGAAAATCTTGCGGTGCAGGGGTTCGTAGAAGTGCACCGGCTTCAGAAAGTCGGAAACGCGATAAAAGGCGTCGTTATTGACGAGCATGGCACCCAGAAGCGCCTGTTCGGCCTCGATGTTGTTGGGCGCTTCGCGCTGGAAAGCGTCGCCTCGTGCCGTATCCGTCAATTTGCGTGCCGCGTCGTTCATGATCCCGCCCCATCCGTTCAGAAAGTCTTAACGCTTGCGACGCCCCACACCTATGGGGTTCGCAAAGTTCCACAGTGATTCACAGGCCCAAAAGAATCTTTTCTAGCCGGTTGACGGCGAATCGCCGCGAAACTTCATTTTACCAAAAAAAGAAAACGCCCGGCGAACCGGGCGTTTCCGAAGGACCCAGATCGGGTTGCCTGATTAAGCGTCTTCGTCTTCGTCCTGAGCTTCCGGATCGAAGAAGTTTTCCGGCTTCAGGGCGTCTTCGTCGATGCCGTAAATGGCTTCGGCGGTGGTGAGGTCTTCACCCTTGGACTGACGCTCGGCTTCTTCGGCAGAACGGGCAACGTTCAGCTCGACAGCGATTTCGACTTCGGCGTGCAGGTGCAGCGTGACCTTGTGGATGCCGATAGCCTTGATCGGGTGGTTCAGTTCCACCTGGTTACGGGCAACGTTGAAGCCTTCGGCAGCGAGGATGTCAGCCACGTCGCGAGCAGCAACGGAGCCGTACATCTGGCCGGTTTCGCCAGCGGCGCGAACGACGATGAAGGACTTGCCGTCGAGCTTTTCGGCAACCTTCTGGGCTTCCGTCTTGCGCTCGAGGTTACGGGCTTCGAGAACGACGCGTTCGGCTTCGAAACGCTTCTTGTTGGCTTCGTTGGCGCGAAGAGCCTTGCCCTGCGGCAGAAGGTAGTTACGGGCAAAGCCGTCGCGAACCTTGACGGTTTCGCCCATCTGGCCAAGCTTGGCGATACGCTCGAGAAGAATGACTTCCATTTGAGAGTTCCTTTCCTGTGTTTCAGTTGTCTTGTGTCTTAGGATGGTTGGTATTGCTGTCCCGGACGGGTGTCAGGGCAAAGGCGCGTCGCGTGTCGGACAGTCCGATCGCGAGAATGACGAGCGCGGGCAGGGCCAGCGTCGCCGAGAGGTAGGCGAGAATGAGGAGCGGCACGCGGAAATCCTTGCCGCGCGTGCGGTAATGCAGCGAGGCGAACCCGGCAATCAGGAAGCCGGCCCCGAAGGCACCCACGAGAACCGCGCCGATCATGGCGGCAATGCCGCCGAAGAACATCAAAACCACACCGGCCAGCATCACGAAAATCGTGTTGCGATGCATGCGCAGCGACGACGGCATATCCTCGCGCGGACGCACGCCGCGACCGGAAACGGCAACGATACGGGCGGCGAAGTAATAGGCGGCGAACAGCAGGATCAGCCACATGGCGGATTGCACCATGGGCAGCATGACCAGCATGGTTTTGCGGGTCTGCGCCAGAACGGCGTCATCAAAGATGATCGACTGCGGCTGCGTTGCAAACGACTTTGCCATGGCATCGACCATGTGATCGACAAGCGCCGGACCAAAGCCGATCATCACGCCGAGAATGATCACACCAACAGCCACCATCGCGCTCAGCTGCGCCATGATATCGGGCAGCGGATACCAGGCCATCTGGTCTTCCGGGCCGCCGATTTCAGAGGCCGGACGGGCCAGATTGGCAAGATGGCTGATCCAGGCCGCCGGGATCGTCGTGAACAGCGCCATGGCGAAGGCAAACTTCACCGAAACCAAGAGGCTGCCCGCCACGAAGGAGGTTGCAAGGGCGATCAACGCCGCCGTCGTACCCCAGCCGAGACCGGCAATGAGGACGGGCATGGCGGATGCGCCATAGAGGAAGAAGGAAAGGGACGACTGCACACCGCCTCCAAAGCCCAGAAGGGCGGAGGTCACGCCAGCACCAAGGCCGGTCAGGACGATGTTCTTGTTCAGTCGGCTCACGTTCGCTGTCCTGCACGATTTCAGCAGTTAGGGGCCGTACCGGCGAAATTCGCCGCGCCCCAACATGGGATTTCACTTTAGTTCCGATCCGCGCCCAACGCGGAAGGGAGAGGAAGCCGCCCGAAGGCGACTTCCTGCATTCAATTAAGCCACAACGTAGGGCAGCAGGCCGAGGAAGCGGGCGCGCTTGATGGCCTTGGCCAGCTCGCGCTGCTTCTTCTGCGAAACAGCCGTGATGCGGGAGGGAACGATCTTGCCACGCTCGGAAATGTAACGCTGCAGCAGACGGATGTCCTTGTAGTCGATCTTCGGAGCGTTAGCGCCGGAGAAAGGGCAGGTCTTGCGACGGCGGTGGAACGGGCGACGAACCGGTGCGGAGGAAACTTCAGCCATTGTCTTTAACTCCTCTTATTCAGCTCAGGCGCGATCTTCGCGCGGACGGCGCGGACCACGGTCTTCACGCGGGCCGCGATCTTCGCGGGGGCCACGATCCGGACGGTCACCATCGCGACGCGGACGCTCGTCACGGTCACGCTTCTGAAGCATGGCCGACTGGCCTTCTTCGTGGGCTTCGACCGAAACCGTCATGTAGCGCAGGACGTCTTCGCTGATGCGCTGCTGGCGCTCGAGTTCGGCAACGGCAGCTGCCGGAGCGTCGAGGTCGAGCAGGGCGTAGTGAGCCTTGCGGTTCTTCTTGATGCGGTAGGTCAGGGACTTGAGGCCCCAGTTTTCAATGCGACCAACCTTGCCACCGAAAGATTCGATAACGCCCTTGTACTGTTCGATGAGCGCATCGACCTGCTGGGCGGACATGTCCTGCCGAGCGAGGAAAACGTGTTCGTAGAGAGCCATTTAAGCTTTGCCTTTTCTTGCGTTGAACGCCGGGTTTTCCGGCATTGTTCCCTTCACCCGATTGCGGCGCCAAGCCTCAACGACTGCTCCTGAAGGCTTGAAAGCCGTGCAAGAAAAGCGTTTGTCCGAGACGGTCGAGAGCGGAGACACGGGAGACCGGACCCTTTTGGTCCTGCGGCTCATGCCCTTGCGGGACAATGAAAACCAGCCCTCCGTTCAGCCACCAGCCGAATGACCGGGTGTTGTGAACAGCGCGCTTATACGCATTTTTCACCGAAGCGCAAGGCCCTGTGGCCCGCAATGCGCGCCCGGCAAGGGCAAAGGCCGCTTTGCCGGGCGGGATGGATGCGGAAATCGGCGCTTTAGATCGACATCGGATATTCGCGGTGGATCTGGGCGATCCCCTTCATCACCTCGTCGGAGAGCGTGAGATCCGCTGCGCCGATATCCGTCTTCAACTGTTCCATCGACGTGGCGCCGATAATGGTCGAGCAATTGAAGGGGCGCGTCAGGCAGAAAGCGAGCGCCATCTGGGCAAGGTTGAGCCCGTGTTTCGCGGCAAGGGCTGCATAGGCGGCAACCGCCGGTTCCTGCAGCGGCTGCAGGCGTCCGCCCAGATCACCATTGATCGCGCCGCGCGAGCCCGCCGGAACCGCGCCGTTCAGATACTTGCCGGTCAAAAGACCTGCCGCCAGCGGCGAGTAGGGCAGAAGGCCCACATCCTCGTGATGGGCCACTTCGGCGAGATCAAGGTCGAAGGGGCGATATAGCAGGTTATATTCGTTCTGGATCGAGGCGACGCGCGGCAGACCCTTGTCTTCCGCAAGGCGCAGATATTGCAGCGTGCCCCAGGCGCTTTCATTGGAAAGGCCGATGTGGCGCACCTTGCCCGCCTTCACTGCTTCGCCCAGCGTCGTCAGAATGATCTCGATGTCGAGCTTGGCCTTTTCCTTGTCCTGCTTGAAAGCGTCGAAGGACCAGGAATTGCGGAAATGATAGGTGCCACGGTTCGGCCAGTGGACCTGATAGAGGTCGATATAGTCGGTCTTGAGCCGCTTCAGGCTGGCGTCCAGCGCTTCAACAATGCCGGCCGGGTCCATCGGGCGGCCGTTGCGGATATAGGGGCGACCGGGACCTGCCACCTTCGACGCCAGGATCACGTCGGAGCGGTTCTTGCGGGCCTCGAACCAGTTGCCGATGATCGTTTCCGTGTCGCCATAGGTTTCCGCCGAAAGCGGCGTCACCGGATAAAGTTCGGCGGTATCGAAGAAGTTCACGCCCTTTTCCAGCGCGTAGTCCATCTGCTCGAAGGCTTCAGCTTGTGTGTTCTGGCTACCCCAGGTCATGGTGCCAAGGCAGATTTCGGACACGGAAAGGCCTGTGCGGCCAAGCGGATTATATTTCATGGGGAGGAGGCTCCGGTAGGGCGGGAAAATTCAGTTCGACAAATCTAATGCGCATTCGCCGCAGCGCAAGATCGCACTGTCCTGTGACGTGCGGATTTATCTGCCCCACTATCCCCCGCTTCTTCCTGCCTTGGCGGGCGTTTCTATTGACTTGAAGCGCAAGAATGTGAATGGAAAAGAAAAATAAACGGGAAGGACGAAACCCAATGAGCGTGGCATTCACATTTCCGGGGCAGGGCAGTCAGACCGTCGGCATGGGCCGCGAACTGGCCGAGAATTTTGCCGAGGCACGGGCCGTTTTCGAAGAAGTTGACGAAGCACTGGGCGAAAAGCTCTCCGACACCATGTGGAATGGTCCGGAAGACAAGCTGACGCTGACGGCCAACGCACAGCCGGCCCTGATGGCGGTCTCCGTGGCCACCATCCGCGTTCTGGAAGCGCGCGGCCTCGTGCTAAAGGACAAGGTGTCCTACGTTGCCGGTCACTCGCTGGGTGAATATTCGGCGCTGTGTGCCGCTGGCACCTTCTCGCTGTCCGATACCGCCCGTCTTCTGCGCATTCGCGGCAATGCCATGCAGGCCGCCGTGCCGGTGGGCGAGGGCGCGATGGCCGCCATCATCGGCCTTGAAGCCGATGTGGTGGAAGCAGTGTGTGCGGAAGCCTCCGCGCTCGGCGTCGCCCAGATTGCCAACGATAACGGCGGCGGTCAGCTGGTGATTTCCGGCGGCAAGGCGGCCATCGAGAAGGCCGCGGCGCTGGCATCGGAGAAGGGGGCCAAGCGCGCCCTGATGCTGCCCGTATCCGCTCCTTTCCATTCGGCGCTGATGGGCCCGGCGGCTGAGGCCATGGCCGAAGCCCTGGCGAAGGTTCAGGCCAACGCGCCCGTCGTGCCGGTGGTGGCCAATGTGCGCGCCGTTCCGGTTTCGGATGCCGCTACGATCGTGTCGCTGCTCGTCGAGCAGGTCACGGGTCGTGTGCGCTGGCGCGAGACGGTGGAATGGTTCGGCGAAAACGACGTGACCTCGCTTTATGAAATCGGCACGGGTAAGGTTCTGACGGGCCTCGCCAAGCGGATCGACAAGCGCGTTTCCGGCACGGCCGTCAACACGCCCGCTGATATCGATGCCGCTATCGCCGCCCTCATCGGCTGATTTTTCTGGGAAGGACAAGACAATGTTCGATTTGACCGGCCGCAAGGCCCTTATCACGGGCGCAACCGGCGGCATTGGCGAAGAAATCGCCCGTGCGCTGCATGCGCGCGGCGCCACCGTCGGCCTGCACGGCACGCGTAAGGAAAAGCTGGAGGCGCTGGCCGCCGAGCTTGGCGAGCGCGTGTTCATCTTCCCGGCCAACCTCTCCGACCGCGATGAAGTCAAGGCGCTGGGCCAGAAGGCTGAAGCCGAAATGGGCGGCGTTGATATTCTGGTCAACAATGCCGGTATCACCAAGGACGGCCTCTTCGTGCGCATGAGCGACGAGGACTGGGATGCGGTGATCGAAGTGAACCTGACGGCGGTCTTCCGCCTGACGCGCGAACTGACCCACGCCATGATGAAGCGCCGCTATGGCCGCATCATCAACATCACCTCGGTGGTGGGTGTCACCGGCAATCCGGGTCAGGCCAATTACTGCGCCTCCAAGGCCGGTATGATCGGCTTTTCGAAGTCGCTGGCGCAGGAAATCGCCAGCCGCAACGTCACGGTCAACTGCGTGGCACCGGGCTTTATCGAATCGGCCATGACCGGCAAGCTCAACGACAAGCAGAAGGAAGGCATTCTCGGCGCCATTCCCATGAAGCGCATGGGCACGGGTGCGGAGATTGCGTCTTCGGTCGTTTTTCTCGCGTCGAGCGAAGCAAGCTACGTCACCGGCCAGACGCTGCACGTCAATGGCGGCATGGCAATGATCTGATAATCTGCGCGTGAGTGCAGGAAATTCGAGGGTGGCGGGCAAAAGCCCCTGTGGCAAACGTTCGCCGCCCCCGTTCAGGGCGATTTTCAGGCTTTGCGACGGACTTAAACCGTGTTAAGCGGGCCAAGACTGAGTTCAGTCGCCCCTGAAGAAGTGAGGAAGGGTCCGCCCCAGTGGTAGCCCTTTCTTGAAGTGGGGAAGAGCGGGGAGCGCCTGCGAGGAGATGTTATGTCTGCTCGCGGTACAACCAGGGTCCGGGTGGAATCCTATCCGGGATTTGAAGTCAACGGTCGAGGAAACCGACATGAGCGATATCGCAGAACGCGTTAAGAAAATTGTTATTGACCATCTGGGCGTGGACGCCGACAAGGTTGTCGAAGCTGCCAGCTTCATCGACGACCTGGGCGCTGACTCCCTCGACACGGTCGAACTCGTCATGGCCTTCGAAGAAGAGTTCGGCGTTGAAATCCCGGACGATGCTGCTGACTCGATCCTGACGGTCGGCGATGCTGTGAAGTTCATCGAAAAGGCTCAGGCCTGATTTCGATCGCGTCCGGGTTTCCGGGCGCAGCCGGCGGACGGGCTATGCCCGTCCCGCCGCGCAAATCTGGATTTTTCCAAGAAATGCCTCCATTGTCCGGGCCCTGTGGGCGCGGTCATGGAAAACATACCTGCCGGTTCGCGCCGAGCGGCGTCGCAAGCGGCCGTGAGACAATAAGAATTTCGGGAGGTCGCATAGAATGAGACGCGTGGTTATCACTGGTATCGGCATGGTGTCCCCTCTGGGCGCAGATGCGGAAACAACCTGGACCCGTTTGCTTGCTGGCGAAAACGCCGCCCGCCTCGTGACTGAGTTCGAGGTTGAAGACCTTCCCGCGAAAATCGCCTGCCGCCTGCCTTTTGGTGATGGCTCCAACGGCACGTTTAATGCTGATGACTGGATGGACCCCAAGGAACAGCGCAAGGTTGATCCGTTTATCGTCTATGGTGTCGCCGCTGCCGAAATGGCGCTGAAAGATGCCAACTGGCACCCCGAAACCGATGAAGACCAGATCGCAACCGGCGTGCTGATCGGTTCCGGTATCGGTGGTCTCGAAGGCATCGTGGATGCTGGTTACACCCTGCGTGACAAGGGGCCGCGCCGCATCTCGCCCTTCTTCATTCCGGGCCGCCTGATCAATCTGGTCTCCGGCCATGTCTCCATCCGCCACAAGCTGCGCGGTCCGAACCACGCCGTCGTGACGGCCTGCTCGACCGGCGCACACGCCATCGGCGATGCCAGCCGCCTGATCGGCCTCGGCGATGCCGATGTGATGGTCGCAGGCGGTGCCGAATCGCCGATCTGCCGCATCTCGCTTGCCGGTTTTGCCGCCTGCAAGGCGCTCTCGACGCAGAACAACGACAACCCGCAGAAGGCATCGCGCCCCTATGACCGTGACCGCGATGGTTTCGTCATGGGCGAGGGCGCCGGGATTGTCGTGCTCGAGGAACTGGAGCACGCCAAGGCGCGCGGCGCGAAGATCTATGCCGAAGTGGTCGGTTACGGTCTTTCGGGCGACGCACACCACATCACGGCTCCGTCGGAAGACGGTGACGGCGCCTATCGCTGCATGCAGATGGCGCTGAAGCGCGCCGGGCTGACAGCCGCCGACATCGACTACGTCAACGCCCACGGCACCTCCACCATGGCCGATACGATCGAACTGGGTGCGGTGGAGCGACTGGTGGGCGATCACGCCGCCAACGTTTCCATGTCCTCCACGAAGTCGGCCATTGGCCACCTTCTGGGGGCAGCCGGTGCGGTCGAGGCCATTTTTGCAACGCTCGCCATTCGCGATAACGTTGCCCCGCCGACGCTCAACCTTGATACGCCGGATGTCGAGACCAAGATTGACCTCGTTCCGCACAAGGCCCGCAAGCGCAAGATCGACGTGGCGCTTTCGAACTCCTTCGGTTTCGGCGGCACGAATGCCTCGCTGGTGCTGAAGCGCTACGAAGGCTAAGACGGATAAAACTGCCATTCCAATGTCGCCGCGGACTGATTTCCGTGGCGAATCGTCCTATGGTGCGCGCCAAGGTCCCGTTATTCTGACGGGCACTCTCGGTTATGTTCGCATGGCCGTGGGGTTTGGTGTGCGTCAGGGCGGGCATGTGCCGCTCGGGCAGGTTGGCGGCGGACCCGTTTTCGCCGTATTGCTCAGGCAAAGGCCGGGAGCAACAGAATGAAAAGTATAGCCGGTGAACGAAACAAACGATTTTGAAAACAACGAGCCCGCCCGGGAGCCGCAGCGAGCGGCCACGGGGCCCATTATTCCGAAGTCGCCCAAGGATGCCCTGCGTCCCGAGAAAGTTCCGGAAATGCCGAAGCGGTCACGCAAGGCCCGCAGCCAGTTTGTGGTGTTCCTCAATTTCGTCATGACGATGATCATTCTGGTCGCCGTCGCGGCGGTCGGGGTGTTCTTTATTGCCAACCGCTCCTTCCGCGAGCCGGGGCCGCTGTCCGTGGCCACGCACATTATCGTGCGTCCGGGCTCTGGCACGAGTGATATCGCCAGCAATCTGGAGCGCAACGGCGTCATCACGGACGCGCGCATCTTCCAGTACATGACGAAGATCTATCTGCGCGATGGCCGTACCCTGAAGGCCGGTGAGTACGAGATCAAGGCTGGCGCCTCCATGAAGGATGTCGTGGACCTGATCGAATCCGGCAAGTCGATCCTCTATTCCATCACCTTCCCGGAAGGGCTGACGGTGGTGCAGATCTTCCGCCGCATGATGGATGATCCGATTCTGGAAGGGGACCTGCCGAAGGTCATGCCACCGGAAGGCTCTCTGCGTCCGGATACCTACAAATTCTCGCGCGGCACGAAGCGGCAGGAAATTGTCGATCAGATGCGCGCCCAGCAGGAAAAGATTCTGGAGCAGATCTGGTCGCGCCGCGACCCGCAGCTTCCGCTGAAGAGCAAGGAAGAACTCGTCACGCTCGCTTCCATCGTCGAGAAGGAAACGGGTAAGGAAGACGAGCGCGCCCATGTGGCCTCGGTGTTCTACAATCGTCTGGCCAAGGGCATGCGCCTGCAGTCCGATCCGACGGTGCTTTACGGTATTTTCGGCGGCGAGGGACGCCCGGCGGATCGCCCGATCTACCAGTCCGACCTTGACCGCGATACGCCCTATAACACCTATCGCATCAAGGGCTTGCCGCCGGGGCCAATTGCCAATCCGGGCCGCGAGGCGCTGGAGGCAACGGCGCTTCCGTGGAAGACCAAAGACCTCTACTTCGTGGCTGACGGCACGGGCGGACATGTGTTTGCCGAAACGCTGGAAGACCACAATGCCAATGTGAAGCGTTGGCGCAAGGCGCAGGCCGAGCAGCAGGCGGAACCACCGAAAACGCCGTGAGATAATCCATTGCGCCGGAGCGGTTCTCGCTCCGGCGTCACTCTTTTGACCAGAGGAGCCGGGCATGATGTCCGGAAGTGACGATGGCCCTGCGATCCATGACGGGTTTTGCACGCAGTGAAGGGGAAAGCGGACGGTGTCGCTTTGCCTGGGAATTTCGCGCGGTCAATGGCAAGGGGTTCGACTTGCGTCTGCGTCTGCCGACGGGTCTCGAACGCCTTGAACCGGAATTGCGCCGTCTGGCTGGGCAGGTTCTGTCGCGCGGCAATGTGCAGGCGGGTCTGACGCTCAGCGTTGCCGAAAGTCGGATTGAAGCGGTCGTCAATCGGGACGCCCTCGCTGCGGTTCTGTCTCTGAAATCGGAACTCGGCGATGCCGTTGACCCGGCACCCTTGCGCTTCGACAGCCTGCTTGGCATTCGCGGCCTGATCGATTTTCGCGAAGCAGAAGACGATGAAAGCACGCTTGCGGCGCGCGATGCCGCGATCATAGCAGCGTTTGATGCCGGACTTTCCGACCTCAATGCCATGCGCGAGCACGAGGGAGCCGCCCTTGGCGCGGTTCTTTCGGGGCAGGTGGACATGATCGCGGCGATTGCCGCCCGTATTGAGGCCGATCCGTCGCGCCAGCCCGCCGAAATCGGCAAGCGCCTGGCGGCACAGGTCGCGCAGCTCGCCGAGGCCAATTCGGCGCTTGATCGCGAGCGCCTGCATGGCGAAGTGGCGCTTCTCGCCACCCGCGCCGATATTCGTGAGGAGCTCGACCGGCTGAACGCCCACTGCGTGGCGGTGCGGGAGCTTCTCGGCCACGGCGGCCCGGTGGGCCGCAAGCTCGATTTCCTTGCACAGGAATTTAACCGCGAGTCGAATACCATCTGTTCGAAGTCGAATGCCGTTGCCGTCACGGCGGCTGGCATCGAGTTGAAGGTGGTGATCGACCAATTCCGCGAACAGGTTCAGAATCTGGAGTGAATGATGAACGCCCCGGCCCCGAAAAAACTCACCCCCATCGCCCGCCGCGGTCTGATGCTGGTCATTTCCTCGCCCTCCGGCGCGGGCAAGTCGACGATTTCCCGTGCGCTGATGGAGGATGACCCGACGCTTGGCATGTCCGTCAGCGTCACCACGCGTCAGCGCCGCCCGAGCGAAATCGCAGGCCGCCATTACCACTTCATTTCCATCCGCGAATTCGAGCGTATGCGCGACAGCGATGCGCTTCTGGAATGGGCCGAGGTGCACGGCAACTTCTACGGCACGCCGCGCGAACCCGTGGAAATCGCCATGGCCGAAGGCCGCGACATGCTGTTCGATATCGACTGGCAGGGCGCGCGCCAGCTGCAGGAAAAAATGACGGCGGATGTGGTGTCCATCTTCGTGCTGCCGCCCACCATGACGGAACTGCAGTCACGCCTGCACCGCCGCGCCGAGGATACGGAAGAGGTCATCCGCACCCGCCTCCTGAACTCGCGTTCGGAAATCGAACACTGGCGCGAATACGACTACATCATCGTCAACGAAGATCTGGATACGGCGTTTGATTCCGTGCGCTCCATCGTCAAGGCCGAGCGCCTGCGCCGCGACCGCCGTCACGGTCTCTATGGCTTTGTCACCAAGCTTCTGGAAGAAGAGCCGGAACTCTAAAGGCAGTTGGCGAGCGTCACGAACTCCGCAACCGAGAGTGTTTCGGCCCGGCGCGTCGGGTCGATGCCAGCCTTGGCAAGTAGGGCTTCGCCACCAAGGGGCTTGAGGCTCTGGCGCAGCATCTTGCGGCGCTGGCCAAAGGCGGCTTCCGTCACTCGTTCGAGTTTCTTCACGTCGCAGATGAGCGGGTTTTCGCGCGGCGTCAGGTGAACAACGGTGGAGGTCACTTTCGGCGGTGGCGTAAAAGCCTGCGGCGGCACGTCAAACGCCATGCGCGCTTCGGTGCGCCAGCCAGACAGCACTCCCAGACGTCCGTAATGATCGTCTTCCTCATCGGCCACGATGCGAAGGCCCACCTCGCGCTGGAACATCAGCGTCAGCGATTCCCAATAGGGCGGCCAAACGGGCGGCAAAAGCCAGTTGATGAGCAGTTGCGTGCCGACATTATAGGGCAGGTTGGCAATGATCTTGACGGGGCCGCCCGTCTTTTCCGCCAGCGCGGCAAAATCCACCTTCAGCGCGTCGCCCTCGATCACCTCAAGACGGCCCGGGTAATGGGCTTCGATTTCGGCCAAGGCGGGCAGGCAGCGGCTGTCGCGTTCAATCGCAATCAGCTTTTTGGCACCCAGCGAGAGAATGGCGCGCGTCAGGCCGCCGGGGCCGGGGCCAACTTCAATCACCGTCGCACCTTCCAGCGATCCTGCCGTGCGGGCAATCTTCTGGGTCAGGTTCAGGTCGAGCAGAAAGTTCTGTCCGAGCGCCTTGCGAGCATCAAGACCGTGCGCGGCAATCACTTCGCGCAGCGGCGGCAGGCCATCAAATGCACGCATCAGGAACGGGCTTTCTGGCGCGCGGCAAGGTCTGCGGCAAGCTTCAGGGCGCAGACGAGGCTGGTTTCGCGCGCGACACCCTGACCGGCAAGGCCAAAGGCCGTGCCATGGTCTGGTGACGTGCGGATGAAGGGCAGGCCAAGCGTCACATTGACCGACTCGTCAAAGCCGAGTGCCTTGGCGGGGATCAGCGCCTGATCATGATACATGCACACCGCCAGATCGTAACGCATGCGCGCATCATCATGGAACATGGTGTCCGCGGGCAGGGGGCCGAAGGCATCGATGCCATCGGCGCGCAGACGGCTGATGGCGGGATGGATGATGTCGCGATCCTCGGTGCCGATCGCACCGCTTTCCCCCGCATGCGGGTTAAGACCAGCCACCGCAAGGCGCGGATAATCAATCCCGAAACGATGCTTCAGGTCATCGGCGGCCACACGGCAGGTCTCATAAACGAGGTCTTCCGTCAGCGCCGAGGGCACATCCTTGAGCGGAATATGAATGGTGACCGGCACAGCGCGCAGTTTCGGCCCGGCCAGCATCATCACCGGAAGAAAGGTCTTGCCGGTGGACTTGCTGGCGAGGTCCGCCAGAAACTCCGTATGGCCCGGAAACTTGAAGCCGCCATCATAAAGAATGGCCTTGGAAATGGGGTTTGTGACAACGCCACCCACGCGTCCCGAAAAGGCCAGTTCAACCGCTTTTTCAATCGCGGTCATCGTGCCGCGCGCCGTTGCTACATGCGGCTTGCCGGCAGCCACCACGGTTCCTGCGGGGACCGGCAGAACGGGAAGGGCACGATTGAAAACGGTGCTTGCCGTTTCCGGTGTCGCTTCCTCAACCGGCACATTCAAGCCCAGCATGTGCGCACGTACGCGCAAGACCTCAGGATCACCAACGAAGATAAAAGGGCAAAGGCCGAATTCCGCACGGCGCAACCATGCCGCAAGCGAAATATCAGGGCCGACCCCGGCGGGATCACCCTGCGTCAAAGCGAGCAGTTGAGAGGGACCGGCACTTTCGGACATCGGCTTTCCTTCAATCTTTCCGAGACGGATGCGAGAAAGCCCGCATCCGGAAAATCTTCAAGACAGAACGATAAAGCGCATCCGTGATTCGAAGAAGAGCGGAATGAATTAGTGATAAGTGATCTGCGTCTTGGCGCGAAGTTCATCAAGGAACTTCTTTTCGTTCGGATTGACTTCCTGCTTCTTGCCGGCGTTTTCAAGATCCTGTGCGCGGAACACCACTTCGGCGGCCAGATCGTCATTCACCTGACGCTGGCTGCAGATGGCGAGGAACTCGGCGCCCTTTTCCGTCACGCGGACGCCCGTCGTGCCGTTCTTGGCGGCCTGCACCAGCGGCTTCCAGTCCTCAGGGATTTCCTGAACCATCATACGACCGAGCGTGCGCACGGACACGTCCTTGTAGCCCTTCGCGAAGATCTTGGACTGTTCGCAGCCCGGGAACTTGGCGCGCGATGCCTCGGCTTCGGCCTTGCGCTTGCCCGCCATGCCCTGCTTTGCTGCCGGAACGACGAAAATCACCTGCTGCAGCAGATATTCGGTGGTGACCGGCTTTTCCTTGTTTTCCACCATGCGCTTGACGATGTCTTCGTTGGAAAGACGACCGGCGGTGCCATACTTGGCATTGACGAGCTTCGGCCAGCTCATCTGAACGGCGATGAAGGCCTTGAAATGATCCGCACCGACGCCGGCCTGGTTGAGGATCTGCGTCATCTGTTCCGGCTTGAGCTTGTTGTTCGCGGCAAAGCGGGCGAACGCCTTGTCGACATCGGCCGTGCTGACCGACGCGCCGACGCGAGCGATCTCCTGACGCTTCAGCGTCTCGTCAATCATCTGCTCCCGGGCCATCTTGCGAAGGTCGCCCTTCTGGTGCTGCAGCTTGAGGAAGGCGATGCGACGCGCCACGTCATTGTTGGTGATTGCGGTTCGACCGACAATCGCCTCAACGGAGGACGATGCGGCAGATGCAGACGCAACAAAACCCGGCACAACGATGCTGAGGGACGATGCAAGCAGGCACGCAGTCAGGGTGCTCTTGGCCATGCTCCGAACGGACATCGGTCTTTCCTTTCCCGCGGGAACGCCCCGCTACGCTGGTTTGAACACGCTACAATGGACGGACAGCGCTGGCGACATCGCAAGTTCGGTCTGGCTCAAGCATCGCCCGTCAGAAGGTGGCTATTTCTATAACAGCCATATCCGGATGTAAAATCCTTGCGGCAAAACCAAGGCGCAATGGCATGTTGAACCGGCAATCACGCAAGTTTCAGCGGGCCGAAAGTCTTCGGCCCGTCTGCGATCACTCTGAGAACACGCTGAACGTATCCGAGCCGACATCAATGTCGCCGAGCGTACGGAAGCTGAGCTTCGCGCCGATAGACCAGTCGTTGGCCTTCTGGTTGCTGACGTCACGCGTGTCCGTGTAGGCCATCGAGAAGATCATGCACTCGTCGGCGTAGCTGAAGCCAAGACCGCGACGCGTCAGCACGCTGGCATTCAAATCCCAGGCCGTTGCGCCAAACACCGACCAGTAATCGTTGATGCGCAGAGCCACGTTGTTCTGGATAATGTCGTTGTCCTTGGGGTCGCCATAGGTCGCCTGACCATCGATACGCGTATAGGTCATGCTCGTCTGCAGACGGCGCGACGTATAGGAAACCGACGTGTCGGCGCGGTTGACGGCCAAATTATCCTTGTCGATGCGGAAGCTGCCGCTGAGCGAAATGCCGTTCGGCATGTCGACGCCCGCCATGGCCACGTAATCCGAGACGCTTTCCTCAAGACCGGACTCGGCCCCCGCATTGACGAGGTCCGGGGTCGCAAACGAGTTGAGACCCGCGATCTGGTAGGACTGACCGGCAATCGCCTTCAGCGTGAAGCCGTTGTCGAGCGAGCCGGTGTAGCGGAAGCCGAGATTGGCGCGCGTGCCACCTTCCATGCGGTCGTAACCGGAGAACTTGTCACGATCAAACAGGTTCGTGGCATCGAAAACGAAGCTCTGGGCGTCCTCGTTCGGCAGACCACCGGCATATTGTTCGTTCGGACGAACATAAATCTGGGCAATCGGCTCAAACACATGGCTGCCATAGCTCGACGAGATCAGCAGCGGATAGCGTGCCTCAAGCCCAGCCGTGACCATGCCACGCGCCGCGAAATCATCATTCGTGAACGAACCGGCATAGGTGGCACCGGGGCCGGTGACATCAAGGCCCGTCAGATCGCCGCGCGCTGCCAGAATAGGCGTCAGCAGCAGACCCTGCGGCGTCGTGTAGGTGCGCTCCCATTCAAGCTCGGTCGTCAGGCGCGTGCTGTTTCCTGCAAGGCCGCGGAAACGATCCTTGCCAAGAACGGTCGCCACGTCGGAATGAGCCCGCGTCAGCGCCGTGAAATTCACATCGGCGGACAGTTCGCCGCCCATGACAGCGTCCGGGGCGACATAATGATAGTCGATCACCGGAGCGACGATGGCCTGCTGCGTTTCGGCGGCATTGTTCGGGTCCGCATCCTGAACATCGAAATAATAGCCGCGCGCATCGAAATAATTGCGCTTGCCGAGGCCGGTCAGATAGGCCGAATTGGTGTGAACCGTGTCGCTCAAGCCTTCGATGTCATAGGTACGCGCGAAGTTGTTGTCGCTCTGCACCATTGCGTCCCAGCCAAAGGCCCAACGCGGATTGATATCGAAGCGGCCCTTCGAGGCCACGAGGCCACGAAAATCCTGCTGCGCGTCACTCGTATTGGCGGTGAACTGTTCCGGCGACATCTGGTCAATGCCAGCAACGCGGAAGGTGTGCTCGCCGTTTTCGAAACGATTGCGCACTTCACCTTCCACCAGCACGCCCTGCGTGGTGTAGCCCGTGACGCTGACCGTCGCATCGGCATGGTTCGAAAACGCCCAGTAGTAGGGAATGGTCGTTCCAAAGCCGAGGTTCTGCGTCATGCTCATGCGCGGGAACAGGAAGCCTGACTTGCGCTTCAGCGTCTGGTCGGGAACCTCGATCGCGGGCACGAAGGCCACCGGCACGCCGAATATTTCCAGGCGGGCCTTTTCAAGACGGATCGTATGCGTCTTGCCGTTCTGGATGACGCGCTGCGCCTTGACCTGCCAAAGCGGTGCGCGATCCGGCTTTTCGGCGCAGGGAAGGCAGGCGGTATAGACGCCGTTATTCAGAATCATCGTGTCGCCATCGACACGCTCGCCGCTCTCTGCAGCCAGACGCGTATTGTCGGTCGTCTCGACGCGCAGGGCGTTGAGGAAGCCGTTGGCGAAATTATCGGTTACGTCGAGATTGTCGGCATAGATACGATTGCCGTCCGGCTCGATCATTTCGATATGACCATTGGCCATAACGCGGCCGGTATTCTGGTCGTAATCGACGCGCTGGGCCACCATGCGGTAGCCATTGTAATGAATCTGCACCGCACCCGTGGCGGTCACAATCTTCTTGTCGCGATTGTAGACCAGCTCATTCGAGGACAGGAGAAGCTTGGAATCGTCCTGGGCATCCTGGGCGCGCGCGGAATCGATCCCTGTAAACAGGGCCATTACCACCGCAACGCCACTCAACAGCTGCGCCATACGCGATCTGATACACTTGCGGTCAGTTGCCGCCACTAGCCATCCTCCTGATGAAGCAGAATTGTCGCGCCGAGCGCCATCGCCACGATCACGGGAATCCAGACCGCAACGAGAGGGGGCACGACTCCACTACTCCCGAATGCTTTCACAAGCACCGAGACGACATAAAGCACGAAGCCGGAAAGGATTCCACCCAGAATCACGGAACGCGACTGGTTCATCCGACTGAATCTGAGGGACACTGTTGCCGCAATCATCGTCATGGCGACGAGAAGGAACGGCAAGGATGCGAGCGAGTGGAACTGGGTTTCCAGCGAACGGGTGGGAAGTCCGTAGCTTCGAGCAACCTCAATTTTCCTCGAAATATCATAAAATGCAACGCTTTCAGGCTGAGTCAGACGCTCTTCGAGATATTCCTGCTTGAGGTTTGTCCGAACCTGAACATCGGCATGATGCTGCGGAATTTCACCCGGGCGGGTCTCCGTAACATCGTTAAGAAGCCAGTAACCATTTTGCAACTTAGCTGTGGCTGCGTCCTGCCGAAGCAGGATGTTGCCCGCGCTGTCGAAGTGGAAAAGTGCCACGTCGACAAGCTGCGCCCCGTTCTCAAGCGCCGTCTTCGCGCCGATCACCACGTCGTTGCCGTCAACCGACTGGCGAATCCACGGCAGGAAGGTCGCCTGGCTGGAGTCGGTCTTGCGCCATGCGTCCTGCAGCCGCTGCGCTTCGCGCTGGCCATAGGAGGAGAGCGGGTTGATGACGAGAACGGCAATCAGGCCGATCAGGAAGGCGCCGCTGACAAACGGGGCCATAAACTGCCAGACGGAAATGCCGGCCGCCCGCGTCACCACCAGCTCGTATTTGCGGTTCAGCGAAATCAGCGCCGTCATGCCGCCAAACAGCGCAATGAACGGTATGGTCTGCAGAAGAATTTGCGGCAGGCGCAGAAGCGTCAGCAGCAGGGCACCGGCGACGGAGTAGCCGGTGAGGTCCGAGAAGCGCCGCGCCGTTTCGCTGAAGTCGGCCAGGAAAATAATGCTCCCCACCCCAAAGAAGAACCAGAAGGTGGTGATGGCATAGCGGCGGAAGAAATAACGCCCGAGAATCGAGAACATCATGCCGCACCGCCATTCGTGCCGCGCCGGAAGGGCAGGCGCTGTTCGATGGCGCGACGAAGGGCCGAAAGCCGATCATGAACGATGGCGGGCATGCGCGGCGTCTTGCCGGTGGCGAGCACGAAGGCAGCTCCGCCGCCCGCCGTCAGCGGAATGAGATAGACGAAGGGCACGGCAGCGATGCTCGTTTCCGTCGAATTGGCCGCGTAGAAGGAGAGCCAGCGCAGGAAGAAGGCGATGATCAACGACAGGACGAGCGGGTTGAGCCGCGCCTCGCGATGTGACCGCGCACTTCCGGCAATGGCGAAGGCAATCAGGCCATAAACGAACGGGAAGAGCCACTCCGACAGGCGCTTGTGCAACTCCGAACGATAGGCACCGGGCGTCGCGATGTAATCGGGATCGGCCGGGTCGGGGCTCAGAAGATAGCTGAGCGGGCGCTGGCTGGGGCGAAGCCGCGTTTCGCCATTGCTGGTCTTGGTCATTTCCGACAGGTCAAGACCGTAGGTGTCGAAGCGAATGACGGAAATCTTGCCGTCCGGCGTCTTGCGGTGCACTTCGCCGTTTTTCATGGTGAGCGACGTGCCGTTCGGATCGACCGCCCCTTCACGCGCATAATAGACGAGATCGAAAGCCGGATTGCGCTGGTCCACCACAAAGAGGCCCAACAGCACACGGCCCGAGTGGCGCTCGGCAATCTGCACATAAAGCCCGTCCTGAATGGAGCGGAAGGACTTCTCCTCGATCACCGACGACAGAAGGTCGGCATAGGCGGCGGCAATCATCTGCCGCGCCGCCAGTCGGACCTGCGGTTCGACAAAGTTCGAGACCGAAAAGGAAAAGATGCTGAGGAAGGCGGCAAACATCAAAACCGGCTTCATCAGTGTCGAACGCGGCGCACCGGCTGCATCGAGTACAGCCAGTTCCGAATCATTGTTCATCGCCGTCAGCGTCTGGGCGATGCCGATCACCACGGCAAAGGGCAGAACGATGGGAATGATGGTCGGCAGGATGAGCGTCGCCAGCTTCATGAACGAGCCGATCGACTGGCCGGAATCGGTGACGAGATTGATGCGACCGAGCACCTGTATCGTCCAGATGATCGCCAGCACCGGCAGCAAGGCTGCCAGTGTCATTTGGACGATCCTGCGGAGGATATAAGCCTCGATGAGCTTCATCCGGTCTCCCGTTAACAGAACATTAATTTGCGCGACTCTCTACGCGGTTCGCGACGCTTTGGCGACCCCCGTTTGCGAGGGTCACGAACGGTCGCTGTCATTTTTCAGTGAGCCGTGGTTTTCCGATGACGCTTTCATGACCGATGCCAAGCCTTGAAAAATACGGGCGAAGCGCCGACAAGAAGGATCTCAATGCTGCGGGATTCTCTAATAAGCCCGCTCCATCATCCAATGCCCTTGAAAACCGGGAGTAAGCCATGGCCGTGTCCTTTGAAATTTCCTTCGCCACGGAGGCCACGCCGCAGGGGGGAACGGCGGTACTGCTGAAGCATTCCGGTGATCATCTGGCCGCCGGTGCGGCCATTGCCGATCCCGCAAACGTGATTGCCAAGGCCGCTTCGGTCGCCGCTTTCAAGGCAAAAGCCTCGTCGGTTCTCGATGTGCTGGCACCGGCAGGGTCTCCCGCTGACCGACTGGTGGTGATCGGTCTGGGCGCCTCTGACAAACTGAGCACGGAGACTTTCCTCAATGCCGGCGGCGCAACCGTACCCGCCATCAAGGGGGCGTCGTCCGTCACGATCTATCTTGATGCGCCGGGTTCTGAGGTGAGCGGTGCCGCCGCGGCGGACTTCGCTCTGGGCATGCTGCTTCGCGCCTACACGTTTGAAAGCTTCAAGACCGGCGCGGGCAAGAAGGTGAAGAACGCCGCCCGCGAAGAGGGCGAGGAGGCGAAGGAGCCGGAAACCATTCCCGTCACCATCGTGACGGCGAATGCCGAATCCGCACGCGCAGCCTTTGCCGAGCGCCGCGCCATTGCCGATGGCGTTCTGCTGGCCCGTGAGCTGGTCAATCTGCCGCCCAACGTGCTGGGCCCCGTGGAGTTCGCCGCCAAGGCTAAGGCGCTCGAAGCTCTCGGTGCCGAAGTCGAAATCCTCGAGCCGGAAGCGCTGGCCGAACTGGGCATGCGTGCGCTTCTCGGCGTGGCGCAGGGCTCCGAGCGCCCGGCCCGTGTGGCCGTCATGCGCTGGAACGGCGGCGATAAGGATGCCGCGCCGCTTGCCTTCATCGGCAAGGGCGTTGTCTTCGATACGGGCGGTATTTCGCTGAAGCCCGGCCTCAACATGGAAGATATGAAGGGTGATATGGGTGGCGCTGCCGCCGTCACCGGCCTGATGCACGTTTTGGCCGCCCGCAAGGCGAAGGTGAACGCCGTTGGCGTCATCGGTCTTGTCGAAAATATGCCGGACGGCAAGGCACAGCGCCCCGGCGATATCGTCACCTCCATGTCGGGCCAGACCATTGAGATCGTCAACACCGATGCCGAGGGCCGCCTCGTGCTCTGCGATATTCTCTGGTACGCCAAGGAGCGCTTCCAGCCGAAACTGATGATCGATCTGGCAACGTTGACCGGCGCGATTGGTGTCGCTCTGGGTCGCCACCATGCCGGTCTTTTCTCCAATGACGATGCGCTCTCGACCGCGCTGACGGCGGCGGGCCTGACGACCGGCGAAAAGCTGTGGCGTCTGCCGCTCGGTCCCGAATATGACCGGATCATCGACAGCCGTTTTGCCGATATGAAGAATAGCGGCGGCCGTGCAGCCGGTTCGATTACGGCGGCGCAGTTCCTGCAGCGTTTTGTGGGTGAAACGCCCTGGGCGCATCTCGACATTGCCTCGACGGCCATGGATTCGCTGAAGACCGATATCAGCCAGACCTGGGCCTCGGGCTTTGGCGTGCGTCTTCTCGATGAATTCGTGCGCGCCAGCCACGAAGCATGACGGAGCAAATGTGACCGAAGTCCTGTTCTACCACCTCACCGAATCCAAGCTGGATGATGCGCTGCCCATGCTCGTGGAAAAGAGCATGGAGCGCGGCTGGCGCGTGGCGGTGGAGTTTACCGACCCCGAGCGGCGCGACGAGTTCGACGTGCATCTGTGGACATACCGTGACGACAGTTTTCTGCCGCACGGAACGGATGATGGCGAGGAACCCGAGCGCCAGCCGGTTCTGTTGACGGTACTGAAAGACAATATCAACGCCGCCAATATCCGCTTCTTCGTCAATGGTGCGAAGCCGGAGGCGCTGGAAGGCTATGAACGCGCGATTTTGATGTTCGACGGCCATGACGCGGCGGAACTGGACGCCGCGCGCAGCGAATGGAAACGCCTGAAAGCCGAAGGCCATGCGCTGACCTATTGGCAGCAGACCCCCGAACGCCGCTGGGTCAAGAAGGCTTAACTCGCGCTCGCCACTTCAAAGAGCTTGCTCTTCGATTTCGGCTTGAGGCTCACGACCTTGTAACCCTCGGCTTTCAACTGGGAAAGCAGGGCAGGCAACATGCTGGCCGTGCGGGCATGAATGTCGTGCATCAGAATGATACCGCCGCCATGCTTGCGAACGGCCGCCAGCGTGCGCGTGGCGATCTGTGCCGGGGAAGAGGTGAAATAATCCTTCGAATCCACGTCTACATCGACAATCGCCGTGCCCGTGGAAACAATACCACTGCGCAGACGGCGCGTGTCGGAAAGGTAGGGGAAACGAAAAACGGCAGGGTCTTCACCAATGGCCTTGGCAACCGCTTTTTCACCGCGCTGAATATCAGCCATCGCCGCATCATAGCCAATGGCAGCAAGGTTCTTGTGGTCGAAGGTGTGGCTGCCCACCGTGTGACCGCGCTTGGCCACATCCCGGGCGATTGACGGATAGGCGGACGCCATCTGTCCGACCATCAGGAAGGTCGCTTTGACGCCAAAATCGTCGAGCGTTGCCAGAATGCGCGGCGTCTTGCCGGGCATCGGGCCATCGTCAAAGGTTAGCGCCACTTCCTTGTGGCCAAGATGGATCGCTTCGCCGGGTGTGAAGGAAACCGTGCGTCCCGCTAGCGCCATCGGGTTTCGCGTGCGCATCCACGCGACGGGGGAAAGCGGCACCGGATCGTCCGCATCCTTGGCGGCCTTGACGCTTGGCGTCGGCAGGTAGGAGGTCTTCAGCGAGCCGTCGCCCTCAATCTCGCGTTTTCCGGCGCAACCGGCCAAAAGAAGGGTGCTCGCGAGTGCTGCGGCGAGAAGTTTTAGGCTCATGATCGTGAAAACCGGCGGGACGTTTCGTTGCCGCCGAATTTCTCCGATTATGGTTAATGCTTGGTTTCTTGCGCTGCAAAAACGTTAAAACACAGGCAAATGCGTTGTGCTTTAACCGGCCATCGCCTCGTCATATTCGGCGGAAAGCTCAAGCCATTGTTCTTCCGCGTCGGCCAGTTTCGCAGCGGCGTCCGAGCGGGCCTTGGCCTTTTCGGCGGCCTTGGCCGGGCTTTTCTCGTACAGCCTGGGGTCGGCGAGTTCCGTGTCGAGCGCTTGAATCAAAGTCTCGAGCTTCTTGGTCAAGGCTTCGATTTCATTGATCTTCTTGCGAAGTGGCGCAAGGCTGGCGCGCTTGTCGGCTGCGGCCTTGCGCTGCTCTGCCTTGTTGACGCTATCCTCTCCGGCGGACTTGGATGCCTGATCCTTGCCCTTGCCGCTTTGCACGATGAGCGCGCGGTAGTCTTCAAGATCGCCGTCGAAATTGGTGACCGTTCCGTCATTCACCAGCCACAGCCGGTCCACAGTTGCCTCGATCAGATGGCGGTCGTGCGAAATCAGGATGACAGCGCCGGAATAGTCGTTGAGCGCGGCAATCAGCGCCTTGCGGCTGTCGATGTCGAGATGGTTGGTCGGTTCGTCGAGGATCAAAAGGTTCGGGCTGTCGAAGGCGGCAAGGCCCATCAGCAGGCGCGCCTTTTCACCGCCGGAAAGGTCCTTGGCGGGCGTATCCATCTTTTCCGTGGCGAGCCCCATCTGGGCCACGCGGGCGCGCACTCTGGCTTCGGGCTGTTCCGGCATCAGGCGGCGCACATGCTCGACAGCCGATTGGGTCGGCACCAGATCATCCAGTTGATGCTGCGCGAAGAAGCCGATCTTGAGGCCCGGCGCGGATTTCACAAGGCCGCTTTCCGCCTGAAGTCGCCCGGAGATGAATTTGGCAAAAGTCGACTTGCCGTTGCCGTTTGAGCCGAGAAGGGCGATGCGGTCATCGGTATCGATGCGCAGGTTGAGCTTCTTCAGGATCGGGTTTCCGGGTGCATAGCCAACCGCCGCCCCCTCAATGGCGATGATGGGGGAGGCAGGCTTCTTCTCCGGCTCGGGAAAAGTGATCGGCGCGACATTGTCCTCGATCACGGCGGCAACCGTGCCCATGCGCTCCAGCGCCTTGATGCGGCTTTGTGCCTGCCGGGCCTTGGTGGCCTTGGCGCGGAAGCGATCGATGAAGCTTTGCAGGTGCTTGCGCGCCGCGTCGTTCTTCGCCTTGGCCTTCATCTGAAGCTCGTCGGCTTCGGCCTTCTGGCGCTCGAACTGGTCGTAGGGGCCGCGATAATAGGTGAGCTTCTTTTGGTCGAGGTGAACGATGGAGTTCACCGCCTCGTTCAGAAGATCGCGGTCGTGGCTGATGATGATGACCGTGTGCGGATAGCGCTTCACGTAATCCTCAAGCCAGAGCGTGCCTTCAAGGTCGAGATAATTGGTCGGCTCGTCGAGGAGCAGCAGGTCCGGCTCGGAGAATAGGACGGAAGCCAGCGCCACGCGCATGCGCCAGCCGCCGGAAAACGACTTGGCCGGGCGCTTCTGCGCCTCATGGTCAAAGCCGAGACCGGAGAGAATGGCCGCCGCCCGCGCTTCCGCCGAATGCGCGCCAATATCGGCAAGCCGCGTCTGGATTTCCGCGATCCGGTGCGGATCGGTGGCTGTTTCCGCCTCCTTCATCAGGCTGGCGCGCTCCTTGTCGGCGGCCAGAACGATCTCGATCAGGGCATCATCGGTGCCGGGCGCTTCCTGCGCCACCTGACCGATGCGTGCATTCTTCGGGATCGAGATGATACCCGCCTCCGGGGAAAGCTCGCCGGTGATCGCCTTGAACAGCGTGGATTTGCCCGCGCCATTGCGGCCCACAAGGCCAGCCTTCGCCCCCGCCGGAAGCGAGATGCTGGCGTTTTCGATGAGAAGGCGTCCGGCAATGCGGACGGTGAGGCCGGAAATCGTAATCATGCCCGCCTTTTGGCCGAGATTGCGGGCTTCGGCAAGAGGAACCTGCAAGCCTGAGCTTGAGAAGACAAGCCCCGCACCATGCGCGATGCGTTATCAAAGGGCAGGGAGAAAGCGGGATTCGCCCGCTGCCGTGAAGGGAAACCAACGAGACCGATGAACCGCCTGCTTTCGCATGTCATGACCCTGATCCGCGTGATCGTCTCGCAAGGAGTGGTGCTGGGCGGCATCGTGCTTTACGCCCGCATGGGCGGAACGCTGCCCTTTGGCCTGCCGGTTCTGCTGCTCATTCAGGGGCTTCTGGCTGCACTTCTCGGGCGCCTTCTCGGGCTCTGGCTGTTCTGGG
>Ga0209794_1000986_pt1 | contig 27792 bp, 25 predicted proteins | sample EBPBio232013_DNA_FD_185869 | JGI IMG/M metagenome (GOLD analysis project Ga0209794, IMG submission 185869) | Wastewater treatment Type I Accumulibacter community from EBPR Bioreactor in Madison, WI, USA - Reactor 1_5/23/2013_ DNA (SPAdes)... | ecosystem: Engineered > Bioreactor > EBPR >... | reverse complement strand
TGCGCGGCGTTAGCCGAATCGGTCGGTGACAGCAAGGCCACCTCGGGTGAATGCCCCAGCCGCCCCCGAACCCGGAAAACAAGCTCCCCCACTGGCAACAGGGCGCGCGCGTGCGGATCGAGCAAGCTGGAAAATACCCGCCCTACAGCCAGTCGATAGGCAGCGACATCCATCACGGATGGTGCCTCCTCGCTGCCCTCAACATTTCGTGACAACTCACCGGAATTTTCGGCTTGACCTGGGCGAGATGGGCGACGCTCGCCTTTGCGCATAGACGGTGCCGAAGACTCGGCATGCACGGCGGATTTCTGCGCGGCGCCAGAGCGGCGATTGATCGTGTCGCCGGGAGCGAGTTGCGCCGTGATCCGAATCTGGGGCCTGGACTCTGCCTGTGGCACCCCAGTGGAAAAAGCGATTAGAAACAGAAGATGCAAGGCCAGCGAATACAGCAGCGGATGCACTAGCCGGAAAAAACAATCCCCGCCACTTCCCTGGGAGTAGCGGGGATTGAACATCACCAGCAGGCGTGAATCAGTCGCCCTTGGCTTTCAGCTCTTCGTGCATCTTGTTCGAGTAGATCTTGCCCATATACGCTCCGATAACCAGAACGCCGACAATCACCACCAGGCTCATCAAGCCGATATCACTCGTAAACAACAGTTCCCAAGCCATAAGTCACCTCCCACTCACAAAAAAATCAACCCGCTTTTGCATCCAAGCGCAGCGGCCCATCCGTACTGGCCTGCCACTGCCCCTGAAGCCGCCACTGACCGGCGGGATCTTCAAGCGTGACATGCCAGCGACCGGCCACATCGGCGGCCAGTTTTCCTCCGTAGAAACCCGCCCCCTCGGATTTCATCGGCACTCTTTGGTCCTTTCCGTCGATCGTCGGATGCGTCAGACGCAGGACGATCTCCTCCGGCAAGGGCGTCGAATCCTTGGCCGTGATCAACAGGCGGACATTCAAACCAGCCCGCATCAAATCGGCATGCAAGCCCAATTCGCTAGCCTTGTGATCGCGCTGGAGGCGCTGATTCATGGCCAGGCCTTCCTTGTAATAATCATCGGTGACCAAACCGTCGGCGCTGGCAATTGCCGTCCAGATCAGATTCACACAGGCGATGACGACGATCAGCGGCCCGGCCATCAGGATCCAGGGCCAGGGCTCGCGATACCAGGGCTGGCCGTCAGAGTTCATGTTCTTGCTCATAGCTTTCATCGCATCAAGGCATCAGGAAAGAGGCCTTCTCGCGTACGGCAATTGCCGCATCGCTTTCGGCCTGAATGTTGAAATAAATGGTACTGGCACCGCTACCTGCTGAGCCGGGCGGAACCCGAACCACTACCGTAACCTCACGATTCTCCGCACCGCCAAGCTCAACTGGAAGCATATCGGCCAGGGCGATTCCGTCAATACCATCCACTGTCACCTGGTAGCGCTGGGGAAGTTCGGTGGTATTCATGACCTTCAGGTTGTAAACGTTCTCGATCGAGCCGTCGTCAGCCTCCCGAGACAGCGTAGAACGATCACGGATGACATCGACCATCAGGGGCACACGCGTCGCCAGTGACCACGCGGTCGCAATGCAGATCAGGATCAGGATCACGGTGTAGAGAAGAATCCGGGGTCGCAGGATATGGCCCAGAACTTCTGAAGGACCAAAGTGCTTTTCCAGCGCGTTCTCGGTCGTATAGCGAATCAGGCCCCGCGGCTTCCCGATCTTGTCCATGACCGGATCGCAGGCATCAATACAGGCACCACAGCCGATGCATTCGTACTGAATCCCTTTGCGGATATCGATCCCCGTCGGACACACCGCAACGCACAGACCGCAATCGACACAGTCGCCAAGGCCTGCAGTGTCGGCATCCTTCTTGCGCGCACCACGCGGCTCACCGCGCTCGGGATCATAGGTGATGACCAACGTGTCCGGATCGAACATTACCCCCTGAAAACGGGCATAGGGGCACATGTATTTGCAAACCTGTTCGCGAAGAAAACCTGCCTGCATATAGCAGAAACCTGCGTAGAACAGGGTCCAGAAAATCTCCCAGCCGGAAAGCCCGAACGGCAAGGCTGCAAGCAACTCCTGCACGGGGGTGAAGTAGGCCACCAGCGTAAACCCGGTCCACAACGAAAGAGCAATCCAAAGCGCGTGCTTGGCCAGCTTGAGCGAGATTTTCCTCGCGGTCAGCGGCCCCTTGTCGAGCTTCATGCGGGCGCCACGGTCGCCCTCGATGCGGCTCTCGATCCACATGAAGATTTCGGTGTACACCGTCTGAGGGCAGGCATAGCCGCAAAACAGACGCCCGGCGATGGCGGTAAACAGGAACAGTGCGTACGCGGAAACGATCAGCAGTACGGCCAGATAGAACACATCCTGCGGCCAAAGCACCAGACCGAAGATGTAGAACTTGCGCTCGACCAGATGAAAGAGGACCGCCTGCCGGTCATTCCAGACCAGCCACGGGGTGCAGTAAAAGAGAATCTGCGTCAGCCAGACGAAAACCCAGCGCCACGTCGTCCACCAACCCTGGACATCGCGCACATAAATCTTCTTGTGCTTTTCGTAAAAAGACACAACAGCCGGCGCCGAAGCGTCCGGATTATTATCATCGCCAAATTTCATTTTTATCTCTTTATCAAAATTGCGCTGTTTCCCGCAACGCAATTTTGATAAACAAACACCGGAAACGGAAGCAAAAAAGGGTGGCCCAAGGCCACCCTTTTAACAACAAACTTACTTTGCGCCCAGGCTGATCACGTAGGCAGACAACAGGTGCACCTTGGCATCACCGAGGAATTCCTTCCAGGCCGGCATCTTGTTCTGACGACCCTTGGTGATGGTCTCAATGATGGTCGCCTCGGACGAGCCATACAACCAGATCTTGTCGGTCAGGTTGGGAGCACCCAGTGCTTGCATGCCCGTTGCGTCGGCACCGTGGCAACCCACGCAACCCGCTTCGGCAAAAGCGGTCTGGCCCTTACCGGCACGCACGGAGTCATGCGGCAGACCGGACAGCGAGCGAACGTAGTTGGCAAGATCCTTGATCGTCTCGGCACCGAGCGAATCGTGCGGAGGCATCACGCCCATGCGGCCATTGGAGATGGTCTCGACGATCTGCTCCGGCGCACCGCCCCACTGCCAGTCAGCGTCGGTCAGGTTGGGGAAGCCCTTGGCACCACGAGCATCCGCACCATGACACTGCATGCAGTAGGTCAGGTACAGACGCTTGCCCATTTCCATGGCCTGCTTGTCACCAGCCACAGCCTTGAGGTCCATGGCCAGGTACTTGTCGTACAGCGGCTTAACCTGGGCGTCCATCTTGGCGACTTCCGCCGCATGCTGACCGGTGGAGGTCCAGCCGAGCATGCCCTTGAAGTTACCCAGACCCGGGTAGAGCGCCAGATAGACCAGTGCAAAGACCACAGTGATGACAAACAACCAGCTCCACCACTTGGGCATCGGGTTGTTGTATTCCTCAAGGGTTTCATCCCAGACGTGACCCATGGTCTTGCCCGGCGTGAAGGTTGCCTTGCCCTGAACGATCAGGAGAACCGCGCAGGCCAGAATACTGCCCAGCACGATCACGATGACGTACAGGTTCCAAAAATCGCTAACGAAATCGCTCATTTGCTTTCCTTTATTTCAGCGCCGGTGTGACGCGCAGGCGCCACACCTTCTTCATCATCTCCTGCAAACGGCAGGTTGGCAGCTTCGTCAAAGCCCTTCTTGCTACCCTTGCCGTATGCCCACGCCGCGATCGCCAGGAAACAAACCAGGCCGGCAACCGTGACGATGGAACGCAGATCGTTGATGTCCATTGGCTGTTTTACTTGAAGGTGCTCAGCGCAGTACCCATGCGTTGCAGGTACGCGATCAGAACATCCATTTCGGTCATGTCGCCAATGGCAGCCTTGGCACCCTTGATGTCTTCATCCGAATAGGTCGGAATTCCGCGGACATTTGCATACCCACGCATCAGTTGCATCTTGGCTTCGATGTCGGCACCGACCGTATTCTTCGCCTTGGCATTGGCCAGGAAAGCGAAGGCAGGCATGTTCGACTCCGGGACGACGTCACGCGGGTTCATCAGGTGAGCACGCTGCCATTCGTCGGAGTAACGACCACCAACGCGATGCAGGTCCGGACCGGTACGCTTGGAACCCCACTGGAACGGGTGATCATAGACATACTCACCCGCCACCGAGTAGTGGCCATAGCGTTCGGTTTCCGCACGGAACGGACGGATCATCTGCGAATGGCAGAGGAAGCAGCCCTCACGGACATAGACGTCACGACCGGCCAGCTCAACGGCGGAGTAAGGCTTGGTCCCCTCGACCGGGGTCGTCGTCGATTTCTGGAAGAACAGCGGAACGATTTCCAGCAGACCACCCCAGATCACCACCAGGAAGGTCAGGATAACGAGTAGCGGTACGCTCTTCTCGATTTGCTCATGCTTAAGCATTGTTTTCTCTCCCTAATCAGGCGTGATGACCGGCCGGGGCAGGCACCGGAATATCCTGCGTCTTGCCGCCCGCGATCGTCTTGAACATGTTGTAAGCCATGATCAGCATACCGAACAGGAACAACACACCACCCAGCCAGCGGATCGCCCAGAACGGGTAGGAACCCTTGACCGACTCGACGAAGCTGTAAGCCAGGGTGCCGTCAGCATTGACTGCACGCCACATCAGGCCCTGCATCACACCGGCGATCCACATCGAGGCGATGTACAGAACGGTACCGATCGTCGCGATCCAGAAGTGGGTCGTGACCAGCGCGGTGCTATACATTTCCTTCTTGCCGAACAGACGCGGCAGCAGGTAGTAGATGGAACCGATCGAAACCATGGCCACCCAGCCGAGCGCACCGGAGTGCACGTGACCAACGGTCCAGTCCGTGTAGTGCGACAGCGCATTGACGGTCTTGATCGACATCATCGGACCTTCGAAGGTGGACATACCGTAGAAGGAGAGGGAGGTGATCAGGAACTTCAGGATGGGATCGTCGCGCAGCTTGTGCCAGGCACCCGACAGGGTCATGATGCCGTTGATCATGCCACCCCACGACGGAGCCAGCAGAATCAGCGAGAAGATCATACCGACGGACTGGGTCCAGTCAGGCAGCGCGGTGTAGTGCAGGTGGTGCGGACCGGCCCACATGTAGGTGAAGATCAGCGCCCAGAAGTGCACCACCGACAGACGGTAGGAATACACCGGACGACCAGCCTGCTTCGGCACGAAGTAGTACATCATGCCCAGGAAGCCTGCGGTCAGGAAGAAGCCGACGGCGTTGTGACCATACCACCACTGGACCATGGCATCCTGCACACCCGAGTAGGCCGAGTAGGACTTGGTCAGCGACACCGGAACGGCGGCACTGTTAACCAGATGCAGCAGCGCAACGGCGATGATGAAGGCACCGAAGAACCAGTTGGCGACATAGATATGCGAAACGGTACGCTTGACCAGGGTACCGAAGAAGACCAGCGCATAAGAAACCCAGACCAGCGTGATCAGGATGTCGATCGGCCACTCAAGCTCAGCGTATTCCTTACCGCTGGTAAAACCGAGCGGCAGCGTAACCGCAGCCAGAACGATGATCAGCTGCCAGCCCCAGAAGGTGAAGGGAACCAGCGGGCCACCCCAAAGGCGGGCGTGACTGGTACGCTGAACGCACCAGTAGGAGGTCGCAAACAGGGCGCAGCCACCAAACGCGAAAATAACCGCGTTGGTATGCAACGGACGCAGACGACCGAAATGCAGCCAGGGGCCGAAGTTGAGCTCCGGCCAGACAAGCTGCGCAGCAATGATGACACCGACAAGCATGCCGACGATGCCCCAGATGACAGTCATGACGGCGAACTGCCGTACGACCTTATCGTTGTATGTGGTTTGTGTTCCAGACATGAACCCACCTCTCGTTAATGAAGAACGGAATGCCCACCTCCCTGAACCCAAGGGGGCACTTAAAAGCGGATGGTATTCTAGTTGATGCGGGGCGTTTTGACCTAGATCAATCTAGGGACCATCTACCCGGAAAAGGCGCGCAATCGACCGACCCATGGCCTTTTACACAATTCTCTAGCGGAGCGCCCGGGGAAAGAAAACAGGAATTGACGGCTCAGCCCTGAAAAATCCGGGACAAAAAAAGGGTGCGTCGCAACGCACCCCAACCCCAACAGAGAAATGTCGCAAGGCATTCACCTCGCATGAGGGAGGATGATGGCAGCACTCCAAAGACCATACGTTGACCCAGGTCAAATTTCTTTCTTTTTCTCTTCCTGCTCAGATAGTTTTCCCTGTGGAGCTTCATCGTCATCCATCAACACCTTGAATGCCGGCCCCTCCAGGTCGTCGAACTGTCCGCTTTTCACCGACCACCAGAAGGCCGCAGCAATCCCGAACACCAGGAGAACGGAAATCGGGACGAGCAGGTAGATACTTTCCATCAATCGTTCTCCAGGCGCTGGATGCGCAGTGAATTGAGCACGACCAGCAGCGAACTCAGGGACATGCCGATGCCGGCCATCCATGGCGTCACATAACCGGCGATGGCTGCTGGTAGCGCAACCAGATTGTAGGCGAAGGACCACCAAAGATTCTGGCGGATAACGACCAGGGCAAACCCGGCTCGCCCCAGGCCTTTGTGTAACGAACCCAGTTTTTCCGAGAGCAGGACGAAATCAGATTGCGTTCGAGCCAGTTGCGCGCCGCTGCCCATGGCGATCGAAACCTGGGCCTGGGCTAACACTGGCGCATCGTTAACCCCGTCACCGACCATGGCGACGATGGCGCCGCCCGCCTGCAACTCGGTAACGCAGGCATGTTTTTCCGCCGGCGTGACGCCTGCGCGTACCACATCGATGCCCAGTTCGGCGGCAACCCGGTTGGCGACCGCCGGCGCATCGCCGGTGAGCAGAACTACCTGGCGCCCCGCCTGACGAAGGTCAGCGACCAGGGCTTTGGCCTCAGGGCGCAATTGGTCACCAATCCGGAACAAGGCCAGCGCCCCCGTGGCATCAGCGAGCAGGACCACGGTATCTCCGCTTTCCATCCACCCGGCCGCCGCTTCCGGTAAGGATGCTCCACTGATGGACAGGGCATAGGCCGGACGGCCGATACGATAGGTCCGCCCGGCGATCGAGGCCTCAATACCCTGCCCGGGTTCGCTGACCGGATCAACCCCTTGGAAACGTGAATCTCCGGGTGCGGCATGGCGGATGGCCATGGCCAGCGGATGTTCCGAAGCCTGCTCCAGTGCGGCCGCCAGATTCAGGCAATCGTCTCGCGACATGTCGCCAAGCACCTGGATGTCCTGCAGGTGCATCTGACCGGTCGTCAGGGTACCGGTCTTGTCGAACACGAAATGGCTGGCCCGCGCCAGGGTTTCGATGGCGTGGCCGCGGGTGACCAGCAAGCCGTCGCGGGCCAGCGAGCCGGCAGCAACCGTCAGGGCGATCGGCGTTGCCAGCGCCAGCGCACACGGACAGGTGACGACCAGTACCGAAACCGTGATCCACAGGGCTCGCGAGGGTTCGACGAAATACCAGCCGAGTGCCGTCAGGATCGCCACGACAAGCAGTGCGGCAACGAAGTAACTGGCAATCCGGTCGGCGATTTCAACGATCCGGGGTTTTTCCAGCGACGCCCGCTCCATCAGATCGATGATGGCGGACAAGCGCGTTCCTTCACCAACCTGCTCGACCCTCACCACCAGCGGGCTCTCGGCATTGATCGAGCCGCCGGTGACCGGGTCGCCCGGCTGCTTGGTCACCGGCAGACTCTCACCGGTCAGCAGGGCTTCGTTGGCACAACTGACGCCTTCCACCACCCGACCGTCAGCCGGAACGATGTCGCCCGGGCGGACCAGCACATGATCGCCGACCCGCAGGTCGGCCACCACCACCTGAGTCGCCTCACGATCGGCGGGAAAATTCGGCATTCTCTGCGCAAAGGCAGGCAACAGCTTGGTCAGCGCCTCGGTCACGCTCAGCGCCTTCTGCCTGGCATTCATCTCAAGATAACGGCCGCCGAGCAGGAAGAATACGAACATGGTTATCGAGTCGAAGTAGACCTCTCCGCCCTGAATGAAGGTGGCCCAGCAACTCGCCGCGAAAGCGAGGCCGACCCCCAGCGCCACCGGCACATCCATGCCGACCCGACCCAGTTTGATATCCCGCCAGGCGTTGCGAAAGAACGGCGCGGAAGAATAGAAAACAACCGGGATGGTCAGGATCAGGCTGGCCCAGCGCATCAGGCTTTCGATATCCGGCGTCATGTCACCGTCGGCGATATACACCGGATAGGCATACATCATCACCTGCATCATGCCGAAGCCGGCGACCCACAGGCGCCACATCGCGCCGCGCCGCTCGTTGCGCGAGATTTCCTCGTTCTTCGCGGCGTCGTAGGGGTAGGCACGATAGCCGATGGCGGCAACGGCGCGCAGCACATCGGAGAGCTTGATGCGGGTCTCATCCCAGCGCACCCGGGCCCGTCGCGAGGCGTAATTGATATCGACCGCGATCACCCCGGGCAGCTTGCCGATATGCTGCTCGTTGAGCCAGATGCACGCAGCGCAGGTAATTCCCTCAAGCAGTAGCGAGGCCTCGCGCTCGTTCTCGCCCAATTCCTTGACGAAACTCTTCTGGAACTCGGCATGATCGTACAAGGCCATCTGTTCCAGGATCGCCGGCATCGCCTCGCGCGGCGACTCGGGCAAGGCATCGCGGCTCCGGTAGTAATCTTCAAGGCCGTTGTCCACGATCGACTGAGCCACCGCCTGGCAACCGTAACAACACATCGCCCTGGGCTCGTCGTTGATGACCACCTTCAGGTCGACATCATCGGGAATGGGCAGACCACAGTGATAGCAGGAGGCTTGGGACATGCAACAAAAAAGGCACCGGAGTGCCTTTATGGGTCAGGACGGACGCCTAGTATAGATTATTTGACTCCCATGCGGATCGCACCGTCCAGACGGATCACTTCGCCGTTCAGGTAGGCATTTTCGGCAATATGGCGAACCAGCGCGGCGTATTCTGCCGGCTTGCCCATGCGCGTCGGGAAGGGCACCATCTTGTTCAGCGACTCCTGCACCTCGGCCGGCATGCCAAGCAGCATCGGCGTCTCCATGATCCCCGGCGCGATGGTCAGACAGCGGATGCCGCTGCGTGCCAGTTCCCGGGCCACCGGCAGAGTCAGGGCGACGATGCCGCCCTTCGATGCGGCGTAGGCAGCTTGCCCGAGTTGCCCCTCGAACGCAGCAACCGAAGCGGTGTTGACGATCACACCGCGCTCGCCGTCCGCCTCCGGCGTATTCTTCATCATCGCTTCGGCGGCCAGGCGGATCATGTTGAAGGTGCCGACCAGGTTGATGTTGATCACCCGCGAAAAGCTCTCCAGACGGTGCGGCCCTTCCTTGCCCAGCACCTTCTCGGCTGGTGCGATACCAGCGCAATTGACCAGGCCATGAACCGCGCCGAAGTTCGACAGGGCGGCGGCGATGGCGTTCTGCGCCGAAGCCTCGCTGGTGACATCGGTCTCAACGAAGATGGCGGCGGCGCCCAAGTCGCTGGCCAGCGCCTCGCCGGCCTCGCGATTCACATCGGCCAGGACCACCTGCGCGCCCGCCTCAAGCAGCCCGCGCGCCGTCGCCGCACCGAGCCCGGAACCGCCACCGGTGACGATAAATACTTTCTTATTCAATTGCATGTGCTTTCTCCTTTAATTATTCGCCGTCCGAAACCAAACGGTAGCGTATGGACGGAGACCGAATATTAACCGCCTGGCCGCAGCAAAAAAAGCGAAATCCCGGAAAGCCCGGCAACGGCCAGGCAATGCTATGATTTGCCACCATCATTTCCCCAGCCGCGATGTCTCCCGGAAAATTCGAGATCCTGGTCGTCGACAGTGCCCGCGCCAATCGCACCCTGATCGGCGAATGCCTCGCCCAGCTTGAGGATGCCAGCGTATCGCTGGCGGCTGATGGCGCTTCGGCCCTTGAGGTGATCGGCACCACCCAGCCGCATTTGATCCTGGTCGACATGAACCTGCGCGACATGGACGGAATCAGCCTGGTACGCCGCATCCGGAATCGCGAACTGCTGGCCTCGGAGAACGAACTCAACCTCTGGACCCCGGTCATCTTCCTGTCGTCGGTGATGGACGAAGACATGCTGGCGCAAGGCATCATCGCCGGCGGCGACGATTTCCTGCACAAACCGGTCTCGGAAGTCATACTGCTCGCCAAGGTACGCGCCATGCTGCGCATCGTCGGCATGCAGCGCGACATCCACGCAGCCCATCGCCGACTCAAGCAGATTGCCACCCTGGATGGCCTGACCTGCATCCCCAACCGCCGATACTTCGACGACACGCTGGCCACCGAGTGGAAACGCTGCCAGCGTACCGGGTCGCCGCTCAGCCTGATCCTGATCGATATCGATTATTTCAAGCAGTTCAACGACGCCTATGGTCACCAGGCCGGCGATCAATGCCTGAAGGCCATCGCCACCGCGCTCAACGAATCACTGTTCCGGGTCGAGGACAGCGTCTCTCGATACGGCGGCGAGGAATTCGCCGCCATCCTGCCCGGCACCGATGCCCGTGGTGCCCTCGCCGTCGGCGAACGCATGCGCGCCTCGGCCCGCGAACTGCGCATCCCTCACAAGCATGGCATCGAAGGCCTGATCTCCTGCAGCCTTGGCATCGCCAGCACCCGGCCCGACCTGGCAAAAACCGCCGAAGGCCTGCTCCAGGCCGCCGACAAGAGCTTGTACGAAGCCAAGCACAGCGGCCGCAACCGGGTCATACTGGATCAGGAGTAAGTCCGACAAGCCCCAAAAGCACTTAGGCCAACCCCGAAGGATTGGCCTAAGTGCTTGAATTCATGGTGCCGTTGAAGTGAATCGAACACTCGACCTACTGATTACGAATCAGTTGCTCTACCAACTGAGCTACAACGGCACAGGCGACCCCGGCGGGCAGCACAGCGTAGAATTATAGCTTTTTCCTCATCCCTCAGGCAACAAGGCTGCGACAAATGAATTTGCTGCGAGCGCTGGCGACCGTCAGCGGCATGACCCTACTTTCGCGGATCCTCGGGTTTGTCCGGGATTTCGTCATTGCCCGGACCTTCGGCGCTGGCGCCGAGACCGACGCCTTTTTCGTGGCGTTCAAGCTGCCCAACCTGTTGCGCCGGATGTTTGCCGAAGGCGCCTTCTCCCAGGCTTTCGTTCCCATTCTTGGCGAATACCGCAACACGCGCTCGGCCGAAGACACCCGCAGCCTGGTCGATCACGTCGCCAGCCTGCTGTCGATCGCCTTGTTCTTCGTCACCGCCATCGGCGTTGCAGCGGCGCCCCTGCTGGTATGGGTGTCGGCGCCCGGCTTTGCCGACGATGCCGGCAAGTTCGAACTGACCGTGGCACTGACCCGGGTCACCTTCCCCTACATCCTGTTCATGTCGCTGGTTGCGCTCGCCGGCGGCATCCTCAACACCTGGAGCCGCTTTGCCCTGCCGGCCTTCACCCCGGTACTGCTCAACCTGTCGTTCATCGGCATGGCCTTGTTTGCCGCCCCCTACTTCGACCCACCGATCATGGCGCTGGCCTGGTCAGTATTCCTGGGGGGCTGCCTGCAGTTGCTGATCCAGATCCCCGCCCTGCGCCGCATCGCCATGCTGCCCCGGCCGTCGCTCAACCTGCGCGCGGCCTGGGCCGACCCGGGAGTCCGGCGGGTCACCGCGCTGATGCTGCCGGCACTGCTGGGGGTTTCAGTTTCGCAAATCAGTTTGCTGATCAACACCATTTTTGCCTCCTTCCTGCAATCCGGCAGCGTGTCCTGGCTCTATTATGCCGATCGCTTGATGGAGTTTCCTTCAGGACTGCTCGGCGCCGCACTCGGCACCATCCTCCTGCCATCGCTGTCACGCTGCCACGCCAGGCAGGATTTCGCCGAATATTCTCGCTTGCTCGACTGGGGTCTGCGCCTGACTTTCCTGCTCGCCGCGCCGTCTGCGCTGGCCTTGATCATTCTCGCCGTACCGCTGATTTCCACCCTCTTCTTCCACGGCGCCTTCGGCGCCGAAGATGTGCTGCAAACGCAGAAGGCGCTGATTGCCTACGCCATCGGTCTGATCGGCCTGATCCTGGTCAAGGTCCTAGCTCCGGGTTTCTATGCCCGCCAGAACATCCGCACGCCGGTCAAGATCGCCCTCATCTCGCTGGCCGCCACCCAGTTGATGAACCTCGCCTTCATCGGCTGGATTGCGCATGCCGGCCTGGCGCTGTCGATCGGCCTGGCGGCCTGCCTGAACGCCGGCCTGCTTTTCCGCGGCTTGCGCAAGGCTGGCATCTATGCGCCCGAAGCCGGCTGGTTGGGTTTCTTCCTCAAGTTGCTGGCCGCCCTGACAGTCATGGGCGTTGTCCTGTGGTTCAGCGCCGGCCCCGCGAGCGCCTGGCTGAGCGGCGATGCCGGCAGCCGCCTGATCAAACTTTGCTGGCTGGTTCCCCTTGGCGCCACCGCATATTTCGCTACACTATGGCTTCTCGGCTTCCGCATCAGCGATTTCAAGCAGCGGGCAGCACAATGACAGGAGATGAACCATGCACTTGAGCAGCAGCAGTTTTGCCGATGGCCAACGCATTCCGGGTGACTTTTCCTTCTGCATGCCTGACCCGGCCCACCATGTCTGCCTTGGACGCAACCTGAATCCGCAGTTGTCGTGGTCGGACGCCCCCGCCGGCACCCGTTCGTTCGTGGTGATCTGCCACGACCCAGACGTGCCATCCCGCGGCGACGATGTGAACCAGGAAGGGCGTACCGTCCCGGCCTCCTTGCCACGCGTCGATTTCTTCCACTGGGTGCTGGTCGATCTGCCGGCGACGGTCACCGATATCGGCGAAGGCGAATTCAGCTGCGCCGTCACCCCACGCGGCAAGGCTGGACCGCAGACGCTCAAGGGAGCCCGGCAGGGCATCAACGACTACACTGCCTGGTTTGCCGGCGACCACGACATGAGTGGCGACTATTACGGCTACGATGGCCCCTGCCCGCCGTGGAACGACGAGATCGTCCACCACTACGTATTTACCGTGTACGCACTGGACATCGAGCGCCTGCCCGTGGAGGGCAAGTTCGGCGGGGCCGAGGTCCGGTCGGCAATTGCCGGCCACATCCTGGCCCAGGCCAGCCTGACTGGCACCTACTCGCTGAATCCGGCGCTGCTGGCTTAAGCCCGGCCCTTCCCATGCGGCAAGCGCGGCCAGGTCTGCTGACACTGATCCTGCTTGCCTGGATCGGCCTGGGGCAGGCGCTCGGACTGGATTTCGACCGACTGCGCGACAACCTGACGATCCGTTTCGGCCAGGATCAATTGCCCCTGTTCAATGAGTGGCGGCAACTGATGCTTAGCGCCCGCAACACCAGCGAACAGGAAAAAATCCGTTTGATCAACGATTTTTTCAACCAGCGCATCGGCTTTGACGACGACCACTTCGTCTGGAACCAGAGAGACTACTGGGCCACCCCCATCGAAACCATGGGCCAGCGCGCGGGCGATTGTGAGGATTTTTCCATCGCCAAGTATTTTTCCCTGCTCGAACTCGGCATACCGACGAACAAGCTGCGCCTGGTCTATGTCCGCGCCTCGCTGCCGATGATCGGTGGCGGCACCGCCCAGCAGGCGCACATGGTGCTTGCCTACTATCCGCGCCCCAATGCTGACCCGCTGGTACTCGACAATCTGAACAAGCAGATTCTGCCGGCATCGCAACGCTACGATCTTTCCCCGGTTTTCAGTTTCAACAGTGCAGGCCTCTGGCAGGGCACCGGCAACCAGAGCAGCGGGAGCAGTCTCTCCCGCTGGCAGGATTTGCTGGTACGCGCCCGCGCCGAAGGTTTCCAGTGAGGTATTTCTATGTCCCTGTTCAGACAACTCTGGCTCGCCGTCATCGCCAGCACCATCATCGCCTTTGCCGGCAGCTTCATCCTCAGCATGGTGACCGCCCGCAACTACCTGGAGCAGCAACTGGCGATCAAGAACAGCGACAACGCCGCGTCGCTTGCACTATCGATGTCGCAGATGGACAAGGATCCGGTCACCGTCGAACTCCAGGTTGCCGCCGTTTTCGACAGCGGTCAGTATGAACGCGTCAGGATCATCGACCCCGATGGCAAGACGATGATCGAAAAACTCGGCACCCCGTCGGCCGGGGACGTTCCCGCCTGGTTCGTCACGTTCTTCCCGATCGAGTCCCAGCCCGGCATTGCGCAGGTATCCGATGGCTGGAACCAGTTCGGCACCGTCGAACTGGTCAGCCACGGCCAATTCGCCTATCACCAGTTGTGGAACGGCGCCTTTCGCCTGCTGCTGTGGTTCGGCCTGGGCGGTCTGCTCACAGGGCTGATCGGCACCCAGGTGCTCGGCCGCATCAAGCGCCCCCTGGATGCCGTGGTCGGTCAGGCGAAGGCCATCAGCGAGCGCCGCTTCATCCGCATTGAAGAGCCATCGACGCCTGAACTGAAGAGCCTGGCCCGGGCCATGAACGCCATGGTGGCGCGGGTCAAGGCCATGTTCGAGGAAGAGGCCGCCCGCCTTGAACAGGTACGCCGCGAGGCCACTCTCGACAGCCTGACCGGGCTGGCCAACCGCGCCTACTTCATGAACCAACTGGCCGCTGCACTCAACGACGACGATGCGCCGGCCAACGGCAGCCTGATCATGATCCGCCTCGCCGATCTGGCAGGGGTCAACCGGCGCGCCGGGCGCGACACCGCCGACGAAGTCCTGCGCCGCATCGCTCGCCACCTGGCCGAGGTCGCCGACAGCCAGCCGGTCTATGCCGCGGCGCGGCTCAATGGCTCGGACTTCGCGCTGCTCCTGCCGGGCACCGATCATCCTGACGAAATCGCTGGCCAGTTGCTCGCCCTGTTGCAGGACATGGTTGCCGCCGGCCTGATCGACGGCGAACAGATCGGCTACATCGGCAGTGGCGTCTATCAGCACGGCGAAGCCCTGTCGCGCCTCCTCTCCCGCGTCGACGCCGCCATTGCCAGCGCCGCCTGCGACGGCAGCCTGGCCTGTCGCTGCGCCAACCCTGGCAGCCCGCAGTGCGCTAGCAACAACGCCGACTGGCGCAAGGTGCTCGAACGGGCGATCGAGACCCATCGCCTGCGCCTGGTCGAATTCCCGGTTGCCAGCAATAGCGGCACCCTGCTCCACCTCGAATGCCCACTGCGCCTGCAAGCCGCCGAGGGTGGCGAATGGCTCGCTGCCGGCAGCTTCATGCCGGTTGCCTCCCGCCTCTCGATGACCAGCGAACTCGACCTGGCCGCTGCCCGCCTGGCGTTGGAGCGCGTCGCCCAGGGGGTACCGGCAGTCGCCGTCAATCTTTCCGGCGAATCGATCCACGACGCCGGCTTCCGCCAGCGCCTGCATGCCCTGCTCAACAGCCGCCGCGAACTGGCCCCGAGGCTCTGGCTGGAAGTCGCTGAAACCGGCGCCTTCCAGCACTTCGACGAGTTCGTCGAATTCACCCGCCTGATGCGCCCCCTCGGCTGCCGCCTGGGCATCGAGCATTTCGGTCGCCAGTTCAGCCTGATCGGCCGCCTGCACGACATCGGCCTCGACTATCTCAAGGTCGACGGCAGCTTCATTCGCGCCATCGACAGCCAACCCGGCAACCAGACCTTCCTCAAGGGCCTGTGCAGCATTGCCCACAACATCGGCCTGACCGTGATCGCCGAAGGCGTACAGACCCCGGCCGAACTCGACATCCTCCCCGAGCTTGGCTTCGATGGTGCCACCGGCCCGGCCGTCCCGAGGAACTGAAGCGATGGCCACCGAAATCGAACTCAAACTCCGGCTTGACCCGAAAAATGTGCGCAAGCTGCTGGCCCACCCGCGCCTGGCCGACACCCCAAGCACCCGGCAACGCCTGCTCAACACCTACTACGACACCCCGGAACTGAGCTTGCGCGCACGCCGCATCGCCATGCGCTTTCGCAAGAAAGGCTGGGAGTGGCTGCTCACCGTCAAATCCGCAGAACCTGCCAGCGGCGGCCTGGCCGTGCGTAGCGAGTGGGAAACAGCGGCTGTACCGGGTGTATTCGACTTCAGCCACGTTGACTCGGCTGATCTGAAGGATTTTCTCGAACAAAACCGTGAACAGCTGACCCCGGTATTCACCACGGATTTCCGCCGCCAGGCCTGGCAACTCCAGTGCGGCGAGTCGCTCGTCGAACTAGCCCTCGATCGTGGCCACATCGCCGCCCGTCAGCGCCGCGAACCCATCTGCGAGGTCGAACTGGAACTGATTTCCGGGCGCATCGAGGATATTTTCGAGCTGACCCGCCAGTTGCAAACCCACGTCAACCTGCACCCTGCCGTCGCCAGCAAGGCCGAGCGCGGCTACCGCCTGTTTCTTGACGAGCCGCCCCAGGCCTTCCGCGCCAAGCCGCTACCGATCAACGCCCGGCAAACCCCGGTCGAAGCCTTTCGCACCATTGCCCTCGGCTGCCTTGAGCATTTTCAGCGTAATGAAAACGGGCTGCTCGTCGGCGGCGAAGCAGAATTCATCCACCAGGCCCGCGTCGCCCTGCGCCGCCTGCGGTCCGCAATCAAGCTGTTCGCCCCCGCCTTGCCGGAGGACTTTGTTGCCGCTTACGGGCGCAGCTGGCAGACACTGGCCGGCGCCCTCGGCGACGCCCGCAACTGGGATGTCTTCCTCGAAGAAACCCTGCCCCCGATCCACGCCGCCTTCCCGCATAACCAGGATCTCCACCGCCTGCGCAACGAAGCCCGGCGGCGCGTCAAAGCAGCCCGGCGCGCCATCCAGCACCTGCTCGCGCTGAAGGAATACCCGCGCCTGATGGTCGAATTCACCGCCGCTGTCCATGCATTGACCGACAGCGTCGACATCCCGCTCAAGCGCTTTGCCGGCGAACGCATCGCCGCCCATACCCGCAGCGTGCGCAAGATGGCCGAGCGCTACGACGAACTCGACCCCGAGCAACGCCACATCATGCGGCTGCGCTTCAAGAAGCTGCGTTACGCAATGGAGTTCATGAGCCCCTTGCTGCCGTCAAGCGGCATGAAAACCTACCTGAACACACTGGCCAGCCTGCAGGAAACCCTGGGCCTGATCAACGACCAGGTCACCGCCGAAATGCTGATCAACGAAGGCCTGGGCAACAAATCCGCCAGCGCCGCCCACGGCTGGGTCGCCGGGCGGCACGAACTGTTGGTCAGGCAGGTACCGGAGTTGTTGCGAGCGTGGCTGAAGGCGGACCCCGAGCAGCAGTAAAGCCAGGCTAATCAATCCGGTCGGGCAATCACGTCCTTCGCCCAACCGGGAACAAGGCCATTGTTGAACCGCATGAGCTTGTCCTCGCAGGTTTCCGGGCCGAACATGCGACAGGCCTTGAGCAGCCACAGCCTGCCCGACTCGACCTGACCGTCGTTGGCTTCAATGGTTGCCTGCATGGTCAAGCAATCCGGCAAGGGATAATAAGTGGCGCACTGACCAATCTTCTCGGCCACGCCTTCGCCTTGCAGCGGGCCGTGGCTGATCTTGAGTGCGTCAAGCTTCAGGCGCAATCCCGGGAACAGCGAGGAAGCCGCATCAAGTTCCTCGACATTGACCGCGGAATAACGCTTCTTGGCGTATTTCCTGAAAGCGTCCTCAAGAACCAGATAGTCACCTGCAACCCTGACGGCGATAGCCAGCGCCACGAGCAAGAAAACAAAGGCTCCGGGGCGAAACCGGAACAAGCGCTCGTCGCCAATCGGGCTCGGCTCGGAAGCCATCGCAGCACCAATGAAGAGGCAAAGAGGCCACAGGAAGAAACCGTAGTAATGAGGATATTCGACCAATCCGTGAACCACGATCGGCAAACACAGCAGTAAATAAAGTTGCCTTTCGTTGGCGAAAGCGTGGCGGAAGACAGTGCGTCCGACAACTGCCAGCATCAGCAGGATGCCCCCACCGAGGACGACTCCAAATACAACAAGGATATCCAGCACAAAGTTATGTGACTGATTCAGTATCTTGTAGCCGATCGCACCGAATTCGGGCGACAGGGTTTGATGCAGGACAGCCTGACCACCCGGCCCCCAACCGGTCCAGGGCTTTTCCAGAATCCCCTGGAACACCATCGACCATAATTGCATGCGGCCGGAATCGCTCGCCAGTGAGCGATGAGCAATTGCCACTTCGGGTTGCGTGAAGCTGTAGGCGTAGGGCGCCAGCAACCAAACCAGACTGACCAAAGCCAACGCTGCAAAATAAGCCATCGGCCACGGCTTGCCCTGACGGCGGTCACTCAGGGTAGCCACCAACGTCACCACCAGCAAGCCCAGCAAGGCAGCACGTGACGCTGTCAGCGCAATCCCTGTCGTCAGGATCAGCAACAGGAACAACATCCCGGCTTTTGCAGGGGCAGAAGCGCTCCAGCACTTTTCAAAACCCGACAACAGGATCACCAGCGAGATCAGCAACAAAGTGCCAAGGTTGTTGGGCTGGCCGATATTGGCGACGATCGTCCGACCGGGCTCACCGGTCACCGCCCAAGCCTGATCGACCTGAAAATGCGTCAGGGCGCCAGACCATTGCAACACTCCGATGAAAACGGAAACCACACCGGCAGCAAGAATGGCGCCGAGGATCAACCCGTATTGACGGATTCCGAACAGACTTCGACCAGCCAGATAGGCCAGGCAAGCCAGCAGCGCATTGATTGCCCATAGATGTACCTGCTCAACGACCGGCGCCGTATCGGGAAGCAGCGTGTACCCATAGACAACAACAGCAACGGGAAGCAGCAGGATGAGCAGATCCCGGTGGCCGAAACCCGGCCTGTAAAGGGCCAGAAAGAACACGAAGACGATGGCAAGCGCTGCCAGCCACTCGCTCTGGAAACTCCCCCATGGCGGCGCATGGTAGGGATTCAGGTAAGCCAGAAATACACACACTGCCGCCAACAATAGCACCATGAAATACGACAGGCGCGCAACTCTTGAAAGTGCGTTCTGCAAGGCAGGAAATATCAAGGCAAACCCCATTTCAACCATCATTCGCTTACCGTCAAGAATCCCCGCGGCAAACGGCCCTTTTCATGGGCGCAAAAAAGAAAAGCGCCTGACGGCGCTTTTCCGCATGAGTTATCAGCGATACATCATTCGCTGACGCCGCACACGCCCGAGGCCAGGCTGCAACGGATGGTCTTGGTGGCCGTATCCTTTGCCTGGGCAGTCAGAGTCGTCGCCGAGATCGCGGTAGCAACATAGTCATCGTTGGTACAGGACGACCAGGCATCCGTCGGCATCATGGAGGAATCGCCATTCGCTGCAGCAGCAACCACGCCACGAGCCACGCCCGTCGCTTCAGCCAGACAGGCGTTGACCTTCGACTTGTTGGTGTAATTCTGATACTGCGGCAGGGCCACGGCAGCCAGAATGCCGATGATGGCGACGACGATCATCAGTTCGATCAGGGTGAAACCTTGTTGAGCTTTCTGCATTTGAATCTCCTTTTTGGGAAAGGCGGGAAAAAACCGCTGTGGACGATTAATCATCTTTCATGCCAAACAAGGCACAGGAAAAAATTCATTAGCAATCAAAACATTACAACAAAGGCTGCGACTTGCATCAGCGCCGATCTGACAATTTTCGTCACCCATGGCCGCCGGGAAATGTCATCAACAATCAACCTGCCCGGCATCCAGAAATGCCTCTCCATAGCGCCGATAGACCTGCCGCTTGAGGAAGACCTCGAACAGGTCTGGGTCGATATGCCCGTTGCGGCGGAAGTTCTCCATGATTTTCAGCGCTTCGGAGAGTTTCATTGGCTGTTTGTAGGGACGGTCCTTCGCGGTCAGCGCTTCGAAGATGTCGGCGATGCCCATCATCCTGGCTTGCCAGCTCATCTCGTCGCGCTTCAGGCCTTTCGGATAGCCTTTGCCATCCATCCGCTCATGGTGGCCACCGGCGTATTCGGGGACGTTCTGCAGGTGACGGGGCCAGGGCAGTTGTTCGAGCATGCGGATGGTGGCGACGATGTGCTGGTTGATGATTTCACGCTCCGCCGCAGTCAGGGTGCCGGCACGGATGCTCAGGTTTTCCAGTTCGTCGGCGTCAAGCAGAGGCACCTCTACCCCCTCGGGGTTGCGCCAGCGGTAAGCATTGGCAATCTGTTGCACGCGCAGCAGGTCTTCGTCGCGCATGCGCTCGGCGCCTTTGTTGGCCTGGCGCAGGAATTCGCGGTCGGCATCGATCTGCGCGCACTCGGCCCGATAGGCCGACTCGGCTTCGGCTTCCGCCATGCCAGCCGCCAGCGCTTTGAGCTTGCCGATTTCGGCATCGCGCCGCAGGACCTCGAAGCGGGTATCGACCAGGGCGATACGGTCAAACAGGGTCTGTAGCTTGGTGGCTTTTTCAACCACATGGACCGGCGTCGTCACTTTGCCGCAGTCGTGCATCAATGCGGCAATGCGCAGCTCGTAACGATCCTTATCGGTAAGCCGGAAGTCAGCCAGCGGTCCTTCATCGATGGCGTCCACGGCATCGGCCAGCATCATCGTCAGCTCAGGGACTCGCTGGCAGTGACCGCCGGTATGCGGCGATTTCTCGTCAATGGCCAGGTTGATCATCTTGATGAAGGCTTCGAACAGGGTTTCGAGCTGTTCGATCAGTTGCCGGTTGCTCAGAGCAATCGCCGCCTGTGAGGCGAGCGACTCGGCCAGTTTCTGGTCGGCCCGGGTAAATTCGCCGACTTCGCCGCTATCCGGGTCGAGCGCATTGATCAGCTGCAAGACGCCGATGAGTTCGCCGGCATGATCCTTCATCGGCACTGTCAGGAAGGAACGGGAGCGATAACCGGTGAGAGCGTCGAAGCGCCGGGTGCCGGAAAAATCAAAATCATCCGCCGCGTAGGCGTCAGCGATATTGATGGTGCGACCGGAGAGCGCCGCCTGGGCGGCGACCATGCTGGCGTTGGGACGACCGTCGGGGTGATACAAGACCAGGTCGGTAAAGCTGTCGGTCAGCGCCTCGCCGCTGCTACCACCAAATGCCAGGCCAAGCGAGTCGGTACGGACGATCTTGAATTGCAGGCGCTGACCATCGGCCGACGGACGGTACAAGGTCCCGCCGTCAGCCCGGGTGATTTCCTTGGCTGCCAGCAGAATCTTCTCCAGCAGAGTCTCGATGTCACGCTCTGCTGAAAGGGAAACGCCAATGTCGTTGAGCCGTTCGAGACGCTGGAAGAGTCCACTTACGGTATGCATGCCAAGCCTCCCGCGCCGTATCCGGCGGCGCATAAGTTGCCGCTGTTACCTATCAGGCCTTGAGGAAGAACTCCATCTTGATCCCGGCAATTTCGATCACGTCGTGATCACCCAGCGGGTGCGCCTGGGCGTCGAGCTGCTGGCCATTGACCACCGGAAAAGTCGCTCCTTCGACATGGGTAATGAAGTAACCATGTGGCCGGCGGGCGATCACAGCAACCTGGGTACCGGGCTTGCCTAAGGTGGTCAGCGTTTTCTGCAGGGCCAGTTCCTTGCCGGCGTTGGGACCGTTCAACAACTGGATTGCTGCCGGCGGCACGGCGCTGGGCCGCGAGTTGACGCCAACAAAGGAACGGGTGCCGACTTCGTCCGGTTCGAGCTGAAGCTCTCCCGGTGTCTTGGCCGGGGCCGCCCGCTTGACCGGATTATCGGCATCAGTGGTCTGGCTACCGGGGACATCGAGCATGTACTTGAGCTTGTACTTGCCAAGTTCGATGATGTCATTGGCGCGCAGAAAATGCTTCTTGATCGGCTGCCCGTTGACCAGGGTGCCATTGGTGCTGTTCAGGTCCTCAAGAAAGGAATCGGCCAGGATGGTGACCACCGCGGCGTGTTCACCGGAAATCGCCAGGTTATCGATCTGGATGTCGTTGTGGGGCTTGCGACCGATCGTCAGACGCTCCTTGTTGAGGGCTATTTCCTTGAGTACCAGACCATCCATGGAAAGGATCAGTTTCGCCATCGCGTATTCCCCGTTACTTCAGTTTGCCCAGCAGTTTGTCCCACCAACCGCCCTGGGTGCTGACCTCGGACAATACCCGGACCAGGATCACCGAAATATTGTCCCTGCCCCCGAGGTCATTGGCAGTCTGCACCAGTTGCCCGGCCGTCTGCGTGAGATCGCCCTGATGCATCTCCAGCACTTCGGCAATCTGCTCGTCGTCGAGCATGTCGTTCAAGCCATCGGAGCAAAGCAGCAGTAGATCGCCCGGTCGAATGACATGGGCGGTGATATCGACCTGAACGTCCGGCTCGATGCCGAGAGCCCGGGTAACCAGGTTGCGATTGGCGGAAACACGCGCCTCATCGAGGCTGATCATGCCGTTGTCGATCTGTTCCTGGAGCAGGGAATGATCGCGGGTCAGCGCGACCAACTTGCCATCGCGCCAGCGATAGGCCCGCGAATCGCCGACATGGGCAATGTACATTCGGCCAACGACAAACCAGGCCAGAACCAGCGTCGTGCCCATTCCCGAGTACTTGGCCTGCGTCTGCGAGGCATTGAAGATCGCCGCATTGCTGCCACGCACCTCGTCTTCGATCAGTTGTTCCGGATTTTCCAGCAGTTTCTCGTCAGTCTCGGCCTGGCGCAGCAAGCGGGCAAAACCCGTCGCCAGCAGGCTGGTGGCCATGCCACTGGCCACTTCGCCGGCGTTGTAGCCACCCATGCCGTCAGCCAGGATGGCCAACCCGAGATCGGCGTCGGCGAACACCGAATCCTCGTTGTGCGCACGAACCACGCCGGAATCACTGCACAAGGCAATGTCGAGCACCTCATGAAGACTCATTCGTCATCCCTTTTGCACACGCTGGCTACCCCTTTGTCTAAGCCCTGTATTGTCAACCGGAGAGGCAATGCGGTCAAACCTTCATTGCCAGGGCACCTCCGCCCCAAGACCGCGGTCTGTGGCAGCAGCCAGCACGCGCAGGGCAACGGCGAGGTCCTGAATGGCCATGCCCTGCGACTCGAAGAGGCTGAGCTGTTCGGCACCACCGCGTCCAGGATGGCGGCCGACGATGATCTCACCCAGCTCTACCAGCTGACGGGGCTGCAGGCGACCTTTTTCCAGCAACGGCAGCAAATCGCCGGCCTCAGCCAGCGCCGTGGGGACAGAATCGACCACGACCAGGTCGCAGCGACGCACAGCAGCCTCCGACAACTCCTGCCGGATCAGTGCATTGGAGCCGGCAGCATTGATGTGTACGCCGGGCTTGAGCCAGTCGGCGTCGAACAGCGGCTTCGCCGCCGTGGTCACCGTACCGATCAAATCAGCTTCGCGTACCGCATCTTCGGCATTGGCGGCAGGAACCACGCGACGCCCGGTCTGCTCGCTCATGCGTGCACAGAAATCGCGCAGCTTGCCGGCATCGCGGCCGCAGACCTTGACCAGCTCCAGCGGCAGCGCGGCGCAAATCGCCCGCACATGCCCCTCGGCCTGCCAGCCGGTGCCGAAGACGCCGGCCACCGTCGCATCCGGCCGTGCCAGCCAGCGCGCAGCAACACCGCTGGCGGCGCCGGTGCGCATCATGCCCAGATAGTCGGCCTCGATCACCGCCTTCAACTGGCCACTGCCGGCATCGAACAGATGGACCAGGAAACGGTTGCCGGAACGGTTGCTGGTGTATGCCTTGTAGCCCAGCACACCCTGCGCCGGCAAGGCGCCCTGGAGGATGTGCAGAACCGTCTGCGGCAGGCGGCTGCGCTGGCGCGGCGTATCCAGCGCCTGGCCGAGCGCCAGGTCGCGATGCGCCGATTCGACACCGGCCATCGCCATGTCCACGGTCAACACCTGTTTGACGTCGTTTTCGGTCAGGAATACCGCCATGATTCATTCTCCGGAGGATGGACGTAAAAAAGGCGGGCACGCGGCCCGCCTTTTCGTCGAGCAAGGCTCGAAGTTTACAGCATGGCCTTGAGCAGCTTGGCCATTTCCGACGGGTTCTTGGTGACCTTGAAGCCGCACTCTTCCATGATGGCGAGCTTGGCATCAGCGGTATCGGCACCGCCGGAGATGAGGGCACCAGCGTGGCCCATGCGCTTGCCGGCCGGGGCGGTCACGCCAGCGATGAAGCCGACGATCGGCTTCTTCATGTTGGCCTTGCACCACTGTGCGGCTTCGGCTTCGTCCGGACCGCCGATTTCGCCGATCATGATGACGGCGTCGGTATCCGGGTCGTCGTTGAACATCTTCATGACGTCGATGTGCTTCAGACCGTTGATCGGGTCACCACCGATACCGACAGCGGAAGACTGGCCGAGGCCCAGTTCGGTCAGCTGACCGACGGCTTCGTAGGTCAGGGTGCCGGAACGGGAAACGACGCCAATACGACCCTTGCGGTGGATGTGACCCGGCATAATGCCGATCTTCACTTCGTCCGGGGTGATCAGGCCGGGGCAGTTCGGGCCGAGCAGGAGGGTCTTCTTGCCGCCCTTGGCTTCCTTTTCCTTCATCTTGTTGCGCACCATCAGCATGTCGCGGACGGGGATGCCTTCGGTGATGCAGATGGCCAGATCGAGGTCGGCTTCGACAGCTTCCCAGATCGCGGCAGCAGCACCGGCGGGCGGCACGTAGATGACGGACACGGTGGCGCCGGTTTCAGCGGCGGCTTCCTTGACCGAAGCGTAGATGGGGATGTTGAAGATCGACTCGCCGGCCTTCTTCGGGTTCACGCCGGCAACGAAGCATTCCTTGCCGTTTGCATACTCCTGGCACTTTTCCGTATGGAACTGACCGGTCTTGCCGGTGATGCCCTGGGTGATGATCTTGGTGTTCTTGTTGATCAGGATAGACATTCGCTAGCTCCTTACTTGACCGCGGCAACGATCTGGGTGGCGGCCTCGGCCATGGAATCGGCAGAGATGATGGGCAGGCCGGAATCCTTGAGGATCTTCTTGCCCAGGTCTTCGTTGGTGCCCTTCATGCGGACGACCAGCGGCACCGACAGATTGACTTCCTTGGCCGCGGCGACGACGCCGGTGGCGATGGTGTCGCACTTCATGATGCCGCCGAAGATGTTGACCAGGATGCCCTTGACCTTGGTGTTCTTGAGCATGATCTTGAAGGCTTCGGTGACCTTCTCGGTCGTGGCACCGCCGCCGACGTCGAGGAAGTTGGCCGGCTCGGCGCCGAACAGCTTGATCGTGTCCATGGTGGCCATGGCCAGACCGGCACCGTTCACCAGACAGCCGATGTTGCCGTCGAGCGAGATGTAGGCCAGGTCGAACTTCGAAGCTTCGATTTCGTCGGCGTCTTCTTCGTCCAGGTCGCGCATGGCGACGATCTCTTCCTGACGGTAGAGGGCGTTGGAGTCGAAGTTGAACTTGGCGTCGAGCGCCTTGACGGTGCCGTCGGCTTCGTGGATCAGCGGGTTGATTTCAGCCAGCGAAGCATCGGTTTCCATGTAGCAGGTGTACAGCTTCTTCAGCGTATCGACACACTGCGGGATCGAGGCTTCGTTCATGCCCATGCCCTTGGCCAGGGTCAGCGCCTGTTCGTCGGTCATGCCGACCAGCGGGTTGATGAAGACCTTGACGATCTTTTCCGGGGTCTTGTGGGCGACTTCTTCGATGTCCATGCCGCCTTCGTACGAGGCCATCATGGCGACCGATTGCGTGGCGCGGTCGGTCAGCGCGGCAACATAGTATTCGTGCTGGATGTCAGCACCTTCTTCGATCAGCAGGTGACGGACCTTCTGGCCTTCCGGACCGGTCTGGTGCGTGATCAGCTGCATGCCGAGGATCTGGCTGGCGTACTCGCGCACTTTTTCCAGAGAGGTTGCGACCTTGACGCCGCCGCCCTTGCCACGGCCACCAGCGTGAATCTGCGCCTTGACGACCCAGACCTTGCCGCCCAGGGTTTCGGCTGCCTTGACCGCGTCTTCGACGGTCGTGCAGTGAATCCCGCGCGGAACCGTAACGCCGAATTTCTTCAGGATTTGCTTGCCCTGATATTCGTGAATTTTCATGCGCTTTCCTTGCGTTGAGTTGAGTTGCGAGCTTTGAGCGGCACCAAACATCCCCCTGGCCCCACCCGGTTATACTTCTTCGAGCCGAAAATGTTACCACAGCCGCCAAGAATTATTGCAGGCCAAAATTCATAATTACGACGCCCTTTCAGTCAATTGCATGACCTTACGCAGCAAGGGCAAAAGCAGCGCAGCAGCCACCACCAGGCTGACCACGGAAGCCAGCCAGAAGCCCCCGACGCCAAGCGGCGGCGCCCACCGGAAACACAGCCAGGCGCCACCGCCCAGAGCGATCCCCCAGAAGCAGAAGGTCTGGATCAGCATCGGTAGAAAAGTCACCCTGTAGGCGCGCAGCACGTGTCCGGCGATGGTTTGCAAGGCGTCAAAAAACTGGTAGATCGCAACATAGGCGATCAGGCTGACAGCAACCTGACGAATGGCCGGATCGTCGGTATAGGCACCGACCAGCAAATCGGCCGCCAGCCACAGGAAAAGACCAACCACCAAGGACAGCAGCGCTGCCAGCCACATCGCGGCGCGCACCGTCGCCCGCACGGCTGACCAGTTGCGTGCGCCAAGCGACTGGCCGACCGCCGCCAGCGTCGCTATTCCCAGCGACAGCGGCAACATGTAGGCCAGCGCCGACAGGTTGGCGATGACCCGGTGCCCGGCGACCACCGTCGCCCCGAGCGACGAGATGAACAGGGCGACCAGGGTGAACGCGGTAATCTCGACCAGGTTGGAAAAACCCATCGGCAGCCCCAGGCGCAGCAACTGTCGCCATACCGTCCACCGTGGCCACTGCCAGTTGGCAAAGGGGCGATAGTCCCGCCCGAGCGAACCCAGATGCAGCCACAGTGCGCCGGCGGCACACGCCAGCCAGCCGATGAAGACGTTCGACAGGGCGCATCCGACTGCGCCCAGCGGCGTCCCCAGCCAGCCCTGCAAGGCCAACCCCCAGGCGAGGACAGCATGGATGCCCAGTCCGGCCAGCCCGATGCCCATCAGCACCCGCGGCCGGCCGAGGGCATTGCAGAAGGCGTAGAAGGTCCGGTAGAGCAATGCTGCCGGCAAGCTCCAGGCGAGCAGACCGAGGTAGGCGCGCACCTTGGCGTCGACGACGGCATCCATGGCAAAGGGATCGAGCACGAAACCCGGCTGGCGCAGGAAAAGCATGCCCGGCAGGCTGAGCAGCAAGGCCAGCCAGAAGCCTTGCTGCAGGATGCCGGCAACCTCGCCGTCACGACGAGCCCCATGCAGGTGGGCGACCAGCGGCGCCACCGCCTGGACCACGCCGACCAGCGCGAACACCAGCGAAATGTGGATGCCACCCCCGATCGCTACCGCGGCCAGGTCTTCCGGGCTGACGTGGCCAAGCACTGCGGTATCGACCACCATCATGCCGATCGACGCCAGCTGGGCAACCAGAATGGGGAAGGCGTGGCCGATCAGGCCGCGCATCGCGCTGAACACCCTGATCTGCCGGCTTCAGTCGATCCGGGCGCGCAATCCGGGCAGCCCGTCCACGCCGGCTTCGAGCAGGTCACCGCGATATAACGGCCCGACCCCGGCCGGTGTCCCGGTATAGATCAAGTCACCCGCCTGCAGACGCACCAGGGTGGACAGGTTGGCAATGATGTCTTCGACCGACCAGCCCATCTGCGCGAGATCACCCTGCTGCCGAAGTTCGCCGTTAACCTTGAGCCAGATCGCCCCGGCCCGCGGGTGACCGACCGTGGCGACCGGCGCCA
>Ga0209794_1000985_pt1 | contig 27793 bp, 27 predicted proteins | sample EBPBio232013_DNA_FD_185869 | JGI IMG/M metagenome (GOLD analysis project Ga0209794, IMG submission 185869) | Wastewater treatment Type I Accumulibacter community from EBPR Bioreactor in Madison, WI, USA - Reactor 1_5/23/2013_ DNA (SPAdes)... | ecosystem: Engineered > Bioreactor > EBPR >... | reverse complement strand
CGCACGCCATCCTGATTGTGTGCTTGGCGACCATGCGATGAAGTACGGCCCGTTCGGTGAGACCTATACATGCCATCCGCGTCCCGGTGTCGATCTCGAGACAGCGCTGAATGCGGCCATCTCCCTTCTTCCGGATGGTCTTTATGACGGCGAGCCGAACGAAATCGACATCAACCTGGAGGACGAACTCGGCGAGATCGTCGATCTCCGTCCCCAATCTGAAAAGGTCCGTGAGGGCAGCTTCTTCATCGACGCCCGGCATGGGCTCATGCAGATGGTTGACGGCTCCCCGGTTCCGATCAAGGTCCGCAAGGGCCGCTCCGCCGAAGGCTTGACCGAAAAGCATGTTCGTATCATCCGGAAACTGATCCCGGTTCGCGATGCGGTGCGCGAAGTCCTGAAGGCGCAGGAGCAGGATAGGCCTTGGCACGACCTTCAAGTGCGGCTGCGCATCGCCTGGTCGTCCTTCGTGCGCGACTTCGGTCCGATCAATCACACGAAGGTCTCGATCACCGAGGATCCCGAAACCGGTGACGTCAAGGAAAATCACCGCCAGCCGAACCTTCAGCCCTTCCGTGACGATCCTGATTGCTGGCTGGTGGCCTCAATCGAGGATTACGATCTTGAGACCGACACTGCGCGGCCGGGTCCGATCTTTTCCGAACGGGTCATTTCGCCGCCAGCCCCACCCGTCATCACCAGCGCCGCGGATGCGCTGGCCGTTGTTCTCAACGAGCGTGGTCGTATCGATATCGATCATATCGCCGAGCTCCTGCATCGCGATGCGGAGGGTGTGATTGCCCAGTTGGGCGATGCCATCTTCCAAAACCCTGCCGATGGTGCATGGCAGACATCGGACGCCTATCTGTCCGGACCGGTGCGCACAAAACTGTCCGCGGCCATCGTCGCCGCCGAACTCGATCCGGCATTCAAACGGAATGTCAGCGCGTTGCAAGAGGTGCAGCCGACCGATCTCAGACCATCCGACATCACCGCGCGGCTTGGTGCTCCCTGGATCCCTGCCGCCGATGTGGTCGCCTTCGTCAAGGAGACGATGGGTGTCGATATTCGTATCCACCATATGGCGGAAGTCGGCTCTTGGACCGTGGAAGCGCGCCAGCTCGGCTACATCTCCGCCGGCACCTCGGAATGGGGCACGAGCCGCCGCCACGCCGGAGAACTGTTGGCCGATGCCTTGAACTCGAGGGTGCCGCAGATCTTCGACACCTTCAAGGATGAGGGTGTCGAGCGCCGGGTGCTGAACGTGGTCGACACCGAAGCGGCTCGCGACAAGCAGCAGAAGATCAAGACCGCGTTCCAGTCATGGATCTGGACCGACCCTGACAGGACCGACCGACTGGCACGGGTCTATAATGACCGCTTCAACAATATCGCGCCGCGCAAATTCGACGGCAGCCATCTTCGGCTTCCGGGCGCCTCAGGCGCCTTTTCGCTTTATGGCCACCAGAAACGCGGCATCTGGCGGATCATCTCCTCCGGCTCCACCTATCTCGCCCACGCCGTCGGCGCCGGCAAAACCATGACGATGGCCGCCGCCATCATGGAACAACGCCGGCTTGGCCTGATCGCCAAGGCGATGCTGGTCGTTCCCGGGCATTGCCTCGCGCAGGCAGCGCGCGAGTTTCTGGCGCTCTATCCCAATGCCAGCATACTCGTCGCCGACGAGACGAACTTTACCAAGGACAAGCGTGCCCGGTTCTTGAGCCGTGCCGCAACCGCGCTCTGGGATGCGATCATCATCACCCATTCGGCGTTCAGGTTCATCGGTGTGCCATCATCCTTCGAGAGCCAAATGATCCAGGACGAGCTTACGCTCTATGAGGACATGCTGGTGCGGGTTGAGAGCGACGACCGGGTTTCGCGCAAGCGGCTGGAACGGCTGAAGGAGGGACTGGAAGAACGCCTGCAGGGTCTCTTAACCCGCAAGGACGACCTCCTGACGATCTCTGAAATCGGTGTCGACCAGATCGTCGTCGATGAAGCGCAGGAGTTCAGAAAACTGAGCTTCGCGACCAATATGTCGACCTTGAAAGGGATCGATCCGAACGGCTCGCAGAAAGCATGGGACCTTTATGTGAAGTCTCGGCTTATCGAGACGAAGAATCCGGGCAGGGCGCTGGTGCTGGCATCGGGGACACCGATCACCAACACGCTCGGAGAAATGTTCTCCATCCAGCGCCTGCTCGGCCATGAGGCTCTTTACGAACGCGGTCTGCATGAGTTTGACGCCTGGGCATCGAACTTCGGTGACGAGAAGACGGAACTGGAGCTTCAGCCCTCCGGCAAATACAAGCCAGTGAGCCGTTTCGCTTCGTTCGTCAACGTGCCCGAACTGATCGCCATGTTCCGCGCCTTCGCCGACGTGGTGATGCCGCAAGACTTGCGCCAATACGTCAAGGTGCCCGAAATCGCCACCGGCAAACGCCAGATCCTGACCGCAGCGCCGACATCCGCGTTCAAGACCTACCAGCAGATCCTCGAAACCCGCATCAAGGCAATCGAAAAGCGCGAGGGACCTGCACAGCCCGGTGACGATATCCTGCTTTCGGTGATCACCGATGGCCGTCATGCGGCTATCGATCTTCGTCTGGTCATACCGGCCAAAGACAACGAGCCAGAGAACAAGCTCAACCTGCTGGTCTGTAATGCTTACCGGATCTGGAGGGAAACGTCACAGAACAGCTATCTCCGCTCGGACGGCAAGGCCTACGACCTTCCGGGCGCGGCGCAGATGATCTTTTCCGATCTCGGCACGATCAGCGTCGAGAAGACGCGGGGCTTTTCCGCGTACCGCTGGATCCGCGATGAACTGATCCGCATGGGCGTTCCTGCCGGTGAGATCGCCTTCATGCAGGATTACAAGAAGACCGAGGCCAAGCAGCGCCTGTTCGGCGATGTCCGTGCCGGAAAGGTCCGTTTCCTCATCGGTAGTTCTGAGACGATGGGCACCGGCGTCAATGCGCAACTCCGTCTGAAAGCGCTGCACCATCTCGATGTGCCGTGGCTTCCCTCCCAGATCGAGCAGCGCGAGGGCCGTATCGTTCGTCAGGGCAACCAGCACCATGAGGTCGATGTCTACGCCTATGCCACGCAATGCTCGCTCGACGCCACCATGTGGCAACAGAATGAGCGTAAAGCCCGGTTCATCGCGGCAGCACTCTCAGGCGACACCTCGATCCGCAGGCTGGAGGATCTGAACGAAGGCCAGGCCAACCAGTTCGCCATAGCAAAAGCCATCGCCAGCGGGGACGAACGCCTGATGCAAAAGGCCGGACTCGAAGCCGACATTGCCAGATTGGAGCGGTTACGTGCCGCCCATGACGACGATCTGTTCGCGGTGCGCCGGCAGGTCCGGGACGCGGAACGGGAGATCGAAACGGCCACGCGGCGCATTGGCGAGATCGGCCAGGATATCGAGCGGCTGATTCCGACCTCAGGTGAAGCCTTCGCGATCAGCGTGACCGGCAAACCGTATACGGAACGCAAGGACGCCGGCCGCGCGCTGATGAAAGAGATCCTCACCCTCGTTCAGCTTCATCAGGAGGATGAGGTTCAGCTCGCCAGCATCGGCGGCTTCAATCTCGTCTACGTCGGTGAAACGTTCGGGCGTGGCGATCACTACCATTACCAGACGCTTCTCCAGCGCACCGGCGCCGATTACGAGATCGAGTTGTCGGTCACGGTGACGCCGCTCGGGGCTATCTCCCGTCTTGAACATGCGCTCGACGGGTTCGAAGACGAGCAAGAACGCTATCGCCTGAGGTTGGCGGAATATCGTCGCAGGCTTACATCCTATCAATCGCGGCAGGGTGGGGAATTCGCATTCGCCGATGAACTGGCGGAAAAGCGTCTGCAGTTGCGCGAGGTCGAGGAGGCCTTGGCGAAGTCGGTGCGGGAAAATGCGGAGCCGACGAAAGCCGCCGCCTAACCCGCTTGTTGGCGCAGTTCCTCGATCAGTTCCGGGTGGCGGTCAAGCAAACGCAATAACTGGCTGGTCGGGCCGCTCGGCTCGACCAGTCCGCGCTCATATTTATCGAAAGCGTTCTCGCCGACCTTGAGAAGGCCGCCGGCTTCGCGCTGCGACAAGTTCAGTTTCTGACGCACGCGCCGGATCGTCGTCGGCGACGGGATACCTTCGACGTCTTCTTTCAGCGCCCGCAATGCAGCATCCGTCACCTCCATGTCATCGCCGACATGGACGCCGTCATTGCCGGTTTTCGGATAGTAGCCCGGCAGATCAACCGTCCTGCTATGGCCCTTGTAGGTAACGACGAACGGGCGCACATCCCGACGCAAGACCTCGCCGGTTTCCGGGGAGGTCATTGTTTCCGGCAGAATCTTCTCCACAGATGCCATTTCACTTCTCCTTGAACGACATGACCCGGAAATCCGTGATCACGTCCGCCTGGAATTTCACATAAAGCACCATGTCGTCGCCAGGTGTGGGAACATGGTAGACGTCCTGCCAGATGCGATGGTCTGCATTGGTGGTCATCGACTTGTAAAACATGCTCCGCTCGACACCACCGATCGTGGAAACGATCGCGGCGCGATCATATCCGAGTGCCGTGGCATCGCGTAGAGCGGTCGTCGTAATCGAAAGCGTCGAGACCGATCCAAGAGCGGCTTTGATCGCTTCGAGATCGTATGCCGGGCGCATCTTTTCCACAGCTCAAAATGCCACCTTAATGGTGGCAGTTCAAGGTGGCTTGAAAGAGAAACGACGAAGAGAACCGGTCGCAGATCGGCCTTCCCGTTGGCGCTTCGCTCAACCGCGCGCTCCGCAACCCTATCCGTCGTGCTCACAAGGCGCTGCCCCGCTCGCCCTGACAGCCAGGGTCGCTCGTGCGCAGTTGCACCGGCCCGTTCGCTCAGCGGTCCGGAAATTGTCTTCGCAAAGAACTGAAGACAGGAAGGGACAGTGAGGTGCTGGCTCAGCCACGCTGCAAGGAGCAGATATCATGCAGATCCTCAAACTCGATCCCCGTGCGCTGAAGGACAATCCCGATGACGTACACCGCTCGGCGCAATCTCCCGTCTTGAGCATGCGCGGGACGGATTCGAAGACGAGCAGGAACGCTATCGCCAGCGGTTGGAAGAATATCGTCGCAGGCTTACATCCTATCAATTGCGGCAGGCTGGCGAGTTTGTGTTTTCGGACGAAGTGGCCGCGAAGCGAAAGTCCTTGCGCGATATCGAAAAGCAGCTCGCAGTCGACGTGATCGACGGTAGCGAGGAGATTGCAGCATAGCGGAGAGATCGCTATCCGCTCTTTGATGGGCCGGGGCTTGCCGTAGGCCCATTTCTTTTGATGCCGCGCAGGCCTCGGATCGGTCAGACTGGCTCAAGCAATAGCGGACGGCGCAGGATATCCGCGCGCGCCTAAGCGTTGACGACCGCGGCGATGTCCCGGAGATGACGCAGGCCATCGGGCGAATTCGGTGCTAGAAGATCTCGCTCGATTTTCATGACAAGACTGCGGACCATGTCCGTCTTGTTCATCCCGCTCGCCTCCATGAGCCAACGAATGTCCCGATCGGTCTTGGGCGAAATCTTGAACGACAGCCGGCGCTGCGGGATACTCACGGCTTTTCCAATCCGTTTGCGCTGCTCGATCTTCGCTGCATTCCAGGTTTCGAATTCGCGTCGAAGCATTTCGGCACCATTTTCGTTGTGCCGAAGCCGTTGGAGGTAGAAAGCGAAGAGCGATTTTCGAAAGCGTGTCGTAGCCTCTGGATCGACCCGGTAGGCGGCCGCGTCGATAATCTCGACTTCCGGAGCCGGGATGCTGACTTCGAGTGGAATATCGGCGGCCTCCCGCGTACGACGGAGAGCAGGCGTCGATTGTGCAGGGATCGATATCACGGCCTGGCACTCGTCGCAGACCGCAGCCAGTATTCCTTTGGCTACGCCGTTTCCATCATCGAATGGCACATCACGATAGGCGAAAGTAGTGGATACGAGCTTGCCACAGTGCGGGCAGATCGCCTTGCTCGTGTCGCCCGGCTGATAAAGCTTCATGGGTTGCCTCATTGATGCACGCTGATGAACACCGTCTCCGGGTCAACAAAGTAGAATTTGATGTACAAGCCATCCCGCTGGATGATGTGGACCTCGATCGACGGTGCCTGGTGATGCGGCGAGGATTGATGATCTTGTCCCTGGCAGCGCTTCAAGACATCGCAAATCTGCTCGGGGGTCACCAATCCCATGAGAAGCATGTTCTTTGTGGTTACGTTCGAGCGCGCCGCTTCGTGCTTGGTAGGTTCCGCTTTGCAGCGCCGCGATCACCTTTCTCTTCGCTTCTTTGAAACCTGCCTTTAGCATATATACGAAATTCCTCGTAAAAATCAATCGGTCGATTTTGTCGACCTGGCGACCACCTGACGACACATGCTCGATGGAAGCCATAGGTTCAAGCTTTAAGGGAATGAAAGAAGAAAATGGGAACCCCTTTTCGCAGATCGGCTTGACCGCCGCCGCTTCGCTCAACCGCGCGCTCCGCGCAATCTCCCGTTTCGAGCATACGCTCGGCGGATTCGGGGAAGGACGGGAGCGTTATCCCCAGCGGCAGGAGGAATACCGTCGCAGGGTCACGTCCTATCAATTGCGGCAGGGTAGCGCATTCTGCTTTGCCGATGAACTCGCCAAAAAGTGCAGGACACTGCGCGAGGTCGAGGACGCACTGGCAGCATCAGCGAGTGAGGATGCGGAAGTTGAGGCCGTGCCCTGAAACGCCAGCTGGTTCGGTTATCTCACGGGACCGGCTCTGTACCGGTCCCGATCTTCAATCGGTAGCGTGTTGCTTTACGCTCTCCAGTACGCAGCAGTGCCCCCTTATCCACCAAGTCCGAAAGATCGCGCGTGATGGTCGATGGCGGAGCGCCGGTGATTGTGGCGTAGTTTCCGGCACTCAGTCCTCCGGTGAACCCTTCGGGGCCTTCTGCAAGCATCCGCAGTAGTACTTTCTCCTGCCGCTCGTTGAGTGCGCCGCGTAGCCTGTCCATGAAGCGGGTCTTCTCAATCAAGAAACGGACCAGATCGTCCGCCGACTTTTGCGCCTCAAGTGCCCGATCCGCGAACCATGACAGCCAGTCGTCGATAACAAGTGTGGTGCTCGCGAGCTCCAGCATGGCGTAATAATCCTTGCGGTGCTGGAGCAAGGATTTCGACAATGCGCTGAACGTCGGTGTGGAAATCGCCCGCGCCAGCAGGTTTTCGGCGATGGCACGCCCGATACGGCCATTACCATCCTCGAAAGGATGGATACTTTCGAACCACAGATGGGCAATGCCCGCACGCGTTATTGCTGGAAGCGGGTCTGATCCTTCCGGGGCGCTCCCTTCGAGCCATTCGAGCAGTCTGCCCATCTCCTTGTCCAGGTGATCGGAAGGCGGCGCTTCGAAATGCACTCTTTGTCGCCCGAATGCGCCCGATACGATCTGCATCGGTTCGTCATGACGGCGATAGCAGCCGATATCAACGATGTCCCGGCGACCGTTCATGACCATGCGGTGCCATTCGAAAAGCCGCTCCGCTGTAAGTGGCGCATGCGGATTGCGGTAAAGGTCGGCCATCATTTCGGCGATGCCAGCTTCGGCCGGCCTGCTGCGAAATAGTGCTGCAGACATTCCAAGTTGGCGCCGGAGCGACGATTGAACGCTGTCGCGGTCTAGGACTTCTCCTTCGATTGCCGATGTGCACAGCGCATCAGCGCTCAGCAGTTCGATCGCGACCTCTTCACGGTCACCATGCTCGAGATGTCGCATCGTGCCGACGACGATAGCAGCATTTTCGATGAAAGCCTGCTCCTTGGTGCGCAGCCGTTCTGGCTGCCACTTGAATTCCGGCCACGTCTCCAATTCCCAGTTCCATGCCATAGGCGATAAACCTCATATTTATCACCCATAATGACGCAACAATGTGAGCGATAAAAGAAGATTTATCCTGTATCGCGACCAAAGCCACCCACCACGACGGTTCACCCCGGTTTGAAGGTCGACGAAGAGGGTGGATCGGAAAGTTCGAGGATCATTCCGATTGTTTGGCCTTGTCAGCCATAGCACGGTATTTGGCTTCGAGCCAATCGAAGACATCGCTACCCGCATTCGTCCGACCGGCCTCTGCATCGGCGACACCGCGCATGATCGACGCATCCAGTGCGGCAAGACGCGTCTCACGGTCCTGAACCAGTCGCACGCCTTCACGCAGCACTTCGCTTTTCGAGCCATAGCGCCCGGTGTCAACGAGTTGCTGAATATAGGTTTCGAGCTGCTTTCCCAAATCGGCGCTGATCATGTTTCGCTCCACCGTGAATTTTATAAGAGCCGAGATAGGCTTTTTATCAACTATTATCAATCGCGTTCCGCGATCTCACCCCTCCGAATGGAGGAGATCAGACAGGAAGGTGGAAAGAAAAGACGGGAAGGAAACCGGGTCGCAAACCGTCCTTCCCGGTGGCGCTTCGCTCAACCGCGCGCTCCGCAACCCTATCCGTCGTTCTCGCAAGGCGCTGCCCCGCTCGCCCTGACAGCCAGGGTCGCTCGTGCGCAGTTGCACCGGCCCGCCCGCTCAGCGGTCCGGAAAGTGTCTTCGCAAAGAACTGAAGACAGGAAGGGCCAGTGAGGTGCTGGCTCAGCCATCCTGCAAGGAGCAGATATCATGCAGATCCTCAAACTCGATCCCCGTGCGCTAAAGGACAATCCCGATGACGCCCGCCGCTCGAAATCCTCGCCCCAGGCCGATGCGCTGCTGCTCGCGACAGTGAAAGCCGTTGGCATCATCCAGCCGCCGATCGTATCGCCGGAATTAAATGGCGGGAACGGCTATATCATCCAGGCCGGCCATCGCCGAGTCGCCCAAGCGATCGCCGCCGGCCTCGACGAAATCGAGGTCATCGTTCGCGATGCCGCCAACGACAATGGTGCCATGCGCTCCATGGTGGAAAACATCGCCCGAGAACCGCTTGGCCCCGTCGATCAGTGGCGCGGCATTGAACGACTGGTCGCCCTCGGCTGGACAGAGGAAGCGATCAGTATCGCTCTTGCCTTGCCGGTTCGCCAGATCAGGAAGCTCCGGCTCTTGGCGAATGTGCTTCCAGCCATGCTCGACCATATGGCACTTGGCGACATTCCGAACGAGCAGCAGCTTCGCACCATCGCCTCCGCCTCCGTTGACGAGCAGAAAGAGGTCTGGAAGGCGAACAAGCCGAAGAAATCCGAGCGGGCCGACTGGTACAACATCGCGCGGGCGCTCTCGAAGACCCGCATGTTCGCCAAGGATGCGAGTTTCGGCGAAGACCTTGCCATCGCCTACGGCATCGAATGGGTCGAGGACCTGTTTGCGCCGGCCGACCAGGACAACCGCTACACCACCAATGTCGAAGCCTTCCTCGGCGCCCAGCAGGAATGGATGACGTCTAACCTGCCGAAGAAGGGCGCCCTCATCGAGACAAACAACTACGGTCAGCCGGAACTGCCGAAAAAGGCAGAGCGCGTTTATGGCAAGCCGTCGAAGTCCGATCATGTCGGCATGTATCTCGACCGTGACGGCAAGGTGCAGTCAGTCGCCTACCGGATGCCCGAGGAAAAAATGGCGAAGGGCAAGTCTGCCGGAGTGCCTGCTAGTGGTGACGCCAGCATGGATGAGAGCACCGTCGCCGCACCGAAGTCGCGACCCGACGTAACCCAGAAGGGTCTCGATATGATCGGCGATTTCCGGACTGATGCCCTCCATGAGGCGCTCGGCCGGGCACCGATCGAGGACGACATGCTGATGGCCTTGCTCGTTCTCTCACTTGCCGGTCAGAACGTCCGCGTGGATTCCGGCGCCAGCGATGCCGTCGTCGGCGCCAAGCGGCTCAAGCGCCATGCTGCCCGGCTCGTCGGTGAGGATGGTAAGCTTGCCTTCGACATGGATACGCTGCGCGTCGCCGCACGCTCGATGCTGATCGACGTTCTGTCATGCCGGCGCGGCATGTCGAACAGCGGTATCGTCTCGCGCATTGCCGGGGATGCGATTGGCGCCGACGCGTTCCTGCCGAATATGGGGTCGGAAGAGTTCTTGGTGTGCCTCTCGCGTCAGGCGTTGGAAGTGGCAGGAAAGGACGCGAATGTGTCGCCGCGCCAGAAAGTGCGGGAGACCCGCTCCGCCCTGGTCGAACATTTCAGGCAAGGCCACTTCGTCCATGCGTCCGCGCTCTTCGCACCGGATGCGGGCGAGATCGCCGATCTGATGAGGCATGGCGAGCCATCGGGAGACGATTCAGCAGAAGACAATCTCTCCAAAGATGGCGGCGATGACGAAAGCGCCACGGACGACGGTGCGGCCAATGACGCCATCGGCGGTGACACGAAGGACGCAGATCCGTTGGAGGACGAGGATAGTGGGCTGGGCTCCACCGACGATGCCTCCGACGAAAACGATCCCGTCGATGAGCATGACGCTTACCGGATCGCAGCTGAGTAGCCGCCTTCCAATCCCACATCCAACGTTTCGAAAGATCTGACGCCGCCGGTGAAACCCACCGGCGGCGGCTCTGTTTCCAGCAACCGCAGCGCTGAAAGGACTATTCCATGTCTGCGTCCCTGATTTATGATCTCGCCCCGATTGGCTCCCTTATCGCCTGGGCGGATGGCACGCCGCGACCGCCCGAGCGGCATAGTAAGAAACTGTCCGCTTGGAAAACCCGCAACAGCAAGGGCCGGTTGATCCGCAAGGAAGGCTCGCGAACCACAGGCAGCTATACCGCGACGGCATCCTTCACCCTGCATGAGGGCGACATAGGTGGCCGTAACACCATCGTCATCACCATCCTGCGGACGTTCAGTATCGATAGCGCGTTGTCATTTACTGTGGTTGAACGCCCGCCGATCGGTTCGGTTCGGGTATTTGATCGCCCTGGTCCCGCGCACGAACTCGTTCATCTCGCCAAAAGCAGAGCCGCGGCCGAGATATGGCTGAAGGCCCATCGTCATCCACTCGCTGTCCTGGACGAGGTCACGGCAGATGAGATTGCTGCCGATCAGATCGAAGGGAGGGCTGCAGCATGACAGTGTCTGTCCCTTCGAATGAAACGAGTGCCCCGAATGCCTCCACCCCTGAAGATTCAGGGGTGGAGTATGGTCAAAGTGATGACGGACTTCTCGTCGCGCGCATCGGCGATCTCGTCTTCGCAATGGTTCCCGGCCCGAAGGGTTTCTTCCTCGCCAGCGCTTGGCGCATACGCAAACCCTTTGCGGATATGACGCGCGACGATTTCTATTCACATCACGGCGCGGTTGAGGACGAGACCGCATTCCGTACCCGGATGACGGAGCAGGCCAGCCACAGCCGTGAACTGAAACTTCTGGACCGAAAGACCCTGCGCATTCCGGCACACACGCCATGGGGCGCGTCACAATATGCCGAAACCTATGCCGACGGCATCGTGCGGCACGGGACGTCTAGGCACGGTGGCTTTCATCTGTCGTTCGATTGCAATGCGAAGGTCGATCCCTGTTTGCGCAAGAGCGACGGCTGGTACGAGTCCCATGATTGACGTCAGCACCCTCGGCGGGAAAGCTAGGGTATCGATCACTGAGAGGGATGACATCAATGGACATGGCATTTCAGACTGGAACAGAATCGAATGGCATCACAGGGCAAGAGATCTACATCTCGATAGAGCTGAGCCAATCCACTTGGCTGGTGACGTCATTCGCCCCAAAGGCCGACAACAAGATGTCACGGAAAGGTATACCGGCAGGCGAGCTGGGGGCACTGCTGGTATTGATTTCGAACGTGCGGACCAGAACTTGCAGTAAATCCGGCTTTCAAGGGACCGTGGTAATCATACAGGAAGCAGGCTTGGATGGCTTCTGGGTGCATCGCGCGTTGGTCGATGAAGGTTATGAGAGCCACGTCGTAGATGCGACGTCTATCGCATTACCGAGGAGGGCACGTCGCGCCAAGACCGACCGCATCGACGGCGAAATACTCATCCGCGCACTGATGGCGTTCAAACGTGGCGAACCTCGCGCATGCGCAATGGTTCGAGTTCCGTCTCATGATGAGGAAGATCGGCGCAGGCTTCTTCGGGAAAGGAAAGCCTTGGTTGTAGAGCGATTAGCGCACGCAAATCGAATAGAAGGACTGTTATTTGCTCAAGGTATTTCGGACTACCGGCCTCTCAACCGAGATCGGCGGTCGCGCCTCGAAGACCTTCGCACTGGTGATGGCCGACCGCTCCCTCCGTTCTTGAAAGCCCAGATATCGCGGGAACTTGATCGTCTCGAACTAGTCATTGAGCAGATCAGAGCGATTGAGGCAGTGCGCGAAGAGCTTCTTGCGTCCGAACGTAAAGAGGCAAATAGCACAATTTCCATGCTGGAGAATATCCGTGGGATCGGAGCAGAGGTTGCATCAGTGCTCTGGACTGAAGGTTTCTACAGGCAGTTCGATAACCGACGTCAAGTCGCTGCTTATGCGGGATTAGCGCCCACCCCATGGCAGAGCGGCGCGGTCAATCGCGATCAGGGCGTATCGAAATCCGGAAATCCGAGGCTGCGAACGACGATGGTACAGTTGGCGTGGCTCTGGTTAAGGCACCAACCAGATTCTGCACTCTCGAATTGGTTTCGACAGCGTGCTGCAACGAGCGGCGCAGCTCAACGCAAAAAGATCATTATTGCTCTGGCCCGAAAGCTTCTTGTCGCGCTTTGGAAATATGTTGTAACCGGCGTCGTGATAGATGGCGCGCGCCTGAAGAACGCCTAAAATCCGACTGACGTAGTAATCTACCGAAACCCGATCAGTTTCGGCAGATCCAGGCTGGCGAACCGGAAGTCTTCTTTGGCCTAAACAGCCGCGTATGAGGATGGTCACGCCTTCCTGAACCCAGCCCATCGAACGCGGGAGCGTGGAACCGCTGCTTATGCGGCGACCGAATATAAGGTTGTCCCGGCTTCTCATAGCCGAGGAAAGACCTGGGTTCACCTGGATACTGACAACGAGGATTGAGCGCCGATGGCTTGACCAATCATCATATAAAGAAGATTGCGAATGGGCGATCGTCGCCTTGACCTTTCCAGACCTGTTCACGGGCTACGAGCAAAAATGTGCCGACCGGGCCTTGCGTGACTGGTGGCCGAGCGAGTGGGAAAACATCCACGGTCGCAAGCTTGAAACCGGTAAATCCCATCTCAAGGATCAGCAGGCTTTTGAGCGAAATCATGCCGATCACTGGGTCGTAATTTCTGCACTTCGTTCTGAGCATCACCCCGGCATAACCGAGGTGATTGCCACGCGGGGTGGCAGGCGCGATCTTCATGTCGAGGAACAACGCTTTCTGGTGCCGTCCGCCGAATATCAGCCTGGCCGCTTCGGTTTCGTCATCGACGTGACCCGCCATACGGCCTATGACGGACCGTCGTCCTTCGCCACCTGGCAGGGGAGGCAAGCGTCATGAACGCGATTAACTCTCACGTCCTGCTTTCCCCATGGAGGCGGCCCATCGGGAGACGCGGCGTCACCTCGGCCTGCTGCGCCGGCAGATCGAAGACCGTGTCGAGCCTATCACTGTCACCCTGAAGGCGAAGGCAACGAAACGGTTGCACAGGTTGGCCGGATCAAGGTGGATCCGTTAGACGAAATGCCGTTCCTGTCGCATCTGGAGCACCTTGCATTCGAACGCAGCGCAGAGATCGAGGCACTGTCCTGCAAGATTGCCTGTCAGGAAGCTGCGATAACTGGGTTTAGGGCACGGCATGACAGGCACGACAACCGCCATCAGGAATGGGCGCAGAAGAGCCGCTCTGTCAGCGAGCCTGTATTCTGCCCCGGTAGCCGCAGACCCGTCCTGCTTCCGGTCGTCCAGCGAAGAAGCGATGGCGGTTCGGGAAACGCGGTAAAGTCAGAGACTGGTCGCGAGGCTTGATGATGTCCTTTGCCGGTTTCGTTGTTTCGGGTCTCCCCCTGACCGTCCCGTCCTTCGGTTTTGCTGCGGTCTGAACCGGCGTCCGTTCGGTTCAAGGCCGCTGTCGCGCCGCAGGCGGCCGCCGCCCTCTTGATCGCAAAGTGTTCCTGCGTCCTGCGCAGGGCGAAAGCCCCGCTGGTTCGCAAGCTCACTCCGCTCCCTCAAGGTCCGCGGACCCTGATCCGCCCGTCTTGCGCCAGTTCTCTTCGACCGCACCGAAGGACAGGACGGCCAGGGGGCCTGACGCTTCGCACAAACCGGAAAGGATATCACCATGGCCAAGCCCGCAACCCAATTCCGCCAGACAGCCCGCCCTTCTGCCCGCGTCGTCCAACTCCGCAAAGGTGCCACTATCGAAATGGTCCGCCTGACCTGCCCCGATGAAGCGCAGGCGCTCAAGATCGCCGAGAGCTTCGCAACTGCCATCCTTGACAGCGACGGTATCCGCGACATGCATGAGCGCCTGATCATCGAGACTGCAACCGCCCTCTCCGAGGGGCTTGGCGAACGGGCGATGCAGATCCATCTCCAGCGCATCGTCGGTGCCTATGTAGGATCGGCCCATGGCGCTGGCCAGTTCTACAGCAAGGCCGTCACCGAAGCGCGCGACGCGACCGCCAAGAATGCCGTTGATGCCCGCGATGAGGACATCGATGGCCCTGTCGGCTATGACAGCGCCGCCCAGCGCAAGCGTGAGTTCGCAGCCGATATGGGTGTCCAGGCGCACGCACTCCGCATGGCAGCCGAAGGCGCTGTTGCAGCCTATGAACAAATTGTCGGCGAGGTCTGGAAGCCCTTCGATCGCCCGGTCGAAAACCCCGGCCAGTCCCTCGATCGCAAGGCGGCCGTCGCACAGATGTTGGCTTTCGATTGAGACCGATCTGGCGGAGCTTCGGCTCCGCCATTTTCATGGTGCGCGTGCCCTCTCAGCCCGCTATCGCTGGCGCACAAGCCTTTAGTCACGGCTTTCTTTTGATCATACTGGTGACGTTTTCGATTTTGTCGAGCCAGGCCGCAGCGGTCAAATTGCTCCAGGAGATGATCTTGCGAATCCGCTCATACACTTCCTGAATGTTGCGCCGGAACATCGGTTCATGGTGTGCGATGCGGTTTCGCAGATCACGTATCTTGAAAAGGGTATCGTTTCCTACGCCGCGTAAGGCTTGAACGGTTCTGCTGCTGTCCGTGTTCGGAAACACTGTCCGAAAATGCGCGTTCCAGATCGCACCGTCATGCCCATGTGTCAGCATCTTCTCCCAGAAGACAAAGTTCAATTCGGCAACAATCTTCCCTGATGTCGACAGAGAACGAAGTCCCATAAGGTTTCGACGCGGACTGTATCCCGTCGGGGGATTTCGCAAGCTGATTTCGAAGCCTCGTTCCCATGGCCAATTCGGCCCATAGGTCGATTCTATTGCCGAGACGATTGAATTGCGAACGCTGACTTCGCATATCTGAAGGGGAACGAAGAATGCCGATGAGAGTTCAAGATTCCACTGGTAGAGTTCCAGCGCCGCTTCTTTGTCACCGGCCTTTTCAGCCAGATAAGTTGCGAAACGCGGAGCCGATAAAACGGTCGGGAGATTATGGATTTCGTCGTGTGTGAATGGCAATTGTTCGGTCCCGTCGCAGACAGCAGAGGTCAGCTTGTCATTGACAAATACACGTGATTCTGACTAATTAGAAATCGAAAGGCGCGTGAGGTCGCGGGGTAACACCACCCTCATCGTCATACGATAAATGGAAATAGCTCGCCACTGGCGGGCTTTTTCATTTTCAGCTAGTCATTCGCTGTCGTCTATGGCGTCCGGCTCTTCTGACATCCCAGCCTGAACTCAACCGGCGTGCGGCGTCAGCTCCCCTTCGATTGGTCCTTCTAGAACGCGGCGACAACGGTATTGGGAGGTTATTCCCCACCCATCGCGTCCCGTCCCTCCTGTCGGTCCTGCAGGAGCCGGCGACAAGCGCAACGGCATCGCCGCCCTTCTCTTCGTTCCGGCCTTCCGGTGCGCCTGCCACCGATCGCTCCTGTCCTCGGCCCTCCACGACGGGGCCGCGATGGGCGCGGCCTCCTCAAAAACGGAGGCCTGGAATATGAGCAGGAAATCAGAAAATACGCGCACAGACATTTACGCGCGCATCACTGACAGGATCGTCGCCGATCTCGAAATAGGCGTGCGCCCGTGGGTGCAGCCTTGGAGCGCCCGAAATATCTCCAGGAGGGTCAGCCGACCGCTACGATATAATGGCCAACCCTATTCGGGGCTTAATGTTCTCCTTCTCTGGTCAGAAACCGTTGCCAATGGCTTCGCTTCATCGACGTGGATGACGTTTCGCCAAGCCAGTGAGCTTGGCGCCCATGTACGGAAAGGTGAGGCGGGTACAACCGTCGTCTATGCCAGCCGCTTCACCAAGACCGAGAAGAACTCTGATGGCTGCGGCGTCGAGCGCGATATCCCGTTCCTCAAAGCCTACACCGTCTTCAATCGCGACCAGATCGATGGTCTTCCCGATCACTATACCCGCGATCCGGAACCTGACGACAAGCCGCTCGAACGCATCGAACATGCTGATCGCTTCTTTGACAACACCGGCGCAAAAGTTCGTTATGGCGGCGACAAGGCTTATTATTCCCCGACCTTCGACCATATCCAGCTGCCGCAGCCCGAACAGTTCCGGGATGGTGCTTCCTTCGTCGCAATCCGCGCCCACGAAACCTTGCACTGGACGTCTGGGCCCGGCCGTCTGAACAGGGATCTCAGCCGCTACCACAAGGATCGCCGCGAGCGGGCCTTGGAAGAGATGCTCGTGGAATTGGGCTCAGCGATGCTGTGCGCTGATCTGGGCATTGTGCCTGAGCTTGAGCCCCGACCGGATCATGCCGCCTATATTCAGAGTTGGGCTGAAATCCTTGGTTCGGACAAGCGAGCCATTTTCCAGGCAGCCGCCCATGCGCAACGGGCAGTCGCCTATCTGCATGATCTTCAGCCTAAAGCGAAGACCGGATGAAAAACCATGAAATGCTTTTCGCGGACACACTCGAAGGGGAGGGGAGATGCCCTCCTCGACGTCCAGCTTTCGTGTGTGCCGTTTAGGAACATTGCAGATATCGTCGAAGCGATCTGCGTTTTCTTTCGCGTTCGTCTCTATGGCGTTTCCCATGCCGATCAACGTCCATAAACCGCAAGCCGACGTGTTTAAGCGCAAGTTCATGCATATGGACGACGTCAGCATTGCAACCGCCTTCGGCATTGGCCAGAAGAAGGCGATCAAACGACGTAAACGGCAGGACCCATCGAATGAGTTCCTCCTCAATGGCGATCCCGTATAGCTGAAAGAGGCCTGCCGCGTGCCTGCTGATTTTGACGCGTTCGCCTCTCTTCCTTCTTTTCAGCCGGGACCCGTGGATGTTACGAAAACCGGGTCGCCCGTCGTATATCCGAGAACGGGAAACCTCTCCAGGATCGGCCTCAGCGCAGGCGCCTTTGTGTTGAACGCGTTCGCTGTTCATGAGAAGCCATAGGACGTCGAAGGCGGCTTTTGGGAAATGGCGGGATTGGCGCCGACCGGACCGACCATGAACACATTTTCCATCATCTCGTCGCCACAGGTGTTTGCCGCGAACTCCATGCCATAGGTCACGCTCCTTCACGATGACACAGGGGCGCGCCTTGCGCAGACCTCGATGCATTCGGTGTGACCAAGAGACGCCTTCGTCTCGATCACCATTTCGCAACGGTCGACCACAACTTTCTTCCCCTGCGAACAGGTTCGCATTCCTCGCGAAACAAGAAAGCCGCCGCCGTCCGTCCTCCACTTCGTTTCGGCCCGGCAAGCCACCCCGTTGAACAGGTCAACGGGGACCCCGGGGGTGCGACGTCGATCGCTCCCGGTCAATTCACCGCCATCGAGGCCGCGATAGGCGCGGCCCGACCAACCCGAAAGGAACACGACAATGGCAGTCATCGGCGAATTCACCACCACCGGCAACAACGCCATCATCGGCAATGTGCGCACTCTCACGGTCAGCATGAAGGCCCGCCTCAATCCCATCGAACGCACCTCGCGCGACGCTCCCGACTTCCGGATCACCGCTGGGAACGGCGTCGAAGTCGGCGCAGGCTGGAAGGCACTGTCCAATGATGGCGAGGAATATATCTCGGTCAAGCTGGACGATCCGAGCTTCAATGCTCCGATCACCGCCGCATTGTGGCCGAGCGAGAAGGACGGCGAATACGCTCTCATCTGGAACCGTCCGAAGCGGGAGGCTTGACCGCTACGACCTGGAGCTTCGCCGAAAGGCGGAGCTCTTATGATTTCGCCTCATGGGGGCATAGGTGCCCTTCGCATCACGCCTGCTTCCAACGCTTCGCGTCCATTTTATGGAGCGTGGACGTCTCCAATTGCAACGCCGCCTCATCCTGATCCACTTCAGAATTTCGGCGTTTGGTGCCAAAGAGGCGATGGTCTCCGCTCAAACCGCATCATGCTCTTGGTTGGGCATCCCGATCGCGCTTGGCAAAGCGCGTGGCTATGACCTAAATTGACGTCAATGATCCAACGCCAGCGTAAATCACCTTCAGGTTCTTCTTCATGTCGCGTCCTTCCATACTTTCCCCGATCATACACCTTGCCATATCAGACCTGACGAATGTCGATCTCATGGCCAGTCCGATGGCGATCAACGGGATGAAGCTCCTGCGATATGCCAAAGAAGAGGGCGGGATCCCTTTGACAAAGACCAATCGCAATTTCCACAGACGTTGCGTCGAATGGGCCGCAGAGGAGTTTCAATGGCCCGGGCACACACCTCCCGATCTCCATGCTGTCAACAAGGTTCTGAACGAGCCGGATATGCAGCCTTTATGGGTTTTACACGGACTGTTTCTGGACACTCGCCTGATGAGGCACTTCAAGGGCAAAGCGGTCCTGACAAAGGCCGGGACCAGCACGCTCGGCAACTTCGCAGAGCTGCAGGCACTCCTGACTGAGCACATGCTGGTCACGCCGATAATGGATCGGGCGCCTCGTGAGGCGATGCGCATTTTTTGGGATATCGGTCACATGTTATCTGTGGTGTCAAACAGGCTCGACGATTGGGTAACCTTGGGTGAGATGACCCCATGGCTTGTGCCCGTTGATCTCTTTCATACCCGGGGAGCCTTAACCCCTCTATTTTCTGCCTGCCTCTACACCTCGACGGACTTTGTCAGGCCACTTAAATGGCTTGGTCTCCTGGAGGAACACCCTGAAGACCGGCCGGCGACGGCCCTTGAGAAACGCCGTTACCGAAAAACCAGGCTCTTCGGGCAGGCACTGCGTGTTCTGACGCCAGGACCAAATGGCAAAGGCAAGCCAGAACGAGCGCATCATTTGCGGGTCGTTCATTGAAAGCGGACCATCTCTCAAGACGAGATGGGGATTTCGCGTTCCGCACATCCCGAGGCTATAGTCACGTCGTATAAGCTGTGCCTATGTGCAATTTCCACCATGGGTCAGGGATCTTGAAATAATACGTTCAGTCGCTGACATAGCTATAGCGCGTCGATCAGGATGAGACGAGCAGTCATCGCAATTGTCAGCACTCTTTCGCTCTCGGCCTGTGCCAAGCAACCGGACGCAATCGTACCCGTCGACATTCCGATGGCCGCATATACGGGGCAATCCTGCCCGGGCTTGGCAAGTGAGCTGAAGAACGAACAGGACAAGCTTGCGTCTCTCTCCAAGTCCCAGAACTCTGCGGCTACGGGAGATGCCGTCGGCGTGTTCCTCATCGGAGTCCCAATGTCGTCCGTCGCCGGTGGTGACAGGGAAGGCGACATTGCCGTCTCGAAGGGTAAGGTCCTTTCCATACAGAATGCCATCAAAGCCAAGGGCTGCAAGTAAGCAGCCCGGATTGGGCTACCTACTGCCGGCTCAATGCCCCGCCTCATGGTGGGGGAGTTCTTCATTGAAGATGAATTGCCAATGCCGACCCGGCACTTTGATCGCGGGCGCCCCGAGCATTGAACCATCACCTATCGTTCCTGGCGATCCATGTTGAGATGAACCCGCAAGGCTCGCTCGACAATCTCGGACGGCGCAACCTTCAACCGCAAAGCCTCGATCTTGACGGCCATGATCACCGATGAACTGATGACAATCCTGAAACGCTCTGGCGTATCAATCGGAACCTGATCGCGCATCACATTCCTATTGCCTGTCATCGGCAGGCCTGTTCCCGCGACCCCTGCTTGAATAGCAACACCGCCAGGGACAGGCGCCTTCATAGGATCGATGCTCTGGGCAGGGAGAGCGTCTCCGTAAGAACCGCTTTTGCCGATCGATTCATTGATCAACGCATCAAGGTCCGAGATGGTCCGGCGCGAGCGCGGAAGGGGCGGTGGCTTGGTCATGGGAATTCCTGTTATTGAGGATCGATAGCAGCCTTCATGTCAGCGATCAGGTCGAGGATATTGCGTCGCGCCTTGGCGACCTGTTCGGTCTTTGATGCATCCCGGGCAATCGAAAGAAGCGTCCCCGCTTCAAGGGCGAATTGCTCATAAACCTTGCGAGCCCGCACGAATGTCGAAAGCGCCGGGAGTTGGTTGTCGCGGATCATCTGGACAGCATCCTGAAAAACGGCCGTATGCGCGTCGATGCCTTCGACCCGATTGAGAACCAGACGAAGGGGCGCATGTTTCAGGTTGGTTTGCGCCCAGCCGAACAGTTTTATGGTTTCGATCATTTCCATCGCATTGGCCTTTGTCGGAACAAGCGTCAGGTCACTGCCGACAACGGCGGCGATCAAAAGGTCATTCATCGAACCCTGGACATCGATGAGGGTGATATCGTGCTCGCACCTCTTCAATTCGGCTTTGAGTTCTTCCATGTTACTGACGCCAACGCCCTTCAGCGTCTGCGGCAAGGTTCCGGCATGTCTGCAACGCTCAAGCCATTGAAGGCACGAACGTTGTTTCTGATCGGCATCAACAATCAGAACACTCGCCCCGGCGCTCGCAAGCTCGGTCGCAACAAGAAGACAAAGCGTGGACTTCCCGACTCCGCCTTTGGTATGCGCAAATGCAATAGTTGCCATTTAAGGTGCATCCGTATTTATTTTGTATATGTAAATTATTTAATTTTTCTCAGGCTGCCAAGCCCCCAAAACCTCTTCCGTCACTACGGGCACCAACCGCCATAAAATCCGGGATAACCCGGCTCACACTGATGTTCAGCTGGCGCCTCGAAGTCATCAAGTCATGTCGGCCCAAAGTGCCACATTGTACCCATATGGCTCTCTCGGCTGGCATGGCCATTATGCAGACGATGGACGGCAAGCCCCGCCCAGCACGTCTGGTCCGCTGCATCATTTGCCATCCCCCACATCTCAGGCGGTTCAGCAAGCCATGCCCGTATGGGCCTTGGCGCCGGTCATCCTCCTCTGGATCGCGTGGCTGCCGAGCCATACCAGCCTTTTGGAGAGTGCGTGACCAACGTGGACCAATAGCCATTCAAGCCATTGTTTTTATTTTATTTTTTTATTGGCAGGATAGCAGTTTGCGTGATACGAAAACTGACATGTGCCCGATACGGGCGAGGAATTTGCCGGCTCTTTCAATGCACGGCATCCGGAACAAGCGACCGAGGTTGATAGGGGTATGGGCAGGCAAAATCTGCGAAAGCACATCGTGCATGTCAGGTTGAACGACGCTGAATTGCGCGATCTCGAACACTGTTGCCGTGAAACCGGCCTGACCATCAGCGAGACGCTTCGCCGGTTTTCCAATCAGGTAAGAAGCGCAGTGAACGGAGCCGACGCTCTACACACCAACCCGCTTTTGGCACATGCCGACAGCCTGAAACACATCACGGCAAAGCTCGAGGAGATTGCCAGCCATCTGGCCCAGGGACAAAATTCTCCGCCAAATTTGCTGGTCGAGCACATCCTCCGTCTCGCCGAGCTCATCAATCTCCAGGCCTTGGAGATTGACACACTCTTCGAAACAGCCTCTCAAACGGCCAATGCTTCGGATGAGGACGATGCCTGAACTCGATTTGCTCCTTGCATTGCTGGACGAAATCGAGCGCAATCGTCGCAAGAAAAAGCTCGCAACGGCTGTGGCCCTCGACATTCTGCAGGGGCCAATAGCCCCCAACACGAATACTGAACAGAGCAACCGGTCAAACGTTGCGCGAACAGCCTCCAGCCGCTCGCAGCTGTCGAACAACAGTTGCGAACGCCCCTGGTCAGGCCCGAACGCGCCTCAAGGGGATCCGGCAATTGAGGCGTTTCGTCGCCGTCGAGGTGTTGGAGCGGGAGGCCGAAGGCCATCGGCATTCTCAAAGACGGCACAAAGCACCGATGTCGATCGCCGGCAAAAGGGTGACGCCAATGTCCGACGTGACCTACAACATGAACGTGTTCTGATATCGATCGGTGCGCAGCCTGCCGTTGTCAAACTTGTCAGCTTTGCATCAGGCCGGACGAGGGTGGGCAAGTTATTGACCTATCAAAGTCGTCAGGGCGAAATTCCCGTCGAAGACCAGAATGGAGAAGTCTGCTCAGGGCCTGACTGGATCCGCTCGGTTGCCGACACGTGGGCAGAAGATGACGGGCGACAACCGTCGAAAGATGCGTTGCGATTGACGGCCCGGATCAACGCCGCGCGCGTCCCCTCACATGAGATGATCACAGAGGCCCTGAAAAACGCACTTGTTGGGCACCGGTTCGCCTGGCACGTGGTGGACCAAAACACCGACAGGTTTCAAAATATCGAACTTGTCGTCAGCGCGGCGCGAACGCGCTTACAAGACGAAGCAAAACCCGGACGAATTTTTGACACCCGCAAATCTCGTGCAAGTCTCGAACAGGCTTTGAAAAGCGCCTTTGGTGCCGACACGGAAATCAATGTGCAAGGGTTCGCCCACGGGGTCGAAGGTGTGGCGCGCTATCTCTGCCAGTTGCACAAGGCAGGCCGTCATGTCGTCTTTGTCAATCGAACGGACCGTGCAGGCCGGCACGGCGATGTCTTCATGCTTTCGACCGATCACTCGGCACTTGACGAAGCCAAGACATGGAAGCGTGACTTGAGATCCCAGGAACGTCGCGATGTGGCCCATATCGTGATCAGCGCCCGAGCCGGCACTTCAAAAGAGGCCTTCGTCAACGCCGTTCGGGCCATGCTCGCACGCGAATTTGCCGATCATCGCTACCTCTTCACGTGCCATGAGGACCGGAGTCATATTCACGTCCACGCTGCCGTAAAAATGCTCTCAGAGAACGGCAAACGTCTTCATCCAAAAATTGACGACCTGCGCCGCTGGCGGCGGACAATTGCAGAAGAGGCGCGCCAGCACGACATCCCCATGGATGCCGTCAGCCGTTTCGAACGCGCCAATCCTCCGGCCTACAGGATGAAAGATATCCGCAGGGTCGAACGCGGAGAGGCATCGCTCGCCACCATACGCCGCGTAGAAGCGGTGCGAAACGGCGCCGTCCATATACCGGTGCGCGAAGAGGGAAGGCGTCATGCGGCGTCATCGGCAATGGGGTGGGCGAGATTTGGCGACAGACATCTGGTGTCGAGCGTCCGGGAATCTTCTGTCCCTGACGGTCATGTGCGCTTTTACCGGACCGTTGCTGACCAAGAGGGAAAGCGGGAACAGGTCTTTTCCACCGATCGTGAGCACATGGCCCAATTGGCTTTGCAGATCGCAAACCCGTTGCGGTTCATCGATCTGCTGAAAGAACAAGTCCTGAAGCTAGCACCAAAACGCGAATCCTCAGGTATCGTTATCAGCCTGCCTTCCGATATTGCCCGAACAAGCACGGTCATTGATGCGACCGATCCAAACCAGATCCGTCTTTATCAGGCAAGAACAGCTGCCGCTGATACGGTAGCTCGCCATCTTCATGCGGCCTCACCTGATGATCCGGCCCAACCATCCCAGGAGAAAACCGAAATGGCAGACCTTGAAATCATGACGTCGGCTTTCGCCGAAATGGAAACCAACCTCAACCAGATTGCATCGACGCTTCCGCCGGAACGCCTTGAAGCCTTCAATGGACTGCGCTTCAACTTGAAATCTACGCAGACGAAAATCGTCGAGACCCAGACCAGGATCGAACGGAAGAGAAGCAGGATAGAGGGGGATACATTCGTGTCACCCGTCGCCCATGCCTTCGTCAATTTCGTCGCCGAACGGCGGGGCGAGACCATGCTTTACCGCTACCGCAAGGGCTATGGTCGCGTTGGTGAAGTGGCCTTCAGTGATCACGGAGACCGATTGGAAATCACGAACTGGCGCGACACCAAAACCGTGCTGGCCGCGTTTCAACTTGGCATCGAAAAATGGGGGACGGTATCCGTCAGCGGTTCAGACCGCTACAAGACACTTTCCGTCGAGCTTGCGGCAAAATATGGATTTCGACTTGCCAACCCGGAACTGCAGGATGCCTTGGCTTCAGCACGGGAAAAAGTGGCGCAACATCTTCATCAGACACCGCAAATTGCGGCCGGATCCTATGGGAAACTGGCAGCAGAGGGCACATCGCCAATCCAAAAGCAGGCCGATGATCGTTCGCCCAACTCGGAAACGGCCGCCCAGACATTTGAGAAGAGTCCGCCTACCCAGCATCCGGATAAGAAAATGGCGCCGTCTCGCAATGGCATCGACGGAGTCAAGACAGATGAGCAAACACGCTCTTCGCTCGAGCCTGAAAAGGCCGCGTCGAAGGAAGGGGGGCGTTCCGCCGTCACAGGAACAGATCACGACCAAGCCGCGTCAATGGGTGTAGTCGGACAGAAGGTTGACCTGATCAACACACCAGAACGTCCGGAAAGGTCAGAAACGGCAGGCCATCAAATGGACAGCAACCAGAAAAGACCGGTCGCCGGGCAAAGACAAAAACGAGCCATCCTTGAGGAGATGAGGAGGCTTGAGCCGGGCCGCCGGACGGATGCGGAAACCGAGATCGCCCTTGAGACGGTGAAGCAAAAAACAAGGGCCTTGGCGAAACGGGAGAGCAAGGAGGCAGAGCGATCAGTTCAATCGGTGGAACGCCCATTTGACGGAGGCGGCGATGATTACGCTTACCGCACGAAAGCAGAGGCATCCGCTGCACAGCGGGCTGCAAAATCCCTTAATGATCACCCGCAAAGAACACTGCCATTCGATCCGGCTCAATCGCCCGAGATCGAGCATCAGCGACAAAGCCACGAGGCGATTCTGGACGAAAAGAAAGCCAAGGAGCAGATCAAGGCGGACAAGAAAAGTCGCAAACCCCGTGAAAAGCCGTGAGACCGTCCAGCCCAGATGCGGATGTATCGAGTTTCAGTTTTCTCGGCTCTCAAGTCGGGAGCCTGCTATTTGCAAATGCACTAACTCGCTCCGTCATTGAAATCTTGTGGATTGCTTCATGACAAAATTGCCGAACGGATCCAGACAGGGAATGCTCGCCAAAATGGAGATTGACCGGTGAAGAATATCGATCTGGAAAACCTGACCGAGGCCGAACTGATTGCACTCCATGATGCCGTCATTGACAGGCTTCATGCGCTCCATCGTGTCAAAACAGCGAAAGCGCTTTCCACCCTGTCGATCGGCCAGCGGGTCAGCTTCACGGACAATAGCGGTGATAAGCAATATGGCATTATCATCCGGCGAAACCGGAAAACCATGACCGTCCACTCGCCAAATGGACGACAGTGGAACGTGTCTCCGCAATTGATGAGCCCGGAAATCGAGGTCAGAAACGCGGACCGAGGCAACATCGTTTCATTCAAGCCGCCGCAGAGCGAACGCAAGCCCTGATCGAGCAAAGTCCTTGGGGGGAATTTGATCGATGGCGCACGTAAGAAAGGCGCTCTTGATGCCGGTCGCGGCGAGGGGACTTTGAGTTTCGATCCGAGAACCATCGCGACATCGTCCGAGCAAGATGCATCAGGAAGCGAAAACCGTTTGACCCGAGAGACTTCGAACACGTTTAGCGTCGCTGAACGTGTTGGTTTCGACCGTAGTGTGACCGCGTCTCCCCGATTTTTGTTTCAGCGTGCCTCCGCGGAAGCGTTACGGGCAACGATGGTCAAGAAGAATCGCCAACGATCGCGGGCGGCTTTCGGGGAAATCAGCGGCATCAGAAGGATCTTCAATATCGGCACGACAATCGGCGCACGCCTGAAGATGACCAGTGAAGCCCGATCAAAAACTGCCCAATGGTGACCCGTCGCAGTTCCTTACGTTCGGAGTTTCGGGAGGGATCCGTGACAGCAGATGACGCGATCGGCCGCCGGATCACTCCGGCGGCCGATCTCTCTAGAGGTTTCAGGCCTGCTTCGCCTTTTCAGCGTCAGCCTTCTTCTTGTCGTCGATCAGTTCGTACCACATGGCGTTCAGCACCGCGAAAGCGGCGGCCAGCGGCAGGCCGAGAAGCCAGGAAAAATACCACATATCGCTCTCCCTTCTCAGTAAGCGTGGTTGGTCGGGTCGGTCACATCCTTGGCTTCCACCTTGCCCCACAGCACCTTGTAGACGTAGCTGGTGTAGGCAAGGATGATCGGCACGAAGATCAATGCACAGACCAGCATGATGAACAGCGTCATATGGCTGGAAGAGGCATCCCAGACCGTCAGGCTCGACTTCGGATCGATGTTCGACGGCAGGATGAAGGGGAAGGTCGAAAGACCGGCGGTCGAGATGATGCCAAGGATCGACACCGAACTCATCAGCCATGGCAGACCGTCCTTCTTGGCTGCAAAGGCAACGAGCGAGCCAAGCGCACCGATGAAGCCGAGCGCCGGAGCGATCATCATCCACGGATGCGTTGCATAGTTCTGGAACCAGACGCCGGAGGCCACTTCAACCGTCTTGTAGAGCGGGTTGGAGGGACCATCGGTGACGACGACCGAGGTGAAGCGGAAGCCGTCGATGATCGTCAGCCAGAAGCCGCCGAGCGCGAAGAGCACGATCGTCAGGATAGCGGCCACCATGCCGAACTTGCGGGCGCGGGCGTTCACGTCGCCGCTGGTCTTCAGCGTGATCCAGCCTGCGCCATGCATGGCCAGCATGGTGACGGAGACGAGACCGGCGAGAATGCCGTAGGGGTTCAGAAGTTCGAACAACGTCGTGCCTTCGTAGAAGATGCGAAGATCATCCGAGAAGCGGAACGGTACGCCCTGCAGAACGTTGCCAACGGCAACCCCCATGACGAGTGCCGGAACGAAGCCGCCGATAAACAGCGCCCAGTCCCAGCCGCTGCGCCAAGCGGCACTTTCGCGCTTGGAGCGATATTTGAAGCCAACCGGACGCAGGATGAGCGCGAAGAGGATCGCGAACATCGCCAGATAGAAGCCCGAGAAGGACACGGCATAAAGCGGCGGCCAGGCGGCGAAAATGGCGCCGCCACCGAGGATCAGCCAGACCTGATTGCCTTCCCAGACCGGGCCGACGGTGTTGATGACGACACGGCGTTCCGTATCGCCCTTGGCAACGAAGGGCAGGAGCGTGGCAACGCCCAGATCGAAGCCATCCATGATGGCAAAGCCGATCAAGAGCGCGCCGAGAAGAAGCCACCAGATGATGCGCAGGATTTCATAATCGAGAAGCGTGTGAAGTATCATAGCCTTACTCCGCCGGTACGATGGTCTTGGAAATGAGTTCGGGTTCCGGGTGGCCGTCATCCGACTCCGGGCCCTTACGAATGGAGTAGAGCATCAGCCCCATTTCGATGATGAAGAGGATCGTATAGATCACCGCAAAACCTGCGATGGTGATGAGCAGCGTCAGCGCACCGAGGTTCGAGACGGCGGCTGCGGTCGGCAGGACGCCTTCGATAAT
>Ga0209794_1000984_pt1 | contig 27809 bp, 19 predicted proteins | sample EBPBio232013_DNA_FD_185869 | JGI IMG/M metagenome (GOLD analysis project Ga0209794, IMG submission 185869) | Wastewater treatment Type I Accumulibacter community from EBPR Bioreactor in Madison, WI, USA - Reactor 1_5/23/2013_ DNA (SPAdes)... | ecosystem: Engineered > Bioreactor > EBPR >... | reverse complement strand
ACGCAAGCGCCAGTTTTTGTCGATGGCGTCAGTTTAATTGACGGACTAGGCTTGCGCCCATGAACGAAAGCCCCATCCAGACCCACACCCAGACCCACCTCCAGGTGAACGGCCGCCACTACCAGTTGCCGCGCGCGCCCACCGTCATCGTCTGCATCGACGGTTGCGAGCAGGAGTACATCAACCTCGCCGTGCAGGCCGGCGTGGCGCCGTTCTTCGCGCGGCTGCGCGAACGCGGCAGCGTGCTGTCCGCCGACTGCGTGATGCCCTCGTTCACCAACCCCAACAACCTGTCCATCGTGACCGGCGCGCCGCCCAGCGTGCACGGCATCTGCGGCAACTACTTCTTCGACCCGCAGGCCCAGGCCGAGGTGCTGATGAACGACGCGCGCTACCTGCGCGCGCCCACCATCCTGGCGGCCGCCGCCGCGGCCGGCAGCAAGGTGGCCGTGGTCACCGCCAAGGACAAGCTGCGCAGCCTGCTGGGGCACGAGCTGAGCGGCATCTGCTTCTCGGCCGAGAAGGCCGACCAGGCGACGCTGGCGGACAACGGCATCGCCGACGTGCTGTCCAAGGTGGGGCTGCCGCTGCCTTCGGTCTACAGCGCCGACCTGTCGCAGTTCGTGTTCGCCGCCGGGTTGATGCTGCTGAAGAGCGAGCGGCCCGACCTGATGTACCTGTCGACCACCGACTACGTGCAGCACAAGCACGCGCCCGGCACGCGCGAGGCCAACGACTTCTACGCGATGATGGACGGCTACCTGGCGCAGATGGACGCGCTGGGCGCGGTGATCGGCATCACCGCCGACCACGGCATGAACGCCAAGACCGACGCGCTGGGCCGCCCCAACATCGTGTTCCTGCAGGACCGGCTCGACGCCGCGCTGGGCGCCGGCGCCGCGCGCGTGCTGCTGCCCATCACCGACCCCTACGTGGTGCACCACGGCGCGCTGGGCTCCTACGCCACGGTCTACGTGACGCGGCCGGCCGACCGCGCCGAGGTGGCGTCGTTCATCGCCGCGTTGCAAGGCGTGGACGAGGTGCTGACGCGCGAGCAGGCCGCCGCGCGCTTCGAGCTGCCGGCCGACCGCATCGGCGACCTGGTGGTCCTGGCCCACCGCCTGGCCGTGCTGGGCACGCGGGCGGCGCAGCACGATCTGGCCGGGCTGACGGTGCCGCTGCGCTCGCACGGCGGCCTGTCCGAGCAGCGCGTGCCGCTGCTCTTCAACCGCCCGCTGCACCCCGCGCCGGCCGCGCGGCTGCGCAACTTCGACGTCATGGCGCTGGCGCTGAACGACGCAAAATAGTTTCGACAATAGTTTCGACACCAGCGCCGGCACCGGCGCCGGCGCCGGCACCGAACGAGGAGACCGATCCGTGATTCGCAAGCTCTGGCAGCACGCGCTGCTGTTCGCGGCCCTGGCCGGCACGGCGACGCTGGCCGCGGCGCAAGCCTATCCCAGCAAGCCGCTGCGCATGATCGTCGGCTTTGCTGCCGGCGGCTCGACCGACAAGCTGGCGCGTGCGCTGGCGCAGCAGATGACCGAGATCCTCGGCCAGGCGGTGGTGATCGAGAACAAGCCCGGCGCCGCCGGCAACCTGGCGGCCGAAGCCGTGGCCGGCGCGCCGGCCGACGGCTACACCTTGTTCATGGCCACGCTGAGCAGCCAGGCGATCAACCCACATCTCTACGCCAAGCTGCGCTTCGACCCCGTCAAGAGCTTCGAGCCGGTCGCCCTGGTGGCCAAGTATCCGCTGCTGCTGATGGTGCCGCCGCAATTGCAGATGACCAGCGTGTCCGACCTGGTGGCCTACGCCAAGGCCCATCCCGGCGCCACGTTCTTCTCGTCGGCAGGCAGCGGCTCGCCGGGCCATCTGGCCGGCGAGATCTTCAAGGCGGCCGCTCAGGTCGACGTGCAGCACGTGCCCTACCGCGGTGGCGGGCCGGCCATGATGGCGGTGATGAGCAACGAGGCGCAGTTCGCCTTCGAAACCATCCCCAGCGCCGTGGGCCTGACGCGCGGCGGCAAGCTCAAGGCCCTGGCGGTGACGTCCGATGCACGCTCCGGCGCCGTGCCCGAACTGCCGACGATGCAGGAAAGCGGATACAAGAGCTTCTCGGTCACCTCGTGGGCCGGCCTGCTGGTGCCGGCGGGCACGCCCAAGGACGTGGTGACGCGGCTGCACCAGGTGGTCAACCAGGCGCTCGGCAGCGCCGCGATGAAGGCGTCGATGGCGCAGGACGGCGCCGAGCCCGGCAAGGGCTCGCCGGCCGACTTCGCGCGCTTCATGGCCGACGAGTACAAGGCCTGGGGCGAGGTGGTGCGGCGCTCCGGCGCCAAGGCCGAGTGAGCGGGCGGCGCGGCCGCCGGCGGACCAGTGCCCGCAACCGAGGCCAGCCAACAACGGCCGCTCAGCCCGGCCGCTTCAGCACCTTGGTGGCCTGCGCAATCGCGCGGCTTGCCGCCGGCAGGCGGTCGTAGCTGGCACGCTCGAACAGCCGGCGCTGGGTGAGCTCCAGCGCGGCGCGGGGCTGGTGCAAGGCGGCCTGGCGGACCTCGGGTTTGAGGCCGGCCCAGACCGCATCGCAGGCCTGGCCCCAGCCGTGCACCAAGGGCCACCACCGCTTGATCGGCAAAGGCGTTTCGGTGCCCAGCACCTTGTTCTGGCCGAACAGCATGGTGTAGCCGACGTCGCGGGCCAGGCCGTCGAAGCGCAGCGACTCCGCCACGCAAAACACCACCAGGCTGCGCAGTTCGAAAGCCTCGGTGCCGTGCACCTGGCCGCGGGCCAGCGCATGCACGGCATGCGACAGGCGCTCGCCGTCGACGCGGCCGGCATCGGTCAGGCTGTCGTAGCGGCCCATGTCCATGTGGCCGGCCAGTTGCGTGATGTACAGGTCGCGTGGCCGCATCTGCAGCTTCAAGGCCTGGGCGTCGTCGTGGGTGTGCAGCAGCAGGGTCACGGGATCGCCGTCGCGACAACAGCGGTAGAAGTCGTTGCCCCAGCGGATGATGTTGCTGTCCTCCGTGAGATCGTCGCGCAGCCGGGCGATCTGCTGCTCCCAGTTGGGCCCGATGACGAGGTCGTTCATGTGCTGCGCTCCGCTCAGGCGCCGACCATAGGACAAGCGACGATCGTCCGCCCTCCCCAAGATCATGGACACCCGCGCCGGGCGCGGTCGCGCCCGCAACGCCCTACACGGCGCCGGTGCCGGCGCGCTCCGTATCATCCGCCGCTTTCTTGTGGAAGGCCGAGCGATGAGCCACTTCGAGACCCGCCAGCACGAGCTGCGCAAGACGCGGCTGCAGATGGTCGACGGCAACCTGACCGCCAACCTGCGCAGCGTGCAGGCCGGCGTCAGCGCGCGCGCCTATGTCGACGGTTATTGGGGCTTCGCGGCGGCGCCGGCCGGCGGCGCCGGCGTGGCGGCGCAGGTGCAGCGCCAGGCGGCCGACAACGCGCGCGCGATGGCCGGCTTCGGCCCGCGCCGCGCCTATGCGCTGCCCGGCGCGCACGCCGCCGGCGAGCAAGCCTCGCACGGCGGGCCGCTGCTGTCGGCGGCCGAATGCAGCGAGCGCATGGCCGCGCTGCACGCGCATTGCATGAAGACCTACCCGGGGCTGCGCTCGACGCGCGTGATGCTGACCGACGAATCGCACCTCAAGCAATTGCAGACCGCCGGCGGCGGCCGTTCGCTGTCGCGCATCCAGCGCGCCGCGGCCTACGTGGTGCTGGTCGGCGAAGACGAGCACGGCGCGCCGATCGAGCTGACCGAGATCGTCTCCGGCCCCGGCAGCCTGGCCGACATCGACTGGTCGCTGGCCGCGCTGGCGCCCAAGCTCGACGTGCTGCACGGCCACCTGCAGGCCAAGCGCCACGCGGTGCCGGCGCGCGGCGGCGAGCACACCGTGGTGCTGGCCGCCGACTTGGCCGGCATGCTGGCGCACGAGGCGATGGGCCACCCCTGCGAGGCCGATGCGGTGCTGGCCGGCGCCGTCACCGCCGGCTTGCGCGACCAGCGCGTGGCCAGCGAGCTGATCACCATGGCCGACCTCGCCCACCACTTCGACGGCCGCGAGCTGATGTGCCCGGTCTACGTCGACGACGAAGGCACGCCAGCCGACGACGTGACGATGATCGAGCGCGGCGTGCTGCGCCAGTTCATGCACAGCCGCGAGACGGCGGCGCGCCTGGGCCTGCCGGCCAGCGGCAACGCCCGCGCCTACGGCCCCGACGACGAGCCGCTGGTGCGCATGCGCAACACCGCCATCCTGCCCGGCAGCAGCACGCAAGACGAGCTGGTGGCCGGCGTCGACGACGGCTACCTGCTGCTCGACACCAGCAACGGCCAGGCCGACTCGACCACCGAGTTCATGTTCGGCATCAGCCTGGGCTACGAGATCAAGGGCGGCAAGATCGGCCGCGCCATCCGCGACACCACGCTGTCGGGCTCGGCGCTGAAGGTGCTGCAAAGCGTGGACGGCGTCGGCCGCGAGATGAAGTGGTCGTGCAACGGCTACTGCGGCAAGAGCCAGCCGATGGTGGTCTCGGTGGGCGGGCCGGCGCTGCGCGCGCGGGCACACCTGGGCGGGGAGTGAAGACGATGAGCGACCTTCAAGACAGCACCGTCGCCGACGCCGTCGACTACGCCAGCGACTACGCCGTCGAGCAAGCCGCCGAGCAGGCTTTGCAGGCGCTGCGGCGGCGTGGCTTCCAGCACGCGCAGGTGACGGCCAGCGAAAGCCGGCGCCGCGAGCTGAACGTGGCGCACAACGAGCCCAGCCTGCTGCGCAGCAGCCTGTCGCACAAGCTGGCGGCCACCGCCATCGTCGACGGCCGCCGCGCCTCGGCCGAGGGCAGCGATGTCAGCGCCGACGGCCTCGCCGCGCTGGTCGATCAGCTGTGGGACAGCGCGCGCTCGAGCCCGCAGGACGAGGCCAACGCCGTCTCCGCCGGCCAGCGCCTGCAGCTGGTGCAGGGCCCGCAGGCCGACGACGCGCAGGCCGACCCGCGCGCCCTGGCCGAGGCGCTGCGCGAGCTGCTGGCATGGCGCAGCGCGCACGCGCCGGCGATGATGATCGAGGAAGGCCAGGCCGCGCATGCGCTGGTGCGTTCGGCCACGCGCACCAGCGGCGGCAGCGCCATCGACTGCAGCCTGGGCTGCTGCGGCCTGTCGGTGTTCGGCCTGGCGCGCGAGGGCGGCCGTACCAGCAGCTTCAACTACGCCGGCGGCAGCGCGCACGCGCTGGCCGGCGCGGCCGAGGCCTTCGGCATCCTGCGCCTGATGGCCGAGCTGACGCGCCAGATCGACACCCGCCCCTTGGGCGAACGCTTCGTCGGCGACGTGGTGCTGGGCCCCGGCGCCGTCGACGACCTGCTGGGCTGGCTGATGGAGCAACTCGGCGACGGCCCGCTGATCGACGGCAGCTCGCTGTACCGCGAGCGCGTCGGCCAGGTCATCGCCTCGCCGCTGCTGACGCTGCGCAGCCGCTACGACGGCCCGGGCTGCCTGCCGGTCTCGGCCGACGCCTTCATCGCGCCGCCGGCCACGCTGCTGGACGGTGGGCGGCTGACGCAGCTAACGCCCAGTCTTTACGGCAGCCGCAAGACCGGCGTCGCCCACCGGCCGGTGGCCGGCAGCGGCTGGGTGCTGCAGCCCGGCGCCACGCCGCTGGCCGCCATCGTCGCCGCGGTGCCGCGCGGTGCGCTGGTTGGGCGGCTGTCGATGGGCGACCCGGCGCCCAACGGCGACTTCTCCGGCGTCATCAAGAACAGCTTCGTGATCCGCGACGGCGAGGTCGGCCCGGCGCTGGCCGAGACCATGATCAGCGGCAACGTCGCGCAGATGTTGCTGGACGTTGCAGCCGTCAGCGCCGAGAGCATCGACCGCGGCAGCGAGCGGCTGCCGTGGCTGCGCATCGGGGGTTTGCACTTCAGTTGAGCGCAAGGCCTTGCCGCTACAGTGGGGGACTTCTCCCCGCTGTCAGCCTCGAGGCCATGTCCGATCGATCGTCCGGTGCAGCGTCAGACACGCTCGCCGTCCTGGCCGAGGCCGGACCCGCGCTGGCCACGGTGGACGATGCCGACCGCATCGCCTGGTGTTCGCTGGCCTTCGCGCAGGCGCTGGGCACGGCGCCGGCCGCCGCGCTGACGGCCCGACCGCTGGCCGCGCTGCTGGGCGCCGAGGCGGCCGCGGCGCTGCTGTCGACGGCCGTGCGCAGCGGTACCGCTGGCGGCCCGGGCCTGCGCCTGCTGCGCCTGCCGGCCGACGACGAAGGCGCGCGCCTGCGCCAGCGCATCGCCGCGCTGAGCGCGCGGCTGGAACTGGTGCAGAACTGCTGCCACGCCGGCATCTTCGAGCGCGACCCGCAGACCATGCGCGGCCACTGGGACCGCCGCATGTACGAGATCTACGGGCTGCCGCCGCCGGCCGATCCGAACGGCTCGCCGGGGCTCGACGAGTTGGCGGCGATGGTGGTGCCCGACGACCGCGCGCGCCTGGGCTTCCGGCTGACGCTGCAGCAGCCCGGCCTGCACGGCGCGCGCGTGCGGCTGCAGCGGCCCGACGGCACGGTGCGCCACCTGCATTCGCAATGGCTGGTGGGCGCCGCCGAGGAGGGCGGCCGCGTGCCGCCGGTGCTGGGCGTGTGCACCGACGACAGCGAGGTCTTCGAGCTGGCGCGCCAGGCGCAGACGCTGCGCGAAGAGCTCGACCTGGCCTGCCGGCTGGGCCGCATCGGCCTGTGGCGGCACGACCTGGACAGCGACCGCGTGTCCTTCGACGACAACGCCATCGACCTGCTGGGCCTGCAGCCGCAGCCCGACGGCAAGGCGTCGGTCGACGCCCGCCGCTTGTTCCACCCCGACGACCTGGACGCGGTGCTGGCCTCGCGCGAGGACACGCTGCGCAGCGGCGAGCCCACCGACATGCTGGTGCGCATGCGCCATGCCGACGGCCGCTGGCTGCACGTGCTGGCGCGCCGCAGCCTGCAGCGCGACGCCGACGGCCGGCCGCTGGCCTTCCTGGGCGTGCTGCTCGACGAGACCGAGCGCGTGCAGCGCAGCCGCCAGGCGCAGCAACTGGCGCAGCGGCTGGAGGCCGCCGCCGAGGCGGCGCGAATCGGGCTGTGGTCCAGCCTGGCCGACGGCACGCAGGCGCTGTGGAACCGCCGCATGTTCGCGCTGTTCGGCCTCGACCCCGCCGGGCCGGCGATGGCGCTGGACGAGCGCTGGCTGCAGCGCTGCGTGCACCCCGACGACCGCGCTGCCGTGGCCGCGCGCCTGGCGCCGTGGCTGCGCGAGGGCAGCGGCCCGGTGGAAATCGAGTTCCGCGTGCGCCGGCCGAGCGATGGCGCGCTGCGCTGGCTGGTGCTGCGCGGGGCGATCGACCTGCGCGACGAGGGCCAGCGCCGCATCGAGGGCGTGGCCATCGACATCACCGAGCAGCGCGAGACGCTGGCCCAGTTGCGTGAAACGATGGAACGCGCGGCGCTGACGGCCACCGCGGTCGGCCTCGGCAGCTGGGTGCACGAAGGCGACACCGACCCCGTGCACTGGGACGAGGCCATGTTCCGCCTGCGCGGCGTGCAGTCGCCGGGGCGCGTGGTCTCCGACGATGAGATGGCGCGTTATGTGCACCCCGACGACCGCGGCTGGGTGATGGCCGACCGCCGCCAGCGCCTGCACAGCAACGAGCATTGGCGCCGCAGCTTCCGCGTGCAATGGCCCGACGGCACGGTGCGCTGGCTGGCCTCGCGCTCGGTGCCGATCTTCGACGCCCAGGGCCGCCAGGTGCGCCGCCTGGGGCTGAACTGGGACGTCACCGAGTCGGTCATCGCCGAGCAGGCGGTGCGCGAACGCGAGCGCGCGGTGGCCGAGAACCGCGCCAAGTCGCAGCTGCTCTCGCGCGTCAGCCACGAGCTGCGCACGCCGCTCAACGCCGTGCTCGGCTTCACCGAGCTGCTGCGCAGCGAGCGCGCCGGCCAGGACGCCGCGCTGCGCCGCAGCTGGCTGGACCACGTGGACGTGGCCGGCCACCACCTGCTGGCGCTGATCGACGACGTGCTCGACCTCTCGCGGCTGGACGCCGGCCAGATGCGCATCAGCCCACAGCCGGTGGCGCTGGAGCCGCTGGTGCGCAGCACGCTGCCGCTGGTGCAGCAGCAGGCCGCCGAGCAGGACGTGGCCGTGGCCGCCGAGGGCGCGCTGGCCGGCGTGGTACAGGCCGACCCGGTGCGGCTGCGCCAGGTGCTGCTGAACCTGCTGTCCAACGCCATCAAGTACAACCAAGGCGGCGGCCGCGTGCAGGTGTCGACCCAGGCTAACGACGATGGCTGGCGGCTGCTGGTGGCCGACACCGGCCGCGGCATCGAGGCCGAGTCGCTGCGCCTGCTGTTCGAGCCCTTCCAGCGCCTGGACGCCGACGCCTCGGGCATCCGCGGCAGCGGCATCGGGCTGGCCGTCAGCCGCGCGCTGGTGCTGCAGATGGGCGGCCGCATCGAGGTCGACAGCACGCCCGGCGAGGGCTCGGTCTTCAGCGTGCTGCTGCCCGGCAGCGCGGCCGCGGCCGCCGCGCCGGTGCCGGCGCCGGCCGCGCCGCTGCGCACGGCGCGCGTGCTGTACATCGAAGACAACGCCGTCAACGCGCTGCTGGTGCGTGAACTGCTGCGCCCGCACGAAGACATCCGGCTCGAGGTGGCCGTCGACGGCCACAGCGGCCTGGCGCTGGCGCGCGAGTGGCAGCCCCACCTGGTGCTGCTGGACATGCAACTGCCCGACATCGACGGCATCGAGGTGCTGCGCCGCCTGCGCGAAGACCCGGCCACCGCCGCGCTGCGCTGCGTGGCCTTGTCGGCCAACGCCATGCCCGCCGATGTGGCTGCCGCGCAGGCCGCCGGCGCCATCGGCTACTGGACCAAGCCGATCGAGTTCGGCAGCTTCGTGGCGCGGCTGCAGGGGCTGCTGGACGAGGGCTGAAGCGGGTTGAACCAGGCCACGGGTTAGACCCACCCCTCGACCGCGGGGGGTCCTCATTCAAACGGTTGATGCGTTCCACGCGCTGGACACAAAGCATTGCGCGTCTTTCCAACGTTTCCAACGTTTCCAACGTTTCCAACGCCATCAACGAACACGCAGGGGGCCCGCCATGAACCACGGTCTTTCAACGATGCCCGGCGCGCTGCGCCGCACCGCCATCGCGGCCGCGCTGGCCCTGGGCGGCATCCTGCCGGCCACGGCCGCCATCGTCACGCTGGGCGACGTCAACCCCAATCCCGGCAGCGGCGTCGTCGGCATACTGGGGGTCGGCAACAACGCCGCCGGCAGCGTCACCGTCAACGGCGGCAGCAGTTTGCTGATGGAACGCCTGGTCCTCGGCGGCGGCCCCGCCGGCAACGGCACGATGACCGTCACCGGCGCCGGCAGCAAGGGCACGGTGACCTTCGGCAACAACGCCAACAACGTCGACGTCGGCGGCGCCGGCGCCGGCAGCCTGCAGGTGCTGAATGGCGCCAGCTTCGTCTACGGCGACTCCAGCACGGCCTGCCAGCTCAACTGCCGGATCTTCGTCAGCAATGGCGCCGGCTCCAGCGGCAACGTGTTGGTGCAAGGCGCCGGCTCCAGCCTGTCGGCCGTCGGCGGCGTCTTCGTCGGCCATGCCTCGGTGTTCACGATGGCGACCGCCGGCTACGACTACGGCCAGCCCGGCGGCGCGTCCAGCGGCAGCGTCACGGTGAAAGACGGCGCCACGGTCAGCAGTTCGTTCCTGGCGGTCAGCCAGCCGGGCGGCGGCTCGGCGCCCACCGGCGCCGAATCGACCACCGGCACGGTGATCCTCGACGGCGTGGGCAGCCTGTGGACCCTGGTGCGCAACGCCGCGCAGACCGGTTCGCAGGCCTTGCTGGGCGCGGGGTCGGGGCGCAACACCTCGGGCAGCGTGGAGGTGCGCAACGGCGCGGTGATGAAGCTCGACGGCAGCAGCGCGCCGAGCCTGTACAGCGGCATCAATTTGGCCGCGGTGACCGCCGGCAGCACCACCAGCAACGCCCACGCCAGCCTGACGGTCACCGGCGCCGGCTCGCGGGTGGAGGTCGACGGCGGCGTCGGCTTCCTCAACGTCGGCCGCGGCAATGGCGCCAGTGCCGCGCTAACGGTCAGCGACGGCGGCGTCATCACCAGCAGCGGCACCGAGAGAGGACTCACTTACCTGACCATCGGCAACGGCGGCGGCACCGGCAGCGCGACGATCAGCGGCACCGGCTCGCTGGTCCGCCTGAACGGGCGCAACTCGGCCACCAACACCGAACCGTCGGCGGTGCTCAACGCCGGCGCCTTCCTGGCAGTCGGCACCGCCGCCGGCGGCTCGGGCGGCCACGGCACGATGACCATCAACAACGGCGGCCGCCTGGAGGTCGACACCAGCGCGCTGGCACTGACCAACGCCAACGGCCAAACCGGCATGTACGTCGGCGCCTTCGGCGGCTCGACCGGGCAGCTGACGGTCAGCGGGCCGGGTTCGACGCTGTTGATCAGCGCCGGCACCGGCATGACGCCCTACGTCGGCATCGGCCGCGACAGCGGCAGCGGCAGCCTGCTGATCAGCAACGGCGGCGTGGTCGAGGTCAGCAGCCTGCACACCTCGGTGCCCAACATCGGCAGCAACGTCTACCTGCCCGGCGACCTCAACAACTTCGAAATCGGGCGCAGCGTCTCGGCCGGCGCGACCAGCGGCAGCGTCACCGTCACCGGCGCCGGCTCCAAGCTGCTGCTCAGCGGCAACGCCGACGGCTTCATCCAGGTCGGCCGCGGCGCCAATGCGAACGGCAGCCTGACCATCGCCAGCGGCGGCCAGACGCGCAGCAACGTGGTGTTCATCGGCACCGAAGCGGGCAACGGCGTGCTCAACATGGACGCCGGGCACATGGTCATCGACGGCATGCTCAAGGGCGGCCCCTCGGCCGGCAGCGGCGGCAGCCTGGTCGTGGGCCGCGGCGGCGGCACCGGCGTGGCCAACATCGCCAACGGCTCGACGATCAGCATCAGCTCGAGCGCCCCCAATCCATCCCTCAGCATCGGCGGCTCGGGCACCGCGCCGGGCGGCACCGGCACCGTCAACGTCAGCGGCGGCTCGACACTGACGGTGGACGGGCCCGACGCCACCATCGTCCTCGGCCGCGCCGCCGCCAATACCGGCCCCGCCATCGGCACGCTGACGCTCAGCGGCGCCGGCACCAGCGTCAGTGCCACCGGCAGCAATGCCCGCGTGCTGATGGGGCGCACCGCCAACGGCACCGGCACGGTGACGGTCGGCGCCGACGCGGCGCTGTCGGCCACGGCGCTGATCGGCGTCGCCCACGACGGCACGGCCAGCACCGGCGGCGTGGGCACGCTGGTGGTCAACGGCACGGCAACCGCGGCGGCGTTGAAGATCGGCAGCAACGGCCTGGTCGGCGGCAACGGCGTGATCAACGCCGACGTCACCAACCAGGGCGTCATCAACCCCGGCAACAGCCCCGGCAAGCTGATGATCAACGGCGCCTTCGACAACAGCGACGGCAAGATCGTGCTGGAGGTGCAAAGCCTGGGCAACGGCCAGTTCGCGATGGATGAGTTGGTGTTCAGCGACTGGTCCAAGGTCTTCATGGGCGACGGCGAGATCGAGTTCGTCTTCCTCGGCGCCACTGACCCCACGGCCTTCCAGGACGCCGGCTTGTTCGGGCTGGGCAGCTTCTTCAAGCAAGTCGACGGCAACGGCAACGAAGCGCCGCTGGACGACAGCCTGCTGGCGCTGTTCACCGACACGAACTTCAGCGCCAGCGCCGCGCAGTTCGCGATCACCGCCTTGAGCTTCAACCCGCTGACCGGCGCGTTCAACGCCACGGTGGGCACGGCAGTGCCGCTGCCGGCGCCGCTGCTGCTGATGCTGCTGGCTTTCAGCTTGCTGGCCTTGCAACGCCGCCGCGCCGCACGCTGACCATCTGATCCCCCGAACAAGGGCCGCGGCGCCGATGCGCCGCGGCCTTTTCTTTTTGGGCCGGCCACCGCCGTTGCTACTCGAATCCGCCCAAATCAATCGATTAGCGAAAACACTAATCGCATTTCACTCACTAAGCTTAAATTTCGATTACATTAAGCCGCATCGTCAACGCCACGCGGAAGTTGCGCCATGAGCTTGATCGACACCTTGCGTGCCTTGCTGGGCCCCGGTGCCGTGCTGACCGAGCCGGCCGACCTGGCCGCGCACGTCGAAGACTGGCGCGGCCGCAGCCGCGGCGCGGCGGCCTGCGTGGCGCTGCCGTCCAGCACCGCGCAGGTGGCCGCCGTGGTGCAGGCCACGCGCAGCGCCGGCGTGCCGCTGCTGCCGCAGGGCGGCAACACCAGCCTGTGCGGCGGCGCCGTGCCGCATGCCGAGGGGCCGCCGCCGGTGGTGCTGAACCTCTCGCGCATGCGGCGCATCCGCTCGGTCGACGCCGCCAACCATTCGATGGAGGTCGAAGCCGGCTGCGTGCTGGCCGCCGTGCAGCAGGCCGCGGCCGAGGCCGGCCGGCTCTACCCCATCAGCCTGGGCGCCGAGGGCTCGTGCCAGATCGGCGGCACCATCGCCACCAATGCCGGCGGCACCGGCGTGCTGCGCTACGGCAACACGCGCGACAACGTGCTGGGCCTGGAAGTGGTGCTGCCCGACGGCCGCGTGTGGGACGGCCTGTACCGCCTGCGCAAGAACAACACGGGGCTCGACCTCAAGCACCTGTTCATCGGCGCCGAGGGCACGATGGGCGTGGTCACCGCCGCCACGCTCAAGCTGCACCCGCTGCCCACGGCGCATGCGGTGGCCTGGATGGCGCCGGCCAGCCCGGCGGCGGCGCTGCAGATGCTGGGGCGGTTCCAGCAGAACTGCGGCGCGCAGCTCTCGGCCTTCGAGATGATCGACAACGGCCAGCTGCAGTTCGTGCTAGACCACGTGCCCGGCCGCCGCGCGCCGCTGCCGCCCACGCACCGCTGGCACGTGCTGGTGGAGGTGTCCGACACGCGCGACGAAGCCAACCTCAGGCGCGCGCTGGAACAGGTGCTGGCCGAAGGCAGCGAGCGCGGCCTGATCGACGATGCGGTCGTGGCCGCCAGCGGCGCCCAGCGCGACGCGATGTGGCTGGTGCGGCACAGCGTGTCGGAAGCCAACAAGAAGGCCGGCGTCGGCCTCACCACCGACAGCGCGGTGCCGGTCTCGGCGGTGCCCGAGTTCATCGACAAGGCCAGCGCCGCGGTGCACCGCCTGGTGCCGGGGCTGCCCATCATCCTGGTGGCACACCTGGGCGACGGCAACGTGCACTTCATCCCCTTCTTCAGCTTCGAGCGCTGGCAGGCCCTGCCCGACCGCGACGCGATGGGCGCGCGCATCAAGCACGCCGTCAACGAAGTGGCGCACGCGCTGGGCGGCAGCTTCAGCGCCGAGCACGGCATCGGCCAGACGCTGACGCAGGAGATGGCGCTGTTCAAGCCCGCCGTCGAAATCGAGCTGATGCGATCGCTGAAGCACCTGCTCGACCCCGCCGACCTGTTCAACCCCCACCGGCTGCTGCCGCCTGTCCACCCTTGACCCCTGAAGGATCCGCGATGAAAGACCGATTCGTGCAACACCCGTCGCGCCGCGGCGCGCTGAAGACGGCCGTGGCCGGCATGGGCCTGCTCGGCGCCCCCGCGGTGCTGCGCTTTGCGCGCGCGCAGAGCAAGCGCATCGTCGTGCGCGACGACGGCGGCGTCTACACCAAGGCCTACGGCGCCGTGTTCTACAAGCCCTTCACCGAGAAGACCGGCATCGAGGTGGTGGGCGTGCAGGCCAACGCCGAGCCCATCGCGCAGATCAAGGGCATGGTCGAGGCCAAGAACTACACCTGGGACATGGCCAAGATCAGCCAGCCGGCGATCCTGCTGCTGACCCAGGGCGGCAAGGTCTACCTGGAAAAGCACGGCCTGGAAAACGACCCCGCGGTGAAGACGATTCCCGCCGCCTTCATGTCGCCCTACGGCGTGGCCACCAACGTCTACAGCACCGTGCTGGCCTACCGCACCGATGCCTTCAAGGGCCGCAAGGCGCCCAACTCGTGGGCCGACTTCTGGAACGTCAAGGACTTCCCCGGCCGCCGCTCGCTGCGCAAGCACCCGTTCGACACGCTCGAAGAATCGCTGATGGCCGCCGGCGTGAGCACCGGCCAGCTCTATCCGCTGGACATCGACCGCGCGCTGGCCAGCCTCGACAAGATCAAGCCTAACATCGATGTGTGGTGGAATTCGGGCGCCCAGGTGACGCAGATGCTGACCTCGGGCGAGGTCGACATGGTGGCCACCTGGGTCTCGCGGCCGCAGAACGCGATGATCGACGGCGCGCCGGTGGCCATCGTCTGGAACCAGAACCTCTGGGGCGTGGACAACTGGTCCATCCTGGCCGGCACGCCCAACGCCGACGCCTGCCGCGAGTTCATCAAGTTCGCCTCCGACGCCAAGCGCATGGCGGCGCAGACCGAGTTCTATCCGGCCGGCGTGACGCAGCCCGAGGCCTTCAAGTACATCAAGCCCGAGGTCGCGCGCAACTGCCCCACGCACCCCGACAACATCAAGAACGGCGTGCAGATCAACGCCAAGTACTGGCTCGACCACCAGGCCCCCGTCACCGAGCGCTTCAACGCCTGGGTGCTGAAATAGGCGCCGCAACACCATGGCGAGCTGCAAGCTGAAGATCAGCGGCCTGGGCAAGCGCTACGGCGACTTCGTGGCGCTGGCGCCCACCGATCTCGAAGTGGCCGAGGGCGAGTTCCTCACGCTGCTGGGCCCTTCGGGTTCGGGCAAGACCACGCTGCTGAACCTGATCGCCGGGCTGTCGGTGCCCGACGACGGCAAGCTGCTGATCGAAGGCCGCGACGCCACCTGGCAACCGCCGTACGAGCGCGACATCGGCATGGTGTTCCAGAACTACGCGCTGTTTCCTCACATGACGATCGAGGACAACATCGCCTTCCCGCTGCAGATGCGCAAGCTCAAGCCCGCGGCGGCGCGCGAGCGCGCGCGCCAGGCGCTGGACACGGTGCGGCTGCCGCAGGTCGCGCAGCGCTACCCGAAGGAGCTGTCGGGCGGCCAGCAGCAGCGCATCGCGCTGGCGCGCTGCCTGGTCTACAAGCCTTCGATCATCCTGATGGACGAGCCGCTGGGCGCGCTGGACAAGAAGCTGCGCGACCAGATGCAGCTGGAGATCAAGCGCATCCACCGCGAACTGGGCACCACCATCGTCTACGTCACGCACGACCAGGAAGAGGCGATGACGATGTCCGACCGCATCTGCCTGATGGAAGGCGGCCGCATCGCGCAGCTGGGCACGCCGGCGGACCTGTACTTCCGCCCGCGCAGCCTGTTCGTCGCCGATTTCCTGGGCGAGTCCAACCTGCTCGAAGGCCGCGTCGCGACTTCCGGCGGCGACGCCGTGCAGGTGACGCTGGCCGCCGGCGGCCGGCCGGTGGGCGCGCGCAGCAACGGCCACCAGGCCTTCGCGGCCGGCCAGCCGGTGCGCGTGATGGTGCGGCCGCAGAACCTGGGCCTCGGCGCCGCTGACCACGCACACGATGGCACACACGATGGCCCACGCGATGGCGAAGGCGACGGCGGCACGCTGCAAGGCACCGTGCTCGACCGCATGATCAGCGGCAGCCTGACCAAGCTGTACGTGCAACGCGCCGGCGCGGCGGCCGACGACGCGCCGCTGGTTGCCGCCTACCCCACGGCCCGGCCGCGCGAGCGCCACGAGATCGGCGAAACCGTCACGCTGCACTGGCGCCGCGCCGATGCGGTGGTGGTGCCCGCGGCATGAGCACTTCGGCTAACCGCGACATCTGGCGGCACCCGCTGTGGCTGGGCGCCCCGCTGGCGCTGCTGTTCGTGCTGCTGCTGATCTATCCGGTCGGCCAGTTGCTGCTGCTCAGCGTGCAGGGCAGCGAGGGCTGGACGCTCGCGCCCTACCGCAAGCTGTTCGCGTCGTCGGTCTACGTCAACGTGATGCTCATCACGCTGAAGATCGCCGCCTGGACCACGCTGCTGTCGGTGATCGCCGGCTACCCGGTGGCCTACCTGATCTCGTCGCTGCCCAAGGAGCGCAAGACCGCCTGGGCCTTCTGGATCCTGCTGTCGTTCTGGACCAGCTTCCTGGTGCGCGCCTTCGCGTGGATCCTGATGCTGTCGCGCAACGGCGTCGTCAACCAGTTGCTCACGGCGCTGGGCTTGCAGGACGCGCCGTCGAACCTGCTGTACTCCTTGGGCGCGGTGCTGGTGGGCATGGTGCACGCGCTGATGCCGCTGGCCGTGCTGACCATGCTGTCGGTGATGGAGAACATCGACCGCAACCTGCCGCGCGCCGCGCTGACGCTGGGCGCGCGGCCGGGCACGGCGTTCTGGCGCGTGTACTTTCCGCTCTCGATGCCCGGCGTCGCGGCCGGCGCCATCATGGTGTTCGTCACCGCGGTCGGCTTCTTCATCGTGCCCGCGCTGCTGGGCGGGCGCCGCGAGATCATGATCACCCAGCTCATCATCGAGCAGGTGCAGCAGACGCTGAACTGGGGCTTCGCCGGCGCCATCTCGGTGCTGCTGCTGGCCGTGGTACTGCTGGTCTTCCTGCTCTACGACAAGCTGCTGGGCCTGTCGACGATGACCGGCAGCTCGGCCGACCGCGGCCGCAAGCCGGGCCGCGGGCCGGGCCCGCTGCAGCACGCGGCCGATGCGCTGCTGGCCGCCCTGGGCCACGCCAGCGACGCGCTGCTGGCGCTGTGGCCGCGCCGGCTGCGGCGCGCGCGGCGCGAGGCGGCGCCCGGCACCACGCCGCTGCTGCGCGGCTTCGTGCTGCTGGTGCTGTTCTTCCTCAGCGTGCCGGCGCTGCTGATGATTCCGCTGTCGTTCGCCGACAAGTCGGGCCTCAACTGGCCGCCCAGCGGCTTCACGCTGCGCCACTACGAGACCTTGCTGCACTCGCCGCTGTGGATGCAGGCGGCGCTGCGCTCGCTGCTGGTGGGCCTGGGCACCGCCTTGTGCGCGATGCTGATCGGCACGCCCACGGCGTTTCTGCTGGCGCGCTCGCAGTTGCGCGGCAAGTCGCTGCTGCTGGCCTTCGTGCTGTCGCCCATCATCGTGCCGCGCATGATCATCGCGGTCGGGCTGTTCTACGTCTTCTCGCGCATCGGCCTCGTGGGCAGCTCGTTCGGCCTGGTGCTGGGCCACACGGTGATCGCCGTGCCCTACGTGGTGATGACGATGATGGCCGTGCTGCGCAACTACGACCAGCGGCTGGACCTGGCCGCGCAAAGCCTGGGCGCGCGCCCCTGGCAGACGCTGCGCCACGTCACCTTCCCCATCCTGGCGGCCGGGCTGCTGTCGTCGTTCCTGTTCGCCTTCGCCACCTCGTTCGACGAGCTGACGATCGCCCTCTTCGCCACCGGCGGCCTCAACGCCACCTTGCCCAAGCAGTTCTGGGACGAGGTGACGCTACAGATCTCGCCGGTGATCGCCGCGGTATCGACTTGTTTGTTCGTCTTCGTCGCGGCGCTGATCTGGGTCGCCGACCGGCTGCAGCGGCGCAGCCTGGCCAACTGAGCTTCGAGGTTCTTGCGCTTATGACACTCACCGCCGACCGCCTGCGCGGCATCTTCCCCGCCATCCCGACGCCGGTGCATGGCGACGACCGCATCGACACCCGCGCCGCGCAGGCGCTGGTGCGCCGCCTGGTCGACCACGGCGTGGCCGGCATCGTGCCGCTGGGCGGCACCGGCGAGTACGGCGCGCTGGCGCGCGAGGAGCGCGTGCGCATGGCCGCCGCCTGCGTGGAAGCGGCCGCCGGCCGCGTGCCGGTGATCCCCGGCGTGCTGGACCCCGGGCTGCACGACGCGCTGCAGGCCGGCCGCGCCTTTGCCGACGCCGGCGCCAGCGCGCTGATGGTCGTCACGCCCTACTACACCAACCCCACGCAGGCCGGGCTGCGCGAGTATTTCCTGCGTTATGCCGAGGCCTCGCCGCTGCCGATCCTGATCTACGAGATCCCGTACCGCACGCGCATCGCGATGGCGCCCGAGCTGCTGCACGAGCTGTCGCGCCACCCGCGCATCATCGGCATGAAGGCCTGCAACACCGACTGCTACCACTTCCTGAAGGTGGTGGCCGGCGTCGACGAAAGCTTTGCGGTGTTGAGCGGCGAAGACACGCTGTTCCCGCTGCACGTGGCCGCCGGCGCGCGCGGCGGCGTGGTCGTCACCGCCAGCCTGTTGCCGCGCACCTGGCAGCGGCTGTTCGAACTGGCATCGTCGGGCCAGACGGCGGCGGCGCTGGCGCTGCACCGCGAGCTGATCCCGCTGCTGGACCTCAGCTTCGCCGAGACCAACCCCGGCCCGATGAAGGCGGTGCTCGACATGATCGGCATCACCGCGCCGCAGTTGCTGACGCCGCTGGTGCCGCCGGCCGCCGAGCTGCAGGCGCGGCTGCGCGCCACGCTGGCGCCGCAGCTCGCCGCCGAAGCGGCGCTGGGCCCAGGCTGAGAGCGTGAGAGTTTTTCTCCGCCCCCCCGAATCTGGCATGCCTCTGGCTTGGCAACGGGCATGAGTCATCCCAAGCACCAAGACAGCGCGACAGGAGTTCTGTTCGAGGACCTGGCGCCGGCGCACGAGCACCTGACATCGGCGGCGGTGAAGGCACGAGCCGACGCTGTGCGCAGCCATCCGCCACGGCTGCTGCAGCCCAACCGCAAGCAGATCGAGCTTCGTGCGTCGGACCTGGAGTCGCTGCTGGGCGAGGAGCACCGCGCGCGGCTGGTGTGGGGCTACGTCGAGCGGCAGGACTTGAGCCGGCTGACCGAGGCGATCAAGGCGAGGGGCAGCAACGCCGGGCGCGCGGCGATCGACCCGCGCATCCTGTTCGCGCTGTGGCTGTACGCGGTGCTGGACGGCGTGGGCAGCGGGCGCGAGGTGGCGCGGCTTGCGCGCGAGCACGATGCCTACCGCTGGATCTGCGGCGGCGTATCGGTGAACTACCACGCGCTCAACGATTTCCGCTCGGGCAACGAAGCGCTGATGGATCAGGTGCTGACGGCCAACGTGGCAGCGCTGGCGGCCGCCGGCGCCATCAGCCTGGAGCGCGTGGCGCAGGACGGCATGCGGGTGCGGGCCGACGCGGGTGCGGCGTCCTTTCGCCGGCAGGCCAGTCTGCAGCAGCACCTGGCCGAGGCCGGGGAACTCGTCAAGGACATCAAGCAGCGCGCCCAGGCCGACCCGGCTGCGGCCAGCCGCCGCGCACAGGCCGCCAGGCAGCGCGCAGCCCAGGAGCGCGAGGAGCGCATCCGCGCGGCGCTGGAGCAACTGCCGCAGGTACAGGCGGCCAAGCGGCGCAACGGCGACAAGCCCGAGGACGCACGCGCGAGCACCACCGACGCCGACGCGCGGGTGATGAAGATGGGCGACGGCGGCTTCAGGCCGGCGTTCAACGTGCAGATGGCCACCACCTGCGAGGATCAAGTGATCGTTGGCGTGGACGTGAGCAACGCGGGCAGCGACATGGCGCAGATGGCGCCGATGGTTGAGCAGGTCATCCAGCGCACCGGCAGCACGCCCGGGCAATGGCTGGTCGACGGCGGGTTCCCGGCGCACGAGCAGATCGACGCGGTGCACGAGCACAGCCAAGGCCAGACCGAAGTCATCGCGCCGGTGCCCGAGCCCAGGCGCAAGCCAGGCGACGACGACGGCGCGCCGGCGGACAAACACCAGCGCAAGCAAGGCGACTCCGAGCCCGTGGCGCAGTGGCGAGCCCGCATGGCCGACGACGAAGTCAAGCAGCAGTACAAGCAGCGCGCGGCCACGGCCGAATGCGTCAACGCGCTGGCACGCAACCGCGGTCTGCAGCGCATGCCCGTGCGCGGGCTGATCAAGGCTCGCGCCGTGGCCTACCTGTACGCGCTGGCACACAACCTGATGCGCATGGTCAAGATCGCGCCGCAACTGATCGCTGCGGGCACAGGTGCGTCCGCTGTGGCCGCAGCGGCGGCCTGAAAGGAGCCTGAAGTGAACAAGCGACCCCCAACAGACCCTGATCGACCCAGGCCGGCGCTCGACCGACTCTGGACCCTCCCAGCGCGCCTGCAAGTCGCCGGCCGCTGCACCTCATCGCGCGGCGGCCGTTCGACCTGCGGCGATCAAATGCTTCTCAGGCTCTGAGCCGGGCCTGAGCCCAGACGGCGGCTATACACTGCCGCGCCATGATGCTGCGCCGCCTGACCCTTGCCCTGTTGACGACCGCGGCCCTGGCCGCCGGCTGCGGCGAGAAGAAGAAGGAGCCGCTGCCCGGCAACCAGGTGGCGGCGCGCGTCAACAAGGACGATGTGACGCTGCAGCAGATCAACCTCGTGCTGCAGCAGCAGCGCAACCTGCGGCCCGAGCAGGCCGACCAGGCCAGCCGGCAGATCCTCGAGCGCCTGATCGACCAGGAACTGGCGGTGCAGAAGGCCGAATCGCTCAAGCTCGATGCCGAGCCGCGCGTGCAGCAGCTGCTCGATGCCGCGCGCCGCGAAGTCGTCGCCCGCGCCTATGCCGAGAAGGTCAGCGAAGGCGCCGCCAAGCCCTCGCCCGACGAGGTGCACCAGTACTACGTCGACAAGCCGGCGCTGTTCAGCGAGCGGCGCGTCTACAGCATCCAGGAACTGGCGATCGAGGCGCGAGCCGATCAGGTGGCCACGCTGCGCGAGCGGCTCGCTGCGTCCAAGACCATCACCGAGTTCGTCGACCACCTGAAGGCCAACGACTACCGCTTCTCGGCCAACCAGGCGGTGCGCTCGGCCGAGCAATTGCCGATGCCGGTGCTGGAAGCCCTGGCACGCATGAAGGATGGCCAGGCCAGCGTCAACCAGGGCTCCAACGGCCTGGTCGTCACCGTGCTGGCCGGCTCGCGCAGCCAGCCGGTCAGCGAGGAACAGGCGCGCCCGGCGATCGAGCAATACCTGCTGAATGAGCGCAAGCGCAAGCTGGTGGAAGAAGACCTCAAGGCCTTGCGCGCGGCGGCCAAGATCGAGTACGTGGGCAGCTTTGCCGATGCCGCGCGGCCGCCGGCCAGCGCCGCGTCGCGCTGAGCGGCCGCTCGGGCAAGGCTCGGGCTCCGGGGCCGGGGTTGGCCGTGATCGAACCGGCAGATCGCCCGAAGATCACCCGCGAATCACCCGAAGGATGGCTGACATTCGGTTGCAAACGAGTTGACAATCAGCGCCGCCGGCTGCCGGTGCAGCCGCGCAGCCTGCTGTAGCCCATGCCGATCGCCCGCTGGTCCATCGCCTTGCTGCTGGCGCTGCTGGCGGCGCTGGCCGCCTGGCCGGCGCACGCCCGCCGCCTGGCGCTGGTGGTCGGCAACGACAACTACCAGCAGTTCACCCGCCTGGACAAGGCCGGCAACGACGCCGAGGCGATGGCCAAGGAACTGGAGGCCGCGGGCTTCGAGGTCTCGCTGCGGCGCGACCTCGGCTACCGCAAGATGGTCGTCGCCTTCGAGGAGTTCTACGACAAGGTCAAGCCGGGCGACGAGCTGATCGTCTTCTACGCCGGCCACGGCGTGCAGACCGAGCGCGGCGCCTACCTGCTGCCGGTGGACATCGAGGGCGACACGCAGTCGCAGGTGGAAAAGATGTCCTACCCCGTCAACGTGTTGTTCGAGGAGCTCGACCGCATGAAGGCGCGCGTCTCGGTGGTGATCGTCGACGCCTGCCGCGACAACCCGCTGCGCGTGCGCGGCCGCGTGATCGGCGCGGCGCGCGGGCTCTCCGGCCCCGACGTCGGCAAGGGCCAGATGGCGATCTTCTCCGCCGGCCGCAACCAGAAGGCGCTGGACGCGCTGGGCGCCAACGACAAGCATCCCAACGGCGTGTTCACGCGCGAGCTGCTGGCGCGCATCCGCACGCCGGGGCAGTCGATCGAGGCGCTGGCGATCGAGGTGCGCAACTCGGTCGAGCGGCTGGCCGCCAGCGTCAGGCACGAGCAGCGGCCGCTGATCGTCAACGACACGGTGGGCGAGTTCTTCCTCTATCCCGGTGCGCGCAACGCCGCCGCGGCCGCGGCACCGGCGCCGACCAGCAGCCCGCCGCCGCAGGACGAGAACGCGCGCGAAGACCGCTTCTGGGACGACGCCAAGCTGGCCGACAACATGGAAGGTTATGAGGCCTACCTGGCGGCCTACCCCGGCGGCCGCTACCGCGGGCTGGCACGGGCGCAGATCAGCCGCCTGAACAAGCCGGCGCAGACGGCGCAGAACACCCGCGGCGCGGCGGCCGAGCCGGCGGCCGTGAGCACGCCGGCCGGTAGCGGCAGCGCAGCGGCCGCGCCGGCGGCGCCGGCAGCACAGCAGCCGGCAGCGGCCCCCGCGGCATTGCCGCCGCCGCCGGCAGCGGTCGCGCCAGCTAACCCTTCACCTGCAGCCACATCGACACCCACATCGACATCCACAGCGACACCCACATCGGCAGCGCCCGGCGCACGCACCACCGCCCGCTACAGCCTGCCCAACGGCGACCGCTACGAAGGCGAGGTGCTGGGCAACCAGCGCTCGGGCCGCGGCGTCTACCGCTTCGCCAACGGCGACCGCTATGAAGGCGAGTTCGCCGACAACCAGTTCATGGGCCAGGGCTTGATGGTCTTCGCCAACGGCGACCGCTACCAGGGCCAGCTGCGCGGCACCGTCAAGCAGGGCAAGGGCGTGATGACCTTCGCCAACCAGGACCGCTACGAAGGCGACTTCGCCGACAACCTGTACCACGGCCAGGGCGTGCTCAGCTTCGCCAGCGGCGAGCGCTACAGCGGCGGCTTCCAGCAAGGCCGCAAGCAGGGCCAGGGCGAGCAGCTCTTTGCCAACAAGGACCGCTACGTCGGCCACTTCGACAACGACAAGCCCAACGGCAAGGGCGTCACCACGCACGCCAACGGCGACGTCTACGAAGGCGACTTCGTGCAAGGCGTCAAGCAGGGCCAGGGCGTCTACCGCTTCGCCAACGGCGACCGCTACGAAGGCAGCTTCGAGGCCGGGCTGTTCAGCGGCCGCGGCCGGCTGTACCTGGCCGCCGGCGACCGCTACGAAGGCGAGTTCCGCAACAACGTCAAGCAGGGCCAGGGCGTGCATTACTTCGCCAACAAGGACCGCTACGAAGGGCCGTTCGCCGACGGCGCCCAGCACGGCCAGGGCACGCACTACTTCGCCAACGGCGACCGCTTCGTCGGCGGCTTCGCCAAGGGGCTGCGCCACGGCAAGGGCACCTACCACTTCGCCGGCGGCGCCACGCGCGAGATCGAATACGTCGACGGGGTCGAGAAGAACCCCTGAGCGCGTCAGCGCCGCGCTGGCCTGATGGCCGCGGCGGCGGCCGTCAACGCTCGAACACTTCGGCGGCGGCCAGCAGCGGCGCGGCGGCGTCCTTGGCCGCCACCAGCGGCGTGACGCCGATGCGCTGCAGCTGCCAAGCGATGCCGATCGCCGCATCGTCCCAGCGGATGGCGCGTTCGCAGTCGCGCGCGTAGGCGCCGGTGGTCTTGTAGAGGAAGTGCGTCTCGTCTTCCAGCGCCAGGAAGCCGTGCGCGAAGCCGGGCGGAATCCACAGCTGGCAGCGGTTGGCGGCCGTCAGCTCGACGCCGATCCAACGTCCGAAGTGAGGCGATGCGCGGCGGATGTCGACCGCCACGTCGAAGGCCGCGCCGCGCACCACGCGCACCAGCTTGCCCTGCGGGTGCGGCGGCAACTGGTAGTGCAGGCCGCGCAGCACGCCGGCCTTGGAGCACGAATGGTTGTCTTGCACGAAGTCGCCGGCGGCCGGCAGGCCCAGCTCGCGCAGCGCGGCTTCGAAGCGCGCTCCGTTCCAGCTTTCCATGAACCAGCCGCGCTCGTCGCCGAACAGCGCCGGCTCGACGATCACCACGCCGGGCAGTTCGGTGGGCAGCAGCTTCATCTCACAACACCTTCTCGGTCAGCACCTGCATCAGGTAGCGGCCGTAGCCGTTCTTGAGCATCGGCGCGGCCAGCGCCTCCACCTGCGCGGCGCCGATCCAGCCGGCGCGGTAGGCGATCTCTTCCGGGCAGGCGACCTTCAGGCCCTGGCGTTTTTCCAGCGTGGCGATGAACTGGCTGGCGTCGAGCAGGCTGTCGTGCGTGCCGGTGTCCAGCCAGGCATAGCCGCGGCCCATGATCTCCACTTCCAGCTGCGCCTGCTGCAGGTAGCGGGCGTTGACCTCGGTGATCTCCAGCTCGCCGCGCGCGCTGGGCTTGATGTCGGCGGCGATGTCGCAGACCTGCTGGTCGTAGAAGTACAAGCCGGTGACGGCGTAGTTGCTCTTCGGCGCCTTGGGCTTTTCCTCGATGCTGATGGCGCGGCGCCGGGCGTCGAACTCGACGACGCCATAACGCTCAGGATCGTGCACATGGTAGGCGAACACCGAGGCGCCGCGCTCGCGCGCGTTGGCGCGCCGCAGCAGGGCCTGGAAGTCGTGGCCGTAGAAGATGTTGTCGCCCAGCACCAGCGCGCTGGCCGCGCCGCCGATGAAGTCGCGCCCCAGGATGAAGGCCTGCGCCAGCCCGTCGGGGCTGGGCTGCACGCAGTAGTGGATGGACATGCCCCAGCGCTCGCCGTCGCCCAGCAGCGCCTGGAAGCGCGGCGTGTCCTGCGGCGTGCTGATCAGCAGCACCTCGCGCATGCCGGCCAGCATCAGCGTCGACAGCGGGTAGTAGACCATCGGCTTGTCGTACACCGGCAGCAGCTGCTTGCTCATCGCCAGCGTGGCCGGGTGCAGCCGGGTGCCGGAGCCCCCGGCGAGGATGATGCCCTTGCGGTTCATAACGTCTGTATTCAACGGTTCAGGATCTCGGCCAGCATGCGCTCGACGCCGGCCTGCCAGGGCGGCAGCCGCAGCCCGAAGGCGGCCTGCAGCTTGTGGGTCGACAGGCGCGAATTCAACGGCCGCGCGGCCGGCGTCGGGTAGTCGCGGGTGGCGATCGGGCGCACGGCCTCGGGCGCCACGCGCAGCGGCTGGCCGTGGGCGCGCGCCCACTCGATCACGAAGCGCGCATAGCCGTGCCAGCTGGTCTGCCCGCCGGCCACGCAATGGTAGGTGCCGGCCAGCTGCGGCTGCGAGAGCAGCGTGCGCAGCGCATGGGCGCTGACGTCGGCCAGCAGCTCGGCGCCGGTGGGCGCGCCGATCTGGTCGTCGATGACGTTCAGCGCCTCGCGTTCGGCGGCCAGGCGCAGCATGGTGCGCGCGAAGTTGCCGCCGCGCGCCGCGTAGACCCAGCTCGTGCGCAGGATCAGATGGCGGCAGCCGCTGGCGCGGATCAGGTCCTCGCCTTCCAGCTTGGTGCGGCCGTAGACGCTCAAGGGGCCGGTGGCGGCGTCTTCGTCGCGCGGCTGGTCGCCGCTGCCGTCGAACACGTAGTCGGTGCCGTAGTGCAGCAGCCAGGCGCCGGTGGCCGCCGCCTCGCGCGCCAGCACGCCGGGGGCGGTGGCGTTGATCGCGCGCGCCAGATCGGGCTCGCTCTCGGCCTTGTCGACGGCGGTGTGCGCCGCGGCGTTGACGATCACGTCGGGCCGCTGGCGGCACAGCAGGTCGGCCAGCGATTCGGGCTGCGCGAAGTCGGCCTTCAGGTCGCCCGGCGAATCGAAGTCGCAAGCCACCAGCTCGCCCAGCGGCGCCAGCGCGCGCTGCAGCTCCCAGCCCACCTGGCCGTTCTTGCCCAGCAGCAGCAGCTTCATCGGGTGTTGTAGTTGGTGTCGACCCACTCGCGGTAGGCGCCGCTTTGCACCGCGGCCACCCAGCCGGCATGGTCCAGGTACCACTGCACGGTCTTGCGGATGCCGGTCTCGAAGGTCTCGGCCGGGCGCCAGCCGAGTTCGCGCTCGATCTTGCGGGCGTCGATCGCGTAGCGCCGGTCGTGGCCGGGGCGGTCCTTGACGTGGGTGATCAGCCGCGCGTAGGGCCCCGCGGGGTCGGGCCGCAGTTCGTCGAGCAGCGTGCAGATGGTACGCACGATATCGCGGTTAGGCTGCTCGTTCCAGCCGCCGACGTTGTAGACCTCGCCGGGCCGGCCGCGCGCCAGCACGCTGCGGATGGCGCTGCAGTGGTCGCCGACGTAGAGCCAGTCGCGCACCTGCAGCCCGTCGCCGTAGATGGGCAGCGGCTTGGCCGCCAACGCGTTGACGATCATCAGCGGGATCAGCTTCTCGGGGAAGTGATAAGGCCCGTAGTTGTTGCTGCAGTTGGTGGTCAGCACCGGCAGCCCGTAGGTGTGGAACCAGGCGCGCACCAGGTGGTCGCTGGCGGCCTTGCTGGCCGAGTAAGGGCTGTTGGGCTCGTAGGCGTGGCTCTCGCTGAAGGCCGGCGCGTCGGGCGCCAGGCTGCCGTAGACCTCGTCGGTGCTGACGTGCTGGAAGCGGAAGGCCGCCTTCTCGTCGCCGTTCAGCGCCGACCAGTAGGCGCGCGCCGCTTCCAGCAGCGTGAACGTGCCCTCGACGTTGGTCTTGATGAAGGCGCCGGGCCCATGGATGCTGCGGTCGACATGGCTCTCGGCCGCGAAGTGCAGCACGGCGCGCGGCCGGTGCTCGGCCAGCAGGCGGTCGACCCGCTTGCGGTCGGTGATGTCGCCGTGCACGAAGACGTGCCGCGCATCGCCGTCCAGCAACGCCAGGTTCTGGCGGTTGCCGGCGTAGGTGAGGGCGTCGAGGTTGACGATGCGCTCGTCGGACTGCGCCAGCCAGTCCAGCACGAAGTTGCTGCCGATGAAGCCGGCGCCGCCGGTGACGAGGAGGGTCATGACCTGCCGTAGGTGTCTTCGAAGCGGACGATGTCGTCCTCGCCCAAATAGCTGCCGGACTGTACTTCGATGATCTCCAGCGGCACCTTGCCCGGGTTGGCCAGGCGGTGGGTCTGGCCCAGCGGGATGTAGGTGCTCTGGTTCTCGGTCAGCAGGATGACCTTGTCGCCGTTGGTCACCTCGGCGGTGCCGCTGACCACGATCCAGTGCTCGGCGCGGTGGTGGTGCATTTGCAGGCTTAAAGAGGCGCCGGGCTTGACCAGGATGCGCTTGACCTGGTGGCGCGGCCCCTGGTCGATGCTGTCGTACCAGCCCCAGGGCCGGTGCACCTTGCGGTGCAGCGCATGCTCGCCGCGCTGCTCGCGGCCGAGCTGGCTGACGATGGCCTTGACCTCCTGGCTGCGCTCGCGGTCGGCCACCAGCACGGCGTCGGCGGTCTCCACGATGACCACGTTATCCAGGCCCACCGCGCCCACCAGGCGGCTGGTGGCGTGCACCAGGGTGTTGCGGCTGTCGTTGACGATCACGTCGCCCACGCTGGCGTTGCCGGCGGCGTCTTTCTCGGCCACCTGCCAGACGGCTTCCCAGGCGCCGAGGTCGCTCCAGCCGGCGTCCAGCGGCAGCATGCGGATGTCGATGCCGCTGCCGGGGCAGCGCTCCATCACCGCGTAGTCGACCGATTCGGCCGGCACCGCCGCGAAGGCGGCCTTGGCCGGCCGCACGAAGCGCTGGTCGGTGCTGCGCGGCGCCCAGGCGGCCTCGCAGGCCTGCAGGATGTCGGGCCGGAAGCGCCGCAGCGCGTCCAGCCACGCCGAGGCGCGCAGCACGAACATGCCGGCGTTCCAGTAGTAGCAGCCTTCGGCCAGGTAGCGTTCGGCGGTGGCGAGGTCAGGCTTCTCGACGAAGCGCTCGACCCCGGTGGCCGTGGCGTCGCCGTTGCCGGCGGCGCCATCGGCGAGGATATAGCCGTAGCC
>Ga0209794_1000983_pt1 | contig 27822 bp, 28 predicted proteins | sample EBPBio232013_DNA_FD_185869 | JGI IMG/M metagenome (GOLD analysis project Ga0209794, IMG submission 185869) | Wastewater treatment Type I Accumulibacter community from EBPR Bioreactor in Madison, WI, USA - Reactor 1_5/23/2013_ DNA (SPAdes)... | ecosystem: Engineered > Bioreactor > EBPR >... | reverse complement strand
GACACATAGCCCGGCGGGAGGGCCGGGTCATCCCCGCCTGCCCATTCGTCACGCATGGCCTGCCCGATGTTGCGCCGGGGCCGCACTGCGGGGTCATGAGACCGGCGACAGGACAGGCGCGCGGCGCCATGCGCGCAACGCAGTCCGGCGGGCATTTACTTCACAGCGACGTGACATGGATGCTTGCGGCGACAAATCGCCCCCCCTATATCCGGCGCAACCGGCGGAACACCGAATTTTCGGGCGGTTCCGCCGAACCAAACCCCGAGATGCTAGGAGGGGTCGGCGCGAGCGGGCTTGAGGGGAAATCATCTTCCCTCGGGATCGCGAGCCCCGCGGGTGCTTCGGGCCCGGCCGATCCGCTTGAAAAGGAGAAGACCATGGGCAAGGTCATCGGTATCGACCTCGGCACGACCAATTCCTGCGTGGCTGTCATGGAAGGCAGCACGCCGAAAGTCATCATCAATTCGGAAGGCGCCAACACGACGCCGTCCATCGTCGCTTTCACCGACGAGGAGCGCCTCGTCGGCCAGCCGGCCAAGCGCCAGGCGGTGACCAATCCCGAGCGCACCATCTTCGCGGTGAAGCGCCTCATCGGCCGTCGCTACGACGACCCGACCGTCGCCAAGGACCAGAAGCTCGTCCCCTACAAGATCGCCCGCGCCGGCAACGGCGACGCCTGGGTCGAGGTCGAGGGCAAGAGCTACTCGCCCTCGCAGATCTCCGCCTTCACGCTGATGAAGATGAAGGAGACGGCGGAGGCCTATCTCGGCCAGAGCGTCGATCAGGCGGTCATCACCGTTCCCGCCTATTTCAACGACGCCCAGCGCCAGGCCACCAAGGATGCCGGCAAGATCGCCGGCCTCGAGGTGCTGCGCATCATCAACGAGCCCACCGCAGCGGCGCTCGCCTACGGCCTCGACAAGAAGTCGGCCGGCACGATCGCGGTCTATGACCTCGGCGGCGGCACGTTCGACGTCTCGATCCTCGAGATCGGCGACGGCGTCTTCGAGGTGAAGTCGACCAATGGCGACACGTTCCTCGGCGGCGAGGACTTCGACATGCGCCTCGTCGACTATCTGGCGGCCGAGTTCCAGAAGGAGCAGGGCATCGACCTGCGCAAGGACAAGCTCGCGCTGCAGCGCCTGAAGGAAGCGGCCGAGAAGGCCAAGATCGAGCTGTCGTCCTCGACGCAGACCGAGATCAACCTGCCCTTCATCACCGCCGATGCCTCGGGCCCGAAGCATCTCCAGCTGAAGCTCACCCGCGCCAAGTTCGAGGCGCTGGTCGACGACCTGATCCAGCGCACCATGGAGCCCTGCAAGAAGGCTCTGAAGGACGCCGGCATCTCCGCGGGCCAGATCGACGAGGTCGTTCTCGTCGGCGGCATGACCCGCATGCCGAAGGTCCAGGAAGTCGTGAAGCAGTTCTTCGGCAAGGAGCCGCACAAGGGCGTCAACCCGGATGAGGTCGTCGCCATCGGCGCGGCCATCCAGGCGGGCGTTCTGCAGGGCGACGTCAAGGACGTGCTGCTGCTCGACGTCACCCCGCTGTCGCTCGGCATCGAGACGCTGGGCGGTGTCTTCACGCGCCTCATCGACCGCAACACCACGATCCCGACCAAGAAGAGCCAGGTCTTCTCCACCGCCGACGACAACCAGAACGCGGTGACGATCCGGGTCTTCCAGGGCGAGCGCGAGATGGCGGCCGACAACAAGATGCTGGGCCAGTTCGACCTGATGGGCATTCCGCCGGCTCCGCGCGGCATCCCGCAGATCGAGGTGACCTTCGACATCGACGCCAACGGCATCGTCAATGTCCAGGCCAAGGACAAGGGCACCGGCAAGGAACAGCAGATCCGCATCCAGGCCTCCGGCGGCCTCTCGGACTCCGACATCGAGAAGATGGTGAAGGATGCCGAGGCCCACGCTGCCGAGGACAAGGGTCGCCGCGAGCTCGCCGAGGCGAAGAACCAGGCCGACGGCCTCGTTCACTCGACCGAGAAGGCGCTGGCCGAGCATGGCTCCAAGGTCGCCGAGGGTGACCGCAAGGCCATCGAGGACGCGCTCGCCGCGGTCAAGGAAGCCGTCAAGGCCGAGGATGTCGAGGCCCTGAAGGAGAAGACCAACGCGCTGGCTCAGGCCTCTATGAAGCTCGGCGAGGCCATGTATGCGGCCCAGCAGGCGGAGGCCGGCGCCGAAGGCGATGCTCCGAAGAAGGACGATGTCGTCGATGCCGACTTCACCGAGGTGAAGGACGACAAGAAGAAGAGCGCGTAAGGCCCATCCGGCTTTACCATCGAGCCCCCGGATCACATCCGGGGGCTGTCGCTTGACGAGGGGCGAAAGCGCGGTCGATGTCCAAGCGCGACTATTACGAAACTCTGGGGGTCGGCCGCGATGCCGACGACGGCGCGCTGAAATCCGCCTTCCGCAAGAAGGCGATGCAGTGCCATCCCGACCGCAATCCCGGCGACTCCAAGGCCGAGGCGGAGTTCAAGGAGCTGAACGAGGCCTATCAGGTGCTCTCGGACGGCCAGAAGCGTGCGGCCTATGACCGGTTCGGCCATCAGGCCTTCGAGAATGGCGGCGGTGGTGGCCATCCCGGCTTCGGCGGCGACTTCTCCTCCTCCATGTCCGACATCTTCGAGGAGCTGTTCGGCATGGGCGGCCGCCGGCGCGGCCCCGGCGGGCGCGAGCGCGGCGCGGACCTGCGCTACAACATGGACATCACGCTGGAGGAAGCCTTCAACGGCAAGGCCGCCCAGCTGCGCATCCCCACCACGGTCTCGTGCGAAGCCTGTTCGGGCACCGGCGCCAAGCCCGGCTCCAAGCCCAAGACCTGCGGCACCTGCGGCGGCCACGGCCGCGTGCGCGCATCCCAGGGCTTCTTCTCGGTCGAGCGCACCTGCCCGACCTGTCAGGGTCGCGGCCAGGTGATCGAGGACCCCTGTGGCAATTGCTCGGGGGCTGGCCGCATCACCAAGGAACGGGTGCTCTCGGTGAACATCCCGGCCGGCGTCGAGGACGGCACGCGCATCCGCCTCGCCAACGAGGGCGAGGCCGGCTTCCGCGGCGGCCCGCCGGGCGATCTCTACATCTTCCTCTCCATCCAGCCGCATTCCTTCTTCCAGCGCGACGGACAGGATCTCTACTGCCGCGCCCCTGTCTCGATGGTGACGGCCGCCATCGGCGGCTCCTTCGAGGTGCCGACCATCGACGGCGGCCGGGCGCAGGTGAAGGTTCCCGAGGGCACGCAGTCGGGCAAGCGCTTCCGCCTTGGGGGGAAGGGCATGCCGGTGCTGCGGTCGAAATCCGTGGGCGACCTCTACGTGCAGGTCGACGTCGAGACGCCGCGCGCGCTGACCAAGCGGCAGAAGGAACTGCTCGCCGAGTTCGACAAGGAGAGCTCCGGCGCGACCCAGCCGGAGACGGCGGGCTTCTTCGCCAAGGCCAAGGCCTTCTGGGACGGGCTCGCCAAGGAAGGCTGAGTCGAAGGAAGGTTGAAGGATCCTCGAAGAGACTTCGATCTCACCGCGTCATGCCCGGCCTTGTGCCGGGCATCCACGAATTCTGGACGAAGCCGCCCCAGGCAAGTCGTGAATGGCCGGGACAAGCTCGGCGATGACGAACAGGTTCCGGCTTTCAGGCAGCCCCTTGGTCCGTTTCGTCACAGCCGCAGCGTCACCAGGAAGGCCGTCAGGTCGTCGGTGACGAAGTCGACATGGTCGTCGTCGCGTCCCTCGAATTCCCAGGCCTCGCGGAACACCTCGCGCGTGCGCTCCGGCACCACCAGCACGGTCTTCATGCCGAGCGCGTGGGGCGCCTCGAGATTGCGCGGCAGGTCCTCGAACATGGCGGCGCGGGTCGCATCGACGCCGTGGTCGGCGAGGAACTTTTCGTAGGTCACGCGGTGCGGCTTCGGCAGCAGCCCGGCATCGACAATGTCGAACACCCCGTCGAAATGGTTCTCGATGCCGAGCCTGCGCGTCACCGCCTGCACATGGCTGTGGGTGCCGGAGGTGAACACGAACTTGCGGCCGGGCAGGGCGGCGATGGCCGCGCCGAGTTCGGGATTGGCCTGCAGCGGCGAATGGTCGATGTCGTGGACATAGGACAGGAAGTCGTCCGGGCTCATGCCGTGCTCGATCATCAGCCCGCGCAGCGAGGTGCCGTAGTGCTTGTAATAGTCCTTCTGGAGCCGGAAGGCCTCGTCGGTCGAGATGTTCAGGAGCTTCGCGACATAGCCCTTGATGCGCGCGTCGATCTGCTCCCACAGCGACAGATGCGCGGGGTAGAGCGTGTTGTCGAGGTCGAAGATCCAGGCCTCGACATGGGCGAAGGCGGCGCGGGCCTCTTGAGGGGCGGTCATCGTCACTCCCGGAAGCGGACGGAGGCGCGGCGGCGGCCGTCGAAGGTGACGGCAAGGAACTGCACGCGCGTCGCGCCGTGGGCGGCGCAGTCGTCCGCCCCGGCGATCTCGAATTCGGCGGGCCTGACGCAGCCCGGCACGTTGCCGCCGAAGGTGACGGGGCGGCCGTCCTTCTGCACCGGCTGGCCCTCGGCATCCACCGCCTCGGCGAAGGAATAGATACTGGCGGGCGCGCCCTCCAGCGGCGGTTTCAGGCAGGCGCCGGCCTCGATGCGGAACCAGCCGCGCGTGACGATCCGCCCGTCCTGATCGGTGCCGAGCGCCGCCATGACGCGGCGGCCGGTGTCGTTGCACCAGGCGAAGCCGGGGCCTTCGCCCGCCCGCATGGCGGCGAGCAGAAGATCGAAGAAATCCGCCTGCATATTGGCTTCGGCCGGCAGGTTGCGGTCGGCGATGAAGGCGCGCAGCGCCGCTTCCGTCTTCGGTCCGTCGAGGCCGTCGATGGGGCCGGGGTCGTAGCCCATCCGCGTCAGCAGGCGCTGGATGCCCGCCCGTCGTGCCTGCGGCAGGTCGTAGTCGGCCTCCTCGGACAGGAACAGCACGGCGATGCCCTCGGCAACCGTCGGCCGCACCTCGGCGAAGGCGGCGAGGCGCGCGTTCGGCTGGTTGCAGGTCCGCGCGCCTGCGATCAGGAAATCGCCCTCGCCGACGCAGAGGGAAATCTGCGCGGGCTGGCCGAGTTCGGTTCCCGCCGGCTCGCCCATGGGGCGCGAATGCAGGAACAGCCTGCCCGGCATGTCCGCGGTCTGGAGGATCGCCCGGCATTGGCCGGGGTCGAGCCGGAACCAGCCGCGCGTCGCTGCGGCCTCCTCGACGATGAGCCCGATGGCGGCCTCGGTCACGACGCTCGTGCGGTTGCACAGGCGCGTTTCGGCGGAGGCGCCCGGAGCGAAGGCGAGACAGCCGGCGACAAACGCCAGCGCTGTCAGGAAGGACCGCTTCGCCTCCCCCCGGCGGGGGGAGGTCGACGGCGGAGCCGTCGGGAGAGGGGAAGGAGACCCGACGGACAGACCTGCGCCCCCTATCCCAACCTTCGGTCGACCTCTCCCCGCCGGGGAGAAGTGGAGGTGCAGCGCTTCCGCGCGTCGCAATCCAGCCTCACGCGTGGATGAGTGTGCCGGCACCGCCATCGGTGAGTAGCTCCACCAGAACCGCGTGCGGGGTCTTGCCGTCGAGGATCACGACGCCCTCGACGCCGCGCTCGATGGCGTAGATGCAGGTCTCGATCTTCGGGATCATGCCGCCGGTGGCCGTGCCGTCGGCGATCAGCCGCCGGCAATCCTCGACCGACAGCGACTTGATCAGGTTCTTGTTCTTGTCGAGCACGCCGGGAACGTCGGTCAGCAGCAGCAGCCGCTTGGCCTTCAGCGCGCCGGCAATGGCGCCCGCGAACGTGTCGGCATTGACGTTGTAGGTGTCGCCCTCGACCGAGGTCGCGACCGGCGCCAGAACCGGCACCAGATCCTTGCCGAGCACTGTGTCCAGCACCTTGGTATCCACCTTGTCGGGCTCGCCGACGAAGCCGAGATCGACCGCCTTCTCGATGTTGGAATCCGGGTCGCGGGTGGTGCGGGTGACCTTGGCCGCCTTGACCATGTCGCCGTCCTTGCCGCAGAGCCCGATGGCCTTGCCGCCGGCAGCGTTGATGAAGCCGACGATCTGCTTGTTGATCGAGCCGGCTAGGATCATCTCGACGATCTCGACGGTCTGCTTGTCGGTGACGCGCAGGCCGTCGACGAACTCGCTCTTGATGCCGAGCTTGGCCAGCATCTGGCCGATCTGCGGCCCGCCGCCATGGACGACCACCGGATTGATGCCCGACTGTTCCAGCATGACGATATCGCGGGCGAAGGAGCGCGCGCCGCTCTCGTCGCCCATGGCGTGGCCGCCATATTTCACCACGACGATCTCTTCGTCGTATTTCTGCATGTAGGGCAGCGCCTCGTTGAGGACGCGGCCGATATCCTGGGCATCGAGCGGGGCTGTGGGCGACATGAGCGGCTCCGGCCGCCGCGTCTTCCCGCGCGGCGTGGCCGGGTCTTAGCCGATTTGGCCTGCGCGGTGAAGGCAGCGAAGGCGCTGGGCGCCGATGCACGGGAGCGCCGATCGGCCTGCCGCCTTAACTGAAATTCAACCATGCGACGGTACGTGGTTACGCAGGGCCCTTGCCGCATTGGTCGCCCGCACCAGCCTTCGGACCGACCTGCCTGCCCTTGCCTCGCGCCCTCCTGCAATCTCGACCCGACCGCCGGGCACGCCGGCTGCTTCCGCTCATCATCCTGGCGGGCCTGGTGCTTCCGGCATTCGTCGCGGTCATGCCGCGCGAAGGGCGGCCCGTGGCGGTATTCGCCTGGTCGGCCGAGGCCGGCGGCGCCGCCGCCATCGCCGCGCGCGCCAATGGCGAGCTGCGTGCCACGAACCGGGGCAACCGCATTGCCATAGCCTCGTCCGAAGCTTCCGGCTTCGTCTCCCGCCTCTATGGCGCGGGGGCCGCGCTCGTGCTCGACGCGACGCTCGCCGCCGCCTGCCTGTCTCCCTTCCTCGCCCTTGCCAAGGACCCTGCCCGATGATCGCAGCCCCGGCCGCCGCATCGATCATGCCTTCATCGACCCTCGACCGGCTGCGGTCCGCGGTCGCCCCGGTCATGCAGGGGGCCGTCGTGAGCATCGCGATCGTCATCCTGGCCGTCGCCGGCCTGCGCGGCGCGAATGCCAACGTGGTCGTCGCGCTCTGCGCGGTGGCGGTCGCGGGCCTCGGCATGCTGGCGATCGGCAGGCGCCGGATCGACATCACCGCGCGCGTCGGCTCCGCCGTGTCGGCGGCGGCGCTCGTCGCCCTGCTGACCTTCGCGCTCGAAGGCTCGGTCTATCAGATCGACATGCACATGATGTTCTTCGCCGGCCTCGCCATCGTCGCGCTGTGGTGCTGCTGGCTTGCGATCGCGGCCTTCACGGCGGTGGTCGCGATCCATCACCTCGGCCTGAACCTCGTCTATCCCCTTGCCGTCTTCCCGCAGGGCGGCGATTTCGGCCGCGTCGTCATCCATGCGGTGATCCTGGTCGCCCAGGCCGTGGCGCTCGCCTGGCTCTGCAACCGGCTCGCCACCGCATTCGCCGTATCCGACGCGGCTGTCGCCGAAGCCAATCTCGCGACCGAGCGGATGGAAGCCGCGGCCTCCAGCGAGCGGACGCTCGCTTCGGCGCAGAACGACCAGCGGGCCCGGCTCGATGGCGCCATCGCCGATTTCCGCGACCATGTCGCAGGCGTGCTCGGCGAGGTGCGTGCCGGCATGGGCGAACTCGGCCGGTCGTCGGGCACCCTGCGCGCCGCGGCCGACAGCACCGCCGGGATGACCGGTCAGGCCGCCCAGTCCTCGCGCGCCGCGGTCGAGACCATCGGCGCGGTGGCTGCCGCGAGCGACCAGCTTTCGACCTCGGTCGACGATCTCGCGGGCAAGGTCCACGAGACGGCGTCGGTGCTGCGCGAGCTGGCGGGCGAGGCGGCGGCCGCCAATGGCAGCATCAGCGAACTGTCGGGCGCCGCCGAGCGGATCGGCACCGTCGTGGCGCTCATCCAGTCGATCGCGGAACAGACCAACCTGCTCGCGCTCAACGCCACGATCGAGGCGGCCCGTGCGGGAGAGGCCGGCAAGGGCTTTGCGGTGGTGGCGAGCGAGGTGAAGTCGCTGGCGGTGCAGACATCCCGGGCGACCGGCGACATCGCCCAGCAGATCACGTCCGTGCAGCAGCTCACCAGGGGCGCGGTCGGCGCCATCGACGGCATCTCCACCCGCATGGACCAGATCGACCGGAATGCCGGCGCGCTCGCCGCCGGCATCGAGGAACAGGCAATGGCCGTGCGCGAGATCAATCGCAGCATCGGCGAGATGCGCGAACTCGCCGGGGTGATCGAGACGACCGTCGGCGACATCGCCGAGAAGGCGCGCGCCAGCGCGACCTCTTCCGAGGCGATGACCCGCACCACGGCAGCTGTCGAAGCCTCGGCTGGCGGCCTCGGCGCGGCCGTGGAGGACTTTCTGGGCAAGGTCGCCTGACGTGTCGGCCGGCCGGGCGCCGGGTCAGCGCCGGCTGGCTGCCCGCCCCGCGCCGTTCGGTTCGTTCTTGACTTCGCCGCACAGGGGCACAGGTTAGAACGCCGGCCCGTTGGCGCCGGGCTCGCCCGAGGACAGCCCGCCATGCCCTATCCCGACCGCTTCTATCCCGTCGTCGACAGCATCCGCTCGCTGATCGAATTGTCGAACCTCGGCGTCGGCACGATCCAGCTCCGGGTCAAGGATCTGGAGCACGAGCAGGCGACCGCCCTGGCGCGCGAAGCCGTGGAATCGGTCGCGGGCACGGCAACCAGGCTGGTGATCAACGACTACTGGCAGGCCGCCATCGCGGCTGGCGCGGCCCATCTCCATCTCGGCCAGGAGGATCTCGCCACGGCCGACGTGGCGGCGATCCGCCGCGCGGGTCTCACCCTCGGCCTGTCGACCCACGACGAGGCGGAGCTTGAAGCGGCACTCGCCCACAAGCCCGACTACATCGCGCTCGGACCGATCTATCCGACGACGGTCAAGACGATGCGCTTCGGCCCGCAGGGTCTCGACCGCATCACAGCATGGAAGAAGCGCATCGGCGCCATCCCGCTGGTCGCCATCGGCGGCATCACGCTGGAGCGCGCGCCGGCGGTCTATGCGGCCGGCGCCGATTCCATCGCGGTCGTCTCCGACATCGCCAATGCCGATGATCCCGAGACGCGCGTGCGCGACTGGCTGGCCCACGAGCCGGCGGGGGAATAGACGCCTTCCGAAAGACTTCGCGAGGATTGCGGTTTTCCCGGACGCGCCCTGCGCGCGCCGCCTTGCGCTTCGCCGGCCAAAGGTCCAGATTGGACCTCGTCCAAGGGGGGCCCCGACGAAGGGGCTGAGAGGCTGCAACGTTCCGAAGGGAACCCCGTAGCGACCCTTGAACCTGATCCGGGTCATGCCGGCGGAGGGATGGGACGCATGCTGACTTCGGTCTATCTGGCCAGACTTATCGGCCCCGTCATGCTGGCGGCGGGCATCGGCGCGATCCTGACGGTCGCCGGCTCCTGGCCGCAGACGCCTACACCCTGATTCTCACCCCTTCACGCTGCCCTCACGCGAGGATTCCCTCATGAACGCCCCGGTCAAGGACATCAAGGCCGCCGTCACCACCGGCGCTCTGCCGGCTTCCCGCAAGGTCTTCGCGACGCCGGATAGTGCTCCGGACATCCGCGTGCCGCTGCGCGAGATCGTCCTGACCGAAGGCTCCGGCGAACCGCCGCTGCCGGTCTACGACACATCCGGCCCCTACACCGATCCGAACGTCGTCATCGACGTGGAGAAGGGCCTCTCCCGCGTGCGCCAAGCCTGGGTGATGGAGCGCGGCGGCGTCGAGGCCTATTCCGGCCGGGAGATCAAGCCGGAGGACAACGGCAATGCCGGGCGCCATCTCGCCCGCGCCTTCCCGGTCGCCAACCAGCCGCTGCGCGGCGTCGGCGACGCGCCGATCACCCAGTACGAATTCGCGCGGGCCGGCATCATCACCAAGGAGATGATCTACGTCGCGACGCGCGAGAATCTCGGCCGCAAGGCCATGCTGGATCAGGCGGAAGCCAAGCTCGCCGACGGCGAGAGCTTCGGCGCTGCCGTTCCCGCCTTCATCACCCCGGAATTCGTCCGCCACGAGATCGCCCGCGGCCGCGCCATCATCCCCGCCAACATCAACCACGCCGAACTCGAGCCGATGATCATCGGCCGCAACTTCCTCGTGAAGATCAACGCCAATATCGGCAATTCCGCCGTGTCCTCCTCCATCGAGGAAGAGGTCGACAAGCTGGTCTGGTCGATCCGCTGGGGCGCCGACACGGTGATGGACCTGTCCACCGGCCGCAACATCCACAACACCCGCGAATGGATCATCCGCAACTCGCCGGTGCCGATCGGCACGGTGCCGATCTATCAGGCGCTGGAGAAGGTCGGCGGCGACCCCGTGAAGCTGACCTGGGAGCTCTACCGCGACACGCTGATCGAGCAGTGCGAGCAGGGCGTCGACTATTTCACCATCCATGCCGGCGTCCGACTGCCCTACGTGCCGCTCACTGCCAGGCGCGTCACCGGCATCGTCTCGCGCGGCGGCTCGATCATGGCCAAGTGGTGCCTCGCCCATCACCGCGAGAGCTTCCTCTACGAGCGGTTCGACGAGATCTGCGACATCATGCGCCGCTATGACGTGTCGTTCTCGCTCGGCGACGGGCTGCGTCCCGGCTCCATCGCCGACGCCAACGACGCCGCGCAGTTCGCCGAGCTGGAGACGCTGGGCGAGCTCACGCAGATCGCGTGGAAGAAGGGCTGCCAGGTGATGATCGAAGGCCCCGGCCACGTGCCGATGCACAAGATCAAGATCAACATGGACAAGCAGCTGAAGGAGTGCGGCGAGGCGCCGTTCTACACGCTCGGACCGCTGACCACCGACATCGCGCCGGGCTACGACCACATCACCTCCGGGATCGGGGCGGCGATGATCGGCTGGTTCGGTTGCGCCATGCTCTGCTACGTCACGCCGAAGGAGCATCTCGGCCTGCCGAACCGCGACGACGTCAAGACCGGCGTCATCACCTACAAGATCGCGGCGCATGCGGCCGACCTCGCCAAGGGCCATCCGGCGGCGCAGCTGCGCGACGACGCTCTCTCGCGGGCGCGCTTCGAGTTCCGCTGGGAGGACCAGTTCAATCTTGGCCTCGACCCCGACACGGCGCGCTCCTACCACGACGAGACCCTGCCGAAGGAGGCGCACAAGGTCGCCCATTTCTGCTCCATGTGCGGGCCGAAATTCTGCTCGATGAAGATCACGCAGGACGTGCGCGACTATGCGGCGACGCTGAACGACAAGCAGGCCGGCATGGACGCGATGAGCGAGAAATTCCGGGAGATGGGCGGGGAGGTCTACGTCGAGACCGCCGAGGCGGTAAGGGAGAGCAATCGGTCGTTGTAGGCAACCGCAAGCCGCTCACGTGCAGACGTTGTAGGCATCGATCGTCTGCTGCTCGGTGTTGCAATCGAACACGATCGTGACCTGTTCCCAGTCGCCGCTTCCCCACAGGCTCAGGCCGATCGTGGCGGGCGGCGGCACCGCCACCAGCAGGTCGCCCGAGGGCCGTTCCGGCAGATTCGGAAAACGCTGGGCGAAGGCCGAATAAGGACATGGGCGGGTTTGCGCGAGCGCCAGCGGGACGTAGGGCAGCAGTGGCGGAAAATGGCGATAAGGGTAGTTCTCGCTTGATCCCGCAGGCTGCATCGCCAGAACTTCGACCGGTTCGGCGACCCGCATCCGATAGGTCATCTGGCAGCCGTCATAGGCCATGCCGTAGATGAGCGGCAGCCCGAACAGATGCGGGCCGGATAACCCTGGAATGTGGCGCCCGCCGAGCTGTCCGATGAGGTGCAAAGGGGTGGGGCCATAGGGAACGCCGACAATGTCACATTCCATGGGCCCGCCAAAATGCAAGGAGGCGAGCTTTCGCGCGGCGGCGAAAACATACTCAATCCCATCGTGATGGGCATAGACAAGCCGTTCGCGCGTCATGCGATTTCCTCCGCCGCGCCTCGTCGAATTTACGCCGCCGCCGGCAGGTCCTTCTCGAACCTGCGCGCCAGTTCGGCCGTCGCATCGGGCGTCATCTCCTCGCCGGATTCGCAATCGAAAACCCAACCGCCCGTCGCCCGCGCATAGGCGCTGGCCGCGGCGAAGACGCCGAACAGCTCGTGCTCGCTGCCGCCCCAGCGGAAGGCGAGAATGTGAGCCTCGTCCTTGATGAAATCGCCGTTCTCGGGGTCGTCGCGCTTCAACGCCTGCGCATCCCAGTGATTGACCTCGAAACCGGCCAGCGCCGTGCCGTAGTGGGCCGGCAAATATCCGTCCAAAGCCTTGAACTCAGCGGCTTCGTCCAGTTTCAGCCGAAAGCCTTCCCGGTCGATCGCGGCCTGCCATTCCGCGATCGACGCGAGCTTCCGGTCGGACAGCACATAGAGTTCCATGGACATGACAAACCCCTCCCATGCCGCGCGGCGCATTGCCCACGGTTCCTTCCCTCAATCTGACTGTCATGCGGATGCTGCTCCGGCCCTCCGCGCGGAAATCGACCTGCGCGGGAGAGATGCCGTCAAAGGCATGAATGTTCTATTTTTGTTCTGATCCGGAAGTCAAGGCTGTTCCTCAGCCATCCTACATCCGGACGATCCCCAATGCCTCGTCGTCGTGCTTTGCTGGCCCGTCAGCAGCAACCGGGGTCGATCCCATGCCCACCTCCCGCCGCGTCGTCCTCGCCGCCCGTCCCGACGGCATCCCGCAATCCCAGCACTTCCGCATCGAGGCGGCCGACACCCCGGCGCTGAAGCCCGGCGAGATCCTGGTCCGCAACCAGTTCCTTTCGGTCGAGCCGGCCATGCGTGGCTGGGTCTCGGCGGTGGCGAACTATGCGCAGCCGGTCGGCATCGGCGAGGTCATGCGCTCCTTCGCCTCCGGCGAGGTCGTGGCCTCGGAACATCCGGGCTTCGCGCCCGGCGACAGGGTGACGGGCCTGTTCGGCTGGCAGGAACTGGCCGCCGTGCCGGCCTCCGCCGTCCAGCGCAAGGTGACGGAAACAGACCTGCCGCTCTCCACCTCGCTCGGCATCATGGGGATCAACGGTCTCACCGCCTATTTCGGCCTTCTCGACGTGGGCCTGCCGAAGCCCGGCGACACCGTGGTCGTCTCCACCGCCGCGGGCGCGGTCGGCTCGGCGGTCGGGCAGATCGCGAAGCTGATGGGCTGCCGCACGGTCGGCATCGCCGGCGGCGCGGCCAAGGTTCGTCAGTGCCTCGAGGATTTCGGCTTCGACGCGGCCATCGACTACAAGGCGACCAACGACATCGTGGGCGCCATCGCCGAGGCCTGCCCGAACGGCGTCGACGTCTATTTCGACAACACGTCGGGCGCGATCTCCGACGTCGTCATGCGCCACCTCGCGGTGAAGGCGCGCGTCGTGGTCTGCGGCACGGCCTCGGTGCCGAGCTGGGACCCCTGGCCGACCGGACCGCGGCCGGAGCGGCACCTGCTGGTCAAGCGGGCGCGCATGGAGAGCTTCGTCATCTTCGACTACGCCCACCGCTTCGGCGAGGCGCTGCCGCGTCTCGCCGCATGGGTGCGCGCGGGCCGGCTCCGTTATGCCGAGGACGTGCTGGAGGGCATCGAGGCGGCGCCGGACGCTATCGCCTCGCTCTATCGCGGCGAGAACCGGGGCAAGCGGCTGATCCGCCTGCACCCGTAGCGACGCTGCGCGTCAGGCGGCGCGCGGACGCTCCACCGGCGGCGTGCCGACATGCATCGCGCCCATGATCGCCTTCCTGAGGTCCGGCGTGTCCTGGTATTTGTGGACGGTCACCGCATGCTGGACGGCGGCCTCCAGCAGTTCCTTGTCGCTGTCGGCGCTGATCGCGATCGTGCAGGCCATCTCGCCGGGCATTTCGCGGCAGTCGATGAATTTGCGTGACATCGTGTCCTCCGCAAAGACGCGACACCGGCCCGGTGCATGGCCGGAGCCGGTGCCTGGAAGCGCGGAAGGCTAGTCCCGCCCCGTTGGCGGGCCAATGCGGAGCAATCCTGAAACAGGGACGCGCGAACCGCGCGCCCTGTTGCGTCATCACCCCTTCTGCGGGGCCTCCGCCAGCAGCGCCTGAAGGTCGAGGCGGCGCGTCACCATGGCGAGCGTGCCATCGGCATTCTTCGGCCAGTCGGCCGGTTGGCGGTCCCAGTAGAGCTCGACGCCGTTGCCATCGGGGTCGGTGAGGTAGAGCGCCTCGGAGACGCCGTGGTCGCTCGCGCCGTCGAGCCGGATGCCGGCCTCCACCAGCCGGCGCAGCGCATCGGCGAGCGCGGCCCGGTCGGGATAGAGGATGGCGGTGTGATAAAGGCCGGTCGTGCCGGGCGCCGGCGGGCGGCCGCCCTTGCTCTCCCAGGTGTTGAGCCCGATGTGGTGGTGGTAGCCGCCGGCCGAGAGAAACACCGCCTGGTCGCCGTAGCGCTGGGTCACCTCGAAGCCGAGCACGTCGCGGTAGAAGCCGAGCGCGCGGTCGAGATCGGCGACCTTGAGATGGACGTGACCGATCCGGACGCCGGTCGTGATCGGGTCGCGGGGCGTCTCGGCGGAGACGATGGCGCGGGCGTTCTTCTCGGCGGACTTTTCAGAGACGGCAGTTTCAGCGACGGACATGGCAAGCCTCCTCGGCGCGGGGGATCGGCGGACCAGTGTCCGCCCTCGCCGATGAACATGCGCCGCGATGGGTCGCGGCGCGAGTCGGGCAATCCGATTCTTGCAAAGGCGCAAACCGGGCTTGCGGTCAGGAGAGCCGGCTCGCGAGGATCTTGTCGATGCGTCGGCCGTCGAGGTCCAGCACCTCAAAGCGCCAGCCGGCCTTCTCGAAGCTCTCGCCCACCTGCGGCAGGCGCTGCATCTCGGCAAGGACAAAGCCGGCCACTGTCTGGAAATCGGCGTCGCGGTCGATCTGGATGCCGAGCTGCGCCGCGAATTCGTCCGCAGCCATCCAGCCCGAGATGATCAGCGAGCCGTCGTCGCGGGTGACGATCGGCAGTTCCTCGTCGGCCGCTTCGGGCAGCGCGCCGATGATCGCCTCCAGCACGTCGTTGGCGGTGACGATGCCCTCGAAATGGCCGTACTCGTCGAAGACCAGCGTCATGTGGACGTGGCTGGCGCGAATGGCGCGCAGCACATCCAGCGCATGGGTGCGGTCGAGCACGATGGGCGCTTCCTGAACGAGGCTGGCAAGGTCCGGCCGGGCGCGGGCGGCAAAGGCCTCCAGCACATCCTTGGCCAGCACCACGCCGATGATCGAATCGGCGTCGCCGTCCTGCACCGGCAGGCGCGAGCGGCGCGAGGCGCGCACGCGCTGGCGGATGGTTTCCAGCGGTTCGGCCAGATTGACCACCTCAACCTCGCGGCGCGGCGTCATCAGGGCATTGGCGGTGCGGTCGGCGAGACGCATGACGCCGGCGATCATCTCGCCCTCGTCGCGCTCGATGACGCCGGCCGTCTCCGCTTCGGCGATGATCGTCTTGACCTCTTCCTCGGTCACCCCATCGCTGCCGCTGCCGCGCTGTCCGAGCAGCATCAGGATCAGCCGGCCGGAATTGTCCAGCAGCCAGACCAGCGGCGCGCCGAGCCGGGAGAGCACGTTCATGGCCGGTGCGACCCTGGCGGCGACGCGCTCGGGGTCGCGCAGGGCGATCTGCTTCGGCACCAGTTCGCCGACGATCAGCGACAGATAGGTGATCAGCACGACGACGACGCCGACGCCGAGCCATTCCGCGACGTTCTGCGACAGGCCGACATCCTGCATCCAGGCCGACAGGCGCACGCCGAGCGTCGCGCCCGAGAAGGCGCCGGAGAGCACGCCGACGAGCGTGATGCCGATCTGCACGGTGGAGAGGAAGCGGCCGGGATGCTCGGCGAGGCGGATCGCCACTTCCGCGCCGGTGCTGCCCTGATCCGCGAGAATTTTCAGACGTGCTGGCCGGGACGAGACGACCGCGAGTTCGGACATGGCGAGAACGCCGTTGACCACGGTCAGGATCAGGATGATCGCAATTTCGACTAGCACGAAGGCTCGCAACGTTGCGGTCGCCGCAATCGATATCGGCCCGCTTCCGGCTGCTGCATATAGGATGAGGGGTGCCTCTGGCTATGCGGCTGAGCGCGCATCAATGCCCCGCCCGGTTCCGTGCCGCTTCGCTTGACAGGGGCTGGACGCCCGGAGACAAGGCCCGGACGCTCGCAATCGAGCCAGACATCCAGCGCGGAACCCTCCCATGTCGCAAGCCCAGCTCCAGTCCGTCATCGAGGCCGCCTTCGAGAACCGCGCGTCGGTGGACGCTTCGACGAAGGGCGAGATCCGCGACGCCGTGGAAACCGCGCTAAACCTGCTCGATACGGGTGAGGCGCGGGTCGCCCAGAAGTCTGGCGGCGAATGGGTGGTCAACCAGTGGCTGAAGAAGGCGGTGCTGCTGTCGTTCCGCCTCAACGACATGACCCCGATTTCCGGCGGCCCCGGCGGCTCGACCTGGTGGGACAAGGTGCCGTCCAAGTTCGACGGCTGGGGCGCCGCCGAATTCGGCAAGGCCGGCTTCCGCGCCGTGCCGAACTGCGTCGTCCGCCGCTCCGCCTTCATCGCGAAGAACGTCGTGCTGATGCCGTCCTTCGTGAATCTCGGCGCCTATGTCGACGAGGGCACCATGGTCGACACCTGGGCGACCGTCGGCTCCTGCGCCCAGATCGGCAAGAACGTCCACCTCTCCGGCGGTGTCGGCATCGGCGGCGTGCTGGAGCCGCTGCAGGCCAACCCGACCATCATCGAGGACAACTGCTTCGTCGGCGCCCGCTCCGAAGTGGTCGAGGGCGTCGTGGTCGGCGAGGGCTCGGTCATCGCCATGGGCGTGTTCATCTCGTCCTCGACCAAGATCGTCGACCGCGCGACCGGCGAGGTCTTTGTCGGCCGCGTGCCGCCCTATTCGGTGGTCGTCTCCGGCAACCTGCCCGGCAAGCCGCTGCCGGACGGCACGCCCGGCCCGTCGACCTATTGCGCCGTCATCGTCAAGCGCGTCGACGCCCAGACCCGCTCCAAGACCGGCATCAACGAGCTGTTGCGCGACTGAGCGCGGCGCGAGCAAGGGCGGCCGGCCATGGCGCGGATCGACTGGACCGACCGGCAGATCTGGCTGGAGCCCGGCGCCTGGTCCTATCTGTTCCTGTCCTTCGAGGGCCGCATTCCCCGCCTGCCGTTCTGGGCGGGGGCGGTGGTGCTCAACGTCTTCGCCTATATCGGCGACCGCCTGGCCATGGATTTCGGCGGCCACCCCGCCGCCGCCGTGGTGGGGCTTGCCTTCCTCTATCCCTCGCTGGCGCTGTCGATCAAACGCGCGCATGACCGCGGCCATTCCGACCTCTATCTCCTGTTCTTCTTCCTGCCGGCCTTCCTCGTCAGCTTCCTGCAGGTGCTCGGCTACATGGATTCCCAGGGGCCGATGGGGCCGGTTCTGTTCATCCTCGGCCTGTGGGTGCTCGCGGCGCTGATCGCTCTGGTCATCGATCTCGGCCTGATGCGCGGCGAGGAGGGTTCCAATCGTTACGGGCCGGACCCCCTTCAGTGACACGCCGCTGAAACCTTCGGCGTTGACGAGGGGATCCGATGCCCGCCACTGTCCGGCGCGGCGACTGACGATCGGAGACGGCAATGCAATTCCTCGGTATCGACTTCCAGAAGCTCCTGCTCACCGTTGACGGCCGCATCGGCCGTCAGACCTTCTGGATCGGTTTCGCCGCGCTGTTCGTGGCCGGCATGATCAACGGCCTGATCATCGGCTCGATCAGCCTGATCCTCGCCACGCTCGTCAGCCTCGCCCTCGCGGTGCCGGCCTATTGCGTGTCGATCAAGCGCTCCAACGATCGCGGCCATCCCCAGGTCTACGTGCAGGGCTTCTTCATCGCGTCGATCGGCTTTCAGGTTCTGACGCTGATCGGCGTGTTCGGCTTCCTCGGCTATTTCATCGCCGGCCTGTTCGGCCTGATCATCGGCGCCGCCGCCATCTGGCTCTTGATCGATCTTGGCGCGCTGGAAGGCACCAAGGGCCCGAACGCCTACGGCCCCGACCCCCTCGAGACGGTTCAGGCATGAGTGCAGATCCGGTCGCGCTGACGCGCGCCCTCGTCCAGTGCCCTTCGGTCACGCCTGAGGAGGGCGGCGCTCTCGCCGCCCTCGAGGCCGTTCTGCGGCCGGCGGGTTTCGCCGTCGAGCGGGTGACCTTCTCCGAGCCCGGCACGCCGGACGTCGAGAACCTCTACGCCCGCATCGGCACGGGCGCGCCCTATCTCCTGTTCGCCGGCCACACCGACGTCGTGCCGCCCGGTGATCACCAGCAATGGAGCCACGGCCCCTTCGCGGGCGAGATCGCGGATGGCCAGCTCTACGGCCGCGGCACGGTGGACATGAAAGGCGGCATCGCCTGTTTCCTTGCCGCCGCCCTCGACCATCTCGCCGCGAACGGCGGCACGCCCAGGGGTTCCATCGGCTTCCTGATCACCGGCGACGAGGAAGGTCCCTCGGTCAACGGCACGGTCAAGCTCCTGGAATGGGCGCATGGGCGCGGCGAGCGCTTCGACCATTGCATCGTCGGCGAGCCGAGCAACCCGCAGGCTCTCGGCGACATGATCAAGATCGGCCGGCGCGGCTCGCTCTCGGCCATCGTCACCGTCGAGGGCAGGCAGGGTCACGTCGCCTATCCCGATCGTGCGGCCAACCCCATCCCCGTCCTCGTCGATATCCTCGGCCGGCTGACGGCGAAGCCGCTCGACGCCGGCAACGCCCACTTCCAGCCGTCCAATCTCGAGATCACCTCGGTCGATGTCGGCAATGCCGCGACCAACGTCATCCCGCAGAAGGCGGTGGGGCGGTTCAACATCCGCTTCAACGACGAGCATACGCTGGATGAACTGAAGAGCTGGATCGAGAGCGTGGTTGCGGCCTGCGCGAAGCCCGGCATCGTTCCATCCGTCACCTATGCCCGTGGCAATTCGCAGAGCTTCATCACCAGGCCGGGCTCCTTCGTCGACATGGTCGCGGCCACCATCGCCGACGTCACCGGCCGGCGGCCCGAGCTCTCGACCTCCGGCGGCACGTCGGATGCGCGCTTCATCAAGGACTATTGCCCGGTCATCGAGTTCGGCCTCGTCGGCCAGACCATGCACGCCGTGGACGAGCGCGTGCCGGTGGCCGACCTCGTGGCGCTGACCGCCATCTATCGCCGGATCATCGAGCGGTATTTCGGCGGGTAGCGCGCGCAAACCCGTAGCCCCCTCCCATGGGGAGAGGGTGCCTGCGGAGCAGGCGGGCGAGGGGAGCGCCCTCATCGAATTGGTCACGGCTCATTCGGGTTGAATGGAAGGGTTCGAACCCCTCATCCGGCGCCTGATGGCGCTACCTTCTCCCCATGGGAGAAGGTTAGATGACCGCCCCTACTTTCCTTCCACCGCGTCCGGCAGCGGCGCCCACGTCGCAGGATAATCGACCTGCGTCAGGTAGAGCGCATGCGGTGGCCCCACCGTGCCGCAGGCCTTGCGGTCGCGCGCCTCCAGCGCCTCGGCGACATCGGCAGCGGTCCAGAGGCCCTCGCCGGCGAGCTTGATCGTCCCGACCATGGAGCGCACCTGATTGTGCAGGAACGAGCGCGCGTCGAGCCGGCATTCGATGCCGGTCTCCGTGCGGGCGACGTCGAAACGGTCGAGGTTCTTCACCGGCGACTTCGCCTGGCACTCCGTCGAGCGGAACGTCGTGAAATCGTGCCGGCCGACCAGCACGCTCGCCGCCTCCTGCATGCGCGCGACGTCGAGCGGCTTCGGCGACCACCACGCGCGCCGGCGGTCGAGGGTCAGCGGCGGCCGGCGGTCGATGATCCTGTAGAGATAGTGCCGCCTGACAGCCGAGAAGCGCGCATCGAACGCGTCCGGCATCTTCTCGGCGGCGACCACCGCGATGGCGTCGTCCTTGAGATAGCGGTTGGTGGCGTCGCGCACCACCCGGTTCGGCCAGTCGCGCGAGAGGTCGACATGGGCGACCTGCCCCGTCGCATGGACCCCTGCATCGGTGCGTCCCGCGCCGGCCACCGTCACCGCCTCGCCGGAGAATTCCGCAATGGCGCGGGCAAGCTCGCCCTGCACCGACTTGCCGAAGCTCGCCCCTTGCATCTGCCAGCCGATATAGGGCTCGCCGTCATATTCGATGGTCAGCTTGTAGCGCGGCATCGGAGCGTTCTCCGACTAACCGAGGACCGTGCCGGGGCCGATCTGCGCGCCGCGGAGAAAATCGGCCGCCTTCATCGCCTTCGATCCCGCGCGCTGCACTTCCACGAGCCGCACCGCGCCATCCCCGCAGGCGATGGCGAGCGCGTCGTCCAGCACCGTGCCAGGTGCGCCGCTGCCCGTGGCGAGCGACGAACGCAGCACCTTGACGCGCTCCTTGCCCTTGCCGAGGTCGGCCTCGAACCACGCGCCGGGAAAGGGCGACAGCCCCCTGATCCTGTTGTGCACCTCGGCCGCCGGCTTCTGCCAGTCGATGCGCGCCTCGGTCTTGTCGATCTTGGCGGCATAGGTCACGCCGTCGCCCGCCTGGTCCGAGAAGGCGAGCGAGCCCCGGTCGAGCGCTGCAAGCGCCCGCACCATCAGGTCGGCGCCCAGCACGCTCATCCGGTCGTGCAGGTCCTGCGCGGTCATGTCGGGCGTGATCGCGATCTTCTCGACCATGCCCACCGGCCCGGTATCGAGCCCCTCGTCCATCTTCATGACCATGACGCCGGTCTCGGCGTCGCCCGCCATGATCGCGCGCTGGATCGGCGCCGCGCCGCGCCAGCGCGGCAGCAGCGAGCCGTGGAGGTTCAGGCAGCCGAGGGCGGGGGCCTCCAGCACCGGCGGGGGCAGGATCAGGCCGTAGGCGACGACCACGGCGACGTCGGCATTGAGCGAGGCGAAATCGGCCTGCGCCGCCGCGTCCCGCAGCGTCCTGGGCGTGAAGACCGGGATGCCGAAACGGTCGGCCAGCCTGTGCACGGGCGTCTTCTGCTCGTCCATGCCGCGACCCGCCGGCTTCGGCGCACGGGTATAGACCGCGACCACGTCATGGCCCTGGCCGATGATCTCGGAGAGCGTCGGGACCGCGAAATCCGGCGTTCCCATGAAGACGACGTTGAGGCTCACGCCGTCGCCTCGCGCTTGGCGGCCTTGGAATATTTCTTCATCACCCGGTCGCGCTTCAGCCGCGACAGATGGTCGATGAACAGCACGCCGTTGAGATGATCAAGCTCGTGCTGCACGCAGGTCGCCAGCAGCCCCTCGCACATCAGCTCGATGGTCTTTCCCTCGAGGTCGAGATAGCGGACCATGCATTTCGCCGGCCGCTCCACTTCCTCGTAGTACTCGGGAATGGACAGGCAGCCTTCCTCGTAGACGGAGAGCTCGTCCGAGGTCCAGGTGATCTCCGGGTTGATCAGCACGATCGGCGCCTTCGGCTCGTCCTTGCGGGCGAGGTCGATGGTGACGATCCGCTTCGGCACGGCGATCTGGATGGCCGCGAGCCCGATGCCCGGCGCCTCGTACATGGTCTCCAGCATGTCGTCGGCGAGCCGGCGCACTTCGGCGTCGACGCCGGCCACCGGCTCGGAGACGAGCTTCAGGCGGGTATCGGGAATGACGATGATCTCGCGGAGGGCCATGGGAGAGGGTCTTCGGGCGGCGGATGACGCGCCTGAGTTAAGCGCCCGCGCCGCGGGGGTCAATCGGCGGCTGGCGTGCCCAGCCGGATCAGAAGTCGCAGCAGCTCGGCCCGCTCGACCTCGCTCAGGCCCGCCGCGATGCGCGCCTCGTGGGCCGCGACGATGACCCGCCCCTGCCGCAGCAGCGCTTCGCCCGCCTCGGTCAGCGCCAGCGCGTGGCTGCGCCGGTCGGTCTGCGAGCGGTGCCGCCGGGCAAGGCCGCGCCGCTCGAACTCGTCCATCATGGCGACGAAGTTCGGCCGCTGGATGCCGAGCGCGGCTGCGATCTCGCGCTGGCTGCGGCCGGGATTGGCCTCGATCAGCACCAGCGCGCTGAACTGCGCCGGCTTCAGGCCCAGCGGCGCGAAACTCGCCAGGAAATCCTCGAAGACCTTCAGCTGCGCGCGCCGCAGCCGGTAGCCGACGAGGCCGCCGAGAACGCCTTCCGACAGGCCGCCTGCATCCTCGCCGCCTTTCGCCGCTGCCGCCGTCATGTCAGGCTCGCTCCCGCCGGGAATTGCCGTCGCGGGGATAGTTGTGCTCCCCGGCGAGATAGTTATAGTTCATATCTAATTCACGCGGAAGCGCCCGACAGAGGCGAATCGTGAAAGGGAGGACGATGACCGTGACGGCCCGGCCGTTCCATGCGGACTGCGCGGCGGCGCGCCCGGCAAGCCCGGCGGCGCGGGGCGGGGCCATCCATGGATAGCACGATCCTTCTGTTCCTGCTGCAGGACGGCCTGACCAACGGCGCTATCTATGCGCTGCTGGGTCTCGCGCTCGTTCTGGTCTTCGCGGTGACGCGCGTCATCTTCGTGCCGCAGGGCGAGTTCGTCGCCTATGGCGGGCTCACTTTCGCGCTGCTGGAGGCCGGCAAGCTGCCCGGCACGGCCTATATGGTCGTCGCCTTCGGGGCCGCCGCCTTCGCCATGGAGCTGGTGTCGCGGCGGCGCGAGCTGGCCGCAAGGCTCGTTGCGCGCGAGGCCGCCTTCAAGCTCGGCCTGCCGCTCGCCATCCTGTTCCTCGCCAAGGCGGTCGTCGCCGCCCAGCCCGGCGCGGTGGTCAACCTCGTGCTGACCATCGCCATCGTCGCGCCCATCGGCCCCTATCTCTACCGCGTCGCCTTCCAGCCCATCGCTGATGCCTCGGTGCTGGTCCTCCTGATCACCGCCGTCGGCGTCCATCTCGCCATGACCGGCATCGGCCTCGTCTTCTTCGGCGCCGAGGGCCTGCGCGCGCCGCCGATCTCCTCGGCCGTGCTGCCGGTCGGCCCCATCGTCGTCACCGGCCAGAACCTCGGCATCTACGCCATCACCGCCGCGCTGATCGTCGCGCTCTACCTGTTCTTCGGCCGCACCATCACCGGCAAGGCGCTGCGCGCCACCGCCATCAACCGCATCGGCGCGCGGCTCGTCGGCATCCGCCTCGCGCTCTCCGGGCGCATCGCCTTCACGCTCGCCGCGGTCATCGGCGCGGTCTCCGGCGTGCTGATCGTGCCGATGACGACGCTCTACTACGACACCGGCTTTCTCGTCGGCCTGAAAGGCTTCGTCGCCGCCATCATCGGCGGCCTCGTCAGCTATCCGCTGACCGCGGCAGCCGCCCTCCTCGTCGGCGTCGTCGAGGCCTTCGCCTCCTTCCACGCCAGCGACTGGAAGGAGGTCATCGTCTTCACCCTGCTGCTGCCGGTCCTCCTCATCCGCTCGTGGACCGACCCGCATTCGGACGAGGAGGAGTGATGCACCGCCTCGCCCTTCCCCTGTTCGCCGCCATCGTCGCGCTGGTGCCGCTGGTACCCGGCGTCTCGGTCTTCTGGATCACGCTGCTCGACAATATCGGCCTCGCCTCGCTGGTCGTCATGGGCCTCGTCCTCCTGACCGGCGTCGGCGGCATGACCTCGTTCGGCCAGGCCGCCTTCTGCGGCTTCGCCGCCTACACCACCGCCGTCATGACCGCGAAATTCGGCTGGTCGCCGTGGCTGAGCCTGCCCGTGGCGCTTCTCGTCACCGGCCTCGCCGCCGTGGTGCTCGGCCTCGTCACGGTGCGCCTCTCCGGCCACTTCCTGCCGCTTGGCACCATCGCCTGGGGCATCGCGCTCTACTACGCGTTCGGCAAGCTGGAGATTCTCGGCCGCCACGACGGCATTTCCGGCATACCCCCGCTGTCGCTGTTCGGCATCTCGCTGGTCGATCCGCGCGCCGCCTACTACGTCATCTGGGGCGCGGTTCTCGGCGCCGCGATCCTCACCATGAACCTGCTCGACAGCCGCACCGGCCGCGCCATCCGCGCGCTGCGCGGTGGCCGCGTCGCGGCGGAGGCCTTCGGCATCGAGCCGGCGCGCATGAAGCTTGCGGTCTTCGTCTATGCGGCCTTGCTGGCGGGCCTTTCCGGCTGGCTCTACGCCCATGTCCAGCGTGCGGTGAACCCGACGCCCTTCGGCGTCCATCCCGGCATCGAGTACCTGTTCATGGCGGTCGCCGGCGGCGCCGGTCAGGTCTGGGGCGCCATTGTCGGCGCGGGGCTCGTCACCTTTCTCAAGGACGCGCTCCAGCGCATCGTGCCGGCTTTGTTCGGCACGTCGGCGCAATACGAGACCATCGTCTTCGGCCTGCTGCTCGTCGTCATCCTGCAGGTCGCGAAGGACGGTCTCTGGCCGCGCATCGCCGGGCTGTTTCCCTCGCCGCCTCCCGCGCCGGTCGATATCGCCGCCGAGCCGCTGCCCGGGCGCGCGAGGGCGACCGCCGAGCCGCTGCTGGAGGTCGCCGACATCCGCAAGACCTTCGGCGGCCTCGTCGCCGTCAACGATGTCTCGCTGCGGGTGAAGCGCGGCGAGATCGTCGCCCTGATCGGGCCGAACGGCGCGGGCAAGAGCACCACGTTCAACCTCATCACCGGCGTCCTGCCGGCAAACGGCGGCAGCATTTCCGTCTCGGGCGAACGCATCGACGGCGCGCGCCCGCAGGCCATCGCGGCACGCGGCGTCGCCCGCACCTTCCAGCACGTCAAGCTGCTCCCCGAGATGAGCGTGCTCGACAATGTCGCCATCGGCGCGCATCTGCGCGGCGAGGCCGGCTTCATCAGCGGGCTTCTTCGTCTCGACCGCGCCGAGGAGCGGCGCATGCTGGGCGAGGCAGCCCGCCAGATCGCCCGCGTCGGCCTCGCCGAGCACATGCACAAGCCGGCGGGGTCGCTGGCGCTGGGCCAGCAGCGCATCGTCGAGATCGCCCGTGCCCTGTGCCTTGCGCCCGACCTCCTGCTGCTCGACGAGCCGGCTGCGGGCCTCCGCCATTTCGAGAAGGCGGCGCTGGCCGACCTCCTGCGCCAGTTGCGCGCCGAGGGCGTCGCCGTGCTGCTGGTCGAGCACGACATGGGCTTCGTCATGAGCCTCACCGACCATGTCGTCGTGCTCGATTTCGGCACCCGCATCGCCGAGGGGCCGCCGGCCGAGATCAAGCGCAACCCGGCCGTGCTCGCCGCCTATCTCGGAGCCGAGGCATGAGCGCGCTTCTCGCCGTCGAGCATCTGTCGGTCGCCTATGGCCGCGTCGAGGCGGTCAGCGACGTCTCGCTATCGGTTGCGCCCGGCGAGATCGTCACGGTCATCGGCGCCAACGGCGCCGGCAAGTCGACGCTGCTCAACGCCGCCATGGGCCTTCTGCCGGCGCGTGGCCGCGTCGTCTTCGATGGCAGCGACATCGGCTCCGTCGAGGCCGAGGACCGTGTCGCGCTCGGCCTCTGCCTCGTCGCCGAGAAGCGCGAACTGTTCGGCGCCATGACGGTCGAGGACAACCTGATCCTCGGCGCGTTCCGCACCGGACGCAGCCTCGCCGCCGAGACGCTGGCCGAAGTCTTCGCCCGCTTTCCGCGCCTCAGGGAGCGCCGCGCCCAGCTCGCCGGCACGCTGTCCGGCGGCGAGCGCCAGATGCTCGCCATGGGCCGGGCGCTGATGAGCCGCCCGCGCCTCCTCATGCTGGACGAGCCGAGCCTCGGCCTCGCGCCGAAAGTGGTCGCCGACATCTTCGCCATCATCCGCGACCTCCGCGCCACCGGCGTCGCCATCCTGCTGGTCGAGCAGAACGCCCGCGCCGCGCTCAACGCCGCCGACCGCGCCTATGTCATGGAACTGGGACGGATCGGACTCGAAGGCCCGGCCTCGGAACTCGCCAGCGACCCGCGCATTGCCGAGAGCTATCTGGGGCTGGGCGGCTGACGATCGGACATGACGTCGGTCGCAACGACACGACCCTCTCCGTCATGGCCGGGCATAGGCGGCCTTCAGGCCGCCGTCCTTCAGTCTGAACGCCGAGGCTCTGCCAGCCATCCACGACTTGAACGCAGGATTGAAGGGAAGACGTGGATGCCCGGCACAAGGCCGGGCATGACGCGGTGAGATCTGGCGGGCTTGATTGCCCCTGAGACGATCAAGGCGCACCTGTCGAACATGCCGGAAACCTATCGCACCAGCGTTACGCTGTCAAGGACAAAAATCCTCTGATAGGTCCATTGTCCGCATCAATGCGGCAGGCCCACATAGTTCTCCGACAGCGAGGTCATCGCCGCCTGCGACGCCACGAGATAGGCGAGGTCCGCCTCCTGGATCTTCTGGTCGAAGGGCGTCGCGTCGGGGAAGCGGTGCAGCATGGTGGTCATCCACCAGGAGAAGCGCACGGCCTTCCAGATGCGGTTCAGAGCGCGAGCCGAATAGCGGTCGAGCCCGGCCGCCGACTTGTCCGCGTAGTGCTCGATGATCCCTTCCGAGAGATAGCGCACGTCGCTGACCGCGAGGTTCAGGCCCTTGGCGCCGGTCGGCGGCACGATATGGGCGGCGTCGCCCACCAGGAACAGCCGGCCGAAGCGCAGGGGCTCGGCGACGAAGCTCCGGAGCGGCGCGATGGATTTCTCGAAGGACGGGCCGGTGGTGATCTTCTCCGCCGTCTGCGGATCCACCCGCCGCCGCAGCTCGTCCCAGAAGCGCTGGTCGGACCAGTCCTCTATCCTGTCGCCGATCGGGCACTGCACGTAGTAGCGGCTGCGCGTCATCGACCGCATCGTGCACAGTGCAAATCCGCGTGGCGAATTGGCATAGACCAGTTCGTGGTCGGCCGGCGGCACCTCCGCGAGGATGCCGAGCCAGCCGAACGGATAGACCCGCTCGTAGGTGGTCAGCGCCGCCTGCGGCACACTCTGTCGCGAGACGCCGTGGAAGCCGTCGCAGCCGGCGATGAAGTCGCAGGCGATCTCGTGGGTGACGCCGTCCTTCTCGTAAGTCACGCGCGGCGAGGTGCCGTCGAAATCGTGCGGCGTGACGTTCTGCGCCTCGTAGATGGTCGGCGCGCCGAGTGCGGCCCGCGCATCCATCAGGTCGTGCGTCACCTCGGTCTGGCCGTAGATGGTCACCGATTTGCCGGACGAGGCCGTCAGGTCGATGCGGTGCAGTTCGCCGTCGAAGGCGAGCGACAGGCCGTGATGGACGAGGCCCTCGCGGTCCAGCCGCGCGCCGAGGCCGGTCTCGCGCAGAAGGTCGGTCGTGCCCTGTTCGAGCAGGCCGGCGCGCACCCGCGCCAGCACATAGTCGGCGCTTCGGTTCTCCAGGATGATCGTCTCGATCCCGGCCCGGTGCAGGATATGCCCGAGCAGCAGTCCGGACGGTCCCGCGCCGATAATGGCCACCTGCACGCGCTTCATCGAAATGCCCTTGAAAATCACGCCACAGCGTTTTCGAGCGAAGTGGATACCGGTTCGCGTGAAGAGGAGCGCGCGAGCCGCGTGCAAAACGCGTCAAACCAAAGCCGAGACGCGGCGGCCTTTTCGGGGCCGCCGCGTCGCTTCATCAGTTCACCAGCGCCCAGTTGCCGTCCTTCACCGTGATGAGGATGCGGGCGCGGTCGTCGACGCCGTAGCGATCGGTCTCGGTAAAGTTGAACACGCCCTGGCTGGCGAGAATGTCCTTCTCGGTCAGCATGGCCTTGCGGATCGCCTCGCGGAACTCCTGCGTGCCCGGCCGCGCCGCCTTG
>Ga0209794_1000981_pt1 | contig 27837 bp, 25 predicted proteins | sample EBPBio232013_DNA_FD_185869 | JGI IMG/M metagenome (GOLD analysis project Ga0209794, IMG submission 185869) | Wastewater treatment Type I Accumulibacter community from EBPR Bioreactor in Madison, WI, USA - Reactor 1_5/23/2013_ DNA (SPAdes)... | ecosystem: Engineered > Bioreactor > EBPR >... | reverse complement strand
CCTGCATGCTCGCCACCAGTATCGGCCAGCTCTGGTTCTGGCGGGCGATGCAGGGCGTTTCGGCCGGCGCCGGCATCGTCATCAGCCGCGCCATCGTCCGCGACCTCTACGACGGTGCCGCCGCCCAACGCCTGATGGCGCAGATCACGATGATGTTCGCCCTGGCCCCGGCGATTGCCCCGGTCATCGGCGGCTGGTTGCAGACCGCTTTCGGCTGGCGCTCGATCTTTGCCTTCCTGGTTCTGGCGACCGTCGCCCTGTGGCTGGCCTGCTTGAAGCTGCTGCCGGAAACCCTGCCGCCGGAGAAGCGCCAGTCCCTGCGCCCGGCCTACCTGGCCGGCGCCTATCGCGAGGTCCTGAGCTCACCGCGCTTCCTGTTCGCCTGTTCGGCACTGGCGCTGAACTTCGGGGGGTTTTTCGTTTACGTGCTGTCTGCCCCCGTTTTCCTGATGCATCACCTGGGGCTGCCGGAAACCGCTTTCCTCTGGCTGTTCGGCCCGGCCATGGCGGGCCTGGTGTGCGGTTCGTGGATTTCCGGCCGTCTCGCCGGCAAGCGCTCGCCGGGCTGGACCATCGCCCTCGGCTACGGGGTGATGGGCAGTGCGGCGCTGATCAACCTCACACTCAACCTCACACTGCCCCCGGGCCTGCCGTGGAGCGTCGCCCCGCTGTTCGTGTACACCGTCGGCATGTCGCTGGCGATGCCCAACCTGACGCTGTTCGCGCTCGACCCCTTCGCCAACAAACGCGGCCTGGCGGCTTCCTGCCAGACTTTTTTCCAATCCGGTTTCAACGGCCTGTCGGCGGCCTTGATCGCACCCTTGCTATGGGGATCGACCCTGAACCTGGCGCTCGGCATGGTCGGCCTGCTGACGGCCGGCGGTCTGGCCGCGCTGGCGCACCGTCGCCTAAGACTGTTGCCACGGTAGGCCGCGCAAGCGCCAGCCACCGAGCGTGCCGCGATGGAAGTTGTCGTCGAGCGGCCCCTCGAAACCCTCGGTGACGTTGATCACCTGCTGGAAACCGGCGGCCTCCAGTGCTTCGCCGGCAAAGATCGAGCGGTTGCCGCTGCGGCAGATGAGCAGCACCGGCCGGCTCAGGTCACCCTTGACCAGACGGCCGACCTTGCGCGCGAATTCCGGATCGATCTCCCAGTCTGGCGCTTCCTGCCAGGCCACATGCTCGGCGCCAACCGGATGACCGACGTACATGTGCTCGATCTCGGTCCGGCAATCGACCAGGACCGCCTCCGGCGTCTGCTGCAGGAAGGCGTAAGCGGCGTTGGGGTCGAGATGCTGCATGGGCGTATGGGAAAATTTGAATGGAGCGATATTATGAAAGCAGCGCGCCCAAAAGCGTAAACTCGTCGCTCAGCCCTTCCCGGAGCCCGCATGAAATTCCCCACCTGGATCGCCACCCTGATTTCTGCTGTCGCCGCCGTGCTCCTGCCGGCCTGCGATGTCGTCAACCTGCCCAAGCTCGAACCGGGCGTCACCACCCAGGCCGAAGTCCGCAGCCGCATGGGCGAACCCGGTTTCGTGCACCGCGACCCGGACGGCAGCGTCACCTGGGAATACAGCCGCCAGCCGGCCGGCAAGGTCTGCTACATGATCCGCTTCGACGAGCGCGACATTGTCGCCGCCGTCGACCAGGTGCTGACCCCGGCCAACTTCGCCCGCGCCCAGCCCGGGCTGAGCCGGGACGAAATCCGCCGCCTTTACGGTCAGCCGGCAAGGCGTGAGGTTTTCCGCAATCTCGGCGAGGAAGTCTGGGAATGGCATGTCGAGGGTGAAATCGCCACCGAGGAAAGCTATTTCTCGGTGCATTTCGGCCTCGACGACGGCAAGCTGCGCAAGGCCGGCCTGCGCATCGAACCGAAGGGGCGCTAGGCGCCCGAGAATCGCGCCAGTTCCTGGCGCGTATTGATGTTCTCGAAGGCCGCCGGCTGGTCGTCGAAAGCGACCTCGACCGTGGCCAGCGTCGCCGTCCAGCCGCCGAAGCGGCGCTCGCCGGCCTGCAGATAAGCCGCCAGCGACGGCAGCAGTTCGCGCCGGCACAGGCAGAACACCGGGTGCACCTGCTCGCCGGTACGGGCGACGGCGATCTGTGCGGCGTTCGCGGTCAAAGCCGAAAACAGCCGGGAAACCAAGTCGTCCGGCAGGAAGGGCGAATCGCAGGGCGCCGTCGCCACGTAGGGCGTCGTGGCCGCCGCGAGTGCCGCGTGCAGCCCGGCCAGCGGGCCAGCGAAGCCGTCGATGGCGTCGGCAACGACCGGATGGCCGAAAGCGGCGTAACACTCGGCATTGCGGTTGGCGTTGATCAGCAAGGGGCCAAGCTGCGGCGCCAGCCGGGCGATCACGTGCGCCACCAGCGGCTGCCCGTCGAGTTCCTGCAAGCCCTTGTCGACACCGCCCATGCGCCGGCCGAGCCCGCCGGCCAGGACGACGCCGGTGATCTCTCCGCGATCCATCAGTACACCAGCGTCCGCCACGCCGGATCGAGCGTGCGGGCAACGAAAGCGGTGGCGCCGGCGGCGCCGGCATCGGCGCGTAGCGTTTCTTCGGCGCCGACCCAGGCAGCGCGGGCCATGCCGCAGGCGTAGAAGCGGACGCCGGCGGCGGCGGCTTCGTCGAGGAAGGCGGCGATGGACTTTTCCCGCGCCGGCGTCGGCCAGGCCGCCTCGGCAACCCCGGCGACCAGCCAGCGCACCGCCGGCCCAGCAAAGTGGATTTCCACCTCGGCATCCAGCGCGCGCGCCGCCAGCGCATGCACCAGCGGCGTCACCGCCTGTTCCGGCTGCGCCGAGCCGATCAGCAGGGCCAGCCGCTCAGTCAAGGCGGGCCTCCGGATCGAGCTTCAGCACCTGCGCCCGGTAGGCGGCGGCATCGACCAGCAGCCCGCGTTCGCCGGCCCAGTCGGTCGGTCGCACGCGGGCCATCCAGCCTTCGCCGTAGGGATCGCGGTTGATCCGCCCGGGCCGCTCCTCGGCCGCCTCGTTGCCTTCGAGCAGGACAAAGGACAGCGGCGCATGCACCGCAAGCACCGTCTTGCGGCACTCGACCGTCCCCATCCCCCGCCCGCGCGCCACCTCGGCACCGTTCGGCTTGCTGGTGAAGGCGATGATCTCGCCGGCCAGGTGAATACCGAAAGCAGTCGCGCCAATCAGCAACTCGCCGCCCGGCAGTTCGCGCACCCACATGTCGTGCTCGGGGTAGTAGAGGAGATCGTCGGGAATGGTGCCGGTGAAGGGTGTCGTGGGCATGGCAGCGGGGAAAGGGGCGGAGGAAAGCAGGAGTCGAACCTACCAAGGCTTGTCTGACAAGCCCTGCCGGTTTTGAAGACCGGCCGTCCCACCGGGGAACGATTTCCTCCAGATCAAAGCTATCCGAATTGCTCCGGCGTGCCGCGCAACACATGCGTATCGCGCACGCGGCGAGTGTAGCCGATGCGGTCGAAGAATTCGAGAATGTGGATGGCCACCTTGCGGCCGCCACCAATCACGTCGCGCAGCGGCGCGGCGCGGGCGCAGCCGTCGCGTTCGTTGAGGGCGGCGACGTGGCGGGCCAGCGCGCCGACGGCCTCGGCGGTGAAGTAATGGTCGTGCGCCACCGGCCAGGCTTCGCCGTGTCGGGCGATGCGCTTGAACAGCGCACGCACGGTGTCCTCGGCGATGCCGGTGGCCCTGGCCACGTCGCGCACGCGCGGCGGGTTGTAGGGCTCGGCGGCGAGCAGCGGCAGCAGCGTCTGCCACAGGTCGCGGTCGGCGGCGGCGAGTTCGACGCGATGGCCGGGCAGGTGCAGCCAGGCATTGCTCTGGGCGACCTCGCCGCTGGCCAGGCGTTCGCCGAGCAACGCGTCGAAGGCGGGCCGGGCCAGCGTCGGCAGCGTCAGCCGGCGCAGGCGGTCGCGCTCGACGCCGGTGAGGTCGGGCGCCCGCTCGTGTTCTGCGGCCAGCGCCGCGAGCAAGCGCTCACCCAGGGCCTGCCAGCCGGCGGCGGCGAAGGCGGTATCGCCGACCGTGCGCAGGCCAAGCCGCTGGCAGAGGTCGGCCAGCGTCGGCGCGTCGAGGTTGCGGTTGAGCGCGTACGCTGCCAGGTCGACGCCGGCCGGCTGCTGTTGGGCGGCCAAGGCCAGCGCCACCGCCGGATCGGAATCGGCCAGCGCCGCCAGCATCGCCAGGCGCTCCGGGCTCGATTTGCGCCGTGTCGGCGGCGCGCTGTCGAGCACGCAGCCGCCGGCGATGGTGTGGCGGGCAGCGGCGTCGCGCAGGATAAAGCGGTCGCCGGCCAGCGCGCCGATGTCGCGGTCGACGTGAAGTTGCGCCCAGTTTTCGCCGCCGGGCGGGATTTCCTCGGCGCCGAGCAGCGCCACCCGCGCCGGCACGTCGATGGCGCCGAGGTGCAGGTGCACCTGCGTCCAGTGTTTCAAGGCCGGCTGCCCGGCAAGCACCCGCAACTTCGCGTCGAAACGGCGCAGCGGCCGGTGCAGCGGCGGCGCCAGCAGCCACTGGCCGCGCTCGACTTCGCCTTTGTCGACGCCGGCCAGTGCCAGCGCGATGCGCTGTCCGGCCTGGCCGGATTCGGCCGGCGCATCCTGGGCGCGCAGGCTGCGCACGCGCACCGGCTTGCCGCTGGGCGACAGCAGCAACTGATCGCCGACCCGGACGCGGCCGGCGAAGGCCGTACCGGTGACGACGGTGCCGGCGCCGGCGAGCGTGAAGCAGCGATCGACCGCCAGCCGGAAGCCGCCGGCCGCCTCGCGCCCGATCTGGGTAGCGGCAACGGCGTCGAGATGGGCGCGCAGTTCCGCGATGCCGGCGCCGCTGACCGCGGCGACCGGGAAGATCGGCGCCGCCGCCAACGCCGTGCCGGCGAGCAAGGCTTCGATTTCGGCTTTCGCCGCCGCCACGCGCTCGGTCGCGACCGTATCGATCTTGGTCAGCGCCACCGCCCCCCGACGGATGCCGAGCAGTTCGACGATTTCCAGATGCTCGCGGGTCTGCGGCATCGGCCCGTCATCGGCGGCGATCACCAGCAGCGCGAAGTCGATGCCGGTGGCACCCGCCAGCATGTTGTGCACCAGCTTCTCGTGCCCCGGCACGTCGATGAAGCCGAGCGTGGGCGTGTAGGCGTAGCCGAGATCGACGGTGATGCCGCGCGCCTTCTCTTCCTTCAGGCGGTCGCAGTCGACGCCGGTCAGCGCCTTGACCAGCGTCGTCTTGCCGTGGTCGATATGACCGGCGGTGCCGACGATCATGCGGCGAAGAAGCCCTGAGCGGCGGCCAGCGCCTCGCCATCGGCAAGCACCGCGCCGGGCGCCCCGCCCTTGCCCCACAACGGCGGCCGGAATTCCATGGCGAGGAATTCGGCGCACAGCCGGTAGCTGTCGAACATCGGCTGCGCCTTCTCGCGGTTGCCGCTGGTGGCGATCACCCACAGCCGCTTGCCGGCCATGGCTGCCTTGAAATCGACACCGGGCACGCGCAGCCAGGCGCTCCAGTGGTCGAGGTAGGTCTTCAGCGGCGACGGCACCGAGAACCAGTAGACCGGCGAGACGAAAACGAGGTCGGTGGCGGCCAGTGTCTCGTCGAGCAGCGTCTTCAGGTCGCCGGTCGGCAGCGGATAGCTGCCGGCGGTGTGGCGCAGGTCGACGAAGGGCGGCAGGTCGAGGTCGGCCAGCCGGAACCAGCGCTGCTCGGCCGTGGCCGGCAGGCTGGCCGCGGCGTGGCGGGCGAGCGTCTCGCTGTTGCCGGGGTGGCCGGGTTCGCGGGTGGTGGCGTCGAGGAAGAGGAAACGGGACATGGGGAAAATTCAGAAGTAGGCAAAGGAAATATTCTGGCACGGCCGTTCCACATGAAACCGCCGTGCCACGCGACAGGCTCAGCCGAACATGTCCTCGACCTTGCCGGCGAACCACTGGAAGTCCTCGGTCACCAGCTCGGGACGGCGCAGGTTGTCGTCGTCCTGGTCCTGGACGATCAGGCCCTTGTCGTTGACCCAGTACTTGAAGCGCACGGCAATCGCTTCCTGCGGCTGCGTCTTGACCATCATGAAGCAGAGGTTGTCGGGCAGCGCCGGCTTCAGTTCGCGGCCCTTGATGCGCTCGGTGATGTACTTGGCGACGATTTTGGCATGGGCGTTGGCGACATGGCCGGCCTTCGGGTAGTACTTGAACAGCGGCGAAACGACGCCGACGGCGTCGCCGATCACGTAGGTATCCGGATCGTCCTTGAGGTTGAGGAAGAAGGGATCGACGCCCGCCCAGCCGGTCAGCTTGCCTTCCGCGTCGCGGCCGATGACGCCGGCCTTCCAGGCCATGTCGCCGGCCTGGTGCGGGGCCATCAGGATCGAATGATCGAACTTGAAGTCGCCGGCCGTGGTCTTGATGCGCTTGTTGAAGGGATCGACTTCCTGGATCTGCGCCTTGGGCACGTAGACGATCTGGTCCTTGTACAACTCCTCGAAGGCGTCCTTGTAGCCGCCGCCGATCGGCATGATGCTCGGCTTGGGATCGAGAATGGTGATCTTGCCCTTGATCTTGCGCTGCTTGAACAGGTCGGCGATCAGGCAGGCGCGCTCGTAAGGCGACGGCGGGCAGCGGTGCGGTGGCGGCGGCAGCGTCATCACCAGGTCGCCGCCCTGGAAATTCTGGATGTTCTGCTTCAGCTTGAAGTGCTCGGCGGTCGGGATGTAGGCGGCAGGGAACATCGCCTTGGTGTATTCGGCGGCCTTGCGGTCGTTGCCGAACCAGGCTTCATAGTTGTAGCGGATGCCGGCACCGACGATCAGGTAGTCGTAGTCGATCCAGCCCTGGGCGGTGACGACGCGCTTCTTGTCGCGCTCGAAGGCGGTGACTTCGGTCTGGATGAAGTGGTAGCCGTACTTCTGGGCGACGTCGAGGTAGCTGAAGGTGAGGAACTGCGCATCGACGACATCGACCAGCCACTTGTTGCTCATCGGGCAGGCGAAGAAGATGGGGTTGCGTTCGAGCAGCACGACATCGAGTGTCGGGTCGAGCACTTTCAGGTGCTTGGCGGCGGTCACCCCGCCCCAGCCGCCGCCGCAAATGACCACGCGCTTGCCGGTAGCTTTCGGCAGCAGCGGGTCGGACTGCATCTGGATCAGGAAAGGCAGCGGGCTGGTCGGCGCGGCGATGGCGCCGGTGGCCCCGAGTGCCGCCCCCGCGGCAAGGAATTGTCGTCTGTTGAAGTTCATCTTGTCGTCTCCATGGGGTTGAACCACCCGGGCACGGAGATGCCCGGATTTACAGGGTGGCGCCATGCGGCGCCGGGGGTCGGGAATGGCGGGCGGTACGCGGACCGCCGCTCGTGGCCATTTCCGGAAAAACTACAGTTGCAATGCCGACAGCTGGGCGACGAAGCGCGCCTCGTCCTCCAGACAGCGCAGGTCGAGCCGGAAGGCATCGTCGCGGATGCTGCCGATCACCGGCTGCGGCAGCCCGCGAAAGGCGGCTTCGACGGCGGCCAGCGCCCTGCCCGGCTTTTTTGCCGGCGCGCGCAGGACCAGTGATTTCGACGCCAGTCGCTCGACCGGCAAGGCACCGCTGCCGATCTGGCTGGCGCAGTCCTCAAGCGCGACCACGAAGCCGGCACCGACGGCAGCCTGCACCGACGGCAGCAAGCGCTCGCCAAGGGCTGCGATCTCGCTCGTCGGCCGGGTCAGCAGGCGCAAGGTCGGCAGGCGCTGGCACAGACGATCCGGATCGCGGTACAAACGCAGCGTCGCTTCCAGCGCGGCGAGCGTCGTCTTGCCGACGCGTAGCGCGCGCTTCAACGGGTTCTTCTTGATCTTCGCGATCAGGTCCTTCCTGCCGACGATCAGCCCGGCCTGCGGCCCGCCGAGCAGCTTGTCGCCGGAGAAGGTGACGATGTCGGCACCGGCATCCAGCGCCTGCTGCGGCGTCGGCTCGGCGGGCAGGCCCAGCGCCGCGAAATCGGTCAGCGTACCGCTGCCCAGGTCGACGACGAAAGGCAGACCGGCGGCGTGGGCGATGTCGGCCACCGCCCGCTCATCGACGCTCTTGGTGAAACCGGTGACAACGTAGTTGCTGGTATGCACCTTCATCAGCAGCGCCGTCTTCGCGCCGATGGCCTCGGCGTAATCCTTCTCGTGCGTGCGGTTGGTGGTGCCGATCTCGACCAGCCTGACCTGCGCCCGCCGCATCACGTCGGGAATGCGGAAGGCGCCGCCGATCTCGACCAACTCGCCGCGCGACACCACCGCCTCCTTGCCCTGGGCCAGCGCGTTCAGCGTCAGCAGCACGGCGGCGGCGTTGTTGTTGACGATGGTTGCGGCAATGTCCGGCGAGCCGCCGGCGACCAGTTCGGCGAGCAGGCCGGAAACCAGGTCGTCGCGGTCACCACGACCGCCGGATTCGAGGTCGTATTCCAGCGCACAGGGCGAACGCGCCGCCTCGACCATCAGCGCGATGGCCTCTTCAGACAACAGCGCGCGGCCGAGGTTGGTATGCAGCACGGTACCGGTCAGGTTGAACACCGGCCGCAGATTGGCGCGGGCAGCATCGGCGGCGCGGCGGCAGATGGCGGCGAGCAGCGTCGCCTCGTCGGGCAATGGCAGACCGTGCTTCGCGCCCTCGCGGGCGGCGGCCAGCTCGGCGCGGACGCAGGCGGTCACCGGCTGGCGGCCGTGCGCTTCGATCAGCTCGGGGAGTTGCTTGAGGACGCGGTCAACCGCGGGCAGACGTGGATTTTCGTTCATGGCTTTCACCCGGACCGGGCAGAAAAGTGCGGTGGAAAAACTTGTCCAGCGGATACGGCTGACTTACAGTAAGGATGTAATGCCAGCTTACCCATGGAGGCAACATGACGGCACTTGCCAAAATCACCAGCAAGGGACAAACGACCATCCCGCAGGAAATCCGGGCGGCGCTCAAGGTCACCCCCGGCGATCTGATTGCCTGGGAAATCGCCCCGGATGGCAGCGCCACGGTGCGTCGTGTGCAACCGCTCGACCTCGAATACCTGAAGGCCGTGCAGGGCACGCTCAGCGAATGGAGCTGCGCCGAAGACGAGGCGGCTTACCGTGAGCTTTGAACACTTCGCGGTCGTCCGCGTACCGTTTCCCTTCACCGATCGCGATGCGACCAAGAACCGGCCGGCGCTGGTGCTCTCCTCCGCCCGGCACTTCAACACCCCGGCCGGACACTCGGTTCTGGCCATGATCACCTCGGCGGGCAACCCGCCCTGGCCACTCGACTGCCCCATCGAAGACCTGAAATGCGCCGGCCTGCCGGCACCGTCAAAGGTCCGTTTCAAGCTGTTCACGCTCGACCACCGGCTGATTCGCGGGCAGTTGGGATATCTCGGCGACAATGACCGCCTGCGGCTTGTCGAGGCGCTCGCGGCCTTGCTCGGCGATTGAGTATTGAGGTTCATGGCTTTCACCCGGACCGGGCAGAAAGGTTGAGGGAAAGGCTGGGTCAGCCGCTATAGGCACCGATCAGCAGCAGGTTCGGGCCGCTGCGCTGGTAGCCGGCTTCGTCGACCAGGATGTCGAGGGCGAGCGTCGCCAGGTCGTCGGCGACCGGGTCCACATTCGGGTCCTTGTCCTGATAGACGATCTTCAGGTAGCTCTTGCAGGCGTCGCAGGTTTCGGCGCGAACGGCCCCCTTGCTGCCTTCGAGTTCCTGCAGGGCGACTTCCTTGTCGTCCTCGCAGGTGGTGCAGGTGGCGCGCGGCACGTTCCATTCGGTATTGCACAAGCTGCAGTGCAGGTAGCGCAGGTTGTTGATGGCAGCGCCGAGACGGACCACGCTGGCCACCGCCGGGCTGCCGCAGCAGGGGCAGACGGCCGGGGCGTCGAGTTTCTGCAGGCTGGCCGGGTCGAGGCACTGGGCCATGCCGGTGTAGGTGACTTGCAGGGCGGCGGCGATGAAGGGCAGTTCGCCGGCCAGGTCGGCGGAAATCTCGCCTTCGAGCAGGGTTGCCGCGAGTTTTTCCAGGCGGCTGTCGTCGGCCGTCTGCAGATCGCTCAACGTGGCTTTTGCCCCTTCCGGAATATCTTCGGCATCCAGACTGGCAATCAGGCAGCGCAAGGCGTCGCGCCAGACCGCCGGGCGCTCGCCCAGGTTGAGCGGGGGCATGCCGTGGTTGCGGGCCAGTTCGCGGGCCTGCGCATCCGGCAGCGGGAATTCGGGGATGGCCTTGAGCGCATCGTGCTGGGCCTGGCTCAACCGGGCCAGGAAGCGCAACCACTCGGCCAGGCTGTGATCGCAGGCCAGGTGTTCAAAACGACGGGCGCGGACGGCAAACACATCGGCCGCCGGCAACAGGTAAGGCGCCGCCTCTTCGCTGGGCGGATGAAAGTCAATCGGTTGGCTCTGCATGGGGTCCATCTTGAAAAAAGCGGGGATGCAGGAATATTCCTGCAGAGCCCCGATAACGCAAGGTAAATCGATTTAGAAACAGGCAACCGGGATTATTTTCCCGTCACCTGGCGGTACCAACCACGGTGGTGCTGCTTGGCCCAGGCGCGGGTGACCGTGCCGTACCACATGGCGCGGATGGTGCCCTTGACCCAGATCGCGGCATAGACGTGCACCATGATCAGGCCGATCATCACGGCACCGGCGGCGGCATGGACGACGGCGCCGAGGCGGACGATGTCCACCGGCAGGTCGATCCAGGCCCGCCAGATGACGATGCCGGACAGGGTCATCAGCAGCATGCTGATGGCCAGTGCCCAGAACATCACCTTCTGGCCGCCGTTGTACTTGCCCTGCTCCGGCATGTTGTGGTCGTCGCCGTCAACCATCTGGTCGACCTTGGAGAGCCACTCCTTGTCCGCCGGCGTCATCTTGTTCAGGTGCTTGAAGCGGAAGAACATGACGACGAAGCCGAGCGCCATGATCACCCCCAGGTAGGGGTGCAGGATGCGCGTCCACACCGGCCCGCCGAACAACTGCGTCAGCGGGAAGAACGCCGGATGGAAGAAGGCCAGCCCGGACAGCGCCAGCAGGATGAAGCTGATGCCGACCAACCAGTGGTTGGCCCGTTCCGACGCGTTGTAGCGCTTGAGGTCCTTGGGATCGCGGATCATTTTGCTGCCTCCTTGTCTTCACGCTCGATCTCGTCCTCGATCTCCTTCGAGACCTCGTTCGGACCCTTGGTCACGTAGTGGAACAGGCTGCCCAGGGCAACGCCGGCCAGGGCCAGCGTCGCCAGCGGCTTGGCAAAGCCCTTCCACAGCGCGACCAGCGGGCTGATCGACGGGTTGTCCGGCAGGCCGGCGTACAGGTTGGGCTTGTCCGCGTGGTGCAGCACGTACATGACGTGCGTGCCACCCACCCCTTGCGGGTCGTACAGGCCGGCCTGGTCGTAGCCGCGTTCCTTGAGGTCGGCGACGCGCTTGGCGGCGTAATCCTTCATGTCCTCCTTCGAACCGAACTGGATGGCGCCGGTCGGGCACGCCTTGACGCAGGCCGGCGCCTGGTTGACCGCGACCCGGTCGGAACACAGCGAGCACTTGTAGGCCTTGCTGTCTTCCTTGGAGATGCGCGGGACGTTGAACGGACAGCCGGTGACGCAGTAGCCGCAGCCAATGCAGTTTTCCTGGTGGAAATCGACGATGCCGTTGCTGTACTGGATGATCGCACCGGGCGCCGGGCAGGCCTTGAGGCAGCCCGGATCGGCGCAATGCATGCAGCCGTCCTTGCGGATCAGCCACTCGAGCTTGTTGTTCTGCTCGACCTCGGTGAAGCGCATCACCGTCCACGACTTCGCCGTCAGATCCATCGGGTTGTCGTAGACGCCGTGGCAGTTGCCGACTTCGTCGCGGATGTCGTTCCACTCCGAACAGGCGACCTGGCAGGCCTTGCAGCCGATGCAGGCGGATACGTCGATAAGCTTGGCGATTTCGATGGTTTCCCGCACTTGCGTGGCGGGCGTCGTCGTCGCGGAGCGCTGTTTGATGTCTAGCGATTGCAGTGCCATATCAGCTCTCCCTTAGGCTTTCTCGATGTTGACCAGGAACGCCTTGTACTCCGGCGTCTGCGTGTTGGCGTCACCGACGAACGGGGTCAGGGTGTTGGTGATGAAGCCGGGCTTCGTCGCTCCCTTGAACCCGTAGTGGATCGGGATGCCGACCGTGTGCACCTTCTTGCCGTCCACATCGAGCGCCTTGATGCGCTTGGTCACCACCGCCACCGCCTTGATGAAACCGCGGTTGGAACGGATCTTGACCTTGTCGCCGGCAACGATGCCCTTCTCCTTCGCCAGTTCCTCGCCGATCTCGACGAACTGTTCCGGCTGCATGATCGCGTTGATCTTGCTCTGCTTGGTCCAGTAGTGGAAATGCTCGGTCAGGCGGTAGGTCGTCGCCACGTACGGGAAGTCCTTGGCCTTGCCGAACGCTTCCATGTCGCCCTTGTACACGCGGGCGGCCGGATTGCTGATCGCCTTCGGGTTGTTCGGGTGCATCGGATTGTTGTCGAGCGGGGTTTCGAACGGCTCGTAGTGCTCGGGGAACGGACCTTCGGCCATCAGCTCGCGGCTGAACAGACGCGCCACACCTTCCGGATTCATGATGAAGGGCATGACGTTCTGGTCGGGCGCGGCGTCGGGACGCATGTCGGGGATGTCGTTGCCGCCCCAGGCGGTGCCCGTCCATTTCAGCACCGTCCGCTTGGCATCCCACGGCTTGCCGGAAGGATCGGCCGAGGCGCGGTTGTAGATGATGCGCCGGTTGACCGGCCAGGCATAACCCCAGTTCAGCGTCTGGCCGAGGCCGGACGGATCGCTGTTGTCGCGCTTGGCGGTGTTGTTGCCGGCTTGCGACCAGCTGCCGCAGTAGATCCAGTTGCCGCAACTCGTCGAACCGTCGTCGCGCAGCATGGCGAAGCTCGGCAACTGTTCGCCGGCCTTGACCAGTACCTTGGTCGGGTCCTTGGGATCAAGCACGTCGGCCAGCGCCTTGCCGTTGATCTCGCGCAGGAGTTCTTCGGGCGACGGCTTGGCCGGCTGGGTGTAGGCCCAGGTCAGGTTGAGGATGGGATCGGGGAAAGCGCCGCCTTCCTTGGCATACATCTCCTTCAGCTTGAGGAAGAGCGCTGCCATGATCTCGGTGTCGTCCTTCGATTCGCCCGGCCCGTCCACCGCCTTCCAGCGCCACTGGATGACGCGGCCGGAGTTGGTGAAGGTGCCGGCGTTCTCGGCGAACAGCGTGGTCGGCAGGCGGAAGACCTCGGTCGGAATCTCGGCCGGCTTGACGTCGTTGAACTCGCCGTGCGGCTTCCAGTACTCGGAAGTGTCGGTTGCCAGCGGGTCCATGACGACCATGTACTTGAGCTTGCTCATGGCGTCCGAGACCTTCTTCTTGTTGGCCACCGAGGCCAGCGGGTTGAAGCCCTGACAGAAGAAGCCGTTGATCTTGCCCTCGTACATCGCGTTGAAGATCGACAGCACGTCCGACGCCCCGCCCAGTTTCGGGAAGTAGTCGTAAGCGAAGTCGTTCTCGGCGGTGGCCGCGTTGCCCCACCAGGCCTTGGCCAGGCTGGTATGCCACTTGGGGAAGTTCTGCGGGAAATTCATCTGGCCCGGACGCAACGGCTTCGGCGTGCGCTTGGCGAGATAGGTGGCGCGGTCCGGATCGGCATCGGTCGGCGCGCTGACGTAGCCCGGCAGATTCTGGGCGTAGAGCGCGAAATCGGTGATGCCCTGGACGTTGGCGTGGCCACGCAGGGCGTTGATGCCGCCGCCGGCCATGCCCATGTTGCCGAGCAATTGCTGGATGATCGCCATGCAGCGGATGTTCTGGGAGCCCACGGAATGCTCGGTCCAGCCCAGCGCGTACAGGTTGGTCATCGTCTTGTCCGGCGCCGCGGTCTCGGCGATGTACTCGCAGACCTTGAGGAAGGCTTCCTTCGGCGTGCCGCAGACCTGCTGCACCACTTCCGGCGTGTAGCGGGAATAGTGGGTCTTGAGCAATTGCCAGACGCAGTTCGGGTCCTGCATGGTCTCGTCGACCAGCGCATAGCCATCGCTGTCGAGCTGGTACTTCCAGCTGTCCTTGGCGTAGTTGCGCTTCTCCTCGTTATAGCCGGAGAAGATGCCGTCCTCGAACTTGTAACCCTGGTCGATCAGGAAGGTGGCGTTGGTGTACGCCTTGACGTATTCATGGTGAATCTTGTCGTTGCTGATCAGGTAGTTGATGACGCCGCCGAGGAAGGCGATGTCGGAACCCGAACGCAGCGGGGCATAGAAGTCGGCGACTGACGCCGTGCGGTTGAAGCGCGGGTCGACGACCACGAGCTTGGCCTTGCGCGTCTTCTTCGCTTCGATCACCCACTTGAAGCCGCAGGGATGGGCTTCGGCGGGGTTGCCGCCCATGACGAAAACCAGATCAGCGTTCTTGATGTCCACCCAGTGGTTGGTCATCGCACCACGCCCGAAACTCGGAGCCAGACTGGCCACCGTGGGAGCGTGTCAAATGCGTGCCTGGGTGTCGATCGAGGTCATGCCCAACGCGCGAATCGTCTTCACGGTCAGGTAGCCGGCCTCGTTGCAAGCGGCTGAAGAGGCGAGGAATCCGGTGGTCGTCCAGCGATTGACGGTGACGCCGGCGTCGTTCTTGGCGACGAAATTGGCATCGCGGTCGGCCTTCATGTGCTTGGCGATGCGGTCGATGGCTTCGTTCCAGGAGATCTTCTTCCATTCGGTCGAACCCGCTTCGCGCACTTCCGGCCACTTCAGGCGGTTCTGGCTCTGGATCATGTCGCGCAGGCCGGCGCCCTTCGGGCACAGCGTACCGCGATTGACCGGATTGTCCGGGTCGCCTTCGATGTGGATGATCTCGCCCTGGGAATTCTTGGACTTGTCCCCGGTCGAGTAGATCAGCACGCCGCAGGACACCGAGCAATACGGGCAGATATTGCGTGTTTCGGTGGCGCGGGCGAGCTTGAAGGTGCGTACTTCCGCCAGGGCTGCGGTCGGGGAGAAGCCCATCACTGCAATGGACGATCCCGTGAGCCCGGCGGAGCAGACCTTGAAGAACTGCCGCCTGTTCATGTTCATTTGTGTTTTTCCTCCTGAATGCGACTCCGTGTCGCAAGGAGAAACCACTGCAACGACCATGCCATTACTGCCAAGTCATTGAACAATCAGTAATCAGAACGATGGCATGCACGGAAAAGTGGGATATTTTGTCCGCGGAAAAACGCGTATGGACAAAATGTCCCACTTCCAGCGGGCACTCAGCGTCCCCGCGGCTTGCCCGGGGGCTTGCGACCGGCGGCTGGCGCCGCCCGCGCAATCGGCTGGCCGGTGCCGCGCCGCACCGGTTTGTCGGCCACCGTGTAATCGTCGTAGCCCACCCAGTTGCCCGGCGTTCCACCGGTGCGTCCGAGCTTAGGTTTCTTCGGGCGCTTGGGTGCGGCAATCACGCCGCTGGTTGCGGGCACCCGGTGATCCGGCTCGAAGCCGGGCTCTTCCTCGCGGCTGAGCGGCTGCTTGATCAGGGTTTCGATGGCCGCCAGCAGCGGCGCCTCGTCGGCACAGACCAGCGAGATCGCCTCACCGGTGGCGCCGGCCCGGCCGGTACGGCCGATACGGTGCACATAATCCTCGGCGGCGATGGGCAGATCGATGTTGACCACCTGCGGCAGGTCGTCGATGTCCAGCCCACGCGCCGCCACGTCGGTGGCGACGAGAATCTGCACCTCGCCCGCCTTGAAACTTTCCAGCGCGCGCAGGCGGGCTGCCTGCGGCCGGTCGCCGTGGATTGCATCGGCGGCGATCTTCTTCGCCTGCAGGCGGGCGACCAGATCGTCGGCCCCCTTCTTGGTCTTGACGAAGGCCAGCACCTGCCCCCACTTGCGGTCCTTGAGCATGAACAGGAACAACTCGGTCTTGCGCTTCTTGTCGACCGGCACCACCCACTGCTTGACGGCCTTGACCGTGACGCTGCGCGGGCCGGCCTCGACCGTTTGCGGATCGCGCAGGCGGGCGCGCGCCATGTTGCGGATCTGTTCGGAGAAGGTCGCCGAGAACAGCAGCGTCTGCCGCTTCTTCGGCAGCGCCATGAACAGCGTGTCCAGTTCGTTGGCGAATCCGAGGTCGAGCATGCGGTCGGCTTCATCGAGCACCAGCACCTGCACATCGCGGAATTTCACTGCGTTCTGCCGGAACAGGTCGAGCAGACGGCCGGGCGTCGCCACCAGCACATCGACGCCGCGGCGCAGGCGCATCATCTGCGGATTGATGCTGACGCCGCCGTAGGCTGCGTAGGAACTGACCGACAGGCCCTGACCGTAATCGCGGAAGCTGGCGTTGACCTGTTCGGCGAGTTCGCGCGTCGGCACCAGCACCAGCGCCCGGATCGCGTTGCTGCCGACCTTGTTGCCGTCAGTCGCCAGCTTGTGCAGCAGCGGCAAGGCGAAGGCGGCGGTCTTGCCGGTCCCGGTCTGCGCCGCCGCCATCAGGTCGCGGCCGGCCAGCACCGGGGGAATCGCCTGCTGCTGCACCGGCGTCGGCGTCTGGTAGCCGAGGGTCTCAAGCGTCTGCAGCAGCGGGCCGGCTAGGCCCAGTTCAGCAAAGGTCATGGCATCGCAATCTGTTGAAAGGCGGCAATTTTACCCCCTTGCCCCACTCATCCCTAAAAACGAACGGCGGCACAGCCCCAATTGCTACAAAAGGCCGAGGTTTGCGATGATGCCGGAAAAGCGGAGTCAATCATGGATCAATCCAGACCGGGCGACGGACAGTCAGCTTCGTCCCAACCCCCATTCTCTATCCTCGTCGTCGATGACGAGCCGGGCATGCTCAGTTTCCTGCAACGGGCACTGGCGCAGCGCTACGGCCAGGTGGATACCGCCGGCAGCGTCGAGCAGGCGGTCCCGCAACTGCATCGGCGGCTGTACGACCTGATCATCCTGGACATTTCGCTGCCCGGCCGTTCCGGCATCGAGTGGCTGCATGAACTGCGCGACGACGGATACGCCGGCGACGTCATCCTGATCACCGCCTACGCCGACCTCGACACGGCCATCGACGCGCTGCGGGCCGGCGCTTCGGATTTCCTGCTCAAGCCCTTTTCGGTGGCTCAGATGCTCAACGGCGTCGCCCGCTGCTTCGAGCGTTCCCGATTGCGCCGGGAAAACTACGTGCTGCGCCGCGAGATCGAGGAGCGCTCGACGGCGGTCGACGGTGTGGTCTGCCAGTCCGATGCCATGCAGGGTATTTGCGAGCGCCTCAAGCGCATCGCGCCGACCAACGCCACCGTGCTGATCACCGGCGAATCCGGTACCGGCAAGGAAGTCGCCGCCCGCGCCCTGCACCGCATGAGTGCCCGCCACGCCGGACCCTTCGTGCCGATCAACTGCGCGGCAATTGCCGCCGAGCTGATCGAGTCCGAACTGTTCGGCCACGTCAAGGGCGCCTTCACCGGCGCCCAGAGCGCCCGCGAGGGCCTGTTCTACTACGCCCAGGGCGGTACGCTGTTCCTCGACGAAATCGCCGAAATGCCCGCTGCCGCCCAGGCCAAGCTGCTGCGCGTGCTTGAGGAGAAGCGCATCCGGCCGGTTGGCTCGGAGCAGGAAATCCCGGTCGACGTGCGCGTCATCGCCGCCACCAACCGCAACCTCAAGGACGAAGTCAGTCAGCAACGCTTCCGTCAGGATCTCTACTACCGGCTGCAAGTGGTCGAACTCACTCTGCCGGCCTTGCGCGACCGGCCCGACGACATCGCCCTGCTCGCCCGCCACTTCATCGCCAGCATGGCGCAGGCGCTGAACGTGCCGCCCCTCGACCTAACGCCGCGCGCCCTCGCCCGCATGGCGGCCTACGACTGGCCGGGCAACGTGCGCGAGCTGCGCAATTTCATCGAGCGCTCGCTGATCCTGGGCTGGTTCGACCTGGGCGGCGACGATGTCGAATCCGCATCCGGCAGCGCCTCGGCCGAAACCCTTGGGGCGGTCGAGAAACGCCACATCCTGGCCACACTCCAGGCCTGCCACGGCAACAAATCCGAGGCCGCCCGCCAGCTCGGCATTTCGCGCAAGACCCTGGATCGCAAGTGCTCGGCCTGGGGCTGCGATTGAACACCCCGACCAGCGGCCGGCCCACGCAGTCGATCCGCCGCCGCCTGCTGGCGCTGGCGCTGCTGCCGCTGGGCGTGGTGCTGCCCGTGCTGCTGGTGGCGCTGGCCAACTGGGGTAGCGGCTATCTCGACCGGTTGCTGGTGGCCAAGGTCGGTGCCGAACTGGCAATCGCCGACAGCTACTACGACCGGGTCAGCGCCGGCATCGGCACCGCCGTCGACAGCCTGGCCGGCTCGGCGCGCCTGGCCGAACAGCTGAACGCACCGCCGGCAAAGCTGCACGCCTGGCTGCAGGGTGAAAGGCAACGCCTGAAGCTCGATTTCCTGCACCTCGTCGATGGCCGCGGTTGCGCCGTCGCCTACCGCGAAACGCCCTGCTTCGGCGATTGGCCGGTGGTGGCTGGCGCCCTGCGGGGTACCCCGCAGACCCAGACCGACATCTTTTCTCCGTCCGACCTGTTCGCACTCGACCCGCGTCTGGCCCAGCGCGCCTACACGCCGCTGTTGCCAACCCGCAACGCCGCCCCCGACCCGCGCGTTGCCGAAGACCGCGGCCTGGTCGTACACGGCGCTGCGCCGATCCGCGATCGCAGCGGGCGCATCGTCGGCGCACTGGCCGGCGGCGTGCTGCTCAACGGCAACCTCGCCTTCATCGACCGCCTCAATGAAATCGTCTATCCCGACGGCGAGTTGATGCTCGACAGCATCGGCACCGCCACGCTCTTTCTCGGCGATGTCCGCGTCGCCACCAATGTCCGCCTGTTCGAGGGCGGACGGGCGATCGGCACCCGCGTCTCCCAAGCCGTGCGCGACAACGTGCTCGGTGCCGGCCAGACCTGGCTGGACCGGGCCTTCGTCGTCCAGGACTGGTACGTTTCGGGCTACCGGCCGCTGGTCGACAGCCGCGGCCAGCGGGTCGGCATGCTCTATGTCGGTTTTCTTGAAAAACCCTTCACCGACGCCAGACGGACGGCGCTGTTCGCGATCGTCGCGATGTTCGCGCTGGCCATGCTGATCGCCGCCATTTTCGCCGCTCTGTGGGCGCGCCGCATCTTCCGGCCGATCGAGAAAATGCACACGACGATGAACGCCATCGAGGCCGGCAAGACCGACAGCCGGGTCGGCCCGATCGACAACGAAGACGAGATCGGCGAACTGGCACGTCACTTCGACCGCCTGCTCGAACGTCAGCAGGCCCAGGCCGATGCCCTGCAACGCTGGGGCGAGTCGCTGGACGGCAAGGTCGCCCAGCGCACCGCCGAACTGGAAGAAGCGCTGACCAACCTGCGCTCGACCCAGGGCAAGCTGATCACCCAGGAAAAAATGGCCGCCATCGGCCAGCTCACTGCCGGCGTCGCCCACGAAATCAACAATCCGATTGCCGTCATCCAGGGCAATCTCGAACTCGCCCGCGAATTGCTCGGCGAGCAGGCCAAACCGGTCGAGCCGGAATTCCGGCTGATCGCCGACCAGGTGCACCGCATCCGCCTGATCGTCACCAAGCTGCTGCAATTCGCCCGGCCGCAGGAATACGTCGGCTACCTTGAACCGGTCGGCGCCCAGCAACTGGTGCACGACTGCCTGCTGCTGGTCGGCCACCTGCTGCGCAAGGGCAATATCGCCATCGAACAGCAGATCGATTCGGCGCGCCTGGTTACCTGCAACAAGAACGAACTGCAGCAGGTCGTCATCAATCTGCTGGCCAACGCGATCCAGGCCATGCCTGACGGCGGCACCCTGCGGCTGACGGTGGAGGACTGGGACGAGGCCGACATGCCGATCGGCCTGTGTCTGCACGTTGCCGACTCCGGCCCGGGCATTCCCGAGAGCGACCGCGAACACCTGTTCGAGCCCTTCTACACCGCCCACAAACCCGGCGGCCACGGCCTCGGCCTGTGGGTCAGCAAATCGCTGGTCGAACGCTACGACGGGCGCATCACCGTCGACTGCCCGGCCGGCGGCGGCGCCGTGTTCACGCTCTGGCTACGCTGCGAGCCGCTGGGCTGAGACAGCGGTTCAGCCGTAACGCCGCCGCAATCCGCTCACTCGGTCGGGGCGAACCCGTAGTAGGAACCATAGGCCGACGGCGCCGGCGCGTACGCAGCAAGCTTGATCGCATCCGCCAGGGTGACCTGATCGGTGAGGCCGTCGATGCCGTCGGTCTCCCTCAGCCGGCGCTCTTCGACTTCCTTGTCGCTCAGGCCGTTGAGGCTCAGGTTCATGTCGAATCGCTCGGAGCGGTATTCAAAAGCCATGTCATGGGCGATGAACAGGGTGTGGATACAAGCCGTGATCAAGGTTTCGTCCACCGGGTCGGCCCCCATGACCCTGGTGCCGCAGAAAGGGCAATGCACCGGGGTGTAGTAGAAAGTCTTGAGCTGGTTGCGCTGGATGGCGTGGGTCATGGTCATGCTGTTCTCCGTGTCGTTGTTTAACGGACTGGGCCGAAGGCTTTCGGCCAGCCGCCTGAGTCTCATCGCTCGATGAATTGATGGCGCTGAAGGTCGGAATGGGAAAGTCCGGCCAGTTCGCCAACCACCCGATTGATGCCCCGGCCGAGTAGCCACCAGGCGTTGCCGTAGGGCAGGACGGAAATACCGGACTCGGCGCACAGGCGTTCCGCCAGGGCGCGTTGTTTTTCTATGTTCATTTATTCTTTTCTAGGTTTGCCCGGGAATCGACAGGCGCCGATCCGGGTACTTCATGCCGGCAGTGCGTGCCGGCATGAAGAGGCTGACAGTCGCGCCAATGAGGCTGTCAGAGAGAAGGCCTGAAGAATCAGGCGATCTGGATATTGCTGGCTTGTTTGCCCTTGGGGCCGTTGGTGATGTCGAAACTCACCCGCTGGCCTTCGGCCAGGGTCTTGAAACCATTGGATTGAATTGCGGAAAAGTGAGCGAAGAGATCTTCGCCGCCGCCTTCTGGTGAAATGAAGCCAAAACCCTTGGAATCGTTAAACCATTTGACGCTACCTGTTGCCATATCTTGAATCTCCGAAAAATTGCGGGGCGGAATGCCCCTGGGTGGGGCGAGATCAAGAGGGCAAAGCGAAAATGGGGGAATGGCGCCGCAGAGCTGCGGGTACTAGACCGACAAAATAACAATACAACTAGAAATCGCTGCGGTGCACCATACGCGGCATTGCATCCCATAGCAAACTAAATCTTGATACCAGGCCTACGCTACCGCACATCAGCCGGTGAGCAGGCAGGCTGAGCGACTGTTTTTGCAGGGAAAACTTGGCTTTCGAGCCGTCGACGGCTACACTTCATCCCCTGCCGAGGAGCGCTGCGACCCTTTGACCACATCGGGGCCAGGCTCGGCAACGATCAACGGCGCTCGCAAACCCTGTTCCACTCGCCGGTTTGCAGCGCCGTTCGCTTTTGCGGCGTCACCGGTGCTTTGCCGAGGTAAGCCATGATCCAGCCCGACCGTACTGCCGAACTCCACGCCCTGCTCGAACAACGCCTGCTCGTCCTCGACGGCGCCATGGGCACGATGATCCAGCGCCACGGCCTGCAGGAGAAGGACTACCGCGGCGAGCGCTTCGCCGATCACCCGCACGACCTCAAGGGCAACAACGACCTGCTGGTGCTGACCCGCCCCGACATCATCGGCGGCATCCACCGCGAGTACCTGGAAGCCGGCGCCGACCTGATCGAGACCTGCACCTTCAACTCGACTGCGGTCTCGCAGGCCGACTACAACCTGACCGAGATCGTCTACGAACTGAACTTCGAAGGCGCCGCGCTCGCCCGCAAGCTGTGCGACGAATTCACCGCGCAGAACCCGGCCAAGCCGCGCTTCGTCGCCGGCGTCCTCGGCCCGACTTCGCGCACCGCGTCGATCTCACCGGACGTCAACGATCCCGGCTATCGCAACGTCACTTTCGACGAGCTGGTCGCCAACTACGTCGAAGCCACCACCGGCCTGATCGAGGGCGGCGCCGACATCCTGCTCGTCGAAACCGTGTTCGACACGCTGAATGCCAAGGCCGCGCTGTTCGCCATCGAGAAGTACTTCGACATCGCCGGCCGCCGCTGGCCGGTGATGATTTCGGGCACGATCACCGACGCCTCCGGGCGCACGCTGTCCGGGCAGACCGCCGAGGCCTTCTGGAATTCACTGCGCCACGTCCAGCCCTTGAGCTTCGGCCTTAACTGCGCGCTCGGCGCCAGCGAGTTGCGCCAGTACGTCGAGGAACTGTCGCGCGTCTGCGACTGCTACGTCTCGGCCCACCCGAACGCCGGCCTGCCCAATGCCTTCGGCGGCTACGACGAAACCCCAGAACAACTGGCCGACGAGATCGCCGGCTGGGCCGAGCGCGGCATCGTCAACATCGTCGGCGGCTGCTGCGGCACCTCGCCCGATCACATCCGCGCCATCGCGCAACGTGTCGCGGCGCTCACCCCGCGCCGGAAACCGGTCATCGCACCGGCGCTGCGCCTGTCCGGGCTGGAAGCCTTCAACGTCACCGCCGACTCGCTCTACGTGAACGTCGGCGAGCGCACCAACGTCACCGGCTCGCGCGCCTTCGCCCGGATGATCCTCGAAGGCCGCTTCGACGACGCGCTCGCCGTCGCCCGCCAGCAGGTGGAGAACGGCGCCCAGGTGATCGACATCAACATGGACGAGGCGATGCTCGATTCGCTCGCCGCCATGGACAAATTCCTCAAGCTGATCGCCTCGGAACCGGACATCTCGCGCGTGCCGATCATGATCGACTCCTCCAAATGGGAAGTGATCGAGGCCGGCCTCAAGTGCATCCAGGGCAAGGGCATAGTCAATTCGATCTCGATGAAGGAAGGCGAAGCCAAGTTCCTGGAACAGGCGAAATTGGCACGCCGCTACGGCGCCGCCGTCATCGTCATGGCCTTCGACGAAAGGGGCCAGGCAGACACCTATGCGCGCAAGATCGAGATCTGCGGCAAGGCGTATGAGCTGCTCACCGGCATGGGTTTCCCGGCCGAGGACATCATCTTCGACCCGAACATCTTCGCCATCGCCACCGGCATTCCCGAGCACGACAACTACGCCGTCGATTTCATCGAGTCGGTGCGCTGGATCAAGGAAAACCTGCCGCACGCGCACATTTCCGGCGGTGTTTCCAACGTCTCCTTCAGCTTCCGCGGCAACGACCCGGTGCGCGAGGCGATCCACACCGTCTTCCTCTACCACGCCATTAAAAACGGCATGACCATGGGCATCGTCAACGCCGGCATGCTCGGCGTGTACGACGACCTGGAGCCGGAGCTGCGCGCCAAGGTCGAGGACGTGGTTTTGAACAAGAACCCCGGCGCCGGCGAGGCGCTGGTCGATTTCGCGCAGACGGTCAAGGAAGGCAAGGCCAAGGACGCCGGCCCGGATCTCTCCTGGCGCGAGCAGTCGGTCGAGAAGCGGCTGGAACACGCGCTGATCAAGGGCATCACCGATTTCGTCGTCGCCGATACCGAGGAAGTCCGCGTCAAGCTGGAAAGCGAAGGCAAGCCGCCGCTGGCGGTCATCGAAGGCCCGCTGATGAGCGGCATGAACGTCGTCGGCGACCTGTTCGGCGCCGGCAAGATGTTCCTGCCGCAGGTGGTCAAGTCGGCGCGCGTCATGAAGCAGGCGGTCGCCCACCTGCTACCCTACATCGAAGCGGAAAAAGCCCGCACCGGCCTCGGCTCCAAGGGCAAGATCCTGATGGCCACCGTTAAAGGCGACGTGCACGACATCGGCAAGAACATCGTCGGCGTGGTACTGGGCTGCAACGGCTACGACGTCATCGACCTGGGCGTCATGGTGCCTTGCGACAACATCCTCAAGGCGGCGCTCGAACACAAGGTGGACATCATCGGCCTTTCCGGCCTGATCACCCCGTCGCTGGAAGAAATGGCACACGTCGCCGCCGAGATGAAGCGCCTCGGCATGAACCAGCCGCTGCTGATCGGCGGCGCGACGACCAGCCGCGCCCACACCGCGATCAAGATCGCCACCAACACCGACAGCCCGGTGGTCTACGTGCCGGACGCGTCGCGCGCCGTCGGCGTCGCCACCAAGCTGCTGTCGACCGACCAGAAGGCCGGCTACGTCGCCGAAATCGCCGCCGAATACGAAGCCGTGCGCTCCGAACACGCCGGCCGCAAGGGCGCCACGCTGGTTTCGCTGGAAGAAGCCCGCGCCAATCGTTTCACGTGGAACGAAGCGCACACGCCGGTCAAACCGGCGAACCTCGGTCGTCAGACGCTCGACATTCCGCTCGCCGACCTCGTCCCGTTCATCGACTGGTCGCCCTTCTTCCAGAGCTGGGACCTGGCCGGCCGCTACCCGGCCATCCTGACCAACGACGTCGTCGGCGAAACCGCCCGCCAGCTGTTCCACGACGCGCAGGCGATGCTGGCGAAAATCGTCGCCGAGAAGTGGCTGACTGCCCGTGCCGTCTTCGGCCTCTACCCGGCCCGCGGCGAGAACGAGGACATCGTGCTGTACACCGACGAGTCGCGCAGCGTCGAGGCCACCCGCTGGGTCGGCCTGCGCCAGCAGATCAAGCAACCGGCCGGCCGTTTCAACACCGCGCTGGCCGATTTCGTCGGTGAAAACGACTACGCCGGCGCCTTCGCAGTCACCGCCGGCCTCGGCATCGACAATCGCGTCGCCGCCTTCGAAGCCGCCCACGACGACTACTCGGCGATCATGCTCAAGGCACTGGCCGACCGCTTTGCCGAAGCCGCCGCCGAATGGCTGCACGCGCAAGTACGCACTCACTACTGGGGCTACGCCAAGGACGAGAAGCTCGACAACGACGCGCTGATCGCCGAGCAATACCAAGGCATCCGCCCCGCCCCCGGCTACCCGGCCTGCCCCGACCACACCGCCAAGCGCGAACTGTTCGCCCTGCTCGACGCGCCGGCCATCGGCATGGCGCTGACCGAATCCTGCGCCATGACCCCGGCGGCTGCCGTTTCCGGCTTCTACATCGGCCATCCTGGCGCCAAGTACTTCGCCATCCCGAAGATCGGCCGCGACCAGCTCGAAGACTGGGCACAGCGCAAGGGCATGGCAGTCGGCGAAGCCGAACGCTGGCTGGCGCCGCTGCTTTAATCGAGGTGGAGCGATGGCCAAACGCTTCCCGCTCCACCCCAAACACCCCGAGCGCATCTGCTGGGGCTGCGACAAATATTGCCCGGCCAAGGACCTGCAATGCGGCAACGGCTCCGGCCGCACCATGCACCCCGCCGAAATGCTCGGCGATGACTGGTACACCTGGGGCGACTGGGGCATCGAGCCGGACGAGAACGATCCGTCAGCGGCGGCAAGACCGCTGACGGCTGCTGAGGACAAGGCGGACAAGTAGCCCGCCTTTGCTCCCATCAAACCTCAATACTCTTGCCGCCGCCCCTTTGCCTTGCCGGCAGCGCGCACCAGCTTGCCGAAGGCCCGATCCTTGTCGCGTTTCTCGTGCAGGGACATCTCGTGAAACGCCGATTCCCGCAACAGCTTCTGGTAGTTGCGGAAGTGCTCGGCGTCCACTTCGCCCTCGGCGATGGCCCGCCGGATGGCGCAACCCGGCTCGCGCTCGTGCGTGCAGTCTGAGAAGCGGCAATCCCGCGCCAGCGCCCGGATGTCGGCAAAACTGTCGGCGATGCCCTCGCCGACATCGAGCATGCCCAGTTCGCGCATGCCCGGCATGTCGATCAGGCTGGCACCACCCGGCAACGGAATCAGTTGGCGGCGCGTCGTCGTGTGCCGGCCTTCGCCGGACTGGCTGACCGCGCCGGTCGCCAAACCCTCATCGCCCAGCAGACGGTTGACCAGCGTCGTCTTGCCGACCCCGGACGAACCGAGCAGGCAGCAGGTCTGGCCAGGCTGGATCAGGTCGCGGATCGCCTCTACGCCCTCGACGCTGACATTGCTCAGCGCTACGATGCGGGCGACTATGCCGGCCTGGCGGATCTGCGCGACAAGTTGCTCCAACTCGGCCGCTGCGATCAGGTCGGTCTTGGTCAGCACGACGACGGGCTCGATCTGCCCCTCGCTGGTCAGCACCAGATAGCGCTCCAACCGGCGCACATTGAAATCGAAGTGACAGGACTGGACGATGAAAGCCAGGTCGATATTGGCGGCGATCATCTGGAACTCGACCGCACTGCCCGGCCGCCTCCGGCGCAGGAAGGAGCGGCGCGGCAGCACCGCCAGGATGCTGGCGTGGCCGCCGTCATCGTGCATCCTGACCCGCACCCAGTCGCCCACGCAGGGCAAATCGACCGCGGAAGCACTTGTGTAGGCCGCCCGGCCGGTGAGCCGGGCCGGGATTTCGCCGGTAGCGTTGCGGATCAGGTATTGGTCGCGGTCGACCGCGGTCACACGGGCAATCGCCTCGTCCGGGCCGCAATGCGCAGGGGTTTCCTGGCCGTCGGCAGCAGAAAAAGTGGATGGGTCGGCCGGCGCGGACAAAGGCGCGGCCATCGGTTTGGAAATGCTCATGTTGGTCTTCCATTGGCGTCATTTGAACGAACAGAAACGGCAAACCACCTGCGGGTGGTCTGCCCGGTCTTTCGATCCCGATAACCTCAATCCCCTGCGGCTGCAGGGAAAGGGGTTACCGGATGACGGCAAGCTCCAACATCCAAACCTCAATCAAGTCAGGCGCGCCAAAACGGACAACGCCGGGGAATGGTAGTCGGGAGGCGGGGGGAAGGCAATGACAAGAACCAAACAGATGTTGCCAAACTGCAACGTGCCTGCAAATTCCCGACACTGAGGGGGAATGCGGGAGGACGTCGGATCATTCACCCCTTTCTTTGACTGCTTTCGGCTTTCCGGCTTCGTCTGCTGGCTGCACGAAGCCAATAGGACGCTTGCTGGGTTCCGGCGGGGTCATCAGCTGACGGATCGCCTCGAACACCTGCTTGAGCTGAGCGCGGGTGGTGTGCGCGAAGTTGTCCTGCTGGAGAGCCAGGGCTTCGGTTTTCTCCTCCAGTTCATTGAGGCGCTCGGCCAGTTCGCCGTGGGTATTGGCCAATTCGCGGACACGCACGAAGGTACGCATGATCTCGATGTTTATCGCTATGGCACGCGGGCTGTTCAGCACCGACGAGAGCATGGCGACGCCTTGTTCGGTAAAGGCATATGGCGCTGTCCGGCGACCGCCATGCGTCGAACTTGAGGTCACAAATTGTGACCTCAAAGCGGCAAGGTCCTGTTTTTCAAGCTGAAACATGAAATCAACGGGGAAGCGTTCGAGCTTGCGTTTGACTGCTTGCACCAACACTTTGGTCTGGACGCCATAGAGTTCTGCGAGATCGCTATCGAGCATTACCCGCTGCCCCCGCAAAAAAAATCCGGCTACCGATCAGCGCCTGCACTGGCTGGCGTGCCTGTTCCTGGCTCATTTCACTTCCTCCTGTCTGAAGTTGCAGGACTGGCCTGCCCATGATTCAGCATCGCCCCAGAATATACCATTTGCATTTTCAGGGCAGCCCACCTACGGCGCTTTGTCGGAGGAAGATGGCTTTGCCAGCCAGGATTTCGTGACGCCTGACCACTGGCCGTCTAGAACAATTATTCATTCATCTATTCGTTGATCTATTCACATAATGTCGCGCCACGCCGACTCCATTCGCCTGCTGCTCGCTCAAGGACCGTTGAGCGCGCGGCAACTGGTGAAAGGACGGGGATCAGCCAGCCGACGGTATCGCAGGCGCTGGTACCGGGTTGGCACGCACCGTCGCCCATGACATGATGATTGCCTTTTTATGCACTTAGCAACCTCCGTGTGGACGGTTGC
>Ga0209794_1000979_pt1 | contig 27874 bp, 24 predicted proteins | sample EBPBio232013_DNA_FD_185869 | JGI IMG/M metagenome (GOLD analysis project Ga0209794, IMG submission 185869) | Wastewater treatment Type I Accumulibacter community from EBPR Bioreactor in Madison, WI, USA - Reactor 1_5/23/2013_ DNA (SPAdes)... | ecosystem: Engineered > Bioreactor > EBPR >... | reverse complement strand
CGGTAGCAGGTAGTCGGTCTTACGGTCGGTGACGATGAAGTGGGACATGCCGGCCCTCGGTTGCTTCAAAAGGCATGATTATAGCATATCCGGTGGGGAGCAAGCCGAAAGTCCGACAGGCTGCTAGGGATTGGATTGCTCGGCGGATTGCTCGCGCGCCGTCGGCGTAGCTAGGCCCTTTTCCTGTCGGGTAGTAAAGGGCGGCTCAGGTAGCCGCCCTTTCTGTTTCTGCTGACCGGCCCGCCGGGCGAAGCCAGTGGTCCGGCCCGCCGTGACGGGCTGCGCGGGCGCTGGTCAGGCACGACGTGCCGCCGCTTGATCCAGGGCCGCAAATGTGTAAAGCTCCCCTCGATCATCAACCGTTCAGAGTGAGTGTTTCGACATGGCTACCACAGCATTGGCCTTGGTCGGGCTGGTTGTCGCCATCCTGACGCCGCTTGCCGCCGCGCAATCGTCGCCCGAAACCTGGTCGCTGACGGGGCTCACGGCGCAGTCCGTGCCGGCGATATGGATGCGCGACGACAACGATTTCGTTCGTCGCTCTCCGCCCGATGGCGAGGGCTTCCTCGAGATCCAGGGGCGGCTGAGCGTGCAGCCGGGCGGCCGCCTGGACCCGGTGGCGCTGCCGGAGATCCGGGCAAGAATCTCCGGGTCGACTCCGGGAGCCAAGCCGCAGAGCGCGGTCGCCGTCGGTGTGAGCATTGCGATGTGCCGCTACCTGTCTCCCGAGACGCGCGTGCGCGAGGTGTCGCGAATGGCCGTGGGCAAGGACGGTGGTCTCGGGGTGTCAAGAGACAGTGCCAGCGCTCCGCTGAAACTCACCCTCGAAGGCCCGACTGTCGATCTGTGTATTGCCTTTGCCGGACCGGCCAGGGCCGGTGACATCGTCTCGCTCGAATTCGGCGGGCGCGCTTTCACCGTGTCCTTGCCCGAGCCGCCGAAGCCGGTGGTCAGTTTCGCCAAGACCGACGCCGAGAAGGGGCTGGATTTCGGCCTGCCATCGGCGCGCACGGCTGCGCTCGTGGGGCTCTCGCTGCTCGTGCTGGGCGTCGGGGCGTTTGCGTTCTGGCGATGGCGGGGGCGGCGGGCCTCGGTGCCGGCAAAACCCGCCGAGTCGTCGGGCGAACCTGAACGCGAATCCGACGCTGCTGCCGAGCACGCGGCTGCACCCGAAGGACCAGGCGCCGAGCTTGCTGAACCGGGCCGCGTCTGCCCTGAACACTGCCGAACCAGTTTCGTGCGTGTCGGCACCAACGTCGGAGCGGGGAAGACCGATTTCGAAGCCGCCCTGCGCGTCCTCCAGGCCGAGCAGTTTGCGGAAGCCGACGCGCTGCTCGACGCGGCGATCACGAAGGGGCTGCCCGCGACCTTTGAATGTGGGGCCTGGTCGCTGCGCGGGCAGGCTGCCGTCTCCCGCGGCGAGATTCCGCTGGCCATCACCTACTTTCTGAAGGCGCTCGCCGGGCCGGAAGTGACCAGCCAGGCAGCACTGCCGGCCGCCATGCATCTGGCCGTGATCTACGACGGGCTCGGCTTGCGTGCCGACGCGCAGCGGATGGAGGCCGTCGCCAAGACGGTCAATAGCGCGGGAATCACGCTCGATCCGGAGGCGATCAAGCGCATGCAACGGCACACGCAGGCGTATCGCAAGGCGCTGCGAGCGGCCCGGCCGACCGGACTCAAGGCCTTGCTGGGGCGAGTCTTTCATCGCCCACGAGCGACTTCGGCGCTCTGAACGTCGGCGCGTTCGCCGGCACGTTCGCCGTAATGGCGGCGTCTGGCTGTCTGCCGCCGCCGCGCCCGCTGGCCGCCTCCACGTTCTTGCCGGGCGGCCCGTAGCGGCTGCCGATGACCGAAGCGGACTGTCGGGATTGCCGTCAGGTCAGACTATAATGCGAGCTTTTTTCCCACTATCGAGGATCGACATGCGCTTACTGAAAACTCTCCCGGCCGCGTTGGCGCTGGCTCTTGCGGGCCCGGCTTCGTTCACGGCGCTTGCCGCGCCGACCGATATCGAGCTGTCGCATCAGCTTGACGAAGAACGTGCCGAGCGGCTCGAGAAGCTCATCGAACGTTTCAATACGGGGCAGAAGGACTACCAGGTCAAGCTGGTGCGCCGTGTCCAGGGCGACGCGCCCAAGGACCTCAATCTGGTGACACGCGAGGAGCAGGCCAAGTTCGTTGCCGCGCGCGCACGTTTTGTCCCCCTGCACCAGGTGATGAAGGACGCCAAGGAGCCCTTCGATGGCAGCAAGCTGGCCCCCGAACTGCGTGTCGGCCTGGGCGATGCCAAGGGCAATCTGTTCGCGCTGCCGATCGCCTTGTCGACGCCGGTCCTCTACATCAACAAGGAAGCTTTCCGCAAGGCCGGTCTTGACCCCGAGAAGCCGCCGAAGACCTGGGCCGAGGCGCAGAAGGCGGCCGACAAGCTGTTCGACGCCGGCAGCACCTGCCCATACACCACGACCTGGCCAGCCTGGGTGCATATCGACAACCTGAGTGCATGGAATGGTGTCGAGGTGGCCGACAGCAAGGGCAAGCTGAATTTCAATGGCCTGGTCCAGGTCAAGCACACGGCCATGATGACGACCTGGGCGAAGGCGAGGTTCTTCACGTACTTCGGTCGGCGCGATGAAGCCGACCGGCGTTTCGCCGCCGGCGACTGCGGCATGCTGACCAGCTCGTCGTCGCTGTTTGCCGCGCTGCCGGAGGCGCGCAAGGCACAGACCGGGGTTTCTCCGCTGCCCTACCACGACGACGTGCAGGGCACGCCGCAGCAGACGCTCGCCGCCGGTTCGTCACTGTGGGTTGGCGCCGGCCAGAAGCCGGCCGAGTACAAGGCCGTCGCGAGCTTCGTCAGCTTCCTGTTGAAGCCCGAAATCCAGGTCGAACTGACTGCGGCGGGAGGTTTCCTGCCGATGACCGCCGCCTCGCGCGCGGCGGCAGAGAGCAAACTGCTGAAGGGCGACGTCGTCGCTCTCAATGTGGCGGAGCGCGAATTGCAGGGGCCGGCTGCCCTGCGCGCGATACGCGTGTCGGAGATCGAGCCCGTGCGGATCATCGTCGAGGAGGAACTGGAAGCCGCCTGGTCGGGGAAGACGCCGGCCAAGCAGGCGCTAGATACCGCCGTGCAGCGCGGCAATGCGGTGATGCCGGCGGCACTCAAGGCGTCTTTGGTGAAGTGATTCATCGGCGGCTGGGCTGGCCCCTGCCGCGCGTCTTCGCGCATCGCGGCGGCGGTGCGCTGGCGCCGGAGAACACGCTCGCCGGCCTGCGCATCGCCGCCCGGCTGGGCTTGCGGGCGGTGGAGTTCGACGTGATGCTGTCGGCGGACGGTTCGCCGTGGCTGATTCACGACGAGGCGCTAGAGCGCACGAGCAACGGCGTCGGCCGGGTCTGCGCAACTACCGATGGCGACTTGCGTGTCCTCGACGCCGGTGCCCGCCGGCACCCGGCGTTCGCCGGCGAGCCGCTGCCGACGCTCGCGGCGGCAGCCCGTCTCTGTCAACAACTGGGCCTGCGGGCCAACGTCGAGATCAAGCCGGCAGCCGGTTTCGAAAGATTGACCGGCGATGTCGTCGCGCGCGAGGTCCGCCAACTCTGGGCGGGCGCCGATCTGCCGCTGGTCTCGTCATTTTCGGAGTCGGCGCTCGCGGCCGCGCGCGCTGCCGCCCCCGAACTGCCGCTCGGCTGTCTCTACGAGTGTCCGCCAGCGGACTGGCTGGCGCGCGTAGGCGCGCTTGGCGCGCTGACGCTCCACTGCGCCGTGAGCAGCGTGGACGACGACTTGCTGCGCACGGCGCACGCGGCCGCCATCCCGCTCCTCTGCTACACGGTCAACGATCCGCTCGCCGCGATAGCGCTCTTCCAGCGGGGCGTCGCTGCCGTGTTCAGCGACCGCATCGACTGCCTTGGCGAGGCGGATCTTGGGCTACGCCCGGCGGGCTAACCCAACCTACGGGTGCCCACGCTCGCCAGCCTTATCACGCCATTGCCCCGTAGCGCCGTAGCCCGGATGCAGCGCCAGCGAAATCCGGGACCCACGCGCACCCCGCTCCCAAAGCCATCCCCCCAAGGACATTCCCCGGTCGGAAATCCGACTTTCACGTTAGAATCGCAGCTCCTTGAACGAGCCCCGTGCGGGCACCGATGACGATGAAAAGCATGCCGATGAAAAGCGCCGAAATCCGCGACAAGTTCCTCAAGTTCTTCGAATCGAAAGGTCACCAGATCGTCGCCTCGAGTTCCCTCGTGCCGCATGCCGATCCGACGCTGTTGTTCACCAACGCCGGCATGAACCAGTTCAAGGACGTCTTCCTGGGTTTCGACAAGCGCCCGTACCTGCGTGCAACGACGTCGCAGAAGTGTGTGCGTGCCGGCGGCAAGCACAACGACCTCGAAAACGTCGGCTATACCGCACGCCACCATACGTTTTTCGAGATGCTCGGCAATTTCTCGTTCGGCGACTACTTCAAGCTCGACGCGATCCGCTACGCCTGGGAATTGCTCGTCGACGTCTACGGGCTACCGCCTGATCGCCTCTGGGTCACCGTGTACGCCGAGGATGACGAAGCCTACGACATCTGGACGCGGGAGATCGGCGTTCCAGCCGAGCGGGTCGAGCGCATCGGCGACAACAAGGGCGCCCGCTACGCTTCCGACAACTTCTGGATGATGGGCGATACCGGTCCCTGTGGTCCGTGCACGGAGATCTTCTACGATCACGGCGAGGGCATCCCCGGTGGGCCGCCGGGGTCGCCCGACGAGGAAGGCGACCGCTACATCGAGATCTGGAACAACGTCTTCATGCAGTTCAACCGCGACGAAGCCGGTGTGATGCACCCGCTGCCGAAGCCGTCGGTGGATACCGGCATGGGGCTCGAGCGCACGGCGGCGGTCCTCCAGCACGTGCATAGCAACTACGAGATCGACCTGTTCGTCCGGCTGATCGCCGCGGCGGCGCGCGAGACCGCGTCGGCCGAACTCGACAGCCCGTCGCTGCGTGTGCTTGCCGATCACATCCGCGCCTGTGCGTTCCTGATTGCCGACGGCGTGATACCGGGCAACGAGGGCCGTGGCTACGTCCTGCGGCGCATCATCCGACGCGCCATCCGGCATGGCTACAAGCTCGGTGCGCGGGCGGCTTTCTTCCACCGGCTGGTGCCCGATCTCGTCGCCGAAATGGGTTCGGCGTATCCCGAGCTGGTCAGCCAGCAGGCGCGTGTTACCGACGTCCTGCGCCAGGAAGAGGTGCGCTTCTTCGAAACCATCGAGCATGGCATGAGCATCCTCGAGGGCGAACTCGCGAGCCTGCCGGGTCAGGGCGTCTTCAACGGCACCACGGCGTTCAAGCTGCACGACACCTTCGGCTTCCCGCTCGACCTGACGGCGGATGTCTGCCGCGAGCGCGGGGTGAGCGTCGACGTCGCCGCTTTCGACGCGGCCATGGCCCAGCAGAAGGAGCAGGCGCGTGCTGCCGGCAAGTTCCGGATGGCGACTGCGCTCGACTACAGCGGTCCGCCGACGACCTTCCACGGTTACGAGAGGCTCGATGTCACCGGCAAGGTGCTGGCGCTCTACCGTGACGGCAGCCCGGTCGATGAACTCAGCGAAGGCGACATCGGAGTCGTCGTTCTCGACGAGACGCCGTTCTACGCCGAGTCCGGCGGCCAGGTCGGCGATCGCGGCGTGCTGCAGACGGCAGGCGGTATTTTCGCGGTCGAGGATACGCAGAAGATTCAGGCCGCGGTGTTCGGCCACCATGGCGTCGTCAGAACCGGCGTGCTGCGTGTCGACGACGGCGTCGCCGCGAAAGTCGACGTACTCGCCCGCGCACGCACCGTGCGCAACCACTCGGCGACGCATCTGATGCACAAGGCCCTGCGCGAGGTGCTCGGCGGGCATGTCCAGCAGAAAGGCTCCTTGGTCGATCCGGAAAAGACGCGCTTCGACTTCGCGCACAACGCGCCGCTGAGCGCTGACGAGATTCGCCACGTCGAGGTGATCGTCAATAACGAGATTCTCGCCAACGCCGCTACCGACGCCCGCATCATGCCGATCGAGGAAGCACAGCGGTCGGGCGCGATGATGCTGTTCGGCGAGAAGTATGGCGACGAGGTGCGCGTGCTGACGATCGGCTCGTCCAAGGAGTTGTGTGGTGGCGTACACGTCAGGCGCAGCGGCGATATCGGCCTGTTCAAGATCCTTGCCGAAACCGGCGTCGCCGCTGGTGTCCGGCGCGTCGAGGCGGTGACCGGCGACAATGCTCTGGCCCTCGTCCAGCAGCAGCAGGCGCTGCTCGCCGAGGCCGCGGCGGCTGTCAAGGCGCCAGTTTCCGAGGTCCCGGCGAAGCTCGCGCAGGTGCTCGACAACGTCCGCTCGCTGGAGAAGGAACTCGCTCGCCTCAAGGCCAGGCTGGCCTCGGCGCAAGGCGACGATCTGCTCGCGCAAGCGGTCGAGGTCAAGGGCGCGCGCGTCCTCGCCGCGGTCATGGACGGTGCCGACGTCAACGCGCTGCGCTCGACGATCGACAAGCTGCGCGACAAGCTGAAGAGCGCTGCTGTCGTGCTGGCCTCGACGGCCGACGGCAAGGTGACGCTGATCGCCGGCGTTACGGGCGACCTGACTGGCAAGGTCAAGGCCGGCGAACTGGTCAACATGGTTGCCCGGCAGGTCGGCGGCAAAGGTGGCGGCCGCCCGGACATGGCCCAGGCCGGCGGCAGCGATGCCGCGAACCTGCCGGCAGCACTCGCCTCGGTGCGCGCCTGGGTCGAGCAGCGGCTTTGATCGATCCGCAAGGCGAAGAAGACCGACGCGATCTCGTCACCGCCCGGGTCAGCGCGCAGGGCGTTATCCAGCCGGTTGCCGCGGCAAGGTCGGCTCAGCCTGCGCTCATCCTCCCCACGGAACCCTTCGATGCAGCATTTCGCGAGTGACAACTACGCCGGCATCTGCCCGGAAGCGCTGGCGGCCCTGCTCGCCGCCAATGATGGACACGTCCGCTCGTATGGCGACGACGAATGGACGCTGCAGGCGGCTGATCGCCTGCGCGAGCTCTTCGAGACCGACTGCGACGTCTATTTCGTCTTCAACGGCACGGCCGCCAATTCGCTCGCGCTCGCCGCGCTCTGCCAGTCGTACCACAGCGTCATCTGTCACCATCTGGCGCACGTGGAGACCGACGAATGCGGCGCCCCGGAGTTCTTCTCGAATGGCGCCAAGCTGCTGGCCGTGGGTGGCGAGCAAGGCAAGCTGACGCCGGCGGCGATCGTCGAAGCCGTTAGCCGGCGCAGCGACATCCACCATCCAAAGCCGAAGGTGGTGACGCTGACGCAAGCGACGGAAGTGGGTACGGTGTACCGCCCGGACGAATTGCGAGCCCTTGCCGACGCGGCGCACGAACGGGGCCTGCGCGTTCACATGGATGGCGCCCGCTTCGCCAATGCGGTCGCCGGACTCGGCCTGAGCCCGGCCGAAATGACCTGGCGGGCAGGTGTCGATGTGCTGTGCTTCGGCGGCACCAAGATGGGCTTGCCGGTCGGCGAGGCGGTCGTCTTCTTCGACCGTCGGCTGGCCGAGGACTTTTCCTATCGCTGCAAACAGGCGGGCCAACTGGCCTCGAAGATGCGCTTCCTGTCGGCACCGTGGCTGGGGATTCTCGAAAACGGCACCTGGTTGCGGCACGCGGCGCACGCCAACGCCATGGCGCGGCGCCTGGCCGCGGGAGTGGCGGAAGTCGCCGGCCTGCCGGCGCTTTTCCCGGTCGATGCCAACGGTGTCTTCGTGCGTCTACCGGGTCGGATCGAGGAAGGGCTGCGCGAGCGTGGCTGGTTGTTCTACAACTTCATCGGTGCCGGCGGAGCACGTTTCATGTGCGGCTGGGACACGGCGCCGGAGACCGTCGATCGCCTCGTTGGCGACGTTCGCGAGCTGGCGCGCGAGTCGTGACCAGTCACTGGCAGTTCTGTCCGCGCTGCGGCTCAGCGCTCGTCGAAAGCGAACTGGCCGGCAGACAGCGCTTGCGTTGCGGCGCCGCTTGCGGTTTTGTCCACTGGGACAATCCGGCGCCCGTACTGGCCGCGCTCGTCGAATACGATGGACGGATCGTCCTGGCGCGCAACTACGCCTGGGCGGCGGGGGCTTTCGGCCTGATCACCGGCTTTCTGGAGCGTGACGAGGATCCGGCGGCTGGCGTCGCGCGCGAGGTCCGGGAGGAACTCGGCCTCGATGCCGTCGCCGTGACGCTGATCGGTGTCTATCCGTTCGCCCGCAAGCATGAGGTGATCATTGCCTATCATGTCCTTGCTTGCGGCGAGATCCGCCTCAACGAGGAACTCGCCGAGTTTCGGCTGATCGCGCCGGAAAAGCTCAAAGCCTGGGATTTCGGCACCGGTCTGGCGGTCAGCGACTGGCTGGCTCGCCGCGCTGGGGCGTGACGCTGTCGGCGCGGGCCACTCGCGCAAGCTCGCGGGCGGCGCTCATTGACACGGGAGTGCGCGCCAGCGCCCAGACCTGTCGGGATATTTGACACCCCGACTTGCCTCAGCTCTTTGGGAAGCGGCCAAGACACTGCTAAATAACAACAAGTTTCTTATGGCATGAAAAGTGCTGTGTCGTGGAAGTCGGTGGCCGACCTCGTCTAGGAGTGTCATCTACCCCAGTTCGCCCTGCATGGATATTTCGGGCGGAAGTCGCCGCGAAGTGAGGTTCCCTGTTTCGCCGGCGCTGCTGGGCCTTGGCCTCGCCGGTATCGGTCTCACCCGTCGGCGCAGCCAGACGGCCTGACCGGTCTTGCGCATTCTGAAGTAAAAGGGGAGGAGTGGAGGAGGCGGCACCTTCGGGTGCCGCCTTTTTCTATGGTCGGGCTCCCGCCGCTGACTGGCCGCCTTCCAGCACCGCCAGCAGTTCGGCACAACTGCGCGGTCGCTGCTCCCTCGACAGCAGGCCGCGCGCCGTCAGCCCATGCTGCAGGGGAATGACCGCCGGCAACGGCAGACCCTGCGCCGACAACTCGCCGGCGTACTCCGCGAGATGCACGGCGTCGAGAGAGGCCGTGCAACTGCCGGCGCGCATCAGGTGGATCTGGTCGGCCCAGCGGTACGCGAAGTCGATGTCGTGCGTGGCCAACAGAAGCGTGATGCCGCGCGCGTGCAGTCCATCGAGCACCGCCAGCAGCTCTTCCTGCATGCGGTAGTCGAGGCCGGCCATCGGTTCGTCGAGCACCAGCAGTTCGGGTTCCATGGCCAGTACGCCGGCTATGCAGACGCGCTTCTTCTGGCCAAAGCTCAGGTGGTGTACAGCCTTGTCGGCAAAGGCTGACATGCCAACGGCGTGCAGCGCCGCTGCCACCCGGTCGCGTACCGTCGTGCTGTCCAGGCCAAGGTTGCAGGGACCGAAGGAAACGTCCTCCAGAACGCTGGCGGAAAACAACTGGCGGTCGGGGTTCTGGAAGACCATGCCGACCTTGCTGCGCAAGCGACGCAATCCGCCGCGGCTGTAATCGATGGCCTGCCCGGCGTAGCGGACCGCGCCGGCCTGTGGTCGCAGCAGCCCGTTGGTGTGTTGGAAGACGGTGGTCTTGCCCGAACCGTTGGCGCCGATCAAAGCATTGCGGCTGCCGCGCATGATCGACAGCGAACAGTCGGCGAGCCCGACGCTGCCATCGGGGTAAGAGAAACCGACCTGCTCGAGGGCGAGCAGCGCTTCCGTCGTCCGGCCAGCGATCGCCAACGTCATCGAAGTCCAAGCGCCAAAGCAATCAGGCCGCTGCCGGCCGTGGCTGCAATGCCGACGGCGCGCGCCGTTTGCTCGAAATGCGGCTCCATGAAACGCAGCGGCCCATCGTTGTTGCGTGCCTGTGCGGCGACATGCAGGGCGTGCGCGCGCTCCCAGACCTGCAGCGTGAGATTCGCCGCCAGTCCGCCGAGCGAGCGCATGGCGAGACGTGGCGTCGCATAGCCGAGGCGCGCCGACTGTGCCGTCAGGGTGTCATGAACCGCCTCCGAGAAAACGAACAGCATGCGGTAGCAGAGCACCATGATCTCGAGCAGGGTTTCCGGTGCTTTCAGGCGGCGGAGGAGGGCGACCAGGTCGATCAGCGGTGTCGTCAGGGCCAGGAAGAGCAGGGCGGCCAGCGCCGCGAGCGAACGTGCGCCGACCGCCGCCAGTTTGCCGAGACCGTCCGGCGCGAACTGGAGGCCGATGGCCCCGGTCGCGGCGTTCAGGTCGAGCGAAAAGGCCAGCGAGATACAGCCGAGAGCGAGAAAGGCCAGCGCCGGCAGGGCCACCCGCAGGTAGTGGCCGGGGGAGACGCCGGCGCCGGCGATGGTCGAGAGCGCAACCAGGGCGGCGACGAGGAGGGCTGTTTCCGGCCTGGCCGCGGCAAACGCGGCGACGAAGCCGCACAGCGAGAACAGGCCCTTGGCCGCCGGAGCCGCCTTGCGCCAGCGGTTGGCGTAGGCGCATTGTTCGATCAGCACGCTCTGTCGCCGGCGTCCGCCTCCTGGCGCTTTCCGGCTTCGCGCCGCATCTTCTCGCGGGTCACCGAAACGCCGAGATAATAGCCGATGAAGCCGGCTCCGAGGGCGGCCTGCAAGGCGAACAGGAGCGACGCCACTTCACCGCTGGCGGGTTCCATCAGCGGCTCGAACCACGGCTGGTAGCTGGGGGCGATCTGGCCGATCAGCGCCATGGCCTTGTCGTCGGCGCCGGTGAAGATCTCGATCGGCTTGCCGTCCGCGCCCGCCTCGGGCCTTTGCACCTGACACAGCGGCAGGGCGGTGAGCAGCACGACGGCGACTAGGAGCAAGAGGTTCTGATGGCGTTTCACGCGCGCACCTCGCTGCTGCCGATGACCTTCATGTCCTGCAGTTCGCGCGGGTTGAAACGCGCCAGGGCATTGAAGATGACGACCGTCAACAGACCCTCGCTGATGGCCAGCGGGATCTGGGTGATCGCGAAAATGCCCGCGAACTTGACGAAGGAGGCGGCGAAGCCGCCGACCGGGTCAGGGAAAGCCCAGGCCAGTTGCAGCGAGGTGGTCACGTAGGTCAGCAGGTCGGCCAGACTGGCGGCGAGGAAGACGCTGACGGCAAACGAGCACTTCAGGCCACGCGCCAGGCGGAAGACGGCAGCGGCGGCAAACGGGCCGACGATCGCCATCGAGAACAGGTTGGCGCCGAGAGTGGTGAGTCCGCCATGGGCGAGGAGCAGTGCCTGGAAGAGGAGCACGACGGCACCGATGGGCGCCATGATGACCGGGCCGAAGAGGATCGCGCCGAGCCCGGTGCCGGTCGGGTGCGAGCAACTGCCGGTCACCGAGGGTAGTTTGAGTGCCGATAGAACGAAGGCGAAAGCCGCCGCCACACCGAGCAGCATGCGTTGCTCGGGCTGCTCGTGGACCCTTTGCCTGACGGCGCGCAGGCCGTAGATGACGAAGGGTGCCGACGCCAGCGTCCAGCCGACGGCATGTTCGATGGGCAAGAAGCCTTCCATGATGTGCATGACCATCCTCCTCTGCGCGAAAGGCAGGAAGCACCATCGTGAGGCGAGGATCGGAAGACGGACCGCCTGCAAAGCAACCGCTGCGGCTGATCAACGGAACCGTTCCCGTCACCCCGGGGATTGGCACTGCCTGTGGTTCAGGCCGGTCTTCTGGCTCGCCTTCCTTCTCCTTTGCCGACCTTCCCGCGTCAATCACGCAGTGGCATGAGGCAAACTCGTCGGGCATACAGCAGCGGGGGCTGCGCCGGACTGGCACGATTCGTGGAATCGTACGGTCACCGGCTTCCCGTTTCACCTGCCGCACGGTTGTGCGGCATGGCACCTGAACCAAGCGAAGTATACGTGAAGCGCGTGCCAGGCCCAAGCGTTCGCGCGAATGTTCGCGGATGTCGAGGCGACGCGCGGCGCCGGCGATTCAGCCGGGGAGGGTGCGCAGACTTGGGTATACTGTCGCCCTTGCCGTACCTGACCCCGGCATGGCGCCGCCGCACGTTGGTGATGTATCTGCGGCGGTGGCCTGCCATGCTGATATCGTTCTCGTCACAGGAAACAAAAATGAAGAAGAAAACTGCAGTTCTGTCGATCGTCCTGTTGTCCGCTGCGCTGCTCGCAGCCTGCGGCAAGAAGGAGAATCCTGCTGAAGGCAAAGCGGCGACAGTGCCGGCGCCGGTTGCCGCCATTGTCGTCGGTCTGGACGACAACTTTCCGCCGATGGGCTTCCGCGACGAAAAGAACACGCTCGTCGGCTTCGACATCGATCTGGCCGGCGAGGCCGGCAAGCGGCTCGGCGCTGAAGTGAAGTTCAAGCCGATCGACTGGAATGCCAAGGAAGCCGAGCTGAACAGCAAGCGCGTCGACGTGCTGTGGAACGGTCTGACGATCACCGAGGCGCGCAAGGAGAAGATCCTGTTCACCACGCCCTATCTGGAAAACCGCCAGATCATCGTCGTCACCGACAAGTCGCCGGTCAAGACCAAGGCCGACCTCGCCGGCAAGGTGGTCGGCGTGCAGGACGGCAGCAGCGCCATCGAGGCTGTCGAGAAGGACGCGGCCACGGCCAAGTCACTCAAGGAACTCAAGAAGTTCGGCGACAACGTCACCGCACTGATGGATCTGGGAGCTGGTCGACTCGATGCGCTGGTCGTCGACGAGGTCGTCGGCCGCTACTACACGACCAAGAAGCCCGGTGAGTACCGTGTTCTCGACGAGAACTTCGGCACCGAGGACTACGGCGTCGGCACCCGCAAGGACGACACCGAACTGATGGCGAAACTGCAGAAAACGCTCGACGAGATGAAGAAGGATGGTTCGGCCGCCGCCATTTCGACTAAGTGGTTCGGCAAGGACATCATCAAGAAGTAACGGTGCATGGACTATGTGATCGAGATCATGGCCCCCCTGATCGAGGGTACGGGGGTCACGCTGCAGGTTTTTCTCATCAGCTTCGTCCTCGCCGTACCGCTCGGTCTGGTCCTGGCCCTCGTCAGGATTTCGCGCTTCGTCGTGCTGAGCGGCCTGGTCAATGGCTACATCTGGCTGATGCGTGGCACGCCGCTGATGCTGCAGATGCTGTTCATCTATTTTGCGTTGCCCTTCGTGCCGGTGATCGGCGTCCGCCTGCCGGACTTTCCGGCGGCCATCGTCGCCTTCGTGCTCAACTACGCGGCGTACTTTGCCGAGATCTTTCGCGCCGGCATCCAGTCGATTGATCGGGGCCAGTACGAAGGTGCGCGTGTCCTCGGGCTCAGCTATCCGCAAACGATGCGGCGCATCGTCCTGCCGCAAGTGCTCAAGCGCATCCTGCCGCCGATGAGCAACGAGACGATCACCCTGGTCAAGGACACGTCACTGATCTACGTGCTGGCGATGAACGACCTGCTGCGCGCCGCGCGCGGAATCGTCCAGCGTGACTTCACGACGACGCCCTTTGTTGTCGCCGCGGCTTTCTACCTGGTGATGACGCTGGTCCTGACGCTGGGCTTCCAGCATCTGGAGAGGAAGTATGCCGTCTACGATGGCTAGCCCGATGATCCATGCGCGCGATGTGCACAAGCGCTTCGCCGCCGTCGAAGTGCTCAAGGGCGTTTCGCTGGCGGTTGGCAAGGGCGAGGTGGTTGCCGTCATCGGCCCGTCGGGATCGGGCAAGAGCACCTTCCTGCGTTGCCTCAACCATCTCGAGACGATCAACCGCGGCAGCATCGACATCGAGGGCGAAACGCTGGTCGCCACCGGTGCCGATGGCGTTTGCCGCTATTCGCCCGACGCCGATATCCGGCGCATCTGCCGCAAAATGGGAATGGTCTTTCAGCACTTCAACCTGTTTCCGCATCTGACGGTACTGCAGAACATCATCGAGGCGCCGATCACCGTCAAGGGCTTGCGGCGTGACGAGATCCTCCCGAAAGCCGAGACGCTGCTGCGCAAGGTGGGCCTGCTCGACAAGCAGGCGAGTTATCCCTCGCGGCTCTCCGGCGGCCAGAAGCAGCGCGTCGCCATCGCGCGGGCACTGGCCATGGAGCCGGACATCATGCTGTTCGACGAGCCAACCTCGGCGCTCGACCCGGAACTCACCGGCGAAGTGCTGCGCACCATCCGCGAACTGGCCGAAGAGCACATGACGATGCTGGTGGTGACGCACGAAATGGCCTTTGCCCGCGAAGTGGCGAGCCGCGTCGTCTTCATGGATGGGGGCGAGATCCTCGAGGCGCGTTCGGCAAAGGAATTGTTTGCCGCCCCCGAACACCCGCGTACGCGCGCGTTCCTCGAGAACATGTTGTAGCGGGCACCCAGCCACGTCCGCCGATGTCTGGCCGGGGGCGGTCTGAGGTAGCGCCCATTGGCCGCGCGGCGCCGCGAGCAGCGGTCTCCCCCGCACGCCAGCGGCGCCCACTTCACGGCGCGTACAGGCGCGCCAGCAACTTGTCGAAGGCAGACCGGCGGTCGGGCGGCGTCGGCAGCACGATCCCCTGCTGTTGCAGGACGGTGATCAACTTGTCCGGTGTGACACCCGATTCGCCGACGATTTCCACGTGGCCGGCTGCTACCTCGACATCGGTCGTGTCGGGTGCCTCGGTGACCGGCGGATAACGCTGTTCGGCAAGGCTGAAGATGTAGTCGTCCTTGAGGCACTGGCCTGCCGCATCGCGACGGCGACACGTGTTGCGTTCGTCGGTGACCACCTTCAGATGGCTGCGCACCTGCGGCGCAAGCTGCCCGGGTTGGCGGATGAACGCCGACGCGTGCGTGATTTCGTACCAGTTGTCGCCACTGATCAGCCAGCACGCCAGGTCGTTGAGTCCCAGTGTTGCCAGGCGTAGTGCGGTGACGGCGCACATCCGGGCCGAGGCGATGCCGGCGAAAGGCGCCGACACGGTCACCAGCCGCAGGTCGAGGTCGGGCTTGCGCACCGGGTCCGGTCGGTCGGCGACCAGCGCCTTGCGGGCGATCAGCCCCCCCATGCTGTGACCGATGACCGTGATCTGCGGCGTCTCCAGGTGCCCGGCAAGCTGGTCGACGGTACGTGCCAACTGGCCGGAACTGAGCATCAGGCTGTCGCGGTCGTCGTAACCGAAACAGACGGTCTGCTGGCCATGGAAGGCAAGGACCTCGGCCAGCGAGCGGAAGCGGCCGGCGGAACCCCTGCAGCCATGTACCAGGACATTCACGGGCTGGTCCGGGGACAGGTAGAGCGTGCGGTCGGCAGCATCATGGCACGGACCCAGTCCGGGGACCTTGACGGCCACATGCGCCGCCGGCAGGCGGCCGGGGTCGGACAGACTGTCGCCGGCCAGGGGAGGGCTTGCAGCGCAGCCGGCGAGTGCCGCGGCAGCCATCAGCGGGAAGACGCTCTTCACCCTTTTCCTTATTCGCGAGAAGGTCATGCGATGATCGACGATTCGCGCCTGCGCGGTCAAGTACCAGCTTGCTGCCGAGGACAACAGCGGCTGAGCGAACACGGCCGCGTGTCCGTCGACAGGCCGGTCGCTCAGGAAGTCGCGAGCTTTTCGCGCAAGTCCTCGATGCGCCGGCGATTGACGCCAAAATCCTTGCGCCCGAGGCGCGATGCCGAGCGCACCTGGATCACGCCACTGCTCGCATCGAACCAGAACTCGACGTCGTCGACGAACTTCATGAATCGCGTTTCACAGCGCACGTAGAGATAGTCGGAACGGCTGTCGACAATGCTGACGCCCGGCTGCGCCTGCAGCAGGGCCTGCAGCCTGGCCATCGTCGTGGACGCATCGCCCCGCACGGCCAGCGGCGCGATATGGGCCTGCTCGCGCTGCGCATGGCCAGCCCACAGCAGTGCCTGGCTGCTCACACTGTTGGGAGTTTCCGACGGTGGTTTGAGCTTGCCTGCGCGCACTCCAAGGTCGCCCGGGGGCGAGCCGCGGAGCAGACCGACCTGCCCGGCGAGCAAGGCCAGCACGGCGATCGTCACGACGCCAATACCGATCCACCTGACGATCTGCATCCCATGCCTCCTTTGGCGATTGCACAACGAAACGAGCATGGAGTAGATGATAGGCCGAAAAGGCGGTGCCACGTGTTCCGCCGCAAGGGGCTTCGGTTCGGCGGTCAGTTTCGACGACAACGCAGCCGGCCGGCAATTATTGCCGCCCGGGGGACGCGCAAAGCGGCAAGCGCCTACGCGGTTTCGCCCCAGTCGCTGCTGCCGGCGCCCGCCAGGGTATGGCCCGGATGTTGCTTCCAGTTCTCGGGAGCCGCCGACCGTGCGGCGACCGCCAGACAACCCTGTGCCGGAGGCACGCCATGTCCCCATTCTCGGTTCTTTCCCTTGCCGGCAACCTGTTCGGCCTGGCATCAGCCACCTGGAAGGCCGCCGTGCCGGCCGAGGCCGACAGTTTTCAGGCGCTGCTCGCGGAACGCTTGCGCGGCTCGCCCGAGGATGCGACGACGGCACTGTTCGGCCAATCCGGGGCTGGTGGCCTGCCGTTCGCCGGCACACCCGGGGGCGCGGCGAGTCCGCTGCTCGCGCGGCTGGGCACCGGCGGAGGCGTTGCCGGGCTGTCGTCGCTCGGGCGCAACCTCAGCCTGGCCGATCCGGAATCCGGCTACCGCATGATGAGCAGGATCAACCAGCGTGACGTCACGTATCGGGCGCAGTTCGCCGAGCTCAGCGCGATGCAGGCGGCGGTGGCGACAATGCAGCAAGCCGGCAAGACACTCGGCGAAATTGACGCTGCCAGCGACGCCGGCAGCGACGGCGCCACGCTCAGGGCCAAGCTGCAGGCCTTCGCCAGCCGGTACAACGAATGGATCGGCCGCTTCGCCGGGAGCGTCGAGCAGGGCGGCGTGCTGGATGGGACGCAGGCCGCCGAAGTATCGCTCTACGAGCTCGAAAAGAGTGTCGAGAACCCCTTCAACGGCGCCATGCGTGGTCTGCACGGGCTGCGCGACCTGGGCTTCACCATTGACCAGACGAGCAATCTCGCCCATTTCGACCCGGCGACCTTCGACGCCGCCTTCCAGAGAAACCGGCAGGGCGTGCTCGACACCATCGGCGAATTCAGCGCCAGCTTCGCCAAGTCGGCCAGCTTGCTCAACGCCAGCGACAACTTCATTCCTCGTCAACTGAACAATCTTGACGGCGCCATCGACTACCTCGCCGACAACCTGTCGTCGCTGCGCAGCGAGTTCGGGCGAGGCGACCCGGCCAAGCCAACGCCGCAGATCGCCCGCGCGCTTGCCGCCTACCAGCAATTGCCCAAGGCCTGAAGGCACATCGGCAACACGCAGACGGGGTGGCGATGAGCGTCCGGCCAAGTGAGGCCCGCGGGCCGGCGGACCCTTGCGCGGGCAGGCGAGGCGTTTGGAGGCAGGGCGCATGAGCCGGTCCGTGGGTATCGCCACCGTCACCCTCAACCCGGCCATCGACCAGAGTGTGGCGATTCCCGGTTTCGCCGCCGGGCGCCTCAACCGCGTTGTTGCGGAGCACTGCGACCCCGGCGGCAAGGGCGTGAACGTCGCGTCCTTCCTTGCCGACCTGCATTTTCGCGTCGCCGCTGCCGGTCTGCTCGGCCGTGACAACGCCGGGGCCTTCGAGCAACTCCTCTCTGACAAGGCGATCACCGACGCCTTCGTGCGCGTCCCCGGGAAGACCCGGGTCAATGTCAAGATCATCGACGAGACGGCGCCGGGGGTCACCGAGATCAACTTCCCCGGCCCGGTCGCTACCCCAGGGTGCCTCGCGGAACTGGCGCGGATGATTGACGCACTGCTCGCCGATCACGACTGCTTCGTGCTCTCCGGCAGCGTCCCCGCCGGCGTTCCTGTCGCTTTCTATGCCGACCTGATCCGTGGCCTCAAGGCGGCGGGCAAGCGCGTGTTGCTCGACAGCAGTGGCGACCCGCTTCGCCACGGCATCGCCGCCGGGCCTTGGGCGATCAAGCCGAACCTTGCCGAGCTGGAGGAACTGGTGGGTACGTCGCTTCTTGACGAGGCGGCGGTGATCAGCGCGGCGCGCCAGTTACTGGCTGCCGGAGTGGGCTGCGTGGTGGTGTCGATGGGTCAGGCGGGTGCGCTGTTCGTCACCGGCGATGAATGCCTGCAAGCCATCCCGCCCGAGGTCGAGGTCAGGAGCACGGTCGGCGCCGGCGACGCCATGGTCGCGGGCTTCGTCGCCGGCAGTTTGCGCGGCTGGACATTGGCCGACAGTGCGCGCCTGGCGACCGCCAGCGCCGTCGGCGCACTGACGCAGATTGGCCGGCGCCTGCCGCCGACACCGGTCGTCGAGTCGCTCATGGCACAAGTCTTGGTACTCCAGGTCGTCGATCTGGCCAGTCGTCGGCTGTTGGCAAGGTAGGCACCAAGGTGCACCCTCCGGGTTCGCAGGGCGTGACCCGTGGGGCAGTTGTCTCGCAGCACCTGGGCACGGGCACTGCCGGCGCCTAGCGGTCAGGCCTGAGCACCACCACCGCCAGCGGTGGCAAGGTCATCTCGATCGAATACGGCTGCGACTGCCAGCGGATGTCGGCGGCTGTCAACGGGCCGTCGTTACGCACGTCGCTGCCGTCGTACGGCGCGGCGTCGCTGTTCAGGACTTCGCGGTAAGTCGTCAGCATGGGGACGCCGAGGCGATAGCCTCGCCGCACCAGCGGCGTGAAGTTGGCGACGACGAGCAGGCAGTCCTGCCAATTCCTGGCACGCCGAATGTAGGAGATGACGCTGTGCTCCCAGTCGCTGGCGTCGATCCACTCGAAGCCCGGTCGCTCGCAATCCTGTTCGTGGAGCGCCGGTTCGCCGACATAGAACCGGTTCAGGTCGGCGACCCAGTTTTGTAGCCGCCGATGCGGTTCAGCGCCGTGCGGCGCGCCGCCTGGCTCGATGAGGTGCCAGTCGAGGCTGCGATCCTCGCTCCACTCGCGCCATTGCCCGAAGTCCTGGCCCATGAAGAGCAGCTTCTTGCCCGGATGCGTCCACATGAACCCATAGTAGAGGCGCAGGTTGGCGAACTTCTGCCAGAGGTCGCCGGGCATCTTGTCGAGCATTGCCTTCTTCAGGTGGACGACTTCGTCGTGCGAGATCGGCAGGACGAAGTTCTCGTTGAAGGCGTACATCAGGCCAAAAGTCAGCTTCTGGTGGTGGTACTTGCGATGGATCGGATCGTGGGCGATATAGGCGAGCGTATCGTGCATCCAGCCCATGTTCCACTTGAAGGTGAAACCGAGGCCGCCGAGGTAGGTGGGCCGGCTGACCATCGGGAAGGCGGTGGACTCCTCGGCGATCGTGACGGCGCCAGGATGCAGTTCGTACACCATCTCGTTGAGACGGCGCAAGAAGGCGATCGCTTCCAGGTTCTCGCGACCGCCATATTCGTTGGGTAGCCAGTCCTGGCGTTCGTAGTCACGATAGAGCATCGCCGACACGGCATCCACCCGCAGCCCGTCGATGTGGTAGCGGTCGAGCCAGAAGAGCGCGCTGTTGATCAGGAACTGCACCACCTGCTTGCGCTTGTAGTTGAACACCTTGGTACCCCAGGCCTTGTGCTCGCCGATGCGGTCGTCCGCATACTCGTACAGCGCGCTGCCGTCGAACTTGACCAGCCCGAAGTCGTTCTTGGGGAAGTGGGCCGGTACCCAGTCGAGGATCACGCCGATGCCGTTGCCATGCATGTGGTCCACGAAGTACTGGAGATCGTCCGGCGACCCGAAACGGCTGGTGGGCGAGAACATGCCGGTGACCTGGTAGCCCCACGACGCATCGAGCGGATGTTCGGTGACCGGCATCAGCTCGACATGCGTATAGCCCTGCTGCCGGACATAGGCGACGAGGCGTGCGGCCAGGTCGCGATAGCTCAGGTAGCCACTGCTGCCGGGTACGCGTGCCCACGAGCCGAGGTGCACTTCGTAGATCGCCATCGGCCGGCGCAGCGGATCGTTGCGGGCGCGGCTGGCCATCCACCCGGCATCGCTCCACAGCCCCCTGGCACCGAAGGAGATATCCCAGACGATCGACGCGGTCTGTGGGCGCATCTCGGCGTAAAAGCCCTGCGGGTCGGTCTTCCGCGCGAGCGCGCCGGTCTTGGTCCTGATCTCGTACTTGTAGAGCGCCCCCTGGCCCTGCCCGGGGATGAAAAGTTCCCAGATGCCCGAGCGGGCGCGTGCGCGCATCGGATGGCGGCGGCCGTCCCACTGGTTGAAGTCGCCGATGACGCTGACGTCCCGGGCATTCGGCGCCCAGACCGCAAAGCGCACGCCCTGTACGTCACCGAGCCGCACGACATGGGCGCCGAGCAGTTCATAGGTGCGGTAGTGCCTGCCCTCGCCGAACAGTTGCAGGTCGAAATCCCCCAGCGCCGACCGAAAGCCCAGAGGGTCGCCGTCCGGGCTCGGTGTACCCCACCAGGTGGTCATGGCGAGACCGCCGGCACGCGGCCTTGCCGCAGGCCCTGCCGAGCCCGCGCCGGCACCGCCTGGCGCCGGCTCGTGTCGCCACCCGCGTACGCCAGCTTCATTCCTCGTCCCCCCCTCATTTCGGTCGCAGTCACGATATCGATACATGATACGCGCCGTCGCAGCGGCCGCGGCGTTCGTCGGAGGCTGCCGGTCATCCGCCGCCTGGTCAGGAGCATTGTCGATGGCCACGAACGGGTCGAACGCGGCTCCGTTGGCGGTGTTCACGCCGAGGCTCGGAGCGTCGAGACTCCCGCAAGCTCAGTTCGATCCCGGGCGGGGCAGTGACGGCGACGTCGACAGCACTTGGCCTGCGCGTGCGCTCTGCAGGCCAAGTTCGAGCAGGCCCATCACAGCAATGCCTTCGTCGGCAGTGACAGGGTTTGGCCCCAGGCCGCAGATGGCATCACGGACGGCGCTGTAGTAAGCCGGGTAGTCACCGGCAATACAGGTCAGCTCGCGCGTGCGGCAAACGCCATCGCGCCAGACGGATAGCGTGGCGGTCAGCGGGTCTTCGCCCCAGCCCGGTGCCGGCGGGCGGATGCCGGACTTGAGGTGGTCCTCCTGCGGATCGAGGCCCAGCTTGGTAAAGCTGCCGAGACTGCCGTGCACGGTGAAACGCGGCGCGGGCACTGCGACGAGGGCGCTGCCGTGCAGGATGCAGCGGCTTTGCCCGTAGCGCAGCACGGCGTGGAACCAGTCGTCCGTCGCGGCGCCCTGCCGCTGCGCTGCCAGGTCGAGCGCAATCGTTTCGGGCATCCCGAGGATCTGCAACACCTGGTCGATGAGATGCGCCCCAAGGTCGTACCACAGTCCGCTGCCCGCGCCGGCCTGTTCCCGCCAACGGGCGCGCACTTGCGGCCGGTAGCGGTCGAAGTGCGATTCGAAATGAACGATGTGCCCCAGTTCTCCCGTGGCGATGACTTGCTGCAGAGTCAGGAAGTCAGAGTCCCAGCGCCGGTTGTGGAATACCGAGAGGAGGCGGCTGGCGGCCGCAGCCTCCGTCTGCAGGCAGCGAGCCTCGGCCAGGGTTACCGTGAAAGGCTTGTCGACCACGACATGCTTGCCTGCGGCGAGTGCCATGCGGGCCAGCGGGAAGTGGCTGTCGTTGGGTGTCGGGATGACGACGAGGTCGATCTCGGGGCGGGCAAAGAGATCCGCCGGCGTCGCGTCTACCGCGACATCAGGCCAGTCGGCTTTGACTTTGGCCGGGTCGCTGCTCGCAATCGCTGTGAGTTGAAGACCGGGAACACCGACAATCAGTGGCGCGTGGAAGGTCTTGCTGGCAAAGCCGTAACCGACGATGGCAACGTTCAGGGTTTTGGTCATGGCTTGCTTCCTTTTCGGTATCGCCGCTCTTTTCTCTCTCGCGAACGAGGGTGACGGGTTCCTTGAGTACAGTGCCCGCGCTTCCGGCCTGCAATGAGTCGATGACGCTCATGATCGCACACAGCCGCCCAATCGCCAGGTTCATCGAGGCGCGTGCTTGGCTCGGGAAGGATCGGCTGCCAGCACGCTCTCCGAAGCCCCCGCGTCCGATGACCTCTGGCGTATCCGGAATTCTTGTCTTCTGGTAAGAGGAGATCTTGGAGCGGGCAGAAAGCCGATGTGGCATTGGACTACTGCCCGATGCTTGGTGGGCTTGATCTTTCCTGCGGCGGAACTGGGACCATGAGAAAGACATCATCGAAGCGATGCGGAAACAGCCTTGCAATCTCTGTGGCGCTGGGCGGCACCGACGCGGTCGCCATGCGCCAGGAGGTTCTCGAGATTGGCACCAGTCGGATCGATGTCGCCTACGAATTGGTCAATGAAACCGACGTTCCGGTTACCCTGCCGATGGTGTTTCCGCTGCCTGAGTATGGTGGCCTGACCGAGCCGGACGATGATTTTCGCGGCGGACAACCGGCGAACTTCAGCCTGCTGATCGACGGCCTCGCCTCCCCCTTTGCGAACCATGTCAGCGCCCGGTTCAAGGCTGATGATTCGACCGCGCTGGTGGACGTGACGGCCGTCTTGCGGGAAACGGGTTTGGACGATGCCCAGATTGCTCTGCTGCCGGGGCCGTTCAAGATCAGCGGGCGGGACATCTCCGCATTCGATCCCGCGCAGTCGCGTCAGGCGTCTGCCGTTACCCGTGGGCAAGTCGACGCTTTGCGCGCCCGCGGACTGTTACGCGAAGACCCGCACCTGCGTGAGTCCGACACACTCAGCTATCAGGCCTGGAGAGTGCGAATCGTGTACGCATGGACGCTCACTTTCCCGCCGGGCAAGACCGTCTCGGTACGACACAGCCATGCTCCCTTCCTCGGGTCGGGAATCACGTAGGGCTGGATTCCCGACGACCGCGCCTTTTCCGCCAAGGTCTTGCGCGATGAATTCTGCGCCTCGCCAGGTCTGATACACCGGCTGGAACGCTCGGCGCCGCGCGATGCGGCGCCACTCTGGGGAGGCACGGGGAGCTACATTCCCAAGACCGCCAATACATGGAGGGGGCCGATCCGGGATTTCACCCTGCGGCTGAGAAAGTCGTCTTTGGAGGAGAGCATTTCCTTGTGTTTCCCCGGGCAAGTCGAGAACGTCGATGCCCTGACGCTGGAGGCGAAGATTGCGGATTTCGCGCCTGCCGCGGACTTGCGGATACGCTTTCTGGCAACCGTAAGCCAGGGCGCGCTCCTGCCCTATGCGGATCCCGATGCGGCCCTCTTTGGTGGCGCCGCACCCCAGGGACTGCGGACTAGCTCAGACTGACGCGGCACTCCGCCAAGGTGTTGATCCGGGCCTCAAACTCGCCAGTCCGCTCCCGGTTGTCATTGTGAAAGCGGTTCCACTTGCGCGTGACCGAGTCGTAGTAAAGGGTGCTGCCGTCGATGTCGATGGAGCGTCCTTTGAGTTCCAGAACGAATCGCCCATCGCCATGATGAAGCGTGCCCTGACGTATCGCGCCTGATGCATGCAGATACGCGTTCAGGGCGGCGTCGACCGGATACCTGCCGTCGGCAGGGCAGGAGACGGGCGTGCCGGTATCAAGCTGGTGCACCCAGTTGGCGGTTTCGCCCTCGAAGCGAGTCATGCTGAGCGCATCGAGCTCCGAAAACAGAAAGCATCCTGCCGCCACGCCAACGGGCACAGCGGCGAGACGAGCGCCCGCGCGCCACCAACCAGCCAGGCGGCGTCGGCGCCGTCGCATGAACAGGAGATCACCGGCGCGAAACATAACGCCGGACATGGCGACGACCAACACGAGCAGGAGCGGATGCAGTTCGTAGGGCCAAGAGGTAGCGAGGCCATGGGCCGTCCACAGGGCGAGCCCCGACCATGTCAGCAGCCACGCGACACTGAGCCTCTGCGGCCAAACAAGACTTGTCGGCGCGGCCACATCGGGCGGCGCCGGCCGGGCCGAATCTGCGCCGGGGGTCATTTCCATGCGCCACGTTCAAACATCGAGACCTTGCTGCCCATTTTCACCTCCAGGGTTCCATTTTCACCTGATCGGCTTGCTCATGGCACCGGCGCCTGCTCCCTGACTCGACGCCCTGCATCGCGCGGGAAGGCACTTTGCCGCCGGCTTTCGCGCGCGTCGAGTGGCGGCCATCGACTCTGAGTCGACGGACGAGGCTGTTCCAAGTGGCCATTCAGCGAAACCACGCGCCACGCGGAAGCTGCCGTTCGGTGCTCAGCAGTGCTATTCTTCCCTGACCGGAAGCGTTGAACGGGGAGTGGCCAGTGAGTCGAGGACGGAGTCGAGCGGTAGCCGACCAGAAGCCGAAGTCGCTGCGTGCTCCTGAGAGCGGACGCTCATGGTGTCGAATAGCCGCTTGATCGTCGGAGGTGCTGAGTCTTTCCAACACAATTTTTGGCAAGGATGGGACTGTTGAACTGCTCATGAGATTGATCCGGCAGTTGCGTCAGCGTTCGAACCCTCGACAAGAAGCGTTTCGCCCATTTGCCTGCCGTTATTGAGTTGTCGGCCAGCTAGAGACAGCACACATCGTCAAGGCCTTTCTGGCTTGAGTTGGGGGGGGCAATCGACAGCCGCTCGCGTCTCTGCACCAATCTCCATCGCTGCAGCGCATTCCACGGTGGAAATTCACGCAGTGTCAGGCACCCCCTGTTGGACAAAACCCTTTCTGGCGCTATCCAAGGGATGGCTTTGGTCTGGTCACGAATTTGGCCATTATGAGGCGAGTTGGATTATGAATTGGTTGAAGAATCAGAAAATCTGGGTACGCTTGGTGGCAACGATCTGGGGGATGCTCGTCCTCTTGTTGAGCGCGATGATAATCTGGGCGTATGCCGAGCAAAAGGCTAATGCCGAGATTCAGGCGCAAGACTTCGCAAGCAGTGTGCACCAGATGACCATGGCTTCCCTTACCGCCATGATGATGACCGGTTCGATCGGGGACCGTGCTCTTTACCTCGAGCAGGTGAGGAGTGCGGGCAGTATCCAGGCGCTGGAAGTATTTCGCGGCGAGCAGGTGGCGAAGCAGTTTGGTCCCGGTGCGTCGGTTGAACTCGCCACGGGAGCGGATGAACAGCAGGTTCTCGCGAGCGGCAAGCCCGTTTTTCAGGTCAACGGCAACGAAGGCTATCTCAAGGCGGTCATTCCGGCCGTGGCGCAAAAGGACTATCTCGGCAAGAATTGCCTCACCTGCCACTTGGTTCCCGAGGGTACGGTACTCGGGGTCGTCAGCATGAAGATCTCGCTGGAAAAGGCAAACAGTCAGACTCGGCAGTTCGTTTCGCTGTTTGCGGGTCTTGCGCTGTTGCTTAGCGTGCCGTTTCTGCTCGTCGTCTTTCTGTTCATCCGGCGCTCGGTCACACGACCGTTGGCAAACGCTGTAGCGGTTGCCGAACGGGTGGCCGAAGGGCGGCTAGACAACGATATCCATATTACGTCGCACGATGAAACCGGTGCGCTGCTGACGGCCCTGACCAAAATGCAGGAGAAACTCCACGGGGTGCTGAAGGAAGTTGATGATTGCGGGCGCAACATGGGCCAATCGGCTTTTCAGGTTGCCGCGATTTCAAACGAGATTTCTGACGTCAGCAGACAGCAGGAAGGCCAGTCGGGAGAAGTGACAAGTGCCATGCAGCAGGTGCTCCAGATCTCTTCTGACGTACAGGGACAAGCCATTGACGCTTCGGACCGTTCGGATCAAGTCGAGAGACTCGCACGAGAAGGAATCGCGAACGTCCGGCAGAACATCGGCTCCATGGAGGAGACGACGCATCAGGTCAGCCGTGCATCGGTCGAGATTCAGGATCTCGAGCAATTCGCCCAGTTGATCCACAACATTGTCAATGTGATCAAGGAGATTGCCGGACAGACGAACCTGCTGGCACTGAATGCCGCCATTGAGGCCGCGCGCGCGGGCGAAGCGGGCCGTGGCTTTGCCGTTGTCGCCGACGAAGTGCGGAAGCTTGCCGAACGCACCACCAGATCGGCTACAGAAGTTGGGGAGATAATCGAGCAGCTCTCCGGCAAGGTGCAACAAGTGGTTACAGCGATGAACGTGGTCGTTCAGAAGGTCAGTGTCACTCAGGAAGAAGCGCGGAAAATGGCTAGCACCATGGAAGGGATCGCCGTTACCGCGGTTGATACCGCAAAGGCCAACCAGAGGATTTCCAGCGTGAGCCAACAACAGGTGGAGCAGTTTGGCTTGCTCAGATCGACGCTGGAAACCTTGTTCGCCGTCTTGCGAGAAAGTGGCTGCAAAGTCAAGACGACGGCGGCCATAGGCGAAGACCTGCGCGTTGTTACCGCGAGGCTAAACGACATCATGTCCGGCTTCACGTTCACCGGCGGACTTGAAATCGAGGAGGCTCAGCACGAGAAGCGTCGCGCGCCACGGGCAAACAACAGCTTGCGTGTAAAGATTACTCAGGACGGCACGACGTTCGAAGCCGTGGCAAGCGATTTTTCCCTGAAGGGATTGCGCCTCAGGATCACCCACCCCGTACGTGAGCGTGCACAACTCGATCTAGCCCTGTACCTGCCGAATGACGACCTCGATCAATATGAAAAGCAAGAGCCTTTGCGGGTCGGAGGAAGAATGGCCTGGCAAAGGCAGGACGGCCAAAACTACCAATGTGGTGTGGAATTCCAGAACGTGGACGAAGCAAAGGACAGGTTGATAAGAAAATGCTTTGAGTTCTACAACAAGAACGCCGAATTTGCGTAGGTCGCCGGAAACACTCCCATGTACTCATGACGGCCGCCCTCCCGTCGGCGGCCGCCAGTTCTCGGATAGGTGTGAAACACTCCTTGCCGTGTGATGCGGCCGTTGGTGCTCGGTTTCAGCAGTTTCTCGTCACGCTGGGCGTGTATAGGCCACGGGCGGTTACGGCGTGCCGGTGGTCGGCTGACGGCCACCGACCTCTTCCGGTCAGGGTCAGAGTTTCTGAGAATGGCCACTCACCGCAATAATCTCCCGGTCATCACAAGGCGTCGATTGGCGGTCGCCCGGCGCATTGGAGTGTTGGATCCCCTTGTAATGATGACCGCCGCGCTGGAGTTCATCCAGCAGTTTTTCCATGAAGTAGGGAAGGCCTGAGTGAAAACCGGTTGTGGTTATTTTGCGCCCATGAGCGAAATGTACGACCAAATATTGTCCATTGCCTTGAACTTCCAACGATTCTAGAGTGGTCAGGTAGTATCTCGCCCGAAAGACTGAAGTGCAGGCTTCCTCTATCATGCCGTGATGTAGAGTAATTCGTTTGTTGAATGCATAGAAGGAGCCAAGGAAGCAGAGAGCTGCCAGCCAACAATATAGAGAGAACTTTTCTGAGGGATTGCCCAAGTTGGCGAGTGCCACCGAGGAAAACCACATGGCAATCGCGAAGAGCACGAGAAAGGGTCCTCTTAGTCGTAACGTTGGATCTCCGTGTTTATCGACTTCCTGGCGTCTGTTGAGGAAACCCGCGGCAAACACAACGGCAACAGGAATCACGAAGGGGGTATTCAGAAGGTAGTCGATCATCTGTAGGTTTCCCGCCAGGTTGGTGGGACACTGGCGGAGTTCCGCCTCATGCCAACGAGTCCTGAAGAGGCCTCGCCTGCAAGACAAAACTCGCCACAAAACACTTGCTCCACCTGCTGAGGTTCGCGCCGATCTAGTCGCTTCTTCACGGCAGGTGGCCTCGTGTCAATTTGCGGCACATTAAGGCCAGCGAATCGCGGCGTAATGTGGCCAGCAGAAGTGGCTGTTTTAGCGGTTTCGGACGGGTCGGTTTTACGCCGTTTTCAGTCTTTTTGCAACGTGGCAAGTGGCGACCGGAAGGGTGTCCAGGGGACCGTGGAATAAATGCCGGCTGTTTGGCGTTTATGCCGCGAAAGCCCCTTGACGCCCTGGAGGTCGCAGACGCTGACGGCAGTTGTCGGGGATGTTTTTTCATCCCCGGCGGCTGCCTCACGGCGAGTGCGGGGTCTGGGGCGGCGCCCCAGGGTTTGCTCG